>Ga0208848_1000205_pt1 | contig 11591 bp, 11 predicted proteins | sample NGESurshal072012_2_FD_184455 | JGI IMG/M metagenome (GOLD analysis project Ga0208848, IMG submission 184455) | Arctic peat soil microbial communities from Barrow, Alaska - NGEE Surface sample 210-1 shallow-072012 (SPAdes) | ecosystem: Environmental > Terrestrial > Soil > Wetlands > Peat ... | reverse complement strand
CGCCGTGACCGTGCCGCTGCTGGTCACGCGCACGCTGTTGGGCAGTGCGCTGCGCAGGTCGCGTGCCATGAAGCGCAGCGCACTGTCGGCCGCATCGACAAGCGCGGCCTGCTGAGTCTGCGTGGAATAGGCATTCATCGGCATCACGATGAACATCGCCATGAAGGCGACGACGACGGAGCCGACCGCAATGGTGATGACGAGCTCGACGAGTGTGAAGCCGCGGGCGGAGGGGGATGCAGCGCGCATATCAGTAGTTCGTCCGGTACCCTGACACGATCACGCTGCGGCTCGGTGCGTAGCTCACGGTGATGTCGAAGCGGCGGGTGGCCGCCGCCGGCACGCCGGTGAGCGCGCTCGACTGGGACGTGACGACGCTCACCGTGTAGGCGCCCAAGCCGGCGATCGGATTGCCGAATTGATCGTGCGCGCCCGCATCCACCAAGCCGTTGTACTCGTCCACCAGGTCCCAGCTGCCGCGCCCGGTATTCGGCGCTGAGCCGCTGGGGTCGACGACCCAGCGCTGCATGATCTCGTCGAGGTAGGACCCGGCGACGGCGATCGCCTGCTGCTGCATCATGGCATCCGCGCTTCGACTGGCGACTGCGCCGAGCGCACCCAAGATGGTCGTGGCCGCGATCGCGACGACGGTGATGGCCACCACCATCTCGATCAGAGTAACGCCGCGATGCCCTTTGCGCATGGCTACTGCACCTGCACCAGGCCGGTGCCGGCAATGATGGTGAGAGTGTGCGTGCCCACGGTAATGGTGGCCCCGGGGCTCGAACTCAACCGGCCCTGGGTGTCGAACTGAAACACCCCGGTCGGCGCCGCCGTGGTGTTCGCCGGTGCCGTGTCCTGAATCGCCGAACCGTCGGCGCTCAAGATGGGCATCGGCCAGGTGGTGTCAGCGAGGTTGCACGCGTTGCCGGATGCCGCCTGCTGAGTCGCGACGAAGGAGTTCGATGCCAAGGTGAGCCGCGCCGGACAACCGCTGATGACCGCCGCCTTCTGCGTCGAGCGCAATGCCGCCGCCAGTTCATCGACGTAGCCGCGGTCGGAGAAGGTCTGCTGCGACCAGAAGCGCGGCGCGATGTAGGCCGCCAAGATGCCGGCGATCATGATGACCACTACCAGCTCGATGAGCGTAAAACCCCGCCGATCCACGGGGTGCGCACGGTAAGTAGCCGAGCGCCGCATCTTCTTTTCTCCGTGCGGGAATCCGTCCCGCTAAGAATCCGTGCCGCTACGTAGCCGGCGAAATCAGCAGCCGCCGACTGTAGCTACCACCTGCGGTGGCACGCCAAGGGCCGTTGCGGGCGTGTAAGTGACAATGCATGTGGCGGGCGTCGGCGCACCGAGTCTGGTCCACACTCCGTTGGCTCCGCTCGCTCCGGGGGCATACGTGAAGTCAGTCGCGCTCACGTTGATGGCCATCGGAATGCCGCCCGCGGGCGAGTCCGGGTAATTGTTGAGCATCGCGACCGCCTGGCCTTCCATGGTCACACTCGCGGGGTTGCCGGTGGCCATGCCCAAGCTGCGCGCCAGCGCCGCGGCGCTCTTCACGGTGCCGACGAGTCCGTTGACCGTGGCGGTGCGCGCTTGCGTGTCAAGCGCGATGAACCTCGGGATGGCGAATGCTGCCAGGATGCCTAAGATGACGATCACCACCACCAACTCGATCAGGGTAAAACCTCGAGACTGATACAATTTCATTTGAAGCTCCGCGGCGCATTCAGCGCGCATTGTGTTAAACGCATGGCGCAACGATGCGCTCTGGGGTAGTAATCGACCGTTGTACGTCGTTCTTGAGGTCGACCGTATCGGGAGAAGCCGGAATTCGCCCAAGTTGTGACTCGCATCACGCTACGGCCGTCGGATCAACCGACGTGGCCGACCTTGCCGATCATGTTCCACATGGGCAGGAACACGCCCAAGGCCAGGATCAGCACCATGCCGCCGACGCCGATGATGAGCATCGGCTCGAGCATCGCGGTCAGATTGCGCAGCCGGAAGTCGACCTCGCGTTGGTAATAGCCCGACACCTCTTCGAGCAGCCGCGTCAGTTCTCCGGTTTCCTCGCCGACCAGCAGCATTTGCAGCACCAGCGGCGTGAAAATGCCGGCGCCGCCGGCCGCGTGGCTCAAGGCCTCGCCGCGCTCAACCGCATCGCGCAGCCGCAGCAGCCGCTCCGACAGATATTCGTTGCCCGCTGAACGCGCGAGCAGGGTGAGCGCCTGGATCATCGGCAGCCCGGCTTCCAGCGAGATCGACAGCGAGCGGGTCACCCGCGACAGGATCGACAGATGCAGCAGCTCGCCGAGCACCGGCAGCTTGAGCTTGAATCGGTCCCAGCGATAGCGGCCCGCCTCCGTGCCGATATGCCGTTTAAAGGCGAAGATCGCCAAGAACATCCCGACGACGATCGCCACACCGTGGTGGCGCACAGTGTCCGAGGTGCCCATGATGACGCGCGTCGGCCAGGGAATGTCGTTGCCCAGCACTTTGAAGAGCGGCGCGAAGTTCGGGATCACGAAAATGGTGATCACAGCGATGGCGAGACCGATCACGCCGACGACCATCATCGGGTAGCGCACCGCGGACTTGACCCGGTCCTGGACGTCCTGATCTTGGGCGAGGTACTCGCAGAGCCGCAGGAAGGAATTGTCGAGAGTGCCGGTGGATTCGCCGACCCGCACCATGCTGATGAACAGCGGTGAAAACAGGTCGGGATGCCGGGCCAGCGAGGAGGCGAAATCGCGGCCCGATTCGAGGCTGTGCAGCACATCGTGCAGGGCGTCGCGCAGCAGCGCGTTGTGCGTCGATAGCGCGAGTCCGCGCAGCCCGCGCAGCAGGGGCAGGCCGGATTTTGTGATGGAATACATCTGCCGCGAGAACAGCACCAGGTCGGCGGTCGAGGGCCGGCCCGCGCCGAGCCGCTGCAGCAAGTCTTGAACCGATGTGCCTTGCGCCGCGGCCGGCGAGATGTCGAGCGGCGTGACGCCGAGGTTCAGCAAGCGCACGGCAACCGCATCGATGCTGTCGGCCTCGAGCCGGCCGGTGATCAGTTCACCGCGCGCCGAGCGGCCCCGATAACGGAAATTGGACATGGCTTAGCCGCGCTGTTCGAGCAGGGTGGCAACAATGGAGTCCGCCAGCGGCGCTCCCAAATCCACGTCAACGAATTCCTCAAGCCCGCTGCCCACCGCCATGGCCTCCGCGAGCGAGGTGACGCCGCCGAGCGCCAGGTCGATGGCTCCCTGGGCGAGCGGCACATATCCCGCGCTTAGGCGCGCGGCGCGCGCAAAACCTTCGAGGTCGCCGCGCCGCACCGCATCGGCGAGCGCCCGGTCGATCTCGAGAATCTCGTAGACGGCGACGCGGCCCCGGTAGCCCGTGAGGTTGCAATAGGTGCAGCCGGCGCCCTCGCTGAATTCTTGCCCTTCGGGATTCAAATCCGGACGGCAGGTGGCGAGCCACGCGAGTTGGTTCGCGGTCGGCGCGGCGGACTGGGTGCAGTCGGTGCAGACGCGCCGCACCAGGCGCTGCGCGACGATCCCGTGCACGGCGGCGGCGATCATGTATCCCGGCGCACCCATGTCGAGCAGGCGGTTGACGGACGCGATCGCGTTGATGGTGTGCAGCGTGGAAAACACCAAGTGACCGGTCATCGCGCCGCGCAGTCCAATCTCCACGGTCTCGCGATCGCGCATTTCGCCCACCAGGATGATGTCGGGATCCTGACGCAGCGCCGTGCGCAAAACTCGCGCGAAATCCAAACCGATCTTCGTCATCACCTGCACCTGCGTGATGCGATCGAGGCGGTATTCGACCGGATCCTCGACTGTGATGACTTTCACGCCCGGCTTGTTGATGTGAGTGAGCGCCGCATACAGCGTCGTGGTCTTGCCGCTGCCGGTGGGGCCGGTCACCAATACCATGCCGGCTTGGCGCTCGACCAGGCGGCGAAAACGTGCTTCGGTGGCCGCGGGCATGCCGAGATGCTCGAGCGACTGCATGGCCGAGGACTGGTTGAGCAGGCGCATGACGACCGACTCGCCGTGCGTGGTCGGCATGGTCGCGAGGCGTACGTCGAGGCCCTGGTCGCGTACGCGCATGCTGAAGCGGCCGTCCTGGGGCAGGCGCTTCTCGGCGATGTCGAGTCCTGCCATGAGTTTGAGCCGCGTGACCAAGGCGCCTGCGACCCGATTGCCATCGATGATCTGCTCCTGCAGGACGCCGTCGACGCGCAGCCGGATGCGCAGCTTGCCCTCGCCGGGCTCGATATGAATGTCGGAGGCGCGCGCCTGCACCGCGTCCGTGAACATCGATTGCAACAGCTTGATGACGGGTGCGTCGGGCGAGCTTTCTTCCGCCGACAGCTGCTCGAGATCGACGTCGCCTTGTTTCAGATCGTCGCGCACGGCCTCGGCCAGAGTGGCGATTTCGTCCGTCTGGCGATACACCGAGTCGAGCATCTTCAGCAGCTCCGCCTCGCCCACCAGCGCCAGGCGGATGGGCTGCTTGAGCCGCGCCTGCAATTCATCATAGGCATGAATATCCGACGGGTCGGCCATGCCGACCAGCAAACCGCGCGCGTCCTGCAGCAGGACGATGGCGCGATAGCGGCGCGCCAGCGGCTCGGACAGCAGTTTCACCACCTCGCGGTCGACCCGAGCCTGCCTGAGATCGACGAAAGACACCTGCAGGTGCTTCGCGAGCAGTTCATGCAGCGCCGCCTCGGACACGAAGCCCAAGTCGGCGAGCACGCGCCCCAGCTTGCGTCCCGTGCGCTTCTGCTCGGCCAGTGCCGAGGTGAGCTGTTCGCTGGTGATGGCGCCCTGCTCGAGCAACAACTCACCGAGACGGATTCTGCGCTTGATCGTCATGAGCGGTGCCTCGCGCTCACTGCGCGCCGCTGCGAACCTTGGGATCGAGCGCGGCGGCGTGGTCCACTTCTTGGCCCGTGAGCTGCGACCATTGGGCATCACTGTCGACGATGATCGGCCGCAACAAAATGACGAGCTCAGTGTGGTTTTCGATTTTCTGCTGACTCTTGAACAGATTGCCGAGCAACGGGATATCGCCGAGTACCGGCACGCGGTAATCCTGGTAGCTATGGCTCTTTTGCATCAGGCCGCCGATCACGATCAGCTGACCGCTTTGCGCCGTGACCACGCTGTCCGATTCGCGCACTTCGCTGTAGGCGAGCGGCAGCGTGGTCGTGCCGCCGGGGCCGGTGGTGCCGACGGTCACCGACAGGACTTTCGACGTGACGACGCTCACCGTGGGGTGAATATGCAAGATGATCCGGCCGTCGCCGGAGAGCTGCGGAGTGACGTCGAGCGCGACACCGGAAAAGAACGGCGCAAGATCGATATTGTTGCTGGTCGATGAGGAGGTCCCGACCACCGTGTTGCTCGAGATACCGGTGACGAAGTACTCGTCGTCGCCGGCCTTGATGACTGCCTTTTGGTTGTTGAGCGTCGATACCCGCGGGCTCGACAGCACCGTCGTCTTACCCTGCGTCGCCAGCGCCTCGACATAGGAACTAAAGCTGCCGGCGTTGACCGCAACCGCGAACGCTCCGCCGAGTGTATTGGTGATCGCGCTGCTGATCGGATTGCCGGGTCCCACCGTCACCGGAACCGAGGGCTGGTTCAAGAGCTGCAGATTACTGCTGCCGAATCCATTTTGCGGGCCGGTCTGGAAGGCGCTGACCGTGCCGTTGCCGTTCTTGGCGATGGCGGCCCAGTTGATGCCGGCCTGGAAAGCGCTCGACAGCGTGACCTCGATGATCTTGGCTTCGATGATGACTTGACGCGTGGCGATTTGCTGAATCTTTTCGAGGAACTGCTGGACGTCGCGCAATTCGCGCGGGTTCGCACGCACGGCGATGAGGCCCGACTCGGCGTTCAACACCACCGAGCGGCCGCCTTCGCTGCCGATCATGGCGCGCAGGCTGGCTTCGAGTTCGGGCCAGAAGTCCGATGAGGAGCGGGTCGAGACGCTGGTACCGGTGATTTCCTTGACGCGCTCGGAGTCCTTGCCGCCATGGGATGCGAACACGGCGCCCGGCGGCTCGCTCAAGCCCTGTGACTGCGCGTCCGGACCTTGCGTCGATCCACCCCCCGGGACCTGCGGGTTGGAGCTTTGGCCGACCTGGCCCGAGGAGACTCGCGTGCGCGATGTGCCGCGGCGTTCGAGATCGATGTAATTCACTTGAAATAGCCGGGTCTGCATTGACGGCGGTACGATGATGAAGCCGGACGGAATGCGCCGGTAGTCGTAGCCGTAGGCCTCGCGCACCGCGTCGAGAACCTCGACGAGGGTCACGTTCTTCAGCTTCAGCGTGACGCTGCCGCCGACCCCCGGTTCCAGCACGATGTTGTAGGGCGTGCCGTCGGCCAGGCCCTCGAAGAAGGGGCGCGCCGGCGCATCGGCGACGGCGACGTCGAAACGGGCTTCATCGCAGCGGGCAGCCGGTACGAGGCCGGCATATAGCAGGACAAAGAGAAGCAGTGTTCGTGTGTACATCGTCATTGGACTCCGGCGGGCGCCCGCGCAGCGGCGGCCGCAGGCTGTTTCAATGTGGGCACCGTGTGGGCCATGCGCAAAACTTGCGTCAATCCGGCATGGCGGTAGCGCACGCCATCCTCGAGTACGGCCTCGATCGTGTAGGCGCCGAGCGATGAACCGCTGCGCACCAAATGACCGTTGAAAATCGCCGAGCGCTCGCCGTTGAAATTCAGCACCGCACTCAAGACCGGCGCCGCCTCACGGGCAGACGCCGTCGCGCGGGCCGCGGCGAGCGGCGGGCGCATCGGATCGCGCAATCCCTCGCCGGTTGCGGCCGATACCAACCCGAGCCAGCCGAGGAGCAATAAGCATTTCATACCGTCATCCAATAGCGGGACAAACTGAGTGCGCCGATCACGATGCGCACGCGGTTCTGCGGATAGTCGCCGGCGGTCAGTTCGACCTGCTGCCAACGAATGCGCCACGGCATGGCCTCGAGCGCACGCAGATAAGCGACCACGCTGGCGTAGTCTCCCTGCACCACCATCTCGACCGGATGCAAGAACGGGCCGCGGTTATCAATCGCGATGGGCGCGCCGGGCTTTTCCCCCGCCGGCGGCGACAGACTCTCCACCGGCATATTGGCGAGGCTCACCAGGTTGAGGCCGTGCTGCGCCGCCAATAGCTCGCGCAACATCTCGGTCATACGCTCAGGCTGGACATAGCCTTGCGCCGCCGAGTTGAGTTCCGCGTCGAGCGCAATCAGGCGCTGCTGCAACGCGCGGTTGCGCAGAGCGGCCGCGATGGCCGGGTCTTGACTCGTGGCGATCCCAACCTGATCGATGATCGTCATCTGTCGACGCGCGTCCGCCAGGCGCTGTTCGGCGACGCGCGCGCGTGCGGTCACGGGATCTATCAGCACGGTATGCCAGACGACATAGAGCAGCGCGACGCCCGCGCCGAATACGATCACGCGCTCGCGCAGGGTCAACGCGTCGAGCCGTTCGACGAACGGCCGCAATTTATCGAAAATGCCGGCGAGTGCCATCACGGGTGTGTCTCCGCAGCAGGGAACTTGAGATCGGGCGCGCCGATCTCGAACACGAGCTGCGCAGGCGCCTCTTGGGGCTTCGCTAGGCGTATCGCCAAGGTGTCGAAACGGACGCCGTCGAGCGCATGTTCCTCGGCAAGTGCGGCGAGATAGACGGGTATCAGGCGCGGATCGACCGTCGCACCTTGCATGGCAAGGCGGCCCTCGCCTGAACCGAGCACAATGCTGTGCAGCCACACGCCGTCGAGCTGCCGGCGTCCTAGTGCCTCCAGTCGGGCCGCGAATCCGGTTGTCGCCGACGCCGCGCCGACGCGAACCAGATCCAGTGCCCGCTCGCGAGCCGCGATGTCGGCGCTCAAGAGCTTCGCCTGCGTCTGCAGCTCCGCGAGACTTGAAGCCGGCCGCAGTGCCGCGCCGACACGATCGTTCATGGCCATTTGTATCGACAGCTGCTGCTCGATCAGTGCCAGCGCACGCTCGATCCGTGCGGTGCGCCAGACGTTGAACCCGTCAATACCGCCGAGAGACACGGCGAGAACGAGCAGACTGATGCCGATGGCCCGCGCCGAGAACAGACGCTTCTCGGCGCCCAAGATGGGCTGAAAAAGATTGACTTGCTGTTCCATGATGCGTGCGCTTCAGAGCGAGCGATGCTCCTCGCGTAGCGCGGCGCCCACGGCCAGCAGACAGGTGGCATCGACGACCGTCTCGGACGGTATCTCGCAGTGCAGCAGCGTTTGCAAATTCAGGGTATTGACCTCGAAGCCGGTCTCCTTCGCCAGGTCGTCGGCGAGCATGGCGGCGCGTGCGCTGCCGGGTGATACCACAATCCGTGTGATCGGCGGCTGATCGAAATGGCGCTCGTAATAATCGAGGGAGCGCTGCAACTCGAGAACGACGCCGGCCACATCCAGGCGTGCATCGGCGTCGCTGCCGGCCGCGAGGCGCGTTGCCTGCAGGTCCATTTGGCGCGCGAAGTAGAATGTCCTGCCCTTCACCAGAACGATGGTTGCGGTTTTCTCGCCCAGGTGCAGCAGCGCGACCCCGGCCGCCGCCGCCGGCGTCAAGGCCGCGAGATTGCGCAGGCATAGCTCCGGGACGTCGACCACATCGAAGGTTGGAACGGCCGCCAGGGCGGCGAGGTGCCGGTCGACGGCCGTGCGGCGTGCGGCGATGGCGTACATCATGCGGCCCTGCCCGCCACGGGTTTGCAGGGGAACATCGAAGACGTCGATGACGGCGTCCTCGACGCGATAGTCGATGGATTCCTTGAGGCGCCAGCGCATCGCAGCGCGCAACTCCGCGGGGGGCACGTCCGGCGCTTCGATCAGCACCAGTTGATAGTCATCGGTCCGCAGCACCGTGCTGACCGGAACGCGCGGCACTGCCGCTGCACGGATGACGGCCGAGGCGGCATCGCCTCCGGCATCCCCGGCCATGGGCAATAGCTCGCAGCGCTCGAGCACCGGCGTGCCCCGGTCGCGGCGCACGACGGCGACGGCAACGTGCGCCGGTCCGAACGCAAGGCCAACACGACTCTTCGCGGCCAAAGATTTCTTGAGTAATCCGAACATACGACACTCCATGCCGAACAGGCCTTGAAATACGGCCTGTCATGTCCGGGGTTATCGGAACGCCGGCGCCGATCTTTAACAGAATCGGCCTTCGCGGGACGTTGGAGCGCTGGGGAAACCGCCGAAATGAGACCGGCGTCTCGGTATCCGCGCCCTTTGGACTATTGCAAGGCTCGCTGGCAAAGCTGTAGCAGGGTCCCGGGAATCACTCCGAGCCCGAACACCAGCAAAGCGTTGGCGCTGAGTACCGTCCGCATCAACACCGAACCGCCGATGGTCGCGGTCTCGGTAGGTTCATCGAAGTACATCAGCTTCACGATGCGCAGGTAAAAGAACGCGCCCACCACGGAAAACAGCACCGCGACGACGGCGAGCCAGGTGTAGTTCACGCCCAGCACCGCCTGGACCACCCCGAGCTTGGCCCAGAAGCCGATGAACGGCGGCAGGCCCGCCAGGCTGAACATGAGTATCGCCATCATGCCGGCGAACCAGGGACTGCGGGCATTGAGGCCGCGAAAATCGGTGATCTTGTCCGCCTCGAAGCCCTGGCGCGCCAGCAGCAGAATCATGCCGAACGCCCCGGCGGCGACAATGACATAGCTGATCATATAAAACATCGAGGCTTGATAGCCCTGCGCCGTCCCCGACAGAATTCCGAGAAGCACATACCCCACATGAGAAATCGTCGAATAGGCAAGCATGCGTTTGAGATTGCTCTGCGCGATGGCGACGATGTTGCCGATGGCCATGGAGAGTACGGCGAGCACCACCAACATTTGGCTCCAATCCGGCTGCGAGCCTGCCAGTGCCTCGGGCAGCAAACGCATCGCGAGGGCGAACGCCGCCAGCTTCGATGCGGTGCCGATGAACACGGTCACGCACGTCGGCGAACCTTCATACACGTCCGGTATCCACATATGGAACGGCACGGCGCCGAATTTGAATCCTACGCCGACGATGAGGAAGGCGATGCCGAACACCAAGCCGACGTTGTCACCCAACCCGTTGTGCACGGCGGCGGCGATCGCCGCGAGTTCGAGGTTCCCCGTTACTCCGTAGATGATCGACATGCCGTACAAAAGTGTTCCGGATGCCATGGATCCGAGCACGAAGTATTTGATCGCGGACTCCGCTGCAATCCCGGATTCCCGGTCGAACGCCACCATGGCGTAAAGGCACAGCGACATCAATTCCAACCCCAGATACAGCGTGATCAAGCTGCCCGCGGAAATCAGGACCATGGCGCCCAGCGCGGCAAACAAACCCAGTACGTAGTATTCGCCTTTGAGAATGGCGCGGCGCTGCAGGTAGTCGGTGGAGTACACGAATACCACGGCCACTGTCAGCAAAGTGACGACTTTCAGCACCTGCGCCATCCGGTCCATCTCGAATAGGCCGCCGAGTCCGACGAACTTTACCGTCACCGGCTGCGCCGCCACCAACACGGCGGTAATGATCAAGCTGATCACAGCCAACACGCCGGTCCAGCGCCGCTGCGCGTCGTTCAGCAACAAATCCAGCATCAATATCGCGCACGCGGCCAACCCGAGATAGATCTCAGGCGTGGCATAAATCAATCCGGCATTGAACTGGCTGACACTGAATTGAGCGAGGGGGTTCATGCGTACCTTAGGGAGCGATCTTGGAGACCAGCAGCTGCTGGGCCAAATGCAGCGTGGATGCCCGCATCACATCGAGCAGCGGGGCGGGCCATAGCCCAACCAAGAGAACCGCCGCTGCGAGCACGCCGAGCACCAAGAATTCACGGCCGTTGAGATCCTTGAGCGCCGCCACCTTGTCGTTGGCAACCTCGCCGAAAATGACTCGTTTGACCAGCCACAGGGTATACGCGGCGCCCAGCACGAGGATCGTGGCGCCGAAAAACGCATACCAGACGTTCGCCTTGAACGAGGCCAATATCACCATGAATTCGCCGATGAATCCGGAGGTCCCCGGCAGACCGGAATTCGCGAGCGCGAACAGCACCATGAAGGCCGCGAACCTCGGCATGGTATTGATCACCCCGCCGTAGGCACTGATCTCGCGGCTATGGACCCGGTCGTACATGACTCCGACGCACAAGAACAACGCGCCCGACACGAGGCCATGCGACAGCATTTGCACGATCGCGCCGTCCAGCCCCAACTCGATGCCGCTGGTTCTGCCCGTTGCCGCCACGATCTGAAATCCGATGAACATGCCGAGCGTGACAAAGCCCATGTGCGCGATCGACGAGTAGGCAATCAGCTTCTTCATGTCGCGCTGCGCCAGCGCCACGAAACCGATGTACACCACGGCGATCAGCGACAACGCGATGATCAGCCAATCCAGCTCGCGGCTGGCGTCGGGTGCGATCGGCAGGGAGAATCTCAAGAAGCCGTACCCGCCCATCTTCAGCATGATGGCCGCCAGCACCACGGAACCGCCGGTGGGTGCCTCAACGTGTG
>Ga0208848_1000204_pt1 | contig 11611 bp, 14 predicted proteins | sample NGESurshal072012_2_FD_184455 | JGI IMG/M metagenome (GOLD analysis project Ga0208848, IMG submission 184455) | Arctic peat soil microbial communities from Barrow, Alaska - NGEE Surface sample 210-1 shallow-072012 (SPAdes) | ecosystem: Environmental > Terrestrial > Soil > Wetlands > Peat ... | reverse complement strand
GCAGGGCACCTCGGCACTGCCGGTCGTGGACCCAGGCGGCTCGACCATCCTTGGGTGGCTGAACCATCGCGACATCCTGGTCGCATACCAGACGCGGGTCGAGTCAGACCGAGCCGCCACCCGCAGCTCGCAGTCTTCGGCGGTGACCCGAGAATCCGCGAAAGGAGCACCCCCTTGATCGCTCGGTTGTGCGTCGTCGTCCTCGCCTGCGGTATTCGCGACTGACTTGCGCTCCCCGCCAAGACTGCACAACTGTGCTATAAGCTGCACATGCGTGCAGAACCAGGCGATCTCACCGCTGCAGCCACGATCCGGGAGACAGCCATGCGGCTCTTCGCCCAGCGGGGTGCCGCTGCGGTGACCATTCGCGAGGTAGCTGCCGAAGCAGGCGTCTCACCGTCGCTGGTCATTCACCACTACGGATCGAAGGAGGGACTTCGCGAGGCGGTCGACAATCGGGCACTCGCCCTCGTCAACGCCTTCGTCACCGAGCTCACGGCCGCTTCCGGCGGGGGGCCGAGCGCGTCGCTGGCGGCAGTGCTCTCCAGCGAGCTCGAACGAGTCCCGCTGCTCCCCGCCTACTTGCGACGCCTCCTCATCGACGGCGGCGAGCCTGCGGAGACGCTCTTTCGGAGCCTTTTCGAGGCGGTGCTCTCGGGCTTTGCAACCCTGGAAGCGGCAGGGCTGGTGCGCCCTTCGTCCGACGCCGAGGTCAGAGCCGCCTTCCTGTTGGTCAATGACCTTGCGGTTGTGCTGCTTCGTGACCAGGTGCACGAGGTCCTCGGCATTGATCCTCTCGCTCGCTCGGGGATGGAGAGGTGGACCGCTCAAGTGCTTGACGTCTATTCGCGCGGGGTGCTGACGATCGGGGCGGTTTCCAGCACTGAAACGGATCCACCTCGGGGGGCCGCGTGATGACAGTTGTGGTGAGCGCAGACAAGCTGACCAAGACCTTTGGGTCACACCGTGGCATCGTCGGCGTCGACTTCATGGTTACGGAGGGAGAGATCTTCGGGTTCCTTGGCCCGAACGGGTCCGGCAAGTCAACAACGATCCGTCTCCTGACCGGCCTCTCACACCCGACGTCGGGCACCGCGAAGGTCTTCGGACTCGACCCTATCGCCGACTCTGTCGAGATTCATCGACGCGTCGGATATCTTCCAGGGGAACTCGCACTGCACCCTCGCTTGACCGGGCGGCAGCACGTCGACTTCGCTGCCACGGCCCGCGGTATGCGGGACAGAACCTTCCTCCATGAACTCGTGGCCCGGTTTCAGGTCGACCTCGAGCGGCCCACTCGCACGTTGTCCAAGGGCAATCGGCAGAAGGTCGGCATCCTGCTCGCCGTCATGCATCGACCTCAGCTGGTCATCCTCGACGAGCCGACATCGGGACTTGACCCCCTGATGCAGGACGAGTTCGAACGTCTGATGCGTGAACTGGTGAGCGCCGGGGCGACCGTCTTCCTCTCTTCCCACGAACTCGACGAAGTGCAGCGAGTCGCGACCCGCGTCGCGATTATCAAGGACGGGCTCCTCGTCGTCACCGACACGGTCGAGGCGCTGCGGCGGCGGGCACCGCGGACGATCGAGTTCTCCTTCCCAAGGAACGTCGATCCGAAGCCCTTCGCATCGATCGAGGGCGTTCGAGTCGTTGCCGCCAATGGGAAACGCATCACGTTGGCGCTCCGCGGTGCTGTTGCCCCCGTACTTCGAGTAGCTGCCGAGCTCGATCCGCTCGACGTGGTCGCCCACCCAGCCGACCTCGACGAACTCTTCCTCACCTACTACCGAGACCAATCCGCGGAGGAGCCCGTCGATGCGCGCTGACATCGCCGCAATTGACCTCCGCTTGCGCCGGCGAGCCCTCCTCAGCTACGTGGTGGGCATGACGCTGTACGCGTTGGCCATCGTGGCGCTGTACCCGCAGTTCAAGGGCGCCACGAGCCTCGATCAACTCACGAAGAACGGGTCGGCATTCGCGGCACTCTTCGGAGCGACGGGGTCACTGACATCACCGAGCGGATGGCTCGACGCCAACATCTATGAGAACTTCCTCCCGCTCATCATGCTGCTCATCACCGTGGGCTACGGTGCGTCCTGCATTGCCGGACAGGACGAGGACGGCACGCTGTCGCTTGCCACGATCCTCCCCATATCGCGACGCGCTGTGGTGCTGCACAAGGTCGCAGCGTTGACAGTGCAGGCGCTCCTGCTGGCAATCGCAACCATGGGGTGCGTCCTCATCGGAAGACAGTTCGATCTCTTCTTCCCCATCACGCATCTCGCCGGATTGAGTCTTGGTGTCGCGCTCCTCGGTGTCGACTTCGGGCTGTGCGCTGTCGCCGTCGGGTCGATCACCGGCAGCCGCGGGACCGCACTCGGGGTCACCTCCGCGCTGGCTGCCACGTCGTATCTGGTGAGCTCACTTGCGCCGGTGATCGGATGGATTCGCCCGGCTCGGTACGCTTCGCTCTTCTACTGGTCAGTCGGCAACCAGCAGCTTGCCAACGGTCTCAGCCTCGCGTCCGTTGGGGTGCTGATGTCCGTCGGGGCACTCTTGACGCTGACCGCGGTTGCCGGGTTCCGCAGGCTCGACCTTCACTGATTCGAACAAGACAGTCTGTATCGCAGGCAGGCGGCGCTGACTCTCGCCCGCATCTGCTCGGTCGCTTCGGCAATGTGGTGCAGCGCTCCGGCAGCGACCGTCGATGGCGGACGGCTGCTCCTGCGGAAGTGGATGCACAACGACGGCGCGCCGTGTTCGGGAAGAGAGAAAGCGAGCCGGTGGCGCCGCCGCATCGGAGGAAATGGGGCTGATGATTCCTAGTTGCTGAGACCGTGGCTGATGTTGGAGAACACGTTGTTCACCTGTTGACCGACCGTCGTGAGGATGACGATGACCACTGCGGATCGAGTACAGGGCCATCAGTACCGTCGCCTTGAGCAGATGCTCCGGGGGCACGCTCTGCCGGCCGGTGCGCGCGTACATCGCGTCGAACTCCGGCGCCAGCTCCGTCAGCTCTGCCTCCACCACCGGCTTGATCCGCCGGATCGGGTGGTCCACCGGGATCAGGCTGTCCGTGGTCAGGGTCGACAGCATCGTCGCCTGGCGGGAAGTGGTGCCACGCATGCTGAATCTCCGCAAGCTGAACGGCTTGCCCAAGAGTCGCATACCCGAGTCACCCTGTCGAGGGCATCCTTAGACTTCGAAAATCAACACCCTGCTAAGGATCGCAAAGACACTACTTTCGGCAAAGTGCGCTTATTAGCCGATCTCAATACATCGGCGGGCGCGGTGACGTTTGGCTCAGGAGTATCCGGCCTCGAGAATGGCCTTGAGCCGACGGAGATCCTTGCGGTTGGCCCGGCGCATGGCGACCGCCATCACGGGGGCTGCGACTCGTGCGAATCCCGCTGGTTCTCCCCGGTTGCGCAGCGTCATTCTCGTCCCTCCGCTAGAGGTGTCGTCCCACGTGTAGGTCGTCTCCATGGGAAAGGGCCCCTCGGCGGTACTCATCACGAGCCGTTCGCTCGGGACGAGTTGGTTCATTTCGTACGTGTAGCTGAGGCGCCGTCCGAGGAACTGAGCGACAAATGCCATCCGCGAGCCAACGGCGACGGGCTTCGGCGATTTCCACTCGACAGCCTTGATGTTCTCGTACCACGCCGTTGCGTTGTCGGGATCGGTGACGTATGCGGCCACTTCGGCGCGCGGACGGTCGATGTTGATTTCTGTGGTCACGTCAACAGCCATTCGGTGTGAGGTCCTCCTGGTGTGGCGACATCGACCCACCCAACGCCGCGGCCAGGTGCGCGACGATCGACGTCCATCCGCCTTCGTGAGATTCGGTCGTCTCCTGGGGGAGTCGGTCGTGGGAAAGCGCCAGATGAGTGCGCTCTCCTTGCGGCGTGAGCACCACGGTGACGATGCTGGACTCACTCCCGGTGTAGGGTGAATTCCATGTGAAGATCAGGCGCCGGGGCGGCTCGACGACCAGGTATTCGCCCGTGTGATCGATCCGCATTCCGTCGCCGAGCATCACGACGCGTAGTGAGCCACCGACTCTCACATCGACTTCGACCTCTGCCCTACCCGTCGGTGAGAACCAGCGGCACATGAATGCTGGATCCGTCCACGCGGCATAGACCTCGTCGATCCGGGCAGAAAGGAGACGGTTGACCCTCACCGACGGTTGGTCAGAGATTCGTGCGAGGTCGCTCACAACTGTGCGTTTCGGCGAAGTTGCGCTTCCAGTGCGTCGATCCGGGATTCCCAGAAGGAGCGATAGCTGTCGATCCAGTCGCGCGCCTGGATCAGGGGCTGAGACTCCAGGGCCATCAGGTGATCACGGCCGACGACCGTGCGGCTGACGAGTCCGGCTATTTCGAGGACCTGGAGGTGCTTGGAGGCTGCGGCGAGCGATATATCGAAGGGCTCGGCGAGGTCCGTGACCCGTACCTGGCCCGCGCGAAGGAGCTCGAGCAGCCCACGGCGGACGGGGTGAGCGAGAGCCCCGTACGTTCGATCCAGGCCAGGGCGATATTCAATCATATCGTTGAATGATACTCGGGCCGCCCGAGCGTGTTCAAGTCAGGCGGGACCGCGAGGCGGCACCGCTCCACCACGGCGAAGCCGTGATCGACCACGCGGGCCCAGCTCAGCTCCCTCGTCCACGGCGCGAGCCGAGTCTGCGTAGCCGCCTGCTTCGCCGGCCTTAGCACCTGGAGGGTTCCGAACCCGCGTGGCGGGCCAATCGCGTCATGTGGCCTCAACTCGTCTCGTCCCACATGGTTTCCCTTGTGGTAAATTAGCTGCTATGGAAACTATGGAAAGCCGATGATGGCGTCGATCGCTGAGGACCGCCTGAGCGAGACCTTTGCCGTGCTGGCGAACTCAACGCGGCGAGCTATCCTGGCCCGCTTGGCGCAAGGCGAGGCGACCGTTAACGAGCTCGCCAAACCGTTCGATCTGACGCTTCCGGCTGTCTCGAAGCACATCAAAGTGCTGGCAAGAGCCGGGTTAGTGGTGCGGGGTCACCGCGCCCAGTACCGGCCGTGCGCTATCGACGCCGCGCCGCTCCAGGAAGTCTTGAACTGGACTGAGCAATACCGGCCCATCTGGGAATCACGATTCGACCGAATGAACGAGTACCTCACTGAACTCGGACGGCAACAGGAGGCTCGCAAGCAGGATGGCTGACGGCAATCGTTCCCGGGACGCGGTGGTGATCGAGCGTAGCTTCGATGCGCCAGCCGACCTCATCTGGCAGATGTGGACGGAACCAGAGCACTTGAAGGAGTGGTTCGGGCCGACCGGTGCCACCATCCCGGTCGCCAAGATGGACGTCCGCGTCGGGGGAAGCCGCCTGGTTTGCATGGAGGTCCAGACGCCGGCGGGCCGTCGGTCGATGTGGTTCGCCGGTGAATACCTCCAGGTCGTCGCAAACCAACTCCTCGTGTATACCGAGTTCCTGTCCGACCAGAACGGCAACGTGCTGTCCCATGCGGAGATGGGTATTGGCGACGGGCATCCCACCACAACCGAGGTCCGAGTAGAGCTCAAGCAGCTGGACGGCGTCACAAAGATGGTGATGACCCATGCCGGGATTCCCAGCGATTCACCGGGTGCTGTGGGATGGACGATGGCGCTCGACAAGCTCGCGGCGCGTGTGGCAATAGTCAGCCGCCTATGACGCGCTTTGATGCGCTTCTAGTCGCCTAGCACCTTGTGACTTCCCTCGGCCACGCCGGGGGTCCCCTCAGGACTCTCATGGGGCACGACATCACACCGTCGGTGCCATGCCATGCCGTGCCGGCGCGCGGCTGTCAGGCGTCATGCCACTGTCACAATCCAGCGGTAGCCTTGCCATCCCGTGATCGAGGTTGTGATGAACGCGCCGATCCTGGTAGTCGACGACGACCCAAAGATCGTCTCCCTCGTCCGGGTGTATCTCGAGCGCGAGGGATTTCGGGTCACCACCGCTGCCGATGGGAAAGCCGCCCTGGCCCAGATCGAAACCGAGCCGCCGCGGCTGGTCGTCCTCGACCTGATGCTCCCGGAGCTGGACGGAATTGCGGTGATGAGGGGGCTGCGTGAGCGATCCGGCATCCCTGTCGTGATGCTGTCCGCGCGTGGGTCCGCCGCCGACCGTGTGTACGGGATCAGCGAGGGCGCCGACGACTATCTTGCGAAGCCATTCTCGCCGGCGGAGTTGGTGGTTCGGGTCAAAGCGGTTCTGCGCCGGTCGACGCCCACCGCCGCGACCGCACTGAGGGCCCTCAACCTGGCTGACCTCGAGATCGACCTCGATCGCGTGGAGGTCCGGCGCGGCACGCAACTGCTGGCGTTGACGGCAGCTGAGTTTCGGCTGCTGGCGGCGCTGGTGTCGGCACGCGGGCGTGTGCTCACACGACAGGCGTTGCTCGATGTGCTGTACGGTCACTCGCAAGGCGACGTATTGGAGCGGACGGTCGACGTGCACATCGGCCGCCTGCGCGAAAAGCTGACCGAACCCGCTACCAATCCTCGCTACATCGTCACTGTGCGGGGTGCTGGTTACCGCGCGAAATGCGCGTAGTCCGCTCCGCACGGCGATCGCGACCGCTGGCGCGCCTCGCCACTCGGATGAGCCTGAGCACGTTGGCAGTCGCAGTGTTGGCTATCGGGGTGCTGGCGGTCGGCGTTCTGATCGTTGCGCGATCCTCGTTCGACGGATTGATGATCCAGTCGGGCGCGTCGGCTTCCGAAGCGCAAACGATGTTCGACCGAGGCGTTGCGGAGATCTTTGGGATCGCGGTTGGCGTGGCCGTGATCGTCAGCGCCGTGCTCTCGGTGATCGTTGCCGTTCACCTGACTCGCCCACTCGACGACATGACACATGCCGCGCGACGCATCGCCGCCGGCGACTACGGTGCGCGGGTTCCACGATCCGGCCCGGCGGAGGTCAGATCCCTCTCCGAATCGTTCAATCGAATGGCGTTGAGCCTCGCCGATCAGGAGCGCCTGCGGCGTGACTTCATCGTCAATGCGGCACATGAGCTGAGAACCCCTCTCACCAACCTGCAGGGCTATCTGGAGGGCTTGCGCGACGGCGTCATCCCCCCATCTCGCGAGCAGTTCACGTCGTTATATGAGGAAGTGGACCGACTGGTTCGGCTGGCTCGATCGCTGGACTCATTGACGGTCGGTGACGGCGGCGGCACGGCGGCCGCTGTCGATGTCGACCTGGCCCAGGGCTTGCGCGCCGCCGCTGACCTCGCCCGGCCGGCGTTCGATACCAAGGCCATCTCTTTCGAGACCTGCATCCAACCCGGGCTGCGTGCCCGCGGGCACCCTGATCACCTGGCGCAGGTCCTCTCCAACCTGCTGCAGAACGCGGCGCGGTACACGCCCAACGACGGTCACGTCTGCCTCAGCGCGGAGGCCGCGCGGGGCGGTGCCCTCGTCTGTGTCACGAATTCCGGCGATGGCATCCCGCCCGCCGACCTGCCCCGCGTGTTCGAGCGCTTCTACCGCGTCGAGAAGTCGCGTGACAGTACGCGCGGCGGTGCCGGGATCGGACTGGCCATCGTCAGGCAGTTGGTCGAGGCGGACGGCGGCGAGGTGGGCGCCGAGTCCCACGCAGGGGCGACGCGATTCTGGTTCTCGCTGCCCGCCTGAGCGGTCGGATTATGTCGAACCGATGACATCGCGTCATCAAGGCGTCATGCGCACCGCGCAGCCTCCGTCGCGCTTCAACCACACGCGGAGGAACCTCAGTGCAGCGTTCACACTATGTGCGCGGCGTGCTCCTGGCAGCCGCTGCCTCGCTTCCACTGGCGTCGGCCGTCGTGGCCCATGCCTCGACTGACAGCGCTGGCGACCCCGGCTCGTCGGTGTTCGTGCAGACCAACGGTCCTACCGGAAACGCGATTGCCGTCTATGACCGCCACGCCGACGGCACGCTGACCTGGGAGGCCACACATGCGACCGGCGGCAACGGTGGCAGGGCGGCCGGGTCGAACTCAGATCCTCTGGCGTCCCAAGGCTCGCTTGTCTATGACGCGCACAGCTCCCTGTTGCTTGCCGTCAACGCGGGGAGCAACTCGATCTCCGTGTTCGGCGTGCACGGCGAGAGCCTCGATCTTCGTCAGACGCTCCCGTCTGGCGGCGCGTTCCCGGTGAGCCTTGCCGTCCACGGTGACGCCGTCTACGTCCTCAATGCTGGGTCGGCCGCGAACGTGAGCGGCTTTCGGATTGCCGACGGTAGGCTGCACCCTCTGCGGGATGACATCAGGACACTGGGGCTCAACGAGACCAATCCCCCGCAGTTCCTCGCATCCCCGGCTCAGGTGGGCTTCACGCCGACGGGGCGGCAGCTCATCGTCACCGGCAAGACCAACAACTTCATCGACGTGTTCGCCGTTCGGGGCGACGACCGCCTGGCGGGTTCGCTGGTGCAGACCCCCGACGGCAGCGTTCCCTTCGCCTTCACCTTCTCGCCGTCTAACCAGCTCGAACTGGTCAATGCGGCGGGGAACCTGGCACAGAGTGATGTTCACCACGACGGCGCGGTCACGCCTGACGGCGCGCCCGTCGCCAACGGCCAGGCAGCCTCGTGCTGGATCGCGACGGCACGTGACTTTGCCTACGTCGCCAACACCGGCAGCAACGACGTCAGTGTGTACCACGTGAGTGACAGCGGCACGGTCACCTTGGTGAATGCGACTGCCGCGTCGGGCGTCAGCGGTGCGATCGACGAGACCACGGCCGGCGGAGGTCGATTCCTCTACGTACAGGTGGGTCTGGGCTCGTCGGTGAACGCGTACGCCGTCCATCGGGATGGGTCGCTGACGCTGATCCAGACCGCGGCGGTGCCCGACGGCTCCAGCCAGGAGGGAATCGCCTCCACCTGAACCCGCTCGCCACGTACGTTGGGGGCGGGCTGTCCGTCCCCGACCGTGGCGACTCCAGGGCCCGCCCGGTCATCAAGGGTGGGCATGGTCGGGTGCGTCAAGGGCACCATCGCGCGGCCGCAGATCCGGCCAACGTCGGCGCCCAGCCATCTCGAACAGCATGGCGCGGTGGTTGACCCGTTGGCGAGGTCGGGTTAGCCCTGGCCGACCCGGTGCCTCCTGGCTCCGATCGAGCGATCTTGGAGGCGCCGTCAGCGCGCCATCGGTCGCAGCTATATGGTCAACATGCATTGCCCACGCTCTCTCCACGAGGGGTGGTGCGTGTCGCCGCGTAGGAGCTTCAATGAACGCTGACCTTATGGGCGGGCGGCCGTGAGTCGCCTACCGCCACCAGCGACGCTTTGACCGATGGAGGGGCTCTCGACCTCTGTGGTCATCGGCATCGCGGTCATCGCTCTCACGGCAACGCTTGGGGCGACTGAGGTCTTGGTGCGGGGCGTGGGCCGCCTTGCACGCAATCTCGGCTTACTCGGCGGGATCATCGGCCTTATCGTTGCGCTCGGCGCGGACTCGCCGGAGATCTCGTCGTCGGTCGCTGCCGTTGCTAGCGGGTCGGCTGCCGCGGGAGTCGGTGTTGTGTTCGGGTCGAACGTCTTCAATATCGCAGCGCTTTTTGGAGCAGCGACGTTCGCTGCCGGTGAGCTGCGGATTCACACGTCGGCGCTGGTGCTCGACGGCGGAGTCGCCATTGCCGCGACCCTGGCCATCGGTGCAAGCATTCTCGGCGTCGTCTCAGTAGCGGTGGGTTGGCTGCTGCTCCTCATCGTCTTCGTGCCCTATGCGATTTTTCTCACCCTGCGACCCGTGACCGTCGCTCGGTTGCGACTGCCCTCGGCAATACGTCGGTTTCTCATGAGATGCTCGCGCGAGGCTGGAGTGGAAGGCGATGAGATTTGCGATTCAGTCGCAGAGCGTGGCGGGGGCGCCGCGCCGGTCCGGTCTTGGCGCCCGGTGTTGCTCATGCTGCCGGCGGTCATGATCATCGTGATCGGTGCAACCCTTCTCGTCCAGAGCGCGCTCACGCTCGGACGCCGGTGGGAGGTGTCAAGCGTTGTCGTCGGAGTCGTGGCCCTGGCTGCCGCCACCAGCCTCCCCAACGCCTACGCAGCCATGCGCCTCGCGATGGACGGTCATGGTGCAGCGGTCGTCAGCGCCACGTTCAACAGCAACACGCTCAACCTGGTCGCGGGATTCGCCATTCCTTCGTTATTCGTACCGAGCCTCCGTGACGCGGTCCCGCGCGCGTACCTCTGTTGGCTCCTCGGCATGAGCTTCCTCGGACTGATCCTCCTGGCCCGCGGGTTACGGCGCCCTGGCGCTCTTGTGCTTGTCGCCGGATATGCGTCGTTTGTCGCCTACGCAGCGCTCACCGCGTAGCGCTCGACCTCCGCGTGGTTCCACGCGGCCAACCAGCTAGACACCCGAGGACGGCAGGACTTTCGCCGCGCACCCGCTCGGCGCCGATGTCGCTGTCGCGTGCGGCCTCCGATAGCACAAGCTGACGACTCTCGGCTCGGTCCCGTAGCCTCGGCGATCCGGGGCGTGGGACACTCCCCGAGTGACCCGGAGTATCTGGCGTAGTCGAGCGGTGAGGCTGTTGGGGGCCCTGATCGGTCCCGCACTGATGACCCTGATACTCTTACTCGTCAATCTCGGCCATGCCACCGACCACGTCTTTCTCTACCTGGGTCTTGTCGCCATCCTGGCGATCACCAGCGGACTCATCAGTGCCCTTCTGCTTTCAGACCCCGCGTCGAACAGCGTCGATCCAGCGGGAAGTAGGTGTCGCGAGACCATTTTCTAGTCCTCGCGTATTCGGAATTGGCGCCCGACCTTGCCAAAGTAAGGGTCGCGAGTTCGAGCATGGTGTCCCGCTCCACTCCCCTCCCCCGTCCCACCTCTCCCGAGCAGTTACCGCCAGCCTTGGCTGCTACGTGCCCCAGTTGGGCCCCATCCACGGTAGCCCGCGGCACCCCGCCGTGCACCTCCGCATCACGATGGCGGGGGAATCCGTATTCAGAACGACCCCCACCGACCCCTAATGGCACTTGGCATCATGGCGACCGTCGCTCTCGAAAAGCGGTGTGGTTAATAGCCATCGTGGGTTCGAATCCACCCGCTCCGCCAGCGAAAACATTGCTACACAACGGCTTTGCCGCCACTCATCGCCTTTGCGGCCGTGGATAGGACGAAGGCATCTTTCGCCCCTTGTGTGCCAGGTTGTGTGCCAGTGCCCTGCGCGAGGAGATCCGCAGGCACGTGCGAGCGCGATAATGCGGGGCGTGTCGCGCGACCGCCCGTATCAGTCCATCGGCGACGTGGACGCCGAGTGGCGCGGTCCGAGCAAGGCCGAGCTCCGCCGGCAGTGGGAGGGGATCCGCGAGGCCATTGCTGCAAGGCCGCTACCCCGGCCTTCGCCAGAGGCGATCGATGCCGTCGCCGCCATCCTCAGGGCGCACACCGCGCACCCACCACCCGAGTTGATGCGCTGGCGGCTGCGGCTGATCTGTGGGCACCTGGTGGAGGCTGGCGCCCACCCCGATCACCACGACCTGCACGCGGCCTTCACTGGTCATCGCGACTGCCAGGAATGTGGTCAGCCTGACCGGGTCGTGGTGGCCGCGGCCGCCGTCGGGCTCATGGCGAACCCTATC
>Ga0208848_1000203_pt1 | contig 11658 bp, 7 predicted proteins | sample NGESurshal072012_2_FD_184455 | JGI IMG/M metagenome (GOLD analysis project Ga0208848, IMG submission 184455) | Arctic peat soil microbial communities from Barrow, Alaska - NGEE Surface sample 210-1 shallow-072012 (SPAdes) | ecosystem: Environmental > Terrestrial > Soil > Wetlands > Peat ... | reverse complement strand
CGGTTTGACGCCCATTTCGCGGATCAGCGTGCCGAGCCCCATGCCGAGCGCCTGCACGCCCATCAGGTTGATTTCTTTTTCCAACAGCCAGCGCGCGTCGTATTCGCGGAAGCCGGTCGGCTTCACCAGCGGCGAGGACTCATAGGCGTAGGTATTGGGCGTGAGCGCGGATTTTGGCGTCGGAAACATCAGGTCCTCGAAATCAAGCGCGGGCAGTTGAATTCAATACTCCAATGCCGGAACCGCGCAAAGCGGTCCATTCGCCGGCCCGTGGGAGAGGGGAATTGCGACGGAAGCCTACTGCTCCAGCATCATGCGGCCGTCGGCGTATTCGTAGCGACGCAGCCGCGACAGAAATGACACGCCGAGCAGGTTCTGCGACAGCACCTCGTCGGGCAGCACCAGCGCCGGCACGTCAAAGACCGTGATGTCGCCGACCTCGATGCGCTCGAGCTTGGCGGGCGCCGCCTTGATCCGGCCGTTGGCGGTGGACACGGTCGCGGTGTAATCGCGCGGCATCGGATGAAGGCCGGCATTGGCGGCGTCGGTCTCGCGCAGGATCACCAGCGAGGCGCCGGTGTCGACCATGAAGTCGATGTGGCGGCCGTTCACCCGGGCATCGGCATGGAAATGGCCGTCGCGGCCGCTCGCCAGCTCCATCTTGTGCTGACCGGCCGAGGACTGCCGCGGCTGTTCGGTGACCTGCACCGTCGCCGCCTGCGGCGACGATTGCACCGTCACCGTCTGATCGGCGTAGCGCGCGAGATAGCTGCCGGCAGCCAGCGCCGCAATAGCAAGGATGAGGATCTGACGCATAAGATCGACCGTCGCATGCGGCTGCCAAATACCGCCTTAACGCCATCGCGGGCTTTTGGGGATGGTGAGCGGCCGGTTAAGGCAACAATGAGAATTTTACATTGCGCATGATCTTGTCCGAAAACCGGTTCCCACTTTTCGGGATCATGCGCTATTTTATTCGCCGCGCCGCTTGGTGCGCCGCGTCGCGGGCGCCGACAGCGGATCGTCCGGCCAGGGATGCTTGGGATAACGTCCGCGCATCTCGGTTTTTACATCTTTGTAGCTGCCGCGCCAAAAGCCGGGCAGGTCGCGCGTCACCTGCACCGGCCGGTGCGCCGGCGACAGTAATTCGATCACCAGCGCCACGCGCCCGCCGGCAATCGCCGGATGCCGGGCCAGCCCGAACAATTCCTGCACACGGATCGACAGCTTCGGCCCCTCCTCCGCCTCGTAGTCGATCGGCACATGCGAGCCGGACAGCGCGGTGAAATGCGTTGGCGCTTCGGCGTCGAGACGTTTGCGCAATTTCCATGGCAGCAGCGCCGTGATGGCATCCGACAATTCATCGGCGGAAATGTCGTTGCGCGCGGTTTTGTCGAGCAGCAAAGGGTCCAGCCAGTCGGCGGCGTTGCGTGCCAAGCCTTCATTGGAGAGATCCGGCCATTCGTCGCCTTCCGCGCGGCGCAGGAACAGCACACGATTGCGCCATTGCAGCGCGGGTTTGCTCCAGGCCAGCTTATCGAGGCCAAGGCCGACAAGACCCTGCGTGAGAATGCGCGCAGTGTCGGAGTCGGGCGTTACCTGCTTGATCTGTTCAGCGAGCACGACTGAGCCGAGCCGGCGGCTGCGCCGCGCACGCAAGGATGCTGAGGCGGCATCGAAACTCACCGCCTCGCGATCCTCAATTTTGCCGGCGAAGCGCGCCTCGATCTCGGCGAGCGTGAACGGCGCTGCCAAGATGATGCGGCTCGCCGCCGCCGCGCCGGTCAGTTCGGCCACGACCAGGAACGGCTCGCGCGCCAGCGCCGACGCCGGATCGACCATGCCGCCGCGGCCATTGGCGAGCAGGAATGCCCCGGCCCCGCCACCGCGGCTCTTGGCGATGCGCTCGGGATAGGCGAGCGCCAACAGCGAGCCGGGGGAATGATCGCCGCCGCGCGCTTTGCCGCCAACCGCATCAGCCCACCTCTTCACCATCGCCCGCGCATCTTCCGCCCGGCGCGAGCGGTCGCGGCGGAATTGATCGAGCCGGTAGCGCAGATCGACATCGTCGCCGCCGAGCCCACGCTCGGTGAGCAGCGCGGCAATCGCCGCGGCTTGCGCGCCGGCGCCTTCCTCCGCTGCATCGACAACCATGCGGGCGAGCCGCGGCGGCAGCGGCAAGGCGCGCAACTTGCGCCCTTCCTCAGTGATGCGGCCTTGCCCGTCGATGGCGCCAAGTTCGGTCAGCAGCGCCTTGGCCTCGCTGAGCGCAGGCACCGGCGGGGCATCGAGGAACCAAAGCTTGCCCGGATCGCTTACGCCCCATTGCGCGAGGTCAAGCATGAACGACGACAAATCGGCCGACAGGATTTCCGGCCGCGTGTAGAGCTCTAATGATCCTGTCTGCGGCTCGTCCCACAGCCGGTAGCAGACGCCCGGCTCGGTGCGCCCGGCACGGCCGCGGCGTTGGTCGGCGGCCGCGCGCGACACCCGCACGGTTTCCAGCCGCGTCAGCCCCACATCCGGCTCATAGCGCGGCACGCGCGACAGGCCGCTATCAATGACAACGCGCACGCCTTCGATGGTGAGCGAGGTTTCCGCGATCGAGGTTGCCAGCACCACTTTGCGCCGCCCGGCCGGCGCCGGTGAAATGGCGCGATCCTGCTCGCGCGCGTCGAGCGCGCCGAACAGCGCGACGATATCGACGTTCTTGTCCGCGACGCGCTCCTTGAGTTGCGTCTCGGCACGCCGGATTTCGGCGGCGCCCGGCAGAAACACCAGCAGCGAGCCTTGCTCGGCGCGCAATGCGCGCTGCACCGCATCGGCCACCTGGCGCTCAATCGGCGCCCGTTGATCGCGGCCGAGATAGCGCGTCTCGACCGCAAAAGCGCGGCCCTCGCTCGCAACCACCGGCGCATTGCCGAGTAAAGCGGCCACGCGCGCGCCGTCGAGCGTCGCCGACATCACCAGAATTTTCAGATCCTCGCGCAAGCCCTGCTGCACGTCGCGCGCCAGGGCGAGTCCGAGATCGGCATCCAACGACCGCTCGTGGAATTCATCGAACAGCACGGCGGCAATTCCGTCGAGCGAGGGATCGTCGAGCACCAGCCGCGTGAACACACCCTCGGTGATCACCTCGATGCGGGTGCGTTTGGAGATTTTCGAGCCGAAGCGCACGCGTAAGCCAACCGTGTCGCCCACCTGCTCGCCCAGCGTCGACGCCATGCGCGCGGCGGCGGCGCGGGCGGCCAGCCTTCGCGGCTCCAGCACCAGGATTTTCTTATCCTTTGCCCACGGCTCGTCGAGCAGCACCAGCGGCACGCGCGTGGTCTTGCCGGCGCCGGGCGGCGCCACCAGCACGGCGGCATTGTTCGCCGCCAGCGCGGCGGTGAGACGCGTAAGCGCGTCGTCGATCGGAAGGGCTGAGTCGAATGTGCGCATTGTTGTCATCACCCGCTCAAGCGGGTGGTCCAGTAAACGGACGGCGTGAAATACGACGCTATGTCGGTGTTTACTGCTTGCCCCGCCGCCTGAGCGGGGCATGACAACGTCTGCTGAACATCATTTGCGCGCCCGACCGACGCTCTCATAGACGAAGCCGTGGCGCGCCACTTCTTCCGGCCGATAGACATTGCGCAGGTCGACCAGTACCGGCCGCTCCATCACCTTCTTGAGCCGCGCGAAATCGAGCGCGCGGAACTGTTCCCATTCGGTCACGATCACCAGCGCGGAGGCACCCTCGGCGCAGGCATAGGCGTCCTTGCAGAAGACAACCTTGGGCATCAGCGGCTTGGCCTGTTCCATGCCGGTCGGATCGTAGGCGCGCACTTTGGCGCCCATGTCCTGCAGCGCGGTGATCAACGGGATCGACGGCGCCTCGCGCATGTCGTCGGTATTCGGCTTGAACGTAAGACCGAGCACGGCGATCGTCTTGCCGCGCAATTCGCCGCCCAGCGTGGCCGCCACCTTGCGCGCCATCGCGCGCTTGCGCGCATCGTTGACCGCCACCACCGCCTCGATGATGCGCAGCGGGACCTCGTGATCCTGGCCGGTCTTGAGCAGCGCCACCGCATCCTTGGGAAAGCACGAGCCGCCAAAGCCCGGCCCGGCGTGCAGGAATTTCGAACCGATGCGATTGTCGAGCCCGATGCCGCGCGCGATCTCCTGCACGTCGGCGCCGACTTTTTCTGCCAGATCTGCGATCTCATTGATGAAGGTGATCTTGGTGGCGAGAAAAGCGTTGGCGGCGTATTTGATCAGCTCCGCCGTGCGCCGATCGGTGAACATGATCGGCGAACGGTTGAGGTAGAGCGGGCGATAAAGCTCGGTCATCACGTCACGCGCGCGCGCATCCTCAGTTCCGACCACGACGCGGTCGGGAAGCTTGAAGTCCCGGATGGCGGCGCCCTCGCGCAGGAATTCCGGGTTCGACACCACCGCAAACTCCGCCTTTGGGCGCGCTTCGCGGATGATGCGCTCGACCTCGTCGCCGGTGCCGACCGGCACGGTCGACTTGGTGATCACCACGGTGAAGCCGCCGAGGCTGCCGGCGATCTCGCGCGCGGCGTCATACACGAAACTCAAGTCGGCATGGCCGTCGCCACGGCGCGACGGCGTACCGACCGCTATGAACACCGCGTCGGCGGCTTTCACCGCGCCGGGCAGATCGTTGGTGAATTTTAGCCGCCCGGCGCGCGTATTGGCGGCGACCAGGTCGTTCAAGCCCGGCTCAAAGATTGGCACCTCGCCGCGCCCGAGTGCAGCGATTTTTGCCGTGTCCTTGTCGACACAGATCACCTCGTGGCCGAAATCGGCGAAGCAGGCCCCGGAAACGAGGCCGACATAGCCGGTGCCGATCATGGCAACGCGCATCGGGTGCCCTTGGCGTAATCGGTGTTCAATTCCGGCCACTGCGGCCGGCGTCTCCATAGCAGAGGCGGCCCCGAGTGGCGAGAGCCGCATTTCTTGTGCGCGCGTGACGCGACAGATTGATTAACGCCGCGGCCGGGCCCACATTCGGGCCATGTCAGCGAGCACTAAGCCAAAGAGCAAAACCGCCGTGCCCGCAAACCCGGCGGCCCGCCCGCTCAAGAAAGGCGACCACCTGTTCCTGGTGGATGGCTCCGGCTACATCTTCCGCGCCTATCACGCGCTGCCGCCGCTCACCCGCAAGTCGGACGGCTTGCAGGTGAACGCGGTGCTCGGCTTCTGCAACATGCTGTGGAAGCTGCTGGCCGAGATGAAGGACGACAAGCCGACCCATCTGGCGGTGGTGTTCGACAAGTCGGAAAAAACCTTCCGCAGCGAATTTTATCCCGAATACAAGGCGCACCGCCCGGATGCGCCGGAAGACCTCATTCCGCAATTCCCACTCATCCGCGAGGCGGTGCACGCTTTTGAGATCCCCTGCCTGGAGCAGGCCGGCTTCGAGGCCGACGATTTGATCGCCACGTATGCGCGGCTCGCCAGCGAGGCCAAGGCGACGACGACCATCGTGTCGTCCGACAAGGACCTGATGCAGCTCGTCGGCAACGGCGTCACCATGTACGACACCATGAAGGACCGCCGCATCGGGCGCGCCGAGGTAATCGAGAAATTCGGCGTCGGCCCCGAGAAAGTGATCGAGGTGCAGGCGCTGATCGGCGATTCCTCCGACAATGTGCCGGGCGTGCCGGGCATCGGCGTCAAGACCGCGGCGCAGTTGATCGGCGAATACGGCGACCTCGAAACGCTGCTCAAGCGCGCCAAGGAAATCAAACAGGACAAACGCCGGCAGTCGCTGATCGACAATGCCGAGATCGCGCGCATTTCGAAGCGGCTGGTCACGCTCGACCAGAATGTGCCGCTCGATGTGCCGGTCGCCGAACTCGCCGTGCACGAACCGGATTACAAGAACCTAATCGCGTTTTTGAAGGCGATGGAGTTCAACACCATCACCCGCCGCGTCGCGGAAATGGCCGAGATCGATGCGTCGCAGGTCGAGGCCGACGCGAAGCTTGTGTCAGGCGCGCCCGCCGCTGCGCGCGCTGCGCCAGCAGGGAAAACCGGCGATCTGTTTGCACCGCCGCCGCAAGCAAAGCCGAGCGCCAAGTGCGAAGCAAACGGCGCCCTCACTCCAATCTCGCTCGCTGCCGCGCGCGCCGAGGCCGCACGCAATCAGAAAATCGACCGCAGCAAATACGAATGCGTGCGCACGCTGGCCCGCCTGAAGGAATGGATCGCGCGTGCCTATGACGTCGGCGTGGTCGCGGTCGATACCGAGACCACCAGCCTCGACGCCATGCAGGCCGGTCTGTGCGGCTTCTCGCTCTCGCTATCGCCCAACGAAGCTTGCTACGTGCCGATCGCTCACAAAAAAGATGGCGGCGGCGATGGCTTGTTCGACGCCGGGCTGGCAGCCGATCAGATCAAGGAAGAAGACGCGCTGAAAGTTCTCAAGCCGCTGCTCGAGGACAAAAGCATCCTGAAAGTCGGGCAGAACCTGAAATACGATTGGCTGGTGTTCGCCCAGCGCGGCATTGAGATCGATGGCTACGACGACACCATGCTCATTTCCTACGTGCTCGACGCCGGCAAAGGCGGCCACGGCATGGATGACCTCTCGGAGAAATGGCTGGGCCACAAGACCATTCATTTCGGCGACGTCGCCGGCACCGGAAAATCGCGCGTCACCTTCGACTGCGTCGCCATCGACAAGGCGACCGACTACGCCGCCGAGGACGCCGACGTGACGCTGCGGCTGTGGTCCGCGCTCAAGCCGCGGCTGCCGGCCGAGCACGTCGCCACCGTCTATGAGACGCTGGAGCGCGCCATGCCGGCGGTGCTGGCGCGCATGGAGCGGCGCGGCATTTCGATCGACCGCCAGGTGCTCTCAAGGCTATCCGGTGAATTCGCCCAGAAACAGGGCGCGCTCGAGGAGGAGATCAAGACGCTGGCGGGCGAGCCGCTCAACCCGGGCTCACCCAAGCAACTCGGCGACATCCTGTTCGGCAAGATGAACCTGCCCGGCGGAACCAGAACGAAAACCGGCCAGTGGTCGACCGGCGCGCGCGAACTCGAGGAACTGGCCGAGCAAGGCCACCAACTGCCGCGCAAGATTCTCGACTGGCGGCAGGTGTCGAAGCTGCGCTCGACATACACCGAAGCGCTGCCGACCTACGTCAACCCGACCACCCACCGCGTGCACACGTCTTACGCGCTCGCCGCCACCAGCACCGGCCGCCTCTCCTCATCCGAGCCGAATTTGCAGAACATCCCGGTGCGCACCGAGGAAGGCCGTAAAATAAGGCGCGCCTTCGTGGCCGCGCCTGGCATGAAGCTGGTGTCGGCCGACTACTCGCAAATCGAGCTGCGCCTGCTCTCGGAAGTCGCCGAGGTTCCGGCGCTGCGCAAGGCGTTCCAGGACGGCGTCGACATCCACGCCATGACGGCCTCGGAAATGTTCGGCGTGCCGGTCAAGGATATGCCGAGCGAGGTGCGCCGACGCGCCAAGGCGATCAATTTCGGCATCATCTACGGTATCTCGGCCTTCGGCCTCGCCAATCAACTAAGCATCGAGCGCGAGGAAGCTGGCGCCTACATCAAGAAATATTTCGAGCGCTTTCCCGGCATCCGCGACTACATGGACGAGACGCGCGAATTCTGCCGCGCCAACGGCTATGTGCTCACGCTGTTCGGCCGCAAGTGCCACTACCCAGACATCAAGGCGAGCAACCCGTCGATCCGCTCGTTCAACGAGCGCGCGGCGATCAACGCGCGCTTGCAAGGCAGCGCCGCCGACATCATCCGCCGCGCCATGATGCGCATGGAGGGCGAGCTGGCCAAGGCCAAGCTCAGCGCGCAGATGCTGTTACAGGTGCATGACGAATTGATCTTCGAGGTGCCGGAGAGCGAAGTGACCAAGACCATGCCGGTGGTCAAGCGCGTCATGGAAGACGCCCCGCATCCGGCGCTGTCGCTGCACGTGCCGCTGCAAGTCGACGCCCGCGCCGCCCATAATTGGGACGAGGCGCATTAGCGACCTCGTGCCCCGGACGCGGTGCAGCACGAGCGAAGCGAAGTGGTGCGCCGCTAATCCGGGGCCGTTCCAAGCTCTGAATTTTTGAAGGTCCCGGGTCTGCAGCGCATCACTTCGTGCTGCGCTGCGCCCGGGACACGAGGCCTAACGTTTCTTCTTTTTTGATTTCGACGCTTTGCTCTTGCCATTTGCGCTCGCCGCCTTACCCGCCGCTTTCGCCGGCAGCACCGCGATCGCCTCGACCTCGAACAGCGCGCCCGGCCGCGCCAATTGCGAAATAGCCACCGTGGTCGAGGCCGGCGGGGCGGCGGTATTGACGAACTCGTCGCGCACCTCGCGGAAAATTCCGATGTGCGACATATCGACCAGATAATTGTTGATCTTCACCACGTCCTTGAACGTCGCGCCGGCCGCGGCGAGTGCGAACTTGAGATTCTCGAAGGCTCTGAAAGCCTGCGCGCGGAAATCGCCGGAGGCGCCGACCAGCTGGTTATTCATATCGATGCCGAGCTGACCTGCGATGAAGATCAGCCGGTTCGGCCCGGTCGCCTCGACCACGTAAGTGTAGCCTGGCGGCTTGGCCATGGTTTTCGGGTTGCTGAAGCGGACATTGGCAGCCACGGTTATCCTCCCTGTTGTTCGCAAGCCTGTTACTTTTCTTCTAATAGTCCCAAGCGCTTTCCGAGCCACTTTGTGGTCGGCGCTTGGATCAAGATTGTCATCAGAATGGCGATGAAGGTGACCGATGCGATCACCTGGGCCCCCGGTGCCTTCATGCCGAGCAAAAGTCCGGCGAGCGCGGCCGGAATGACGCCGGTCTCGCGCGTCCAGCACATGAACAGCATCTCATTGAAGCTCCACTTCGCGCGCCGATCCGGCAACGCGCACAGAAATACCGTCACCGGCCGTGCCACCAGCATGAAGATGACGATAACGATGACGCCGCCGAACCAGTATTGACCCATCAGGTGGAAATCGACCTGCGCGCCGAGCAAGATGAATATGAACAGCCGCATGATGAAGGCGGTCGTCATCACATATTCGTCGAGTTTTTTCGCTTCGCCCGGCGCCATATTGAAACCGAACGAGTCTTTGTTGCCAATCACGATGCCAAACACGAAAACCGCCATGAAGCCGCTGGCTTGCAAGCCGTCGGCCGCGAAATAGGCGCCGATCACCGCTACCAGCGTCACCACCGGCGCGTACTCGCTCAGGAAGGCCCAACGCTCGTGCGCGATCAACAGCGCGGCCACATAACCGAGCACGGCACCCGCGATAATTCCGATAAAAGATTGCTTGAGCAGATCAAATAAAGACGCCGTCAAAGAGAACTCCCCGGTGCCCATCGCCACCGCCAGCATACCGAAGGTGACGATTGCGCCCATAGCGTCGTTGAACGCCGACTCGCTCATCACCGTCTGTGCCACGCGGTCGCGAATTTTGACCTGCCGGAAAATCGGCACCAGCGTCGCCGGATCGGTCGAAGCAAGCGTCGCGCCCAGCAGCAGCGCCACGATCACAGGAACGCCGAGCACGTAATAGGCGGCCAAGCCGGTGATGGCCGCGGTGATCAAGACGCCAACCGTCGCAATCACGACAATCGTGATCCAAACCTGCTTCAAGACGCTGAATCGCAGCGAGGCGCCGCCGTCGAAAAGAATGTAACTGGCGCCGAACAGAAGGATGATCTGGTTGAGCGCCGAATCGGCCTTGATGTTGATCAGCCCGGATACTTCCGGGCCGATCGCCATGCCCACAATCAAAAACAAGGCGACATCGGGAATCTTGATCTTCTGCGCCAACAAGCCGGTGAGGGTCCCAATAGCCAGAATAAGCCCGCCGGAAAGCAAAGTATGTTTGGCAATTTCGATGGCGGCCGACGATTCCACGACTCCCCCCTAATTAGGTAGTGGCGCGGCCATTCTTATTTTTCAGCGCCAGCGCGCAAGATGCTGCCCGACACCCTATGAAATGACAAGGTCGTGCAACCTTCCGGGCGCCCGGACGTTGAAACATGCCGCTTCGCGGCGCTTCCGCGAAGCGCCAGTGATGACAGGGGCTTGCGATGGCTGCCCGCGGCAAAAAAGCGTTCCAGAGAGCGATATTGCACGTGTCGGCCGGCGTTTTCGCCTTCGTCCTGCTGATGTTCGCTTCGCTCGGCCCGGCCTCGGCGCAGGGCATTTTCGAGCGCATTTTCGGCGGCCTGCGCCACACGGTCGAAGCGCCCGCCGGATTGCCGGCCAATATCCAAGCCTTCGCCGATCCGTTCGCCGGCATGAGAAACGCCCCGACATCGCCGCGTGGCGAAGCCAACCCGGCAAGCGGCTACTGCGTGCGCACCAGCGACGGCTTTTTCTTCCCGGTGCAGGCACATGCCGGCGTGAGCGCGTCGGACGCGTGCCGCACGTTTTGCCCGGCGAGCCAGACGCGGCTTTATTCCGGCGGCAGTATCGATCACGCCGTCGCATCGAACGGCAGCCGCTATACCGATCTCGACACCGCGTTCCTCTACCGCAAACAGCTCGTTGCCGGCAGTACCTGCAACGGCCGCGATGCGTTCGGGTTGGCGCGCGTGGACGTGAATTCCGATCCGACACTGCGGCCCGGCGACGTCGTGGCGACCAAGAGCGGCCTGGTGGCGTTCACCGGAATGAAAAACAAAGCGGCGGATTTCACGCCGATCGACAGCTATCGCAACCTTTCCAAGGGCGCGCGCGACAAACTGTCCGAGATGAAGATCATGCCGCCCAATCCGGGCGCACCGAACGTGACGCCGGTGACTTTCGGCGCCCGCGTGCGCGCCGACGACAATCGCAGCGCTCAGCTTTCGAGATAGCCGGCCACCTCCTCGCCCAGCGACAGCGAGCTTGTCAGCCCTGGCGACTCGATGCCGAACATCTGCACCAGCCCCAGCAGACCATGCTGCGCCGGCGCATCGATCAGGAAATCGCCCTGCGGCTCGCCCGGCCCGCTGAGCTTGGGCCGGATGCCGGAATAATCCGGTGCCAGCGAGCCGTCCGGCAGGCCGGGCCAGTAAGGGCGGATGCGCTCATAGAACAAGGCGGCGCGCGCGGGATCGACGTCGTAGTTCTCTTGGCTGACCCATTCCACATCCGGCCCGAAGCGCATGCGGCCGGCGAGATCGAGCGTGACATGCACGCCGAGCCCGCCGACGATCGGCGTCGGATAGATCAGCCGCGCGAATGCCGGCTTGCCCGCGAAGGTGAAATAATTACCCTTGGCCAGCACCAGCCGCGGCACGCGCGTCGCCGGATAGTCTTCAAAAGCGCGCGCCACGGATTGCGCGCCAAGCCCAGCGCAATTGACCATCGCGTCGAAGGCGAATTCGCCGCCGCCGCTGCCGCCGAACACGACTTGCCATTGCCCGCCTTTGCGCGCCGCGCCCATGACCTTCGTGTTGAAAGCGATGGCGCCGCCGGCATCCTCGAGATCGCCGCGCAACGCCAGCATATAGGCGTGGCCGTCGATGATGCCGGTTTCCGGCGAATGCAACGCGCCGATGCAGGCGAGCTCCGGCTCCATCGCACGCGCCGCGTTGCCGCCGATCAGTTCCAGGCCTTCGACGCCGTTGATGCCGCCTTGCACCGCGATCGCCTGGATCTTGTCGAGCTCGGCCGCAT
>Ga0208848_1000202_pt1 | contig 11719 bp, 9 predicted proteins | sample NGESurshal072012_2_FD_184455 | JGI IMG/M metagenome (GOLD analysis project Ga0208848, IMG submission 184455) | Arctic peat soil microbial communities from Barrow, Alaska - NGEE Surface sample 210-1 shallow-072012 (SPAdes) | ecosystem: Environmental > Terrestrial > Soil > Wetlands > Peat ... | reverse complement strand
GAGCGCTGTTCACCGACTCGCGGGCCATCACGCACCCCAGCGAGCCGAACTACCTGGCTTTGTTCTCCGGCAGCACCCAGGGCGTCAGTGACGACAGCTGCCCGCATCAGTTCCCCGGGCCGAACCTGGGATCCGAGCTGATCGCCGCGGGAAAGAGCTTCGCCGGCTACTCCGAGGGACTGCCCGCGGCCGGCTCATTCGTGTGCGTGAGCGGGGAGTACGCCCGCAAGCATGCGCCCTGGACCAACTTCCGCTCGGTGCCCGCGGCCGGCAATCAGCCATGGGCCAGTTTCCCGGCCGGGCACTACCAGCGCCTGCCCACGGTGTCCTTCGTGATCCCGGGCCTGTGCCACGACATGCACGACTGCCCGGTGGCCACCGGGGACGCCTGGCTCCGGGCCCACCTCAGCGGCTACGCGGCCTGGGCCATGACCCACGACAGCCTGCTGATCGTGACCTGGGATGAGAACGACGGCAACGCCGGCAACCAGATCCCCACGATCGTCGCCGGCCAGCCGGTCCACCCCGGCCGGTACGGCCAGCCCATCACGCACTACAGCGTCCTGCGGACCCTGGAAGCCCTGTACTGGCTGCCGCTGCTGGGCCACGCGGCCACGGCCAGCCTGATCCGCGGTATCTGGAAATAGGTCACCATTCACCTGGCCGGTTCTGGCCGGGCCGCGGGAAATAGGATGCCGCGCATGGCAGCAGACCTGATCTTCACCGGCGGTCGCATCTACACCGTGCTTCCCGGCGGGCGCCGGATGGTCCCGGCCACGGCTCACGGCGAGGCGGCCAGCAGCGAGGACACCAGCGACGGGGCCGGTATCGGGACCGCGGACGGGCCGCTCGCGACCGCGGTGGCGGTGCGCGGCGGCCGGATCGTCGCGGTCGGCACCGACGACAAGATCCGCGACCTGGCCGGCGGCCGGGCGGAAACCGTCGACCTGGCGGGCCGGCCCCTGCTGCCGGGGTTCCAGGACGCGCACGTGCACCCGGCCTTCGCCGGGATCACCATGCTGCGCTGCGACCTGGACGGCGCGAGGGACCTGGCCGGGGCGCTGGACCGGATCAGGGCCTACGCCAGCGCCACTCCCGGCCGGGAGTGGATCGACGGCAGCGGCTGGCGGATGGAGTGGTTCGACGGCGGCACCCCGTCCCGCGAGCTCCTGGACAGCGTGGTCCCGGACCGGCCGGCCTACCTGACCAACCGGGACGGGCACGGCGCGTGGGTCAACTCGCGGGCGCTGGAGCGGGCCGGCCTGACCGCGGCCACCCCGGACCCCGCGGACGGCCGGATCGAGCGCCACCCGGACGGTGCGCCGCAGGGCACCCTGCACGAGGGCGCGGCGCTGCTCGTCAGCCGGCTCGTGCCGGGGCCTGATGCCGCCGACCAGCTCCGCGGGCTGCTGCTGGCCCAGCAGCACCTGCACTCGCTGGGCATCACCGCCTGGCAGGACGCCATTGTGGGCGAGTACCTCGGCTACCCCGACCCGCTGCCGGCCTACCTGGCCGCCGCCCGGGACGGCGCGCTCACCGCCCGGGTGGCCGGCGCCCTGTGGTGGGACCGGGCCCGCGGTGCGGAACAGCTCGATGACCTGCTTGACCGGCGGCAGGCCGGCCAGGCCGGCCGGTTCCGCGCGGGCATGGTCAAGATCATGCAAGACGGGGTCGCGGAGAACTTCACGGCCGGGATGATCGACCCCTACCTGGACGCCTGCGGCTGCCAGACCGGCAACCGCGGGCTGTCCTACGTCGACCCGGCCGACCTGGCCGAGCAGGTGACCCGGCTCGACGCGGCCGGGTTCGGGGTGCACGTGCACGCGATCGGGGACCGGGCCGTGCGCGAGGCGCTGGACGCGTTCGCGGCCGCCCGGGCGGCCAACCTGGTCAGCCCGGGCCGGCACCACATCGCCCACCTGCAGGTCCTGCATCCCGACGACATCCCGCGCTTCGCCCAGCTCAGCGTGACCGCGAACATGCAGGCGCTGTGGGCTGCGCACGAGCCGCAGATGGACGACCTGACCATCCCGTTCCTCGGCCCGGAGCGGGCCGCCCGGCAGTACCCGTTCGGGGCCCTGCTGCGGGCCGGCGCCCGGCTGGCGGCGGGCAGCGACTGGGCGGTGAGCAGTGCCAACCCGCTGGAGGGCATGCACGTCGCGGTGAACCGGGCCTTCCCGGCCGGGCCCGGGGAGCCCGCCGGGGAGCCGCTGCTGCCCGGCCAGGCGCTCACCCTGGCCGAGGCCATGGCGGCGTACACGGCGGGCTCGGCCTACGTGAACCAGCTCGACGAGACCGGCGCGATCGCCGCCGGCTACCTGGCTGACCTGGTCGTCCTGGACCGCGACCCGTTCGCTGCGCCCACCGCGGAGATCGCCGCGGCCACGGTCGCCCGCACCTACGTGGAGGGGGAGCAGGTGTACGCGGCCCCGTCTGCGTAATCTTGTAATCGCCATCGCCGAGGCTGAGAGGTAGGGCTGCGGTGCAGATGACCACGCTGGGCCGGGGCGGACCGGTGGTGTCCCGGGCCGGGCTCGGGCTGATGGGCATGTCCGGTATCTACGGGGCGGCCGACGAGGAGGAGAGCCTGGCCACCATCCGGGCCGCGCTGGACGCCGGGATCACCCTGCTGGACACCGGCGACTTCTACGGGATGGGGCACAACGAGCTGCTGCTGTCCCGTGTGCTGCGCGAGGTGCCCAGGGACAGCGTGCTCGTGCAGGTGAAATTCGGCGGGCAGCGGGACCCGTCCGGCCGGTTCATCGGGCACGACGCCAGCCCCGCGGGGGTGAAGAACTACCTCTCCTACACGCTGACCCGGCTCGGCACCGACTATGTGGACCTGTACCAGCCCGCCCGGCTCGACCCGCACGTGCCGATCGAGGACACGGCCGGCGCCATCGCGGAGATGATCGAGGCTGGGTACGTGCGGCACCTGGGCCTGTCCGAGGTAGGCGCGGACACGATCCGCCGGGCCCACGCCGTCCACCCGGTCCGCGAGCTGCAGATCGAGTACTCGCTCATGACCCGGGGCATCGAGGCGCAGATCCTCCCCGTGGTCCGGGAACTCGGGATCAGCGTCACTGCCTACGGCATCATGTCCCGCGGCTTGCTGAACCGGGACACGGCCCGGCTCGCCGAGGGCGACCCCCGCGCCCGGTTCCCCCGGTTCCAGCGGGGCAACCTGGAACGCAACCTCGAGTTGCTGGACGCCCTGGAGAAGATCGCGGGGGAGCGGGGCGTGAGTACCGCGCAGCTCGCCTTCGCCTGGGTGGCCGCCCAGGGCGAGGACATCATCCCGCTGATCGGCACCAAGCGGCGGGACCGGCTGGCCGAGGCGCTGGCGGCCCTGGACCTGCGCCTCACCGCGGACGAACTGGCTGCGATCGAGGCCGCCGTGCCCGCCGGGCAGGTAGCCGGGACCCGGTACGACGCCGCCCAGATGGGTGCCCTGGACAGCGAGCGCTAGGCGCCGGCCGGGACGGCACGGGAAACGCGGGGTCGTTTCAGGGGGAGCGGGGCGCCCGCCCGTGGGGGGTTCGTTGCGGGCCTTGAGGAAGCTCAGCCACGGGCCTGCCGCAGGATGGTGTGGTGCAGGTCCCGGGCGTAGCGGAGCGCCAGGACCAGGGCCACGAGCGCGCCGCTCAGGTAGAAGCCCGCGCCCGCGGCGGTGCCCAGGCCCGAGCGCATCCCCAGTACCGTGTCGTCGATCGCCATCCCGGCCAGGCCCAGTCCGGCCGCGCCGAACAGGGTCATCGCGACCGTGGGCGTGAAGCTGTCCGGGAGCAGGTCACGGGACTGGCGGTGGGCCAGGTGATAGACGGCCAGCGCGACCAGGCCGAGGACTCCGGCGGCCAGCCGGAGAGTCACAGCGTCGCTGCTGTTCTCCAGCATCGCGGCCTGGGCACAGCTCTGCGCGTGCGGCCAGAGGGTGAGCCAGTGCTGGCAATCGACCGCCGGGTACCTGATCGCGCCGGGCGCGCCGCCCACAAACGGGCGGCCGAACGCCGCGTTCATCACCCATGCGATCAGGCCGCTGGCCCCGACCGCCACCAGGCCGACCGCGCCCAGCCGCCAGGCGGCCATGATGACGTCCCGGCAGACCGCGACGGTGGGCAGCCGGCGGAGCCGCGCGTCGTGCGCGCGGACCACGGCGCGGACCGAGCCGAACACGGACACCGCGTGCTCCTGCGCCTCGCTCTCGGTCAGCCCGGCCTCAAGCCCTTCGGCCACCGACTCGCGCAGGTGGTCCTCGGCCTCGGCCAGGATCCGGCGGGCGTCCCGCGGGGCGCACCGGAGCCGGGTGTACAGCTGGTCCAGGTACTCCTCGACCAGGCCGCCATCGTGGGCACTCATGCCGACCACCCCAGCACGGCCTGGATGCCCCGGCTGAACTGCCGGTACTCGGTCCGCTGCGCGGCCAGCGCGGCCGCGCCCGGGGCGGTCAGCGCGTAGACCCGGCGCCGCCGGCCGTCGGCCATGGCCCAGGAACTGCTCAGCAGCCCGGCGTCCTCGAGCCGGTGCAGCGCCGGGTAGACGGTGCCTTCCGGCAGGTCGAATGTGCCCTCACTGCGCTGGCGCAGCTCGGAGATGACCGCGTAGCCGTGCGCGGGCCCGGCGGTGAGCACGGACAGCAGGAGCAAGTCCAGGTGTCCCTTGAGGCGTTCCCGATTCATACCTCGGAACTCTATGCCTAGAGTTACTAGGCGTCAAGGCGTCAGCGGGCCGTGCCCCGGTAGGCGCGGGCCAGCTCGCGGAGCCTGGTGTGCGCCCCCCGCATCGGGTCCGCCGCGGGGAGGTACTGCTTGGGCATCTTGACCACGCTGGTGTAGTTGGGATCGCAGACGTTGGCCAGCGGCGCCTCGATGGCCTGGGTGGCGAGCTGGTAGGCGTCCAGCTGGTCCAGCCCGTAGTCGGCGGCCAGCCACTGCACCAGGTCCAGCGCGGCGATCCGGAACGCGTCCTCCAGTGGCCGGGCCGAGCCCGCGGACATGAGGTGCGTGTCCGACTCCAGCCGGGGCCAGGCGCACGGGCGGCCCTTGATCAGGTCCACCGCGAGCACCGTGTTCATCGCGCACTCCACCGCGACCCCGCAGGTCTCGCCCTCACCCTGGCGGGCGTGCCCGTCGCCGAGCGAGAACAGCGCTCCCTCGACGTTCACCCCCAGGTAGCAGGTGACCCCGGCGCGCATCTCCGGCGTGTCCATGTTGCCGCCGAACGCGTCCGGCACCAGGGCGCTGCGGACCTCGAGGTTGGCCGGGGCCACCCCCACGGTCCCGTGCATCGGCTCGATCGGCAGGTCCGCGGTGAAGCCGCCGCGGCGGGCGGTGAACCGGCACAGGCCCTTGGACGTGTCGAACTGCCACAGCCAGACCAGCTCGGGGAGCGGGTCGTGCAGCAGCGCGGTGGCGTGGGTGGCGCTCAGCGCGCCGAACAGCGGCACGGTGGTGGACGCGCCCCAGTCCCGGGCCGGCTCGATCGAGATGAAGTGCACGGCCAGGGTGTCACCGGGCTCGGCGCCCTCGATCCAGAAGGGGCCGGTCTGCGGGTTGAGGTACGGGAACTCGCAGACCTCCGACACGAGGTCGGTCTCGGAGCGGACCCGCCCGGCGAAGCAGTCCTCGGTGAACACCTCCAGCACCGCGGGCGTCCGGATGCGGGCGACTGGCGCGGCACCCCCGAACGTCCACGCGTACTGGTCCGCGGTCGGCCGGAAGCTGATCACCTGCGGGTCGCTCATGAGCGTTACTCCTCCAGCTGGTCCAGGTGCACCAGCCCGACCTCGACCACCCGGCGCGGGTCACGCCGGTACAGGTAGACAACGTAGATCACGCCGGCGGCCATCCAGCCGGCCACCCCGGGACCCAGGTAGGAGTACGGCGGGGCGACTAGGCCGGGTCGCGCTGCCCGTTGCTGCTGTAGGCGCCCGGGATGCCCTGCGGGGGCAGTGACACCTCGCCGGTTACGTCCGCGGCCAGCCGGACGCTGTCCCCGTTGACCAGGCGGACCTCGGTGCCGGGAAGCACCCGGTCCCCGTTGACGAAGGTCCCGTTGGTGGAGTGCTCGTCCCGGATCGTGGCCTGCCCGGTGTCACTCACGGTCACCGTGGCGTGCCGCCGGGAGACGTTGTCGTAGCTGGCGAAGGCCGCGGCGACCAGCGACTCCTCCGGGTCACGGCCGAGCACCAGCGAGGTGCCCGCCGGGACTTCCACGTTGCCGGTAGGGAACATGAGGCGCAGCACCACGGGCGAGATGATGCCCTTCCGGGGGGGCAGCGGCTCACGGCACACCTCGCAGAACACCGCCGCGGGCTCCCGGATGGGCGCCCCGCAGTGCGGGCAGGATGACCCCGCGGCCGGGGCCGCCGCACCCTCACGTTTCGGGTACTTCTGCATAACCGTCGGCGAGGCAGGCTCGTCGGGCGTCTTGCGCCGGGGGAGGTTGGCGCCGCACGTGAAGCAGATGAGATCGTCCTGCTGAACCTCAGCGGAACAGGCAGGACAGGTTAGCGTCGCCATGTCGTCCTCCGGGACGGCGGCAGGGAGGTGTTCACGAGAGCCTAACGCTCGGGGGACGGCGCGGGTGCCCGGCCGCGTGAGCGCCGCCCGGTAGCATCGCGGTCATGCGGCGTCACCAGCCGGTGAGGGGCACCGATGATCAGTTTTGCGCTCAGCGATGAGCACCAGGAATTGCGCCAGACCGTTGCCGCCTTCGCCCGCAACGTGGTGCGGCCGGTCATCGGCGGTTACTACGAGCGTGGCGAATTCCCCTACGACCTGGTCGCCCGGATGGCCACGCTCGGCCTGTTCGGGCTGCCGTTCCCGGCGGAATTCGGCGGCATGGATGGCGATTTGCTCGCCCTCGGCCTGGCCCTTGAGGAATTGGCCCGGGTGGACTCCTCGGTCGCCATCACGCTCGAGGCCGCGGTGTCCCTCGGGGCGATGCCGATCTACCGGTTCGGCACCGAGGCCCAGCGCCGCCGCTGGCTGCCGGACCTGTGCTCCGGCGAGCGCCTGGCCGGGTTCGGGCTGACCGAGGCGGGCGGGGGGTCTGATATCCCCGGCGGGATGCGGACCACCGCGCGGCTGGAGGAGGGCAGCGGGGACTGGGTCATCGACGGGGCCAAGTCGTTCATCACCAACGCCGGGACCGCGATCACCTCCCTGGTCACCGTGCTGGCCATCACCGGGGGAGACCCCGGGGCTCCGCGCGAGATCTCGTCCATCGTGGTGCCGGCCGGCACCCCCGGGCTGACCGTCGGGCCGGAGTACTCGAAGGTCGGCTGGTGCGCCTCGGACACCAGGGAACTGGCGTTTGCCTCGTGCCGGGTCCCTGCGGACCATCTGCTTGGCGAGCGCGGCCGCGGCTACGCCCAGTTCCTTCAGATCCTGGACGAGGGCCGGATCGCGATCGCCGCGCTCGCGGTCGGCCTGGCCCAGGGCTGCGTGGACGAATGCCTGCGCTACACCGGCGAGCGGGCGGCGTTCGGCCACCGGCTCGGGCATTACCAGGCCATCCGGTTCAAGCTCGCCGACATGGAGGCGCGCACCCACAGCGCCCGGCTGGCCTGGTATGACGCCGCGGCGCGGCTCATGGCCGGGCAGCCAGTCAAGCGGCAGGCGGCCATCGCCAAGCTGACCGCCTCGAACGCGGCGATGGACAACGCCCGGGAGGCCACCCAGATCTTTGGCGGCTACGGGTTCATGAACGACTTCCCGGTCGCCCGGTTCTACCGCGACGCCAAGGTGCTCGAGATCGGCGAGGGCACCTCCGAGGTACAGCGGATGATCATCGCACGGGAACTCGGGGTCCCTGACTAGGACCGGCGCGGGGTAGTGGGCGCGGCGCAGTTATGGCCGAAAGGCCGGGGCCGCTGAATAACCGCCGCGCGGCCGGCGGGCGCGGCGCGGTGGCACGAATCGGGTATCCCGGCGGGCCGATCCAAGTTCCGCGGGTAAATGGCCGTCCCAGAGCGGGCGATGGGTGCGGCAGCGGGCCGCGGCGCGGGAGTCCCTGGGGGCGGTCACCAGCATCGTCCGCGGAGGCAGGCCGCCCCGGACCCGGCCCCGCGAGATTACTCTGGACCGTGCGTACCTGGGTAGTCTTAGCGCTCTTCGCGCATACCTGGCTTAGTTAGTACAGAACGAGCCACGGCCGAAGCGCCGGAGAGTAGCCTACTGACGTCAAGGCATCCGGCAAACATCACGCTAGAGCAGCGCTTTCCTGGCATAAGGTATTGATCACTGCCCATGGTGAGACGTTAGGGTTAGCCCTTGGCCGCGCCCGCGCGCGGGGCTTGCAGAATCGTCACCCGGGAAGGGGCGCGTCATGTCAGTTCCGCCGCAAGTACTGCGGGCCTGCTGGCTCGCCACACTAGCCAGGTGAGAGGTGCAGAGGCTGTGCGGTCCCGCAGCAAGATGAGCGGTAACGGGCTGGCTGGCGATCCAGGGTCAGTTGAGCCGTCTACTGAGGCCGGCCCTGCTCCGCGCGCGCCTGCGGACCTCGACAGCCGGGAAGACGGCGCCGAGGCCGGTGGGCCAGGGCAGGCCAGGCGCCAGGGCGCCGGGTCGCGCCGTGCGCTGAAGAACTGGCGGGTGCGTTCCCGCCTGGTCCTGCTGATCGCCATCCCCACGCTGACCGCCGTGGTACTGGGTGGTATCTCGATCCTGTCCTACGCCCGCAGCGCCACCGCTGACGGGCGGGTCCAGCAGCTCGCTGCGCTCAGTGCGACCGTCACGGTCCTCGCCCAGGATCTCGAGGACGAACGGGACCAGACGGTCCGGTACATCGGGCTCGGGGATTCGGGGCAGGGAGGCCGGGGTTCCGGCGCGCAGCTCAGCGCCCCCCAGCTCAACGTGGTGAACCAGCAGATCGCCCTGACCAACCAGACCGCCGGCGTGGTGCATCGCGAGCTGAGCCAGATCAATGGCTCATTCTCGACGCAGACCCAGCAGCAGGCGGCGGCGGCCCTCACCGCGCTGCAGAACCTGCGGCAGCTGCGGAAGGCGGCGACCCTCACCAAGCTGCCGGCCCTGGTCGTGGTGAACAAATACGCCATGATCATCCAGGAGCTGATCGCGCTGATCGACGTGACCGGCCAGGGCGCCAGTGATGCGACGCTCGGCCAGTCCATCCGGGTGCTCAGCCTGGTGTCCAGGATGAAGGAAGAGGCTTCCCAGCAGCGGGCCATCCTCACCTATGGCCTGGCGGTCGGCCATCTCAGCCCGAACCAGCTGAACGCGCTCAACCTGGCGCTTTCCGAGCAAGAGGGCAACCTGGCCTCGTTCAACACCACGGCCAGCATCGCGCAGCGAAACCTGTGGAACAACAGCGTGGCCACGTCCTTCGTCTTCGAGGCCAACGCCCAGGAGACCCAGGCGATCAACCTCGCGCAGCACAACGGGAACCTGGGGACCGACACCACCACGGTCGACGACTGGTACGGCGCCATGTCGAACGAGATCGACTCGCAGATGGGCTCGGTTGAGCAGGCCCTGTCCGCGCAGATCAGCTCCCGGGCGGCGGCGCTGCATAAGTCGGCTCTGACCGCGGCCATCGTGGTCGGCGCGGCGGTCTTGCTCGTGCTCGCGCTCTCCCTGCTCCTGACGGTGGTCATCGGGCGCTCGATGGTCCGCCCGCTGCGCCGGCTGCGTGCGGGAGCCCTGGAAGTCGCGGGCGTGCGGCTGCCGGAGATGGTCCGGCGGATGAGTGAGGCCGACGGCGGCGGTTCCTTTGACGTCGCCCCCATCGACGTGGACTCCTCCGACGAGATCGGTGAAGTGGCGCGGGCGTTCGACCAGGTCCACCGGGAAGCGCTCCGGCTGGCCGCGAACGAGGCCGCCCTGCGCGGGAACGTCAACGCGATGTTCGTGAACCTGTCCCGGCGCAGCCAATCCCTGGTCGAACGCCAGATCCGGCTGATCGACGATCTCGAGCAGGGTGAGCAGGACCCGGAGCGGCTGTCCAACCTGTTCCAGATGGACCACCTGGCCACCCGCATGCGCCGCAACTCTGAGAACCTGCTGGTCCTCGCCGGTCACGAGGTCTCCCGGCGGTGGAACCAGCCGGTGGCGCTGGTGGACGTGCTGCGTGCGGCGGTCTCCGAGATCGAGCAGTACGAACGGGTCTCGATGAACGTCCAGCCCGGTATCTCCGTCCGCGGCCAGGCCGTCAACGACGTGGTGCACCTGGTGGCCGAGCTGGTGGAGAACGCCACCTCGTTCTCGTCCGCGGAGACGCCGGTGACCGTGTCCGGGCACCTGCTGAACAGCGGGGGAGTCCTGCTCGACATCAGTGACCAGGGCGTCGGCATGGGTGCCGAGGAGATGGCCCACGCCAACTGGCGGCTGGATAACCCGCCGGTGGTGGACGTGGCCGTGTCCCGCCGTATGGGCCTGTTCGTGGTCGCCCGGCTGGCGGCGCGGCACGGCATCCGGGTGCGGCTGCGCCCGGCGACGACCGGCGGCCTGACCGCCCTGGTCTGGCTGCCCGATGAGTCCGTCACGCACGAGGGCAATGGTTCCCCGGCGGGCCTGCGCCGGTTCGACCGGAACGGCTCGGGGAGCCCCGACCCCATTGAGGCTCTCGCCGGCAACGGTGGCGGCGGGGAGTGGGGCCCGCGCCGCGGCCGCAGCGCCGCCGAGGAGGCGGTGAACGCGGCCCGCGCGCCGCGCTTCACCCCGCTGCACGCCGAGAACGGCGATTCAGCAGCCACGGCCGCCTTCCCGGCGATCCCCCCGGCCTGGGACGACCCGGCTCCCTCGTCTCCCGGGCCCCGGTCGCCCACGCCCGCGTGGGACGACGCGCCGTCCCAGCCCGACGCTCCGTCCTGGGAGACCCCGTCGGCTCAGCCGTCCGTGTCGTCCTGGGATGACCCGCCGCTGGGCCCGTCGGCTACCCCGGCGCCGCCGCCCGCGGCAAGTACCGGCCCGCTCCCCTCGGTGCCCAGCAACGGCAACGCGCCGGTGTTCGGCACGTCGCTGAGCGGTGACGGCGCCAGCGCGCCACCCCGGCTGCCCACCCGGCCGGTCCGCAGCCTCGGCAGCAGTGATCCGGGGCAGGCCCGGCGGGAGGTCGTGGTGCCGCCGGCGGCACCGGAGGCCGAGGGAAACCGGCTCCCCATCTTCGAATCGGTGGAGTCAGACTGGTTCCGCCGTGGCCGGCACAGCGCTGACCGGCCGAACTCTGCTGCTTCTGCTGCCGCACCCGACAGCAACAACTCGGGCGCCTGGACCGCCTCTGCCGCGGACGAGGGCTGGCGGGCTGCGGAGGCGGTCAGTAAGCCGGCGTCGGGCGGGGTGACCCTGTCCGGCCTCCCCAAGCGCGTTCCCAACGCCAACCTGGTGCCCGGGACCGTGGGTGCGAACACCACCGAGGTGACGCCCGCTCCGGTCCGCTCGGCTTCGGTGACCAGGCAGCGCTTCGCAAGTTTCCAGCGAGGCGTTCGCGAAGCGCGTGCCGCCGTTAACACCGAAGATGATGCTGGCGGTGAGGGAGACGATGTGACATGAGAGGTCGAGCGGGATTGCCGCACGTGCTGGTGTCTATGGTGGGGTCGCCGAGAGAGGAGGGTTCGTGAGTCCGGTAACTCGTCCGGTCCAGGACCTGAACTGGCTGATCACGAACTTCGTGGAGAGGGTCCCGTCCGTCGCGCATGCCATCGTGGTGTCGTCTGACGGGCTCCCGCTGGCCTACTCGAACGGCTTTCCGGCCGACCGGG
>Ga0208848_1000201_pt1 | contig 11744 bp, 9 predicted proteins | sample NGESurshal072012_2_FD_184455 | JGI IMG/M metagenome (GOLD analysis project Ga0208848, IMG submission 184455) | Arctic peat soil microbial communities from Barrow, Alaska - NGEE Surface sample 210-1 shallow-072012 (SPAdes) | ecosystem: Environmental > Terrestrial > Soil > Wetlands > Peat ... | reverse complement strand
ACGCGGCACTGCTCGGCGCATTTGCGGCGTTGACCGGAATGGTTCGTCTCGAGTCGGTCACCAAGGCCATCCGCGAGGAGTTCCCCGGAAAGATCGGCGACGCCAACATTGCTGCCGCCACCGAGGCGCACGATGCCGTCGTTGCCCGCGTCAAGACGGCGGCGTGAGGAAGATCCGATGCTGAAGCAGACCGAAGGTTCCTACGCCACCGCCGAGGCAATTGCCTTATGCCGCCCCGAAGTCGTCTGCGCTTATCCGATCACGCCGCAGACCCATATCGTCGAGGGTCTCGGCGAAATGGTGAAAACGGGCGACCTGAAGAATTGCGAATTCATCAATGTGGAATCGGAATTCGCGGCCCTCTCGGTTGCAATCGGCGCGTCGGCGGCTGGGGCGCGCGCCTATACCGCGACCGCGAGCCAGGGCCTGCTGTTCATGGCCGAGGCGGTCTACAACGCCGCAGGCCTCGGCCTGCCGATCGTGATGACGCTCGGCAATCGGGCCATCGGCGCGCCGATCAACATCTGGAACGATCATTCCGATGCGATGTCGATGCGCGACGCCGGCTGGCTGCAGTTGTTTGCGGAATCCAATCAAGATTCGATCGACCTGCACATTCAAGCGTTCCGGCTGGCCGAGGAACTTTCGATGCCAGTGATGGTCTGCGTCGACGGCTTCATCCTCACGCATGCCGTCGAGCGCGTGGACATGCCCGATCAAGCCGACGTCGACGCGTTCCTGCCGCCTTATGAGCCGGTGCAGGTGCTCGATCCTGCAGCTCCGATTTCCATCGGCGCCATGGTGGGGCCAGATGCATTCACCGAGGTGCGCTTCCTGCAGCACTATAAGGAGACGCTGGCGCTGCGGCTGATACCCGAATTCGCGGCAGAATTCAAAACGCGGTTCGGACGCGATACCGGGGGCCTGCTGCGCAACTATCGCGCCGACGATGCGGAAATGCTGGTGGTTGCCATGGGTTCGATCAACGGCACCATCAAGGACACCATCGATGAGATGCGTGCCGATGGTTTTAGCATCGGGCTTGTGACCATCGTGTCCTTTCGGCCGTTTCCAACCGCGGCGTTGCGCGCTCTGCTAGCTGGCAGAAAACATGTCGTCGTGATCGAAAAGAGCTTCGCGGTTGGAATGGGCGGCCAGCTCGCCAACAATGTCGATCTTGCCTTGCGCAATACGCCGGCCGCGCCGCAGGTCCATTCGGTGGTCGCCGGACTGGGCGGGCGGTCCATCACGCGGGCGTCCTTGCATCGCGTCTTCCGCCGCGCCCTGGCGCAATCCTGGGAGGGCGCGCATTTCCTCGACCTCAATGAGGATATCATCGGCAAGGAACTGCACCACGTGCGCAAAGTGCGCCGCTCCGGGCCGACAGCCGAGAATCTGCTGCGCCGGCTCGAGCAAGCCGCGCAGTCTCCGGCTGTAGAATAAAGGTACGCCCGATGACCGATCCGACCGCAACCGCCGCCGCTACCCAGAAACTCCACTTCTACCAGAAGGGGACCTTTACCGTCGGCAACCGGCTGGTATCGGACGGCGAGCGATCGGTGCAGGCTTCGATCGACCGGTCGAACGCGCTGACCTGCGGGCATCGCGCTTGCCAGGGATGTGGCGAGGCGCTGGGCGCGCGTTACGCCATGGATGCGGCGATGCGTGCAACCGGCGGCAATCTGATCGCGGTCAACGCGACCGGATGCTTGGAAGTTTTCACTACGCCCTATCCGGAAACCTCATGGCAGATCCCCTGGCTGCACTCGCTGTTCGGCAATGCCGCGGCGGTCGCCACCGGAGTTGCCGCGGCCATGCGGGTGAAGGGGCGCCAGGACGTGCGCGCGATCGCCCAGGGCGGCGATGGCGGCACCACCGATATCGGATTTGGCTGCCTGTCCGGAATGTTCGAGCGCAACGACGACGTGCTTTACATTTGCTACGACAACGAAGGCTATATGAACACCGGCGTGCAGCGTTCCTCGGCGACGCCGCCGACCGCGCGCACGGCGACGACGCCGGCAATCGGTCCAGAGCCCGGCAACGTCTTCGGCACCGGCAAGAATTTACCCAAGATTGCCGTTGCCCACGGCATTCCCTATGTCGCGACCGCAACCGTCGCGGACCTGCATGACCTCGAGCGCAAGGTGATGAAGGCGATGGGGATTCACGGCGCGCGCTATATCCACATTCATGTGCCGTGTCCGCTCGGCTGGGGTTCGGCCTCGCACGACACAGTCCGTCTGGCGCGGCTGGCTGTCGAATCCGGGCTGTTCCCCGTTTTTGAAGCCGAGTATGGCATTGTCACCAGCAGCCGAAAAATTCGCCGCCCGGTCCCGGTGGCCGAGTATCTCAAACCGCAGCGGCGCTTCGCGCATTTGTTCAAGGATGCCGCCGGTTCGCAGCGGCTCGCCCGGCTACAGGCCATCGCCGACCGTAACATTACCGAATTCAAGCTGCTCGAGCCTGAGGAGGAGGCGGGATGAAGCACCCGTTCGCCGTCACGCTCGATAGCGGCAGCAGCCTCGCCAATCTCACCGGCTCCTGGCGCACCATGCGTCCGGTCTATGTGGACCGCTTGCCGCCGTGCAATCATGCCTGTCCGGCCGGCGAAAACATCCAGGCGTGGCTCTACCACGCGGAATCGGGCGACTACGAAAGTGCCTGGCGCGTGCTCACGAAGGACAACCCGATGCCCGCCGTGATGGGGCGGGTCTGCTATCACCCCTGCGAGGGCGCCTGCAATCGGGCGCAGGTCGACGAAACGGTTGGAATCAATTCGGTCGAGCGTTTCCTCGGCGACGAGGCGATTAAGCGCAACTGGCGCTTTACGCCGCCCGAGGCAGAAAGCGGAAAGCGCGTGCTGGTGGTCGGCGCGGGACCGTCCGGTCTTTCTGCGGCCTATCTTCTGCGAGGCATGGGGCATGGCGTTGCGATACACGATGCCGGGCCCGCGGCCGGCGGGATGATGCGCTTTGGCATCCCCAAGTACCGATTGCCGCGCGATGTGCTCGATGCGGAAATAAAGCGGATTCTCGATCTTGGCGTTGAGCTCAAGCTCAATGCCAAGGTCGACAACATTCTCGAAACGATGAAGGCCGGCCGGTTCAACGCGGCATTCCTCGCCGTCGGCGCCCATATCGGCAAGCGCTCCTATATTCCCGCCGGTTCCGCTGCAAAGGTCCTCGACGCCGTCACGCTGCTGCGCTCGATGGAAGGCGAGGACAAGCCGCTGCTCGGACGGCGTGTCGTCGTTTACGGCGGCGGCAACACCGCTATCGATGCTGCGCGTACAGCTAAACGCCTTGGCGCAACGGAGGCGATCATCGTCTATCGCCGCACCCGCGATCGCATGCCGGCGCACGACTTCGAGGTCGAGGAGGCGCTCGAGGAAGGCATCATGATGAAATGGCTCTCGACCATCAAACGCATGGACGAGGGCGTACTTACCGTCGAGAAAATGCAGCTCGACGAGAAGGGCTTTCCGCAGCCGACCGGCGAATTCGAGACACTGGAGACCGACTCGCTGGTGCTCGCGCTCGGCCAAGATGTCGATTTGTCGCTGCTCGACGGCGTGCCCGGATTGCAGATCAAGAACGGCATGGTGCAGGTCGGCTCGAACATGATGACCGGGCATACCGGCATTTTCGCTGGCGGCGACATGGTTCCCTCGGAGCGCACCGTCACGGTGGCGGTCGGTCATGGCAAAAAAGCGGCTCATCACATCGATGCGTGGCTGCGCGGGGCGGAATATGCGTCCCCGGAAAAGCATGAGCTTGCCGCTTTCGACAAACTCAACGCCTGGTATTACGCCGATGCGCCGAAGACGGTGCGGCCGATGCTCGAAGTTGCTCGCCGACAAAGCACTTTCGAGGAGATTCAGGGCGGGCTCGACGAGACCAACGCGCTTTACGAGGCGCGCCGGTGTCTTTCCTGTGGCAATTGCTTTGAGTGCGACAACTGTTACGGCGTCTGCCCGGACAATGCGGTGATCAAACTGGGCCCCGGCAACCGCTTCCGCTTCAATTACGATTATTGCAAGGGCTGCGGGCTTTGCGCCACCGAATGCCCCTGTGGCGCCATCAATATGGTCCCGGAATCCATCTGACGTTGAGTGGGTGCCGTTTTTGAGCGCCGCTACGCCGTATCCCAACTGACGGGTTTGCGGGCCGGCCAAGACGGCCGGCCCGCGCCGCGTCATCGCCTTTAGTTCGAGACGATCTGTTCAAGCGTCGGGCAGGCACGCTGCTCGACCGGCATCTCATAGGGCGTGAAATTGGTCTTATCGATGACGATCGGTTTCAACATGACTTCCTTCGGCGTCGGCTGTTTGTGCAGATTGCGCACGGCGATCTCCGTGCCGATGCAGCCCTGAATGAAGCCATTGAAGTCGCCGCTCGCCAGTAGCTTGCCGGACTTGATCAATTCGACCGCTTCCTTGCTGCCGTTAATCCCAATCACCAGCGCCTTCCGGTTAGCGCCTTCGAGCGCCTCGATCGCGCCCACTGCCATCGGATCGTTCGCCGCCAGCACGCCGTCGATCGACGGGAACGATTGCATCAGGTTTTCCATGACTTGAAGCGCATTTAGCCGCTGAAAGTTCGCTGGCTGCGAGGCAAGCAGTTTGACGTCAGGATTCTCCTTCAGCGCATCGTTGAACCCGCGCACACGATTGGTGCTGGTGAGTGAGCCCTTGACGCCCTCAAGGATGATGACGTTGCCCTTGCCGCCGATGGCCTTAAGCAAACGGCGCGCGACGGACAGCCCGATGCTGTAATCGTCGGCGCCGACGAATGCGACGAAATTGCCACCTGCGGAGCGGTCGGTGATGTTGGTGACCGGAATGCCAGCGGCATTGATTTTCTCAACCGCCGGAACCAGAGCTTTGTAGTCGACCGGGATGAAGACGATCGCGTTCGGCTTCTTGACGATCACGTCCTCGACTTGGCTTAGCTGCTCGGGAATGCTGTCCGGCTTGGTCGGAACATATTGAATGACCTTGACGCCGAGCGCTTTGGCCGCCGTTTCGGTTCCGACACGGACCGCCTGGAAATACGGGTTGGTCTGATTCTTGGTGAACACCGCGATCGTCTCGCCGTCAGCAAACGCCGGGCCGGAGAACAGCGCCGTCAGCACGGCGGTTACGCTGATTGCCAGATACTTCATCTTGTCTACTCCTCTTTCATTTTCGCTGGGGTGAGCTTTGGGCCTTTGCTGCCTATTCGCCGATTCGGCGCGCGCGGGTATCGATCCAAACCGCGAGCAGAACGATGACGCCGGTGACGAGCGGCTGCCATGACGAATTTATTTGCAGAAGATTCATGCCGTTGAGCACGAGCGTGAGGATGAGCGCGCCGATCAGCGTGCCCGCTACGGTGCCGGAGCCGCCGAACAACGAAGTTCCGCCGACCAGAACTGCGGCGACGGCGGGCAGCGTCAGGTCCTCGCCAATGTCGCCTTGCGCCGAATTGATGCGCGCGAGAATGATCAGCGAGGCCAGCCCCGCCATCGCTCCGCTCACGGCGTAGACCAGCACGAGGCGCCGCTCGACCGGCACGCCGGAAAGGCGCGCGGTGACCGGATTGGCTCCAATGGCATAGATCTGCTGGCCCCAGACGGTGCGCTGCGCAAACAGCCCGCCGATCAATAGGAACAGCACCATGACATAGACCGGCATCGGCACACCGAGCAGATAGCCGCTACCAAGCTGGCGGAACTCCGGCGGGAAGCCGTGAATGGTTTCCCCGGCCATGTAGTAATAAGTGACGCCGGTGAGCATCCACATCATTCCGTAAGTAGCGATGAACGACGGAATCCTCAGCGCCGTCACCAGGATGCCGTTGGCAAGCCCGATCACGGCGCCGCAGCCGATGCCGGTTGCCACCCCAAGCAACGGCGAGCCGGTGATCTTGATCACGCTCGCGGCCATGCATGCGGAAAGCGCGACGTTTGCGCCAATAGAGAGGTCGAGGCCGGCGGTGAGGATTACCAAGGTGAGGCCGGACGCCATCAGGAACAAAAGCGCCGATTGCCGTAGCACGTTGAGGATGTTGTTCGTGGTCAGGAATACGTCACTGAGCGTCGCCAGCATTGCGCACAGCAGCACCACGCCGAGCAGGCGGTAGAACGCCTGCATGACGTCGCGCGATAACGCGAAGCGCGAGCGGACGACCGTGTGCGCTGCGGCGTTCATCGCTCGGCCCTCATTCCGTCGATAAACAGCGCGATGATGACGAGTGCGCCGATACAGGCGACCTGCACCGATGACGGCACCGCGAGCAGATTGAGGCCGTTGCGCAGCACGCCCACGGCGATGACGCCAAGCAGCGTGCCGAGCAGCCAGCCATTGCCGCGCTCGAACGAAGTGCCGCCCACCGCGACGGCGGCAATGGCATCGAACTCCATACCGATTCCGGCGGTCGGATGCGCCGAATTGAGCCGCGCCGTCATCAACAGTGCCGCAAAGCCAGCCATCAAACCACCGAATACATAGACTCGGATCAGCATGCCGCGCACCGAAATGCCGGCGACTCGCAAGGCCTCCCGATTTCCACCCAGCGCGAAGACATACGTGCCAAAGCGTGTGTGATAGAGCAGCGCATGGGTGATGAAATAGGCGAGGGCGGCAATGATGATCGGAAACGGAATGCCGGCCGCAGTTCCGGAATAGATCTGCTCGATGGAGCGCGGAATACCGACGATGCTTTGCCCATCGGTCACCAGCAGCGACAGCCCTTGTGCGATTCCAAGCGTGCCAAGCGTGGTGATGAATGGCGGGATGTCGAATACCGCGATCAGCACGCCATTGCCCAACCCAAAGCACAATCCGACGGCCAGCGCCGCTAAGAAGCCAAGCGTAGGCGAGCCGGTCGCTATCACGGTGACCGCCAGCACGATGGAAGCGAAGGTGAGCACCGCTCCGATCGATAGGTCGAGGCCCTCGGTCATGATGATGAGCGTCATCGGCAGCGCGAGCAGCAACAGAATCGTCGACTGGGTGAGGATATTTGAGATATTGGCGGGCGTTGCAAATCCCGGGCTCGTCAGGCCAAAGCCCGCACACAGCACGACGAGTACGATCGCTACTCCCGGCACGCGAGCGATCGGTAGAGCTGCCAGACTAAATCCATGCGTGCTCATTGGTGTATCCCGAGGCGAACGATATTGGCTTCGGTGAGCTCGTGATGTGAGAGTTCGCCGGCGATACGCCCGCTGCGCATCACATAGGCGCGGTCACAGATATGGACGATCTCGATCTGCTCGGAGCTGATCATTAGAATGGCGGCACCGTTATGGACCAAGCCATCGAGCAGCCGAAATATTTCAGACTTGGCGCCGACGTCGATGCCGCGCGTCGGCTCATCGAAAATGAAGAACCGCGCGTCGGCGTTTAGCCATTTGCCAATGACCACTTTCTGCTGGTTGCCACCGGATAGAGTGGCGACCGGTCGGCGCGGCGTCGGTGTGGCAATTCGCAGCTTTTGAATGATCGCGCGCGCCGCTTTCATCGCCCGCCTTGGTACGAAAACTCCCGACGGGAACAACTTGCGCAACCCGGCAAGGACAATGTTGTCGCCCACCGAACGAGCCAGCGCGAGACCCTGGGTCTTGCGGTTCTCCGGGATCAGGGCCATGCCGCGGCGCGTGGAATCTTCCACGGATCCGCCGATGCGTTCGCCGAATAACCTGATCTCGCCGGACGTCACTCGGTCGGCGCCGAAGATCGCACGTGCGACCTCGGTGCGGCCGGAGCCGACCAAACCGCTCAAGCCGACGATTTCGCCGGCGCGTACGGTCAGATTTACGTCGGAAAAACCGCTTGGGCCAGAAAGATTTTTGACTTCGAGCGCCACCTCGCCGGGGGTCGGACGCGAGGGCCGTGTATAGGTCGTATCCACCGGCCGGCCGACCATCAGAGTCACAAGTTGATCCGGTGTAGTCTCCCCCGGCAGCAGGGAGGCGATTTTACGCCCGTCACGAAGGACTGTGATGCGATCCCCGAGAACGAATACCTCGGATAGGCGGTGCGATATGTAAATGATCGCGACGCCATTCTTCTTCAATCGGGCGATCATTGCGAACAACAGTTCGGTCTCGCGGTCGGACAAGGCCGCCGTCGGCTCATCCATGACCAAAATGCGGGCGTCCTGCGAGAGCGCTTTGGCAATTTCGACCATCTGCTGCTGCGCGACACCCAGAGCATGGACCGACATGCGCGGATCGATATCGAAGCCGATCATGTCGAGAACGCGTTTTGCTTCGGCATGAATGCGGTGCCGGTCGATGAAACCGGGCAGCCGGCCCGGGAATTCGCGGCCGAGAAATATGTTCTTTGCGATGTCGAGATAAGGCACGAGCGTGAAGTCTTGGAAAATGACGGCAATGCCGAATTTGCGGGCGGCGGCTGAATCATGGATCGTGACCGGCTCGCCGTTGTTGAAAAACGAACCCCGGTCGGCGCGATAGGCACCGCACAGGATTTTCATCAAGGTTGATTTGCCGGCGCCGTTCTCGCCGACGAGCATGTGCACTTCGCCGGCGCGTATTTCGAACGACACGTCGTCGAGCGCTTTGACGCCGGGGAATTCCTTGGAAATCCCGCGCAATTCGAACAAAGGAACGACTGCCACGCGCCACCTATTCGCTCAGGATAAAATCCGACGCGACATCCCCTTGCCGACTTTCCATGTCACCGACGACTTTGAAAGATACGAGGCGCTAACGCCGCTCTGCTTGATTTAAGTCAATGCTCCCGCGTGACATTGCACGCGACACTTACATATTGGCCGAGCTGCCGGCTCGCAGCGCTCGCGCGTATGAGACCGATGCAATTCAAGCTTGTGGAACTCCCGCTTCGCCCTTTGAAGGGCCGCCAGCGCGGAGGGCGATCGGCGTTAGCCGTGGTCGTCATGCAAGGCGAGGCAGCCGGACGTCCTGCAATCGAATAGTGATGCAATCCGCAACGAGAGGGAGGAATTCCGTGAAATCGATGCACCTAATTCTAGCGACAGCAGTTGCGATCGGATCCGGCGTGGGCCTTGCTTGCGCTGACGGCGAGACGATCGCCGTCTTCACCAAGAACCAGACCAATCCGTTTTTCCAAAACGTCCGCGTCGGTGCCGAAAGTGCCGCCAAGCAACTCGGTGCCAAAGTCATCCAATACGTGCCGACCAAGCCCGATAGCATCCCCGAGCAGATGAGCCAGGTCGAGGACGTCATCGTCAAAAAACCGAATGCGATCGTATTCACTCCGGTCGACTACAAGGCATTGATACCGAGTGTCGAGAAGATGAATGCCGCTGGGATTCCCGTCGTCAACATCACCGACCACATGGCGGGGGGCAAGATCGTCTCGTTCGTCGGCATCGATGACTACAAGGTCGGCGTGGCGACGGGGCAAGCGTTGATGAAGGCCCTCGGCGGCAAAGGCAATGTCGTCATTATCGAAGGCGTGAAAGGATCGCTTTCCAATCAGGATCGCACACGCGGCCTCACCGACGCGGTCAAAGCCAATCCGAACGTGAAATTGCTCACCACCCAGGCCGGCAATTTCCAGCGGCTGAATGCGTTGCAGGTGATGGAAAACCTGATGCAGTCGTTCCCGCAGATCGACGGCGTGATGGCCGCCAACGATGCGATGGCGATCGGTGCGATCGAGGCACTCGAGGCCGCCAACCGCAAGGCGATCGTGGTGGGGATCAACGGCACCAAGGAGGCGGTCGATGCGGTGAAGGCAGGCAAGCTTCTGGCCAGCGGGCAAGCCGATCCGTTCATGCAGGGTTGTCTCGGGACAATCATCGCGATCCGCACTCTGCGCAAGCAAGCCGTGCCGACGGAGATGTTTTTGAAGCCGTCGGTGATCGACGCGAGCAACTTCAAGGAATTCGACAAGCCGGTCGAGGCGCGCGCCTGCCCGAAATGGGAAGACATGGCGACCAACTGAGGGCGTTGACGAAGTTTTCGTATTGATGACGCGGGGGACCGCCGGCTCGCTTCTAATCCGGCGCGTCCCCCGTCATCATTCTTGCGGCCTGTCGCTCCCGGACGCGTGCATACAAATCAGCCGATAAGCACCGAGATCGCTGAAGCCGCCGTCGATCGTAAGACCGAGGTCGGCTGGATCGTTCATTTTTTCACCTGCCAAAAAGTTGCAGCAAGACGCCATTTGGCGGCGTCTTGACGGTTGGCCGCACGCGGAACAAGGTGCAGGCAGACACTATAGAAAGCGTGACGGGAGTGTATCGTGAAGCCTGTGCGTACCGCGCTGTTTGCTCCGGGGATCAAGGAGCGGGTGATGACCAAAGCGCTGGAGAGCGGCGCCGATGCAGTCATTCTCGACCTCGAGGATTCGGTGCCGGTCGCGTCCAAGGCCGAGGCCCGCGCCCTGGTTGCCAAGAGCATCGATGCCGCGGCCGGATCTTTATCGCGGCCGTTGATTTATGTCCGCGTGAACGGCGCGGCCACCGGCCTGCTCACCGACGACCTGAATGCGGTGGTGCGTCTCGGCCTCGACGCGATCCTGCTGTCCAAGGCGGAAAACGTCGAGGACGTGCAGAAAACCGCAGCGGCGCTCGAACGCAATGAATCGCAGTGCGGCATGAAGCAAGGCTCGGCCGAAATCATCCTGCAAATCGAAAACGCGCTGGGCGTCTACAATTGCTTCAACCTCATCAAGGCCTCGCCGCGCGTGGCGGCGACCTGCTTCGGCAGCGCCCGGGACGGCGATCTGCAAACCGACCTCGGTTGCTCCTGGTCGATCGAGGGCACCGAACTGTTGTACGCCCGCTCCAAGGTGCTGCTGGATACCCGCGCGGCCGGCAGCCATATCCATCCGCTCGACGGCGTGTTCAGCGACCTCAATGACGAGACCGGATTGATCGCCGATTCTCGCCTGTCGGCGCGCCTCGGCTATATCGGCCGCACCGTCATTCATCCCAAACAGATTGCGCCGGTCAAAAGCGCCTATGCCGTGCCGGAAGGCGATGTCGCCTATTATCAAAAGGTGGTGGTCGAGTTCGCGGCCGCGGAAAAAGCGGGCACCGCCGCGATCGCCGTCGACGGAAAGCTGGTGGATTACGCCATGGCCCAGCGCGCCCGGCGCGTACTCGAACTCGCTAAACTCGACCGAGCGCGGTGACGGACAATGGACTTTTCCTTCTCGCAGGACCAGGAGGCGTTGCGCGCGCACGCGAAGGAACTGCTCGATCATGTCTGCCCGCCGGACTACGCCGCGCGCTGCGACAACGAGGCGCGGCCGCCGCGCGAAGCCTACCAGGCGCTCGCCGAGCACGGATGGTTCGGCCTGGCGATCCCGGTCGAGTTTGGCGGCACCGGCGGTTCGGCGATCGACCTGGCCATCCTTTTGGAGGAGACCGGCAGGCACTTCGAAGAGCTGGCGGTGTGGCTGTTCCGGACGCTGACTTACGGCGGTTACGCGGTGTTGCAGCACGGCACGCCTGCGCAAAAACAGGCCTTGCTGCCTAAGATCGCACGCGGCGAGCTTTCATTCTGCTTCGGGCTGAGCGAGCCGGAATCCGGCTCCGATGCCGCTGCGCTGACTACACGCGCCAAAGTGGTCGATGGCGGCTATGTGATCGACGGCCAGAAGATTTTCACCTCCGGCATGGATATCAGCGACTATTGCCTGCTGGTGACGCGCACATCGACCGGCGCCAAGAAGCAGCACGGCATCACCAATTTTCTCGTCGATACCAAGCTGCCCGGCATCGAGGTGCGCAAGATCG
>Ga0208848_1000200_pt1 | contig 11763 bp, 7 predicted proteins | sample NGESurshal072012_2_FD_184455 | JGI IMG/M metagenome (GOLD analysis project Ga0208848, IMG submission 184455) | Arctic peat soil microbial communities from Barrow, Alaska - NGEE Surface sample 210-1 shallow-072012 (SPAdes) | ecosystem: Environmental > Terrestrial > Soil > Wetlands > Peat ... | reverse complement strand
GAGGCGGCGCGACTCGCCGGCGCGGCCGGGCGGGAGCGCGGGAGTGGTGGTCACGGGGTCGCCTCCATGAGGAAGGCGAGCGGCACGGACACCCACTGGGGGCGATGAGCCAGCTCGTAGCCCACCTCGTACACGGCCTTCTGGATCTCGAATGCGCGTCGCAGCGTCAGCGCGGCACCGGGGTCGGGGAGCAGCGCGGTGCCCACGGTGCGCTCGACGTACGCCGCCCAGAACGCCTCGCGGTTGGCGGTGCTCCAGCTTCGCCCGTGCGCGGCAAGGTGCGCCCAGGAGGGATCTCGCAGCGGGATGCGCTCCATCAGCGCCACCGCGGCCGCGTACTCGAAGGAGCGCAGCATCCCGGCGACGTCGCGCAGCGGGGAGTGGCGGCGGCGGCGGTGCTCGACCGAGCGGCGCGGCTCCCCCTCGAAGTCGAGCACCGTCCAGCCCGAGTCGGTGCGCAGCACCTGGCCGAGGTGGTAGTCGCCGTGGATGCGGATGGCCATGCCGGGCGCGGTGAGGGTGCGGATGGCGGAGATGCGCCGCTCCAGCACGGGGCGCTGCTCGCCGAGCCCGGGCACGGCCCCGGGGTGGCCGTCGATGAGGGCGTCGAGGTCGCCGAGCATCTCGTCTGCCCAGGCGTTGAGGAGAGCGGTCGTGATCGGTTGGGGGGCGACGTCCCTGCCCACGGCGCCCGCCATGGCCAGGTGCATCCGCGCGGTCATCTCGCCGAGTCGCACGGCGTCGTACGTGAAGCTCCCCCCCGCATCCTCGACCGTCTGGACGCGGTCGGCGGCGTCGCCGGGGAGGTGCTCCTCTGCCTCGCCGTAGAGGTCGCGCAGCGAGGTCAGCGCCAGCGTCCAGGCCTCGGTGCCGTTGTGCAGGAAGGGCTGGGCGATCGCCAGCAGGGCGGGGTGGGCCTCGCCGTCGCGGTGGTAGTGCAGCCACGCCTGCGGCGGCGCGATGTGGTCGAACCCGGCCGCCACCAGCGCCTGGGTCATCTCCAGCTCGAGCGAGGGCTCGAAGACGACGCGGCGGATCACCTTGAGCATGTGGTTGCCGTCGACCACCAGCGACGTGTTGGACTGCTCGCGCACCAGCGGGCTGATCTCCGCGGCGTCCGGGTCGAGCCCACCACCGCCCACCGACAGCCGTCCGTCGTTCAGGGTCATCGCCGACCCGCTGGCGATGATCCGCCACAGCGGGTCGGCGGTCCTCGTGTCGGCCAGCGCATCGAAGACCAGCGTGCTCTCGTCCTCGTGGACGACCGCCCCCGGGTCGCTGGGGCGCATCACCTGGGGCGAGCCCACCGCCAGGGGCAGGTTGTAGCGGGCGACGCTGCCGTCATCGTGCTCGACAGCCACGATGCAGACGGCCACCAGCGGATCCCCGTCCGCGACGGCGGTCAACTCCTCGATGTGCACCGAGCGGATCGCCCGGCCGCCCCCGTACCAGCGCTGCCGGGGCAGCCACGCGTGCAGGGCCGCCTCCGCGGTGGCACGCACCGAGTCGATGCTCACGGCGGCGGTCACTCGCGGTTGTCCTCGACGGTGAACCAGACGAAAGCGTGGGGTGCCATGGTCAGCAGGTAGGGCAGCTCCCCGATCCTCGGGAAGTGCACGTGACCGAGCATCTCGACCAGGGTGCGGCCTTCGAAGCGGCGCAGGTCGAGCTCCACCGGCTGGGCGAAGCGGGAGAGGTTGTTGACGCAGAGCACGACGTGGCCGTCGAGGGTGCGCAGGAAGGCGAAGATCGACGGGTTGGCCGCGTCGAGGGCCTCGAACGCGCCCTCGCCGAACACCGCCCAGCGCTTGCGCACGCCGATGAAGCGGCGCATCCAGTGGAGCAGTGACGACTCGTTGCGCATCTGCGCCTCGACGTTGACCGCCGAGAACCCGTACACCGGGTCCATCAGCGGGGGCAGGTACAGCTGCGCGAAGTCGCTGCGGCTGAAGCCACCGTTGCGGTCGCCATTCCATTGCATGGGGGTGCGCACGCCGTCGCGATCGCCGAGATAGATGTTGTCGCCCATGCCGATCTCGTCGCCGTAGTAGAGGATCGGTGATCCCGGCAGCGAGAGCAGCAGGCCGCAGAACAGCTCCATCTGGCGGCGGCCGTTGTTGAGCAGCGGGGCGAGGCGGCGGCGGATGCCGAGGTTGAGCTTCATGCGGGGGTCCGACGCGTACTCGCCCCACATGTAGTCGCGCTCGTCGTCGGTGACCATCTCCAGGGTCAGCTCGTCGTGGTTGCGCAGGAAGATGCCCCACTGAGCCGTCGAGGCGATGTGGGGTGTGCGCTCGAGGATCTCGGTGATCGGGTAGCGCTGCTCGCGGCGCAGTGCCATGAACATGCGCGGCATCAGCGGGAAGTGGAAACACATGTGGCACTCGGGGTTTTCCTCGGTGCCGAAGTAGTCGATCACGTCCTCGGGCCACTGGTTGGCCTCGGCGAGAAGCACCTTGTCGTGGTACTCGCTGTCGATGGTGGCACGCAGATCCGCCAGGAACGCGTGGGTCTCGGGCAGGTTCTCGCAGTTGGTGCCCTCGCGCGCGAACAGGTAGGGGACGGCATCCAGCCGGAAGCCGTCCATGCCCAGGTCCAGCCAGAAGCGCATCACGTTGACGATCTCCTCGCGCACGGCCGGGTTGTCGTAGTTGAGGTCGGGCTGGTGGCTGAAGAAGCGGTGCCAGAAGTACGCGCCCGCCTGCTCGTCCCACGTCCAGTTGGATGTCTCGCTGTCGACGAAGATGATCCGCGCGTCGTGGTAGCGCTGCTTGCTCTCCGACCACATGTACCAGTCGCGGCGCGGGTTGTCCGGCGACGAGCGCGCCTCCTTGAACCAGGGATGCTGGTCGCTGGTGTGGTTGATGACCAGGTCCATGATCACGCGCATGCCGCGCTCGTGTGCGCGGGCCACGAACTCGCGGACGTCGTCGACGGTGCCGTAGTCGGGGAGCACGTCGTAGTAGTCGCTGATGTCGTAGCCGCCGTCGCGCAGAGGGCTCTGGTTGAAGGGGAGGAGCCAGATGCAGTCCACGCCCAGCCACTCGAGGTAGTCGAGACGGTCGATGAGGCCACGGAAGTCGCCGACGCCGTCGCCGTTGCTGTCGGCGAAGGCGCGCACCAGCAATTCGTAGTACACGGCACGCTTGAACCAGAGGGGGTCGGACGCCGGCAGCCTGTGCACCTGTTCCCCGTCCACAGCGGGCCGCGCCGGCACCATGGATGACGTGGCGGGAGGCGCGCTGCTGCGCCGCCCGGTGGCCGTCACGACTGGGCTCGCAGGTGGAGGACGTGGGCGGGCTGCACCGCGGGGTCGAGACGCACGTAGTTCGACGGCCCCCACCAGGTGTAGGTGGCGTCCGTGAGTTCGTCGTGGGCGGTGAAGGGCGCGCTTCCCGGGATGCCCAGCGCCGCCAGGTCGAGCCAGGTGGTGCCCTCGTGGGCCGAGTACGGGTCGAGGTTCACGATCACAAGGAGCACGTCACTGCCATCGTCGCTCATACGAGAGACGCAGAGCATGTGGTCGGAGTTGACATGGTGCACGTGGAGCGTGCGCAGCAGCGCGATCGCCTCGGCGTGGCGGCGGCGAATGCCGTTGACCTGGGCGATCATCGGCGCCAGGGAGCGGGGGTCGTTCCAGTCGCGGGAGCGCAGCTGGTACTTCTCGGAGTTGAGGTACTCCTCGCTGCCCTCACGCACCGCGGTGTTCTCGAACAGCTCGTAACCGCTGTACATCCCCCACGACGGCGCCGTCAGCGCGGCAAGGATGAGGCGCAGGCGGAACGCGGCGGGGCCACCGCGCTGCAGGAACGCGTGGAGGATGTCGGGCGTGTTCACCCAGAAGTTGGGGCGGAAATAGTCGACCATGCCGGTTGAGGACAGCTCCGTCAGGTACTCGGCGAGCTCGTACTTGGTGTTCCGCCACGTGAAGTACGTGTACGACTGAGTGAATCCCAGCTTGGCGAGTCGCTTCGTCGTCGCCGGGGCGGTGAAGGCCTCGGCGAGGAAGAGGACGTCGGGGTGGTCGCGGTGCACGCGCTCGATCAGCCACTGCCAGAAGGCGAAGGGCTTGGTGTGGGGGTTGTCGACGCGGAAGACGCGCACGCCATGGGAGATCCAGTAGGCGATCACGTCGTGGAGGGCCTCCCACAGGGCTATACGGTCGCTGGAGTCGAAGTCGATCGGGTAGATGTCCTGGTAGCGCTTGGGCGGGTTCTCCGCGTAGCGGATGCTGCCGTCGGGACGGTGACGGAACCAGTCGGGGTGCTCGGTGACCCAGGGATGGTCCGGGCTGCACTGCAGGGCGTAGTCCAGGGCCACCTCGAGGCCGGCGCCGCGCGCCGCCTTCACGAAGAGGTCGAAGTCGTCGATCGTGCCCAGGTCAGGGTGGATGGCGGTGTGGCCGCCTTCCTTGGAGCCGATCGCCCAGGGGCTGCCCGGGTCACCGGGAGCGGTGGTCAGGCTGTTGTTGGGGCCCTTGCGGTGGGCGACGCCGATGGGGTGGACGGGCGGGAGGTACACGATGTCGAAGCCCATCTGGGCGATGCCCGGCAGCCGGGCGCGCGCGCTGCGCAGTGTCCCGGACCCCGCCTTGCCGGTCCGCTCGGACCGCGGGAAGAACTCGTACCAGGCGGAGCGGGCGCCCAGCTCGCGGTCGACCCAGAGAGGGAACGGACCCGCGGTCGCGGCCACGCCGCGGTCCGCCGTGCGCCGCATCAGCGCCATGGCGGCCGGCATCCCGGCGGTACTGACGAGCACGTCGGCGCCCCTGCCGGCTCGCAGCGACTGCGCCAGCCCGGTGAGCGATCGCCGGTCCGCCGCGCCGGTCCCGGCGCGCGCCGCCCGGCGCTCTGCCATCAGGGCTCCCTCCTCGAATTCGAGTGCAAGGTCCTGCCCGGCGTCGCCGCGGAGGCGCAGGTCGCGCAGCCAGCTGCCGTACTCGTCCACGACGGCGACGACCTCGAAGCTCCAGGGCCCGACCCGGGTGGGGAGGACGCTGGTCGCGAAGCGGTCGTTGGCCGCAGCCGTCATGGGCACCTCTCGCCAGCCAGCCGGTGGCCTGGAAGCGGGCGGCGTTGGCTGGCTGCGTGGCGGTCCGTGGCGAACCCAGGCGAGGAGGAGGTCGTGACCGTCGGCGAAGACGGTGGCGCTCACCTGCAGCGGCAACCCGGTGGCGGCCTTGGCGGGAAAGCCGCCGGCGTCCACTGTTGGGCGCACGCTCTCGATCACCACCCGTCCCACGGCTCGGGGCACGCTGATCCTCCTGCGGCTGTTGCGGGGAGCGCTTCCGTCCCGGCGATCAGCCTAAGGGCTTCGGCTCGTTCCGGGAGCAGCCCGTCACCACTCCGACCGTGCCCGCCGACCGTCGCTGTGCGGTTCCACGACTGCACGCTCCATGAACGTCGAAGTCAGCGCAGCCTATCAACTCGATGTTCTTCGTAAGGTGAGCCGAATGTCGCGGTACAGGTGGGCGCTGACGGCGATCGCCGGGGTGGCGGCGCTGGCGCTGCTCTTCACGTTCCTGGCGCGCCCGACCCCGCCCAGTGCCGCCGCCGGGATCGGCAACGCCGCGCTCATCCCGGTCGACCAGCGCATGCCCGCGGCTCAGTTCACCGGCCTCGACGGCTGGCTCAACAGCCAGCCGCTGACCGTGAGCGGACTGCACGGCAAGGTGGTTCTCATCGACTTCTGGACCTTTTCCTGCGTCAACTGCGTGCGCACCATCCCGCACCTGCAGCACCTCGAGCAGACCTACGCCAATCGCGGCCTGGTCATCGTCGGCGTGCACTCCCCGGAGTTCGACTTCGAGAAGGTGCGCGCCAATGTCACCGCCGCCGTCCAGCGTTTCGGGGTCACCTGGCCGGTGGCGCTGGACTCGGAGATGAACACGTGGAACGCCTGGGGAAACCAGTACTGGCCTGCCGAGTACCTCATCGACCAGTCCGGCAACGTGGCCTACATCCACGACGGGGAGGGCGACTACGACGTCACCGAGTCGGCGATCGCCGCCTTGCTGGGCATCAGGGCATCGCCCACCCCCGTGGCCGCCACCCCCGACGTCAGCACGCAGACGCCGGAGCTGTACGCGGGCAGCGGGCGCGGCCAGCTCGGCGATAGCGAGGGCTACGGCGCCTCCAGCCAGGCGATCAACTACGGGAACCCCAGCACGCCCAGCGACCAGGACGCCATCGTGCTCGGCGGCAGCTGGGCCGACCACGGTCAGTACCTGCTGTCGACCACCGCGGCCCATGTGCTCCTCAACTTCTCGGCGCGCGACCTGTACCTGGTCGCCGGGCCGGACACATCGGCCTCGCTGCACGTGAACGTCCGCGTCGACGGCGGCGCAGTGCCGGCCGCGCAGCTCGGCCCGGACCTCACGGCCGGCGGTGTGGACATCGCCGGCCGGCAGCTTTACCACCTGCTCACCGGCGAGGGCGGCGCCCGCCACGTCATCGACCTCTCCGTGCCCGCCGGCTTGCGGCTCTACACCTTCACCTTCGGCTGACGTGGTCAGCATCGCCTCGCTCATCGCCACCTTCGTGGCCGGGCTCGCCTCCTTCCTGGCCCCGTGCTCGGTGCCGCTGCTGCCCGCCTACCTGTCGGCGGTGAGCGGGGCCACCGCGGTCGACCTGGCCGACCCCGGGCGGCGCCGCGACAACCGCGGCCGGCTCGTGGCCGGGTCGATCCTCTACGTCGCCGGGTTCACCACCATCTTCATCCTGCTCGGCATCGGCGCCGCCGGGATCGGCCACTCGATCCGCCAGGTGGAGCGGGTGGTGGAGATCGTGGGCGGCATCGTGCTGCTCTTCTTCGGGCTGGTCATCGCCGGCGTGCTCCGCCTGCCCGTCCTCGAGCGGGCGCGCGGCATCAGCCTGCCCGAGCGGCTGCGCGGCCGCGGCGTGGCCGGCGCGTACCTTGTGGGGATCGTCTTCGGGATCGGCTGGACACCGTGCGTGGGGCCCTACCTCGGGACCGCGTTCGTGCTCGCCGCCAGCAGCGCCCACGTCGCCACCGGGGCCCTCCTCCTGGCCACCTACTCGATCGGCCTCGGGCTGCCCTTCGTGCTCATCGCGCTGCTGTGGGCGTCACTGCCGTCGCTGCCGGCGCGGGCGGCGCGCCTCGCCGGTCCGATGACGCGGATCGGCGGCGTGCTCACCGCGGCCCTGGGCCTGCTCCTGCTCAGCGGCTGGTACACCCACCTGACCTCGTTCCTGGCGCAGATCTCCACTCCCAGTTGAGCGGCGTCGTGGCGACGCTGCCTGCGATGATCGAGGCTGGCGGCCGCGTCGCGACGGCGCCGGGAACCAACCGCACAGCAACGACCTGAGGTCAGAGAGGATGAGCAGCGAGGACCGTTTCGGCGCCCGGGCTAGCCTGGGTGACGGAGTCGACTACTACCGCCTCGGCCGTCTCGCGGAGAGCGGCATCGGCGACCCGTCGCGGCTCCCGATCACCGTCAAGGTCCTCATCGAGAACGCCCTTCGCCACTCCGCCGCGTCCTTCGCCGGCGACGACGACGTGGCCATGCTCACCGCCTGGGACGGCAAGCGACCGGCGGAGGACCGCGAGCGCCCCTTCGTGCCGTCGCGCGTGCTCCTCCAGGACTTCACGGGCGTGCCCGCGGTCGTCGACCTCGCCGCCATGCGTGCCGCCATGCAGCGAGCCGGCGGCGACCCCGGGCGCATCGACCCGCTGGTGCCCGTCGACCTCGTCGTCGACCACTCGGTGCAGGTCGACTCCTTCGGTGACGCGCAGGCGTACGGGCGCAACATCGAGCGCGAATACGAGCGCAACCGGGAACGCTACATGCTGCTGCGCTGGGCCCAGCAGGCCTTCCGCGGCTTCCGGGTGGTGCCGCCCGGCATGGGGATCGTTCACCAGGTCAACCTCGAGTACCTGGCCCGGGTCGTGCAGGTTCGCGACATCGATGGCGGCAAGGTTGCCCTGCCGGATACGCTGGTGGGCACCGACTCGCACACCACCATGGTCAACGGCATCGGCGTCCTCGGCTGGGGCGTCGGCGGCATCGAAGCGGAGGCGTGCATGCTCGGCCAGCCGCTGTTCCTGCTCAGCCCCGTCGTGGTCGGCGTGCGCTTCCACAACGCCCTGCCCGCCGGCACCACCGCGACCGACCTGGTGCTGACCCTCACCGAGATGCTCCGCAAGCACGGGGTGGTCAACAAGTTCGTGGAGTTCTGCGGCACCGGGCTCAGCTCGATGACCGCCGCCGACCGCGCCACCCTCTCCAACATGGCACCCGAGTACGGCGCCACCGCCTCGCTCTTCCCGGTCGACTCCCGCACCCTCGAGTACCTGCGCCAGACGGGCCGCGAGGAGGAGCACGTGCAGCTGGTGGAGCGCTACTGCCGCGAACAGGGCATGTTCCGCACCGACGACACCGAGACGCCCGTGTTCAGCGAGGTCCTCGACCTCGATCTCGCCTCGATCGTGCCATCGGTGGCCGGACCGCGCCGGCCCCAGGACCGCGTCGCCCTACCCGGCGTGTGGGAGTCGTTCACCGCCGTCTACGGCGGCGCCGGCGGCAACCGCGAGAGGCCAAAGGCCGCAGACCTCGATCGCCTGGTCACCGAGGGGGGCAAGCCCAAGGGTGTCGACGGCTACCCGACGGCGGTGCCGGCGGGCGACAGCGCGGCGAACCTCGCCGACGGCGCGGTGGTCATCGCGGCGATCACCTCGTGCACCAACACCTCCAACCCCTCGGTGATGCTGGCTGCGGGGCTGCTCGCCAGGAACGCCGTCGAGCGCGGCCTCCACGTTGCCGAGCACGTCAAGACCTCACTGGCTCCGGGCTCACGCGTGGTCACCGACTACCTGCGCCGCGCCGGGGTGCAGGAGGCCCTGGACACGCTCCACTTCAACACCGTCGGCTACGGCTGCACGACGTGCATCGGCAACAGCGGGCCGCTGCCGGAGGACGTCTCGGCGCGCATCGAGTCCGAGGACCTCGCCGTCGCCGCCGTGCTCAGCGGCAACCGCAACTTCGAGGGGCGCATCCACCCCCAGGTGAAGGCCGCCTACCTCGCCTCGCCGCCGCTGGTGGTCGCCTACGCACTGGCGGGGACGGTCGACATCGACCTCACCACCGAGCCTCTGGGCCGTGGCAGCGACGGCGCCGACGTCTTCCTCAGCGACATCTGGCCGAGTGCCGCGGACATCGCCGGCGCGACCGAGCACGCTCTGCAGCGCGAGATGTTCCACGATGAGTACGCGCGCATCTTCGACGGTGACGAGCACTGGCAGAGCCTGCCGGCGCCCACGGGGGCGATGTTCGAGTGGGATCCGGACTCGACGTACGTGCGCGAGCCCTCGTTCTTTGCGCACGCGGATGAGGTGGCGACCGCCCCGGCGGCGATCGAGAACGCGCGCGTCCTGGCGCTGCTCGGCGACTCCATCACCACCGACCACATCTCGCCGGCGGGCACGATCTCCCCGCAGTCTCCCGCGGCCGCGTACCTGCGCGAGCACGGCGTCGAGATGCGCGACTTCAACACGTACGGGGCGCGTCGCGGCGACCACGAGGTGATGACGCGCGGCACCTTCGCCAACATCCGGCTGCGCAACCAGCTGGCGGGTGGCAGGGAGGGCGGCTGGACGACGCACATGGACAGTGGCGAGGTGATCTCCATCTACGACGCCGCGATGCGCTACGCGGGCGAGGACGTGCCCCTGATCATCCTCGCCGGCCGCGAGTACGGCTCGGGGTCGTCGCGCGACTGGGCCGCCAAGGGCCCGATGCTGCTCGGTGTGCGGGCGGTGATCGCGCAGTCGTTCGAGCGCATCCACCGCAGCAACCTGGTGGGCATGGGGGTGCTCCCCCTGCAGTTCCGCGAGGGCGACTCCGCCGCCTCGCTCGGGCTGGACGGGCGCGAGCGATACACCATCACGGGCACCGCCGAGGCCGGCCCGGGGGCGACGATCGAGGTCACCGCGGTGGGGAAGACCGGCCAGACCACCTTCGAGACGCTCTGCCGGCTCGACAGCGCAACCGACGTCGAGTACTACCGGGCTGGCGGCATCCTCACCCACGTCCTCCGCCACCTCATGCAGACGTGAGCCGGCGCGGTTGACAAGTCTTGACATGTTCGTTTCCAACCCCGCCGGGACGAGGCCGGCGATGGCGTTGATGCTTGCGGGCGCGCCGACGCGGTCGGCTTGTTCACTTCCTCGGAGAGACGCTTGCCCATGAAGCGTGTGTCGTCCGCCTCGGTGCTGCTCCTGCTCGGGGGCCTGCTCCTGGCCGTCGCGCTGCCCATGTCGTGGTCGACGGTGGTGTTCGCCGACCGCACACCGTCGATCGCGCTGACAGGCCTCGACTACGCGGGATACGACATCGTCACCACCCTGCTCCTGGCGCTTCTGCTCTGCTTCAGCGCGCTCGTGGTGGCTGCGGGGCGGCGCTGGGGAAGCGTCCTCGGGGTCACCGCCGCCCTCCTCGCGGCGTTGTGGGGTGTGCTCGTCGTCCTGGCCGCCGCCAACCCGTCGGACAACGGCAACCCGATCACCGGCATCAACACCGTCACGGTCGGGATCGGCGCCTGGGTGGTGCTGGCCGGAGCTGTGGTGGCATTGTTCGGTTCTCTCGTGAGTTTTCGCGACCGCCGTGCGGCGGCAATCAGGTTGGGCGCTGCGTCGGGCGTCTGACAGAGGGCGGACCCTGTCCGGGAGGGGCTAGGCTGTGGTCGGCGACAGGGCGCTGTCGCCGGCCACGGTCAACCTCAGTCCCATCCCTTCCGCGCCTCCCGAGGAACGCCGATGAAACCCGCCCCGCGCCGCTGGCAGGTCTCGGACGCTGCCCCCCTCACCGGTCAGCCGCCGCTGCTCGGGCGCATCCTCGCCGCGCGCGGCCACGACGTGGCCAGCGCCGCGACATTCCTCGACTCCGCTGCCCCGTTCCATGACCCCAGCGGTCTGCGCGGCATGGCCGCGGCCGTCGATGTCGTACGCACATCCATCGCGAGCGGTGAGCGGATCGCCATCTACGGCGACTACGACGCCGACGGGGTCACCGCCTGCGCGCTGCTGAGCAGGGCGCTTCGCAACGCCGGCGTCGACACCGTTGCCTACATCCCCAACCGCATGAGCGAGGGTTACGGGTTGCACGGCGCGGCCCTCGAGGAGCTGCACGCCCAGGGCGTGCGCTGCGTGATCACCGTCGACTGCGGCACCAGCAGCGTCGATGTCGCGGCCGCGCGCCCGGCGGGGATGCGCCTGGTGGTGACCGACCACCACCTTCCCCTAGCCCCCGACGGCACGCCCCCGGCGCTGGCGCCGGCGGACGCCCTGATCAACCCCAAACAGCCCGGCTGCGACTACGCCTTCGACGGCCTCGCCGGCGCCGGCGTGGCCTGGAAGCTGCTCGCGGCGCTGGAGGCCGCCGGCCTCGTTGCCGAGGGCAGCGCCGACGAGGCGCTCCCGCTGGCGGCGCTCGGCACGGTGGCCGACATGATGCCGCTGCGCGGCGAGAACCGCCTCATCGTGCAGCGCGGCCTGCCCGGGCTTCGCAACCATGCGGGCATTCGCGCGCTCTGCCAGGCGGCGGGATTGCCGGCCCACCTGCGCGCCGGCGACATCGGCTTCGGCCTCGGACCACGCATCAACGCCGCCGGGCGGATGGAGGACGCGCGGCTGGCGCTGGAGCTGTGCCTCTCCGACGACGAGGACGAGGCCGCATTACTGGCCGCGCGGCTCGACACGCAGAACCGCGAGCGCCAGGCCGCCGTGGCGGTCGCCGTGGCCGAGGCC
>Ga0208848_1000199_pt1 | contig 11798 bp, 11 predicted proteins | sample NGESurshal072012_2_FD_184455 | JGI IMG/M metagenome (GOLD analysis project Ga0208848, IMG submission 184455) | Arctic peat soil microbial communities from Barrow, Alaska - NGEE Surface sample 210-1 shallow-072012 (SPAdes) | ecosystem: Environmental > Terrestrial > Soil > Wetlands > Peat ... | reverse complement strand
TGCCGTTTGTCTCGCCGGCCTGGGTCGGGTTCTTCGCGGTCCCGTTCGAGCTGCTCGGAACGAACCTCGGCGGCCGGCTGTGGATCCTGTTCGGCCTTGCCTCGCTTGCGCTCGGCCTCTATCTGGCCGTGCGGCCGCGCGGACCAACAGCCATCCTGCCGGCTTTTGCCTCGGTGCCGACGGCGCTTCTGCTGCTCAACGCCCAGGTCGATGGCATGGTCGCGTTGGGGATCGGCGCCGCCGTCACGCTGTGGTCGCGCCAGTTCGTTGCCGGACTCTGCCTGGGGCTCACGCTGGTCAAGCCACAGCTCATGCTGCCGGTGGGCGCCGCCCTGCTGGTGACCAGGCGATGGCGAGTACTCGGCGGCTGGGCTGCCGCAGGCCTGGCCCTGACGGGGGCGGCCGCCTTGCTCAACCCGCGGTGGGTTCTCCAGTGGCTGCCAGCACTCAACGGCCCTGTGAGCCCTGGCAGCCGCGAGGTCGATTTCGCTCACTTCGGCACGGCGCTCCCAACGGCTTTCGAGAGCTACGCGGTGGCGATCCTATCGCTCGTGGCGCTGGTCGCGGTACTCGCGCTGGCCAGGCATCGCGGAACCGAGTTCCGGCCGGCTGCAGCCGTCCTCGTCGCGGGAGGAGTCCTCGTGGCGCCCCATGCCCTGCCCACCGACCTCGTCCTCATCACCGTCGCGCTTGCGATCTGGGGCGAGGCCGAGTGGTACGACTGGCTGCTGCTCTCGGTGGGTGCGGTGATCGCGGCCATCGCCCCCGCGCCGGTTCCTGCGGTCGTGGGCGTGCTGACGATCGGCTGGGTGTGCCTTCGGGCTGGGGGAGTTACTTCGTGGCGGCGAGGACCGGCACCGACGTCTGCTGGATGATCCCGTCGATCAGCCCGTAGTCGACGGCTTCCTGCGGAGTCAAGAAGAAGTCCCGGTCGGTGTCGCGCTCGACGCGCTCGAGCGGCTGGCCCGTGTGCTTGGCGATCAGCTCGTTCAGAACGCCCCTGATGCGGATGATCTCTCGTGCGTGGATGTCGAGGTCGCTGGCCTGACCCTGCAGGCCGCGGCCGCCGATCAACGGTTGGTGCATGTGAATGTTCGAGCTCGGAAGTGAGAACCGGCGACCCTTTGCGCCGGCCATCAGGACCACCGTGCCGAAGCTCGCGGCTCGGCCGATGCACACGGTCGAGATCGGTGCCTGGACGTACTGCATCGTGTCGTAGATCGCGAAGCCAGAGCTGACCGAGCCGCCGGGAGAGTTCACGTAGATCTGGATCTCCTTCGTCGGATCGTCCGCCGCCAGGTACATGAGCTGCGCGACGACGAGGTTGGCCACGACGTCGTCGATCGGCCTGCCAATCAGGATGATGCGGTCCTTCAGCAGTCGCGAGTAGATGTCGAAGGTCCGCTCGCGGTTGCCGCCTTCGTTCTCCGTAACAGTCGGTACGTATCCCACTGGTGGCAGCTTACCAGCGGCTATATTCGGCGAGTTGGCAAGCAGCACCGTACTCGCTCCGGGGGAATTCTTCAGCGGTCTGCGCAAGGGGGTGAAAGCGAGGCTGCCGGCAGCTCTGCGCACGTTCATCAGCGCCCGTGGGCGCGGCCGTCTGATGAAGCTGCACTACGCCCGTCCCGAGTTCCATTACGAGGTCTGGCACCACACCGGGGACGGCCGCCTCGAGATCGGCCTCCACTTCGAAGGCTCGCGCGAGGAAAACGAGCAGGCGTTCAGCTTCTTCCGTGCGCACGTGATCGAGGTCAAGGCGCAGCTGCCCCACGCCGAGCTGGAGCCGTGGGACCGAGGCTGGTCCCGCCTGTACGAGACAATGCGCGCCCCACAGCTCGACGAGAACGTGCTTGACGGCGCGGTCGATCGAATGTCGGACTACATCGTCACCCTGCAGCCGCTGTTGGACGATTTTGTTGGAGGATTACGACAGCGATGAGAACAGTAGAGGTCACCGAGGAGCTACAGGCCTACCTGGACGGCCTCGTTCCGCCACGCGATCCGGTGCTCGCGCGCATGGAAGACGAGGCGCGGCGCGAGAACATCCCGATCGTCGAAACCCACGAAGGAGCGCTCTTGAGCCTGCTCGTGAAGATCGCCGGCGCCAAGCGCGTCCTCGAGCTCGGCACCGCCATCGGCTACAGCGGCATCTGGCTGCTGCGCGGCGCAGAGGGCGGTTCGCTGACAACATTCGAGGTGGACCACAAGAGGGCCCAGCGTGCACGCGCCAATTTCTCCGATGCGGGTTTGGGAAAGCGGGCGTTGGTGTTGGAGGAGGACGCGGTGGGCGGCCTCCAAAAGCTGGAGGCCAAATTCGACGCCTGCTTCATCGACCTGCTGAACTCTTTTCCCTCAGAGGATGTGACGCGCCGCGTCGGGGAGCTGTGCCTCGAACGACTCGACGCCGGAGCGCTGCTCATGGCCGATAACGCGTTGCGCCAGGGCGAGGTGATCAAGCCTAAGAACCAGCAGGCGCGCAACGTCGCCTCTTACAACGAATGGGTGGCGAAGCACCCGCGCCTGGAGAGCGTAGTGATCCCGATCCGCGACGGCCTCTCGGTCGCTCGGGTGAAAGACTAGGCCGACCGGCGGTTCCCCCTAATACTTTTCATACTTTCGCTCACTAGCGTTGCGGGGTTGGCCGGGTCCCCCGGCCATGACTTTGTCTCTCACCCCACCGGGCGTGGCGTGGAGAAACCAATCCTCAGACAAATCCCATCCATATGCCGGAAAGAGAGCAGCGCCTGCGGCGAAGCCGCACGCGCGATGAGAGGGAACCATTCTGGGTTCCCTCTCATACTTTCGCTTCGTCCCCTTCGATCCAGTAAGTGCCGTCGCCGGCGTGCTCTTTCTTCCAGATGGGCACGGACTCTTTGAGGCGGTCGATCCCCCACTTGCACGCCGCGATCGCCTCTGCGCGGTGCGGGCACGAGACCGAAACGACGACTGACGCCTCTCCGATCTCGAGCCTGCCTGTGCGGTGGGCCATTGCGACCCGCGCCTCGGGCCAACGCTCGGCGATCTCGTCGCCGAGCCTGCGCATCTGAGCGGTGGCCATCTCTGAATAGGCCTCGTACTCGAGGTGCGTCACCGAGCGGCCGCGCGAGCTGTCACGCACCACGCCCGTGAAAGTGCAGATCGCCCCGGCGCCTTTGTGCGACACCGCAGCCTCGAGGCGCCGAGCGTCAAGGGGGTCGGCAGTGAGCTCGAAAAGGACGCCCACACCATGAGCTCCTCCGCTCACAGGCGGGATGAAGGCCACCTCGTCGCCGTCAGCGACCCGCTCGCTCCAGTCCTTGAACTCCCGATTGAGCGCGGCGCGCACGGCGCTGCGGTCTGACTCCAGCGCTGGGTGCCGTCGCCGCAGGGCCTCGTACACATCGGCCAGGGTGGAGGCCGCGGGAAGCTCGAGCATCTCCGTATCCGTCCCGGCCTGCTCGCGCAGCCGCGCAAACAGGCGCGCGCGCACGGCGATCGCTACGGGCATTTCATCATCCTAGAGTCGAGCCCGGCGCCCCTCCTCCGCTAACAAAGACGTGCACCTCTTTGCCGGAGTCCAGGGCTCGCTCCACCGTGGCGCGCGTGCCCTTGGAGCTTCCATCCCAGAAAGCGACGAGCACGTCGCACGCGTCAATCAGGCGCTGGTTGCGCGCGGCCGACCGGCTGGCATCGGCCAGCTCATCGAAGCTTGCCGGGATCACCTGGACGGGAATTCCCTTCGTCCGCGCTGCCTTGGTGGCGGCGGCGTCGACGCCACTCGCGCTGCCGGTGATGATGGACGCCCGCGGCGGTAGGGCGTTGACGTAGTCGCTGACGCGGGAGGGTTCCGAGAAGCGCCGGCTCCCCACGATGGCAACCCGCATCGTCCCGACCGCCTAGCCCGCGGTGGAGGCGCTCTTTCCGATCGAGAGCATGTTCTCCTCGAACATCGCCCGCAGCTTCCGGGCCTGGCGGTCGTACGCGTCCGGATCGGCCCAGGTGGCGCGCGGATCCAGGACCTCTGACGGTACCTCAGGCACCTGGTCCGGGATCTGCAGCCCGAACACCGGGTCGGGATGCGTCGCCACCCCGTGCAGCTTGCCCTGTACCACAGCCCGCACGATCGCCCTGGTGTGGGCGATGGACATCCGCTGTCCAACCCCGTACGGGCCCCCGACCCAGCCGGTGTTGAGCATCCACACGTCTGCGTGGTGCCGGTTGACACGCTCGATCAGCATGTCCGCGTACCGATCAGGAGGGAGGACCAGAAACGGCGCCGCGAAGCACGTGCTGAAGATGGGTTCCGGCTCCGTAACGCCACGTTCCGTCCCGGCGACCTTGGCCGTATACCCGGACAGGAAGTAATGCCGGATCTGGTCCTCGTCAAGGCGAGCAACCGGCGGAAGAACGCCGTAGGCGTCAGCCGAGAGGAAGATCACATTGTTCGGGTGCCTGCCGGTCCCCGATAAAACGGCGTTGGGGATCAGGTCGACTGGGTACGCGGCGCGCGTGTTTTCCGTCTTTTCCTCCGAGTCGTAGTCGGGGATTCGCGTGCGCGGGTCGTAGACCACGTTTTCCAGGATCGTCCCGAAGCTCTCTGTAGCCGCATAGATCTCGGGCTCCGACTCCTTATGGATGCGAATCGTCTTTGCGTAGCAGCCGCCTTCGAAATTGAAGATTCCCGTGTCACTCCAGCCGTGCTCGTCGTCGCCGATCAATCGACGCGACGGGTCCGCCGAGAGCGTGGTCTTGCCGGTGCCGCTGAGCCCGAAGAACAGGGCGACGTCGGAACCTCCGCTGCCTACGTTCGCGGAGCAGTGCATCGGAAAGACGCCATTCGCCGGCAGGAGGTAGTTGAGCGCTGTGAAGATGGACTTCTTGATCTCGCCTGCATACTCGGTGCCGCCGATGATCACGATGCGCCGGCCGAGATTGACCAGGATGAAGGTCTCGGAGCGGGTGCCGTCGCGCTTCGGGTCGGCCTTGACAGAGGGCAGCGCAATGACCGTGAAGTCCGGCTCGAAGTTCATCAGCTCATCGGCGTTGGGCCTGATGAATAGGTTGCGAGCGAACAGGCTATGCCAGGCCAGCTCGGTCACGACTCGCACGCGGAGGCGGTGGCGATGGTCCGCGCACGCGAAGACGTCCTGGGTGAACACCTCATGAGCGGCGCAGAACTCGTCCATCCGCTCCAGCAATGCGTCGAACTTGGCGGTTGAGATCGGCTGGTTCGCCTGCCACCAGATGGCGCCCTGGCTCGTGGGCTCCTTGACAAAGAACTTGTCCTTCGGCGAGCGGCCGGTGTGCTTGCCGGTCTCGGCGGTCAGCGCCCCCGACGACACGATCGCCGCTTCTCCACGCCGGATGGCGTGCTCGTAGAGCGCGGCCGGGCTCAGGCTGCGGCGTTCGGGCGCGGGTCTAAGCCGGGGAGGCATCGGTCCCGATCATAAGGAATGGGCCTGGTTACGCGATTCGGGCGCGGCGCGAGCTCGCCCGGCGGCGCTGCCTGCCGCTCACATAATCGACCAAGATGTACTCGCCCAGCCGGTCGGGCGACACGAAGAACGCCCGGCCTTTGTTGATGCGCGTCATCTGGTTGATGAACTCGGTCAGATATGGCCCGCGCTCGAGCATGAAAGTGTTGATGACGATGCGATCGCGCGTGCACCTCTTGACCTCGCGCAGCGTCTGCTGGATGGTCTGAAAGGTGGGTGGGTACGCGAAGTAAGCCTTGCCGTTGTCGGCGAGATGGGCGGTCGGCTCGCCGTCGGTGATCATGATGATCTGGCGGTTCCCGCGGTGCTTCGCGAGGAGAGAGCGTGCGAGCTGAAAGCCGTGCTGCATATTGGTCCCGTACACGTAGTCGTTCAGCGCCAGCTGGGGGAGCGTCTGGGGCTTCAGCTCGACGGCGTAGTTGGAGAAGCCGACCACGTACAGAGAGTCGCGCGGGTACTGGCTGCGGATGAGCGAGTCGAGCGCGATCGCCACCTTCTTCGCGGCTAGAAAACATCCGCGCAGGAACATCGAACGACTCATGTCGATCATCAGCACCGTCGACGCCTGCGTCACGTGCTCGGTGCGATGCACGATGAAATCGGCCGGGGCCATCTTGACCGGCACCTTTGGACCCTCGCGGACCAGCGAGTTGAAGAGGGTCTCCTTCATATCGAGCAGGAATGGGTCGCCGTATTCGTAGGCCTTGAGCTCGTCGGACGCGTCGTTCCCGATGCCGCCGCGCCAAAGCTGATGCTGCCCCATGCGCGTCTTCTTCAGCTGATCGAAGATGTCGCGCAGCGCTGACTGGCCGATGCGCCGCATGCCCCGCGGCGTGAGCTCCATGCGCCGGCCTTTTATTTCGACGTAGCCGGCCTTCTCCAGCACGTCGGTCAGCTTGCGCAGCTGGTCGAGGGCCTGGCGCGCTTCGTTCCCGAGCAGCTCCTGCGCCAGCGAACGGTCGACGTCGTCGGGACGGAAGCTGCCTCGCTCGAGCTGCGATTCGAGCCTGTCCATCCGCTGCAGCCTGTCCATCAGCTGCATTGCCTCGCCCATGCTCAGGGGGTCCTCGCCGAAGAACGGATAGCGCTCGCTCAGCTCGGAGGGCGGCATCATCGCCTGCATGAAGCCGGACAGACGCGCCAGCTCCAATCGAAGCGAGTCGTCCTGCAGGAGCGCGTCCATCATCTGGCGCAGCTCCTCGCGCGCTTCAGGGCTGAGGCTCTGGAGGAGGGACTGCATCTGGGCCATCTGACGCTGGAGGTGTTCGAGGAGCTCGTCCAGGCTGTTGATGCCCGGCGGGAACATGTCGCCGAAGCGCTCCATGAATCCGTTGAAATCGGGCGCGCGGCCCTCCATTCGCTGCTCGAGCATCTTGTTCAGCTCGCGCACCATGTCGCGCACCCGTGAGAGGTCCTGGCCCTGCATCTGCTGAATCGAGCCCTTCATGCCCTGGAACATCTGGTCGACCATCTGCTTCTGCAGCTGCTGCATCAGCTCTTCGAACTTCTGCCGCGCAGCGTCGTCAACGAACTCGTAATCGCGCAGGCCCTTGACCCGCCCGCCGAGGTCGTCTGGCAGCCTGTCGAGCTGATCGTTGCGCTGCCGGGCAATACGCTCCATCAGCTTGTTCGCCTCGCTGGTCTCAGCCTCGCTCAGCCTGCGATCGATCCCGCTCTTCTCCGTGTCGATCACGTCCTGGACCTGCTCGCGCAGCTGCTCCACTGTGGAGTCGAGGTTGTAGCGGCTTAGCTCCCTCTCACGCGCCTCGCGAAGCTGCTTGAGCAGCTGCTCGAGACCCGGCATGTTGGGCGTACCCCATCGCAGAAGGCGCTGCAGCGCGGCGTTCAGATCGCCGTAGTTCATCAGGTCGTCCGAGAGCGCGTCGAGCACGTCGCCCGCGTCGAGGTCGTCCAGCTTCTGAGTGCCGTCCCATCTCGAGTATCGGAACTTCACCCGACCACGCTAGCAGGCCGCCAGCCGCCCAGCGCCCGCTCAATCGCTTGGGCCGCGCGGAGGGCGACGTCGTCGTGCCAGTTCCGGGCCACGACCTGCACGCCGATGGGCAGACCCTCCGGCGACGTGCCGGCCCGAACCACCACGCAGGGGTTGCCGGACAGGCTGTAAGGGGTGGTGTAGCTGAAGGTGTGGGCTAGAACGACCTTGGCGCGATAGGGCGGGGCGATGTCGGGGGCAACCGGGCTCACTATGAGATCAAAACCCGACATGAAGCCGAGCATCGCGGTGCGGAAGGCATCCCACCGCCGATAGAGCCCTTCGTGGCTCATTCGCTTGTCGCCCCAGTAGCCGAGCGTGACCTGGTGGGCCTCGTGGAGGGCCGGCGGCCGCGCCTCCGTGACCTCGCAGCCGGCGTCGCCAAGGGCGCGCACCGCGGACCGGACGGCGGCCGAGATCGCTTGGGTCGGCTTGGCGATTCCGTCGTCGGCGTACCAGGCGACCTTGAGCTCGCTCAGCTTGGGGGTGCGCCTGGCGAGCGGCACCGGGACCACTCCTGAGTCCATCCCGTCGGGGCCGATCAAAATGGGAAGGGCGAGCGCGAGATCGGACACGAAACGGGCCATCGGCCCGACCTGGCTGCGGGGGTCTGTGAGCCCGCCGACAAGGCCGTAAGCGCCGGTGCCCGGTACCAACCCTGTCGTTGGCTTCAACGCGGCGATGCCGCAGTAGTGCGCGGGCATGCGGATGCTGCCGCCCGAGTCGCTGCCGATGCCGATCGGCGAACCGCCGGCGGCGATGATCGACGCCTCGCCGCTGCTGCTGGCGCCAGGCGAGCGCGCGATGTCATATGGGTTGCGTGTTCCGCCGTGCAGCGGGTTCCAGCTGTCGCCGCCCGTGCCGCCAGGTGGGCAGTTCGTCTTGCCGATGAGAATCGCGCCGGCCGCCCGCATACGCGCGATGACGGTAGCGTCGTGGTCGGGGATGTTGCTCCTGAGCATGCGAAGCCCTGCCGTGGTCGGAAGGCCCTCGGTGTCGAAGATGTCCTTGGCCGTGAACGGCACGCCGTGCAAGGGGCCGAGCACCGCCTTCCTTCCCTTGTTCCGGCGGTCCGCCGCACGCGCCTGCTTGAGCGCGCTTTCGGCCGTGGCGAAGACCACCGCGTTGAGCCGGGGATTGACCGTGTGAATGTGTTCGAGGTGTGCCCGCACCACCTCGAGCGAGGAGACTTTCTTCGTCCGGATCGCGCGGGCCAGCCAGCCGGCCGGCGCCCCAATGATGTCTCTCATCTACCGGTGGTTAACGTCAAAGTGTGGCCCCGGGGTTGATATCCAGCACTTTTACACGTGGGCTTGGTCGCCTTCGCGATCCTGAGCGCGCCGCGGACGTTCCGGGTGCCATGCCCAATCCAGGTGAAGCTGACCTCAGCGTTTAGCGCCATGCACCCCCCTTTCATACCTTTAGGCCGGTCCCACCGCTCCGGCCGATCCGGCCTCGCTCGACCGGAAAAGGCGATTTTCCCACACGCCCAGCACGAAGATGCCGATCGCGGACAGTGTCCAGAGGTTGGGGAAGATGAGATCGCAAGGCGTCCGGTAAAACCCGAACAGGAGGGTGCCGAGCACCGCGAGCGTTCCGAACCTGCGTCTTTCGATCCCGCGCACGACCAGGAGGAGGACGATCGGCAGCAGCGGAAGCCACTGATAAGGCCAGACCTCGTTTGGGATGAGCGCACCGAGGGAGAAACCGATCGACATGCCGTATGCGGGATTCCATCCGCTGCGCCACGCCGCCCAAGCCGCGGCTGCGGCGAAGGCTATAGCGCTCATGTAAGACAGGGCGAGCGCGAGGGCGGGCTGGTGCAGCGGCGACGTGACCAACACGTAGCCAGAGCTTGACGGCTGCGCGTATTGCTCTCCCCCGATGGTGCGCATGAACAGCGTGCGGACCGAGTCGTACGCACAGTCGGGGTTGTGTGACGCAAGCGATGGCAGCAGGACGTGCTGGAAGTAGAAGATGGCGCCGCCAAGTCCGAGCGGGATAAAGCTCGCGACGGTGACCAGCACCAGCACGGCGGACAGGCCTACCGCGTATCGAACGCGATGGTCGGGACGAGCACCGATCACCATCGCGGCCGGGTAGTACTTGAGCGCTGCGGCGAGGCCGCCTAATGCCCCTGCCAGGGCTGGGCGGCTCGCTTCGAGCGAGATCGACGCCATCGCGCCCAGGAGCAGGATGCCGCCGCGCTGCCCGGCGACTACGTCCGCGAACAGTGGTGGAAAGTAAGCTGCCACGAGCCAGAAGGCCGGCCGCGCAAGCGGATGGTGGATGGCAAGCAACCGGTACAGCAAGACAAGGGCGAGCACGACCGCAGCCGTGTCGATGCACGTCCAGACCTGGACAGCGACGGCTTTAGGCAGTAGAGCGACCGGGGCGGCAAGCGCAGCCAAAGGCGGCGGACTCACGAACTCATTGAGCCCACCGGGCGGCGCGATGATGTGGAAGCGTGCGATATAGGCTGCGGCCGCGTCGTACATGTGAGAGGGCTCAGTCAGGTAGGCGTGCGCACCTTCCCACATGCCTTCGGCGTCAAAGCGCTTCGGCGTCAGGACAGTGAGGATCGCCAGGCGGAGCCAGAAGGCGGCAGCGACCGCCCAGTAAAGGGCCGGCCGCGACAGCACGACGACGGCCGCGCGCGCCAGACGCGTGTTCAGCGGCTCACCTAATCCGTTGGGGGGTTGAGGCGTCCACGCGCGCCGTTGTGCGCGAGCCAGCTCGTGTCCTTCAAGAACTCGATGAAGGCCAGTACCGAGGCGGGTAGGCGACGCCGGCGGAGATGGACGATGTGCCAGTCACGCCGGATCGGAAATCCGCGCACATCGAGCTCGACCAGCCGACCGCCGGAAAGCTCGAGCGCACAGGCATAGCGCGAGATCGCGGCCAGCCCGAGGCCTGATTCGACGGCGTGTTTGATCGCTCCATTGGATCCGAGCTCCATGGCCACGTCCAACTTCGCTCCGGCCTTGCGTGCCGCCTGCTCGAACGACGAGCGGCTGCCGGAGGCCGGCTCGCGCATCACGAAAGGCTGGCCCTGGAGGTCCTTCATGGCGAGTCCCCGCCGGCCCGCCAGCTTGTGGCCGGCTGGCGCTATGACGACAAGCTCATCGCTCACGAAGGGAAGGATGGCGAGGTCGGGATCCTTGAGCGCCGGTCCGACGACCGCGAGGTCGAGCTCGTTGCGCAGGACCTGTTCCTGGACCCGTGCGCGTGTCCCGATCTCCAGAGAGATGACGAGTCCTGGATGCAGTTTCTTGAACGCTCCGAGGGCCGCGGGCAACAGGTAGATCCCGACGGTTGTGCTCGCACCGACGCGCAGTTTCCCGCGCTTGATTCCTCGCATCTCCTCGAGGGCGAGCCCGGCCTCTTCGAGCACGTCCAGGGTCCTCCTTGCGTAGGAGTAGAGGACCTCACCCGCCTCGGTTAGGTGCACGCCCTTGCCGAGACGATCCAGGAGCGGCATGCCGATCGCCTCCTCGAGCTCCTTGACCTGGTAGGAAACAGAGGGCTGGCTGAGACCCAATTGCTGTGCGGCGAGACTGAAACTGTTGAGGTCGGCGACCGTTTTGAACGTTCGCAATTGACGCAGCGTGACCGAGCGGTCGATGTCGAGCGCAGGGCCGTATTCGGGCATCGCGCCTACGATATGCGCTATGGCTGCCCGGAGACCAAAATCGCTCACGCCGGTCCGCCGGACCACTCCGAAGCTCGAAGGCGTCGAGGCGCCCCACCGAGTTCAGACCACGGTTTCGGAACAGAAGATCAACCAGTACCGCAAGCGTCGCTACCAGGCTTTGCATGCGGAAACCGCCGCCGCCAACAGGCGTCGCGCGGCGGGCAAGGCGACCGCGCGCGACCGCATCGAGATGCTCCTCGACAACGGATCGTTCGTGGAGCTGGACGTCTTCGCTGCGCATCGCGCGCATGGGTTTGGCATGGAGGAGCGCCGGATCGCGGGCGACGGCGTCGTCGCGGGATTTGGCGAGATCGACCGGCGGCCGGTCGCGGTCTACGCGTACGACGCGACGGTTTTCGGCGGGTCCCTGGGCGAGGTCACGGCTGAAAAGATCGTCAAGGTGCAGGAGCTCGCGCTGCGCAACCGGGTGCCCATCATCGGGATCAACGATTCGGGCGGCGCACGGATCCAGGAGGGCGTGGTGGCCCTGGCCGGTTACGCCGACATCTTTTATCGCAACGTGCGCTCTTCAGGTGTGATCCCGCAAATCAGCGTCATCGCCGGTCCATGCACTGGTGGCGCGGTCTACTCGCCGGCCATCACGGATTTCATCTTCATCGTCGCCGGCCAGGGG
>Ga0208848_1000198_pt1 | contig 11800 bp, 16 predicted proteins | sample NGESurshal072012_2_FD_184455 | JGI IMG/M metagenome (GOLD analysis project Ga0208848, IMG submission 184455) | Arctic peat soil microbial communities from Barrow, Alaska - NGEE Surface sample 210-1 shallow-072012 (SPAdes) | ecosystem: Environmental > Terrestrial > Soil > Wetlands > Peat ... | reverse complement strand
CTGGCGTAGCGCGGCTCGTTCAGGCGCAGATCGGTGGTGACGATCACCGGCGCTTTCAGCTTCACCGTCTGCAGCCCGCCGTCGACCTCGCGGATCACCGTCACGCTGTCGCCGTCGATGGCGATTTTGGAAGCGAAGGTGCCCTGCGCCCAGCCGAGCAGCGCCGCCAACATCTGGCCGGTCTGATTGCAGTCGTCGTCGATCGCCTGCTTGCCCAGGATGACCAGCCCGGGCTTTTCCTCATCGATGATGCCCTTGAGGATTTTCGCCACCGCCAGCGGTTCGATCGCGCCCTCGGCCTTCACCAGGATGCCGCGGTCGGCGCCCATGGCGAGCGCGGTGCGGATGGTTTCAGAGGCCTGCGCCGGTCCGATCGATGCCGCCACGATTTCGGTCGCCTTGCCGGCTTCCTTCAGGCGGATCGCCTCTTCGACGGCGATCTCGTCGAACGGATTCATCGACATTTTGATATTGGCGAGTTCGACGCCGGAGCCGTCCGGTTTGACGCGGATCTTGACGTTAAAGTCGACCACCCGTTTCACGGGCACCAGAATTTTCATAAATCCCCATCCCAGACGAACGCTAGCAAGAGCGGGCGGAAGCTAATGGCCGCGCCATTGGCATGTCAACGTTAATGCTGCGCCGCACGCTTTGCGTGGCTAGCTGATCTGGTTCGACGCCGGCTGCTCCCTGGCCGGCCGGAAGCATTCGAACAGCCGCACCGTGCGATAGCGCAGCAGCGGAAACAAAGCGGTGCCGGAGACCAATCCGCCCACATGCGCCATGTAGGCGACATCATCGTGGGTCTGCACCGAAATCGACCAAAATTGCATCAGGATCCAGGCGCCCAGCACCCAGAAGGCATCGATCCGCACCACCGGGCGGACAATGAACCACAGCAGGATATAGGGCACGAATACCGCCACCTTCTGGCAGGGACGGAACATCAGATAGGCCGCCAGCACGCCGGCGATGGCGCCCGAGGCGCCGACCAGCGGCAGTTGCGAGTGCGGCGCGCTGGCGGTGAACACCAGGCCCGCCACGATGCCGCTGCCGATATAAAAGGCGACGAAGCGTAGCGGGCCCATGGCCTCCTCCACGTCGTCGCCGAACACCCAGAGGAAGATCATGTTGCCGAGCAGATGCCAGAAATTGGCATGCAGGAACATGTAGGTGACGAGAGTCAGATCGGGCGGAATGGGGGTCGGGTTGATCGGCACGCCAGTGATGTTGGCCGGCGTCAGCGCAAAATTCATGATCGCGGGCGACATCTCGGGAGCAGCGGCCGCCGTGAAAATGTAGACCAGCACGTTCGCGACAATCAGGCCCCAGGTGACGATCGGCAGTTTCGGCAGTTTCAAGGGATTGTCGTCCCACAGCGGCATTACCATGATGTCCCCCCCAATACCTGCGTCCGATCTAGCCCGATCGCTTCACCTGTTCTGCCCCGGCGCCCACAGCACGTCGCGCGCGCCTTTGTCGTTGGCATAGCGGCCGGCCACGAACAGGTAGTCCGACAGCCGGTTGATATATTTTAGCGACGGCGGCGAAACCTCCTCGCCCGGCTGGTCCTTGAGCTCGACCATGATCCGCTCGGCACGCCGGCAGACCGTGCGGGCCAGATGCAGATAGGCCGAGGCCGGGCTGCTGCCGGGCAGGATGAAGGATTTCAGCGGCTCCAGCTCGGCATTGAGCCGGTCGATCTCGGCCTCGAGCCAGGCGACCTGGGCCTCGGTGACCGTCAGCCGGGCACCGCCTGGGCCTTTTTCGGCCAGGCAGAGGTCGGCTTCGACGTCGAACAGGTCGTTCTGGATGCGCCCAAGGGCCTTATCAAGCGCCGCATCGAGCGTGGCATCGCCGGCGGTATGCAGCCGCACCAGGCCGATCACCGCATTGGCCTCGTCAACCGTGCCATAGGCGGCGATCCGCAGGTCGTATTTCTTGCGCCGCGCCCCACTGCCGATCGCCGTCGTGCCGTCGTCGCCGGTGCGGGTATAAATGCGGTTGAGCACGACCATGGGGACCTCGCCTAGCGCTTCGGATTCGGAGTAGGCTTGCTATTCTAGCCGGGTTTTCGTCACAAATAATGGGGGGTGAATGCCATGCGTTTCTTGATGATTGCCGCTGCCGCAACGCTTCTGATGCTGCCCGTCACCCGGCAGGCGAACGCCTGCGAGGGTGCGACGCCTTTGACGCAGGTCACGACCACCGAATACTCCGCCGAGACGGACAAGAAACCAACCAAGAAGGTGAAAAAAACAAAGCACCATAAGAAAAAGGAGAAGGTGGAATATATGCGCGCCGCGCCGATGAAGTGATCGCCCGGCCGCGCCGCGGCTTTCCCGCCAGTCTCTAGCGCCCCATCGCCCAGATCGTCACCATGATCACGATGATGGCGGCGAATTGCAGCAGCACGCGCAGCCGCATGAGCTGTTGCGAACGGTTGGGCGAACCGCCGCGCAACATGTTGACGAGGCCGAGCAGCAACACGATCGCCACCGCGACGATCGCGGCCGGCACCAGATAATGCGACATGAATTCCGACATGGAGCGGGCCTTCTAGCACCGGAGGCCACGTACGGCCACCGCGGTGGATGATGCCGAGGGCCGTGAATCCGGTCCCAATCCGCCTACAACTTAGACTCGCGCACCGGTTGCAGGTCCGCTAATATCCGCCGAAAAGGGCATCGGCGGGTGGGGCGTATGGGAGTTCAGGCCGCAGCGGCCATCGACCGCTCGAGGGCATCGCGTGGTGCGCTTACCGCTAGCCCGTCGATCGATCCCTGGACCGCTGAATTCGCCGACAGCGGCGCAGGCCATGCCGGCGGTTGCCCGGAAATCGACTGCGTGCGGTCGCTGTTGGCCGCCGACGTAATCGACGACGCCGAGCACAGAGCCGCTGCGCTGGGCGTCGGCGCGACCGCGTCCTGATCGCCGCCGGCCGGCTCAGCGAGGAGACTTATCTGCGCGCGCTTGGCGACGCGCTCGGCGTTGAATTCGAACCGCTCGACGGTATCCCCCGGGGCCAGTGTCCGCTCAATGACGAGCGCCTGATCAAGTCCGCCGCCGCAAAGCTCGACGTGATCATCGCGGTCGAAGCCGACGATCGTGAAACGCGCGCGGCCATCGCCGCCCGCAACAATCGCATGCCGGTTGTGGTGATTCCGGTTCCAACGCAAGGCCCGCGCACCAAACCGAAGGCGCTCAACTTCGCGCTGCCGTTCGCGCGCGGCACCTTCACGGTGATTTATGACGCCGAGGATCGGCCGGAACCGAACCAGTTGCGCTACGCCTTGCAGGCATTCCGCGCCGGCGGCGACGATCTGGCCTGTGTGCAGGCGCGGCTGTGCATCGACAATAGCGCCGATAGTTGGCTCGCCCGGCTGATCACGGCCGAATATGCCGGGCAGTTCGACGTATTCCTGCCGGGGCTGGCCGTCTTGCGTCTGCCGCTCCCGCTCGGCGGCTCGTCCAACCATTTCTACACCGCGATATTGCGCGAGGTCGGCGGATGGGACTCCTACAACGTGACCGAGGATGCGGATCTCAGCATGCGGCTCGCGCGTTTCGGTTATCGATCGGACGTGATCGATTCCACCACGTATGAAGAGGCGCCGGCGCATTTCGGCCCATGGTTGCGCCAGCGCACACGCTGGTTCAAAGGCTGGATCCGCCCTGTCATGGGCTACATTTATTCCATTAGTTTCAATTAGTTAGATGGCGAAAGCCGTCACCATTTGGAGCCTATCGCAACGCCATCGCAACGCCTACGTCCGGTTCGCTTGCCTCTTGCTGAGATAGCCCCATTATCTGGAAGCCTCCGAAACCAACGCCATGGAGGCTGCAATGGCCGACGACGACGACACTTTCCCCCCTTCTCTGCTCCCGATGGCGCGGCGCCGCCGCGTCCGCTTGGACCGGCGCGCCAAGCTGCAATCCGCCTATCGGGCTCGCCTCAGGGAGCGCAAGGCCCCCTCTCGCGGGGAATTCGCCAGTGCGGCACTGACGGTCTGCCTTTTGATGTACGAGTTGGTGCCCGGTGAGGCCGGCGACGCGGTGCGGCTTGCCATCATTGGCGAACTCTACCGCGACGGGTTCGATCGCCATCAGGCCGTCCGGCGCTTCGATGACATGGCCGAGCGCATCCCGAGCGAGCGTCAGGCGAAAAAACAGCGGCGGGAACGGGAGGCCGAAAGCCGCGACAGCGGGGCCGCCTAACCACGCCGTTAACCGATGTAACGTGGGGAGGACCCTGAATCGCATGACCACAAAGTGGATCAGGCAGTCCGGACCTCGGGTTCGGAGGGGTAAGTGCCCGGCAAGGTGATTTGCCGACGCGCTCCCCTCCCCCGCCCGTTTAAACGGTCAATGCCTGCTCTGCCGGATCGCTTGCCGAACCGCGCTCTTGAGAGCGGTCGGCGCCGTCACTTGTTTCCAGAACGTCCGACCGCCTGGGAGCGTGTCCCGCGGGCTCTCACGGAAAACGCCGCAAGCCTGTCCATTGGACGTGGCCGAACACATATAGCGCCGCCCTCGCGTGCTGACCGCATTCAGGGCCATTAACGTCCCGCCGTTGATCGGCGCTTCAATACTGGTGATGTGCATTTTCTACCCTTCCTTTTTGTCCCGCCCAGCGGGGACTTGCTTTGTGTATAGCAATCCTCTATACATCACCGGATAAGAAATGTAAAGAGGATTTCTATACAATGGCGGACGAAACCAAAACTGCCCAGGTGAACCTTCGCCTCCGGCCGAGCTTGAAAACCGCCGCCGAAAAGGCCGCGGCAGCGGACCACCGCTCACTTACGTCGCTGATTGAAAAGCTGCTGGCAGATCACCTGCGGAAGCGTGGATACCTGAAATAGAGAGGCCGCAAAATGGCCAACAGGATCATGCGAGGTTTCCGACGAATCGGAATTGTCCTCTCCGTCCCGCTTCTTGCAGCCGCGATCGTTCTGGCTGTTTTGGTCGTCTATGACAGTCGTCCAATGCCGCACTTCGTCCCGGTTGATTACGACCCATTTATTGGTGCGGTGCGACTATCACCGCCCGGTGTCGTTCTCGGTCACTCCCCCACGACTCCGAAGGGGCTGCTTAGTGACGCCGATGTAGGAATCGATCGTCCGCAAGTCTCGACGGGCGCAAACCCGTTCGATCAATTCGACCCACCGGCTAAGTCAGGGCCGCAATTCGATCCGACCAAGCCATTCACTGTGGAGCAACCCGCGCCGCGCTATATGGATGGTCGGCTAGTCACGGCGCTGATCTTGAGCATCACTGGTGCAGCGTTGTTTGTCTTTTCGATTGCATTCGGCTGGATCGTGTCCGGGTTTGCACGCGACTGACCCTTAATTTGAGGGTGTCCTACTTTGACGGAATGGCGGCGACGGGCTGAGTGCAATCTAAAGCCTGCGGAGCAATGCCGCCCGGTGCTGTAGGCACCTTCCAGCCGCCGGGATCAAATGTGCACATTTCGAGGCTGCCGGTCACGGTATCTATCCGCCACGCAAAGTATAAGTACTGCTGTGCGTCATGTAGCGCCGCGCCTGAAACTGGCACAATTGCCCATCTACCAATTGGGTCTTGTGGTGGCGGCGCGGCTGCATCTTTCGACGAAGGCTTGTCACATCCCGCAAGGGCTACAGCCGCGATCAAAAGCAACACAGTTCGCATTTTGCCTGCTCGCGGTGTGAATGCTAAGAATCAACAATGACCCACTCGATACGGTGGACGTGCTCTATCGGCTGGTCGGGGTCGCCTGTGACTTGCATCGGCAGAACGCGCCCGAGTAGGCCGGCAAACGCCATGGCCTCTTCCTTCGCCAGGAATTTGAGATAGCCGACAAGATCGCCCTTGCCGTTGCCGTCCTCGCCCGTCAGACGGGCGGCTTTAAGGATTGCGTCCTTAAGGAACGCCGTCGATTTGTTCGGCGTCCCCTTCTTGCGACCGCCCGTTTTCCTACCGGCCGCCACTGGCCACCTGTCTAATTCGGTCTATTTCAGACGACGAGAGGAACGCGCGCAAATCAAACCGGAGCAATTCTCGCGCCACATAACGACGGGTGGCGGCGCGCTCATTTCGATCCCCCAAGCTGCGGGAGTTATCTGACCTCGGCCTTCCTCGGCTGGCTCGGCCTGTTGCGCCGCGGTCTGCTGTCGACAGCCTGGATACTGCTATTGACGCCGGTGCATTGGCTGCTGCTCTCGCTGGCCGCATGGCGCGCGCTCTATCAGCTCGCCGCCGCGCCCTACGCCTGGGAAAAAACCGAGCACGGGCTGGCCAAAAGCTCGCTGCGAGCCGCCAATATGACGCGGTCACTCGTCGAGCTGGCGCGTTATCTCAGCGCGCTCAAGGAAGCCGGCGAGTTGCCGACACTCGCCCCCGACCATCCCGGAAGCACCGCCGACCGGCAGCCGCGTTCCCGCGTCGCAGCTTGCGAATGAGCGGCGCGGCAACCGATTCAATATCGCTGCCGCCGGGCAGCGCTACAGATAGCGCCGCAGATCGGCCGCCGCTTCCTCGGGCTTCCGATTGAGCTTGAACGGCGCGACGAAGCGGCCCTGCTTGTCCATCAGATAGACCAGCGCGGTGTGATCCATGCTGTAGTCGCCGTTGTCGGTGGGGACTTTCTTGGCGTAGACCCGGTAGGCCTTCTCGACGGCGTCGATCGCCTTGCTGTCGCCGGTGGCGCCGCGCAGATGCGGATCGAAGCTCGACAGATAGTCCTGCATCACCGCCGGCGTATCGCGCTCCGGATCGACGGTGACGAACAGCGCGCCGATGCGGTCGGCGTCGTTACCGAGCGCGTGCATGACCTCCGACATTTCGAACAGCGTGGTCGGACATATATCGGGACAATGCGTGTAGCCAAAGAAAACCAGGAATGGACGGCCCTTCATGTCCTCCTCGGTGAGCGGCTGGCCGCTCTGATCGATCAGCTTGAAGGGTCCGCCGATCGCCGACGGGCCGAGGCCCGTTCCCTGATAATGGGTCGTGAAAAGAATAACGCCGAGAAAGATGACGAGGCCGGCCAGGAAGGCGGAGAAGACCAGAAGAATGTGAGATGTTCGGGCCGTCATCGGGCGTCAATCGGGCTGCATCAGAAGCACGCGGCCCAGCCGGCCCGCACGACTTCAAGGAACACGGCGGTTCCATAGTAGGCCCAAAGTGAAACTGTTCCCGCCATAATCAGCCCACAAAAAAAGGCGAGGAACAGCAGTAGCCGTGAAAGCGTGGCCGTGGACACGATCGCGGGCATTACGAGTCTCCGGATGGAACCAACAATCCAGATAGGACCTATCCCGGGCGGCGGCAACACGCCGAATCTGCGCCTACCTGCCGCCGCTGGAATTAACCATAGTGCTGCAATAAATCCCTGCAATTTTCACCTTTTAGGGGCCTGCGTTGACTTGACCGGTCAAAGTCGTGATGAATAGGCAGGTTTCCAAATTCAGCCACTTACGGGTATGGAGAACGTGATGCGTAGCGCTTTGGCGATAGCACTTGCGATAACGATGTCGACGGCGGGCGCCGCCGTCTGGGCGGAGAACGCCCCGGCCCCGGCCCCGGCCGCTGCGCTGGCCCCCGCGCCGGTCGCCACAAAGGCCAAGTGTGACAATCCGAACGCGCTGGGCGTCGAACGCGTGGTGCAGATCGACACCACCGGCGGCCCCGGCTTCGGCTTCGAGCATTTCAAGGCCTACGACTTCCTGCGCGACAAAGAGATCGTGCTGACCTTCGACGACGGCCCGTGGCCGGGCAACACCCCGGCCGTGCTCAAGGCATTGGCCGACCAGTGCACCAAGGCGCTGTTCTTCCCGATCGGCAAGCACGCCGGCTGGCATCCCGAAATTCTCAAGCAGGTGGCCGCGGCCGGCCACACCATCGGTTCGCACACATGGTCGCACAAGGACCTCTCCAAGCTGACGCCGGAAGAGGCCAAGAACGAGATCGAAATGGGCATCGCGGCGGTGAGCATCGCGCTCGGCAACCAGCCGGTGGGCCCGTTCTTCCGCTTCCCGGCGCTGCGGCATCCGCCGGAGATGGTGAAATATCTCGGCGAACGCAATGTCGGAATCTTCTCCACCGACATGGACTCGTTCGACTTCAAAATGCGCAAGCCGGATCAAGTCATAAAATCGGTCATGGCCAAGCTCGCGAAACACGGCAAGGGCATCATCCTGATGCACGATTTCCAGCATGCGACCGCCGAAGCGGCGCCCGAGCTGTTCAAGCAGCTCAAGGCCGGCGGCTACAAGGTCGTGCAGGTGGTCGGCAAGACGCCGATCGAGCCGCAGAAGGAATACGTCGCCATCGTGCTCAAGGAGATGGGCGGCGGGCTGGACGAGGCGCGCCCGATGTCGAGCGTGATCCAGACCATCCAAGGCAACTGAAATCTCGCGCGCAAGTTAGACCGGCCGCGCATGTCACGCGCGGCCGGTTTTTTTATGGTGCGGCGAGCGCGGCGTTCTGCAGCATGGTTTGAAAGGCCCTGAATACCTTTTCCATCTGCGGCCGCTTGTAGGGAAACAGATCGGGCGGATCCATCGAGTGCACGATCATTGCGGTTCCCACTTCGAAGACCAAAAGCTTGCCATCTTGCGTCTCGCCGCAATCGATCGGCAGGTATTCGAGCCCGCTGCGGTCCGCGATTGTCCTGAAGGCCGCCGCATGCAGAGCGCCAAAGTCGCTATCGAAATTCGCCATGAAGCGGGCTTCCTCGGCACGCTTGGCCGCATCGTTCCGCATATCGGCGTTGAGGTAATGGATCATCCAATGCTGCGATATCGCCATATGGCATACGAACGGATGGCCATCGATGATGGCGATGCGGCATTTGCGGAATAGGCCATCGCGGCTGCTGTAGTCGACAAACGGCGCGAGGTAGAATTCCGCGTCCGCCCATTCGCGCAGATAAGCGTCGATGGCTGATGCAGTCTCGAGTTTCACCAGCCCCATTCCGGCCTGCGACCAGAACGGCCGCGCAATAATCGGGAATCCGCTGCCATCGAGAACGGATTCGATCGCAACATCGCCGGCGGCGATACCGGCAAGCGCCATGCGATCGATGCGCACATTCATCGGCATGACGATATTGGGCGCGGATTTCAGCAGCTCCCAGGTTCCGGCCCGCGTCAGGCGCGCGACGCGGTCGGGCGCATTGACGACCGGGCGCGGCCAGGACTTAACGAGTTGCGATAATTCGCGCAGCACCGGCGCGGTCTCGTCCGATTCATCGATCGCCACCAAGGCGACGTCATGCTCCGGCGGCTCCGGCAACACCGTGCCCGGCACGACATACATCATGTCGAGCACGATGCTTGAGCCTTCCAGCATGAACTCGAGCGGCGTATTGGCCATGAAATCGCCGGGCGCCATGAAGGCGAGCAGCCGGAGCGGGCGTGGCGCATCGATGGCCGCGGGCCGCCGGTAAACTTGTTGCAACTTCAAGGCGGCCGTTTGCAAGGCGACGCGATCCTGCGGGCGGCCTTGCAACTGAGCGATGGTCGAAAGGTCGAGCAGCGCGGCGGCGTCACCCGGCTGCGCGTTGACGCGGTGAACCAGTTTGTTCCACACCGGCGCCAGATCGAGCCCGTCGAAGGCCATCTGGCAGAGCGTGGGCAATCCGATCGGCGTTGCCGGATATGGCTCGTTTGCGACGGCGGCATTTGTGTTAGTGGAAATCACGTACGCTCCTTTGGCTCAAGCGGCACAGCTTGTGGTCGCAGCGACGCCGAATTTCAGCACCGCTTTCAGCAAGGCATCGATATCGCGCGGCTCGGTGCGGTGATTGACGATCGCCGCGCGGATAGCCAGACGATTGCCGATGATGGTGGTGGATGGCGCCGCGATGCCGGATTCGTGCAAATCCGCGACGATCTTCGCATTCAGCCGATCGGGGTCGTCGCCGCGATAACGGAAGCAGACAATGTTGAGCGAAACCGGAGCGAGCAGCTCCAATTCCCGCGAGGTGGCGATCTTGATCTCGAGGTAGCGCGCCAGCTCGCAGGTTCGCGATATCATCGCGCCCAGCGCGTCGGTGCCGTAGACTTTCAGCGTGAACCAGGTCTTCAACGCGCGAAAGCCGCGCGATAGGTCGGGACCGAAATCGCAGGGCCACAGCGCGCCGGCCGCCAGCCCGCGCGTCTCGCGCCGCAAATACGCCGCCGGCGACGCAAAAGTGTCGCGATGCAGCGTGCCGTCGCGCACCAGGATAAAACCGGCGTCGTAGGGCACCTGCCCCCATTTGTGGAAATCGAGCGCGATCGAATCCGCCTGCTGGATGCCGGCGAGCCGCGGCGCGATGTCGGGCGCCATGATGGCGAGCGCGCCGATGGCGCCGTCGACGTGAAACCAGAGTTTTTCTTGGCGCGCGATGCCGGCCAATACCGCCAAATCGTCGATGGCGCCGGTGTCGACTGTGCCCGCCGTCCCGACCACGAGGAACGGCGTGAGGCCCGCGTCACGGTCCTGCGCGATCGCCGCCTTGAGCGCATCGATATCGATTTGATGGAGGTCGTTCGTGGGAATGACATGCAGCGCCGCGCTGCCGAGGCCGGACAAATCCATGGCCTGCGCAATACAGCCGTGCGCGGCCGCCGACGTATAGGCGGCGAGGCGTTTGCCGGCCGCTGCGACGCCGTTGCGGCGCACCTCGACACCCAGTGCGCGGGTGCGCGCGATCAGCACGCCGAGCAGATTTGCCATTGACGTGCCGGTGACGAACAGCCCGCTCGCGCTGCTCGGGAATTCGAACAGCTGGCGCAGCCAGTGCACGATCTGCCGTTCGACTTCGATCGGCATATGATCGCGGCCGCCGAGATTGGCGTTGAGGCCGGCGGCGAGCATCTCCGCCAGCATGCCCGGCACGTTGCCGCCGCCGTGCACCCAGCCCATGAAGCCGGGATGGGTGTTGCCGGTGGCGAAGGGAAGGATGTCGCGCATGAACTCGTCATGCACGGCGGCGAGATCGGTCGGTCCGGTCGGGACGCCCGCATGGAAGCGCTCGCGCACGCTGTCGGGAATCGGTTGCCACACCGGGCGCTCGCGGATGTTCTCGATGTAATCGAGAATATCGTCGAGCATCCGGTGCCCTTGCGCGCGGGCGCTTGGCCAGTCCGCAGGGTCCAGATTGCCACCGGAAATCGAGAACGGTTCGGTTGCCATCCCGCCGGCAAGTTTTCATTAATAGATTAATAAAATGTATTGTTAATGAAACATTAATACGCCGCCCGCCGCGTTTTAAGGCACGGCGCGCCGCGTGAAGGCGGTGAAAATCGCCGAGGCCGCGGTGGCGTGATCGTAGGCGATGCGGCTCGCCACGACGAACAGGGTCGTCGCCAGCACCAGCCGCAAGGCGCGCTCGGGGATACGGGTGGCGAAATAGCTGCCGATGAAAATGCCCGGCAGCGAGCCCACCAGCAGCGAGGCGATGATGTGCCAATCGACCGAGCCCATCATCCAGTGCCCGAGGCCGGCGATCAGCGTGAGCGGCACCGCGTGCGCGATATCGGAGCCGATGATCTTGGCTATCGGCATTTGCGGATAGAGCAGCACCAGCATGACCACGCCGATGGCGCCGGCGCCGACCGAGGAGATCGACACCAGCACGCCGAGCAGCGCGCCGACCAGCACCGTGATAATGGCCGTTCGCCTGGGATCGAGTGCGCTGACGCGCGCGCGATAGAGCGCGACGATCGGCCCGCCGAACACCAGCACGAACGCGGTCGCGAACAGCGCGACGCTGAGCACCAGCGTGATCAGGCCGCGCGCGGCGTCGCCGTTGAGATTGAAGTGCGAC
>Ga0208848_1000197_pt1:0-10000 | contig 11867 bp, 8 predicted proteins | sample NGESurshal072012_2_FD_184455 | JGI IMG/M metagenome (GOLD analysis project Ga0208848, IMG submission 184455) | Arctic peat soil microbial communities from Barrow, Alaska - NGEE Surface sample 210-1 shallow-072012 (SPAdes) | ecosystem: Environmental > Terrestrial > Soil > Wetlands > Peat ... | reverse complement strand
GCGATAGGAAAGGTTGCCCACGTGTTACTCACCCGTTCGCCGCTAGGAACTCATCTCCCTTGCGGGAAATAAGCCCTCGCTCGACTTGCATGTGTTATGCGCGCCGCCAGCGTTAACCCTGAGCCAGGATCAAACTCTCCGTCCAAAACGGAGGACCCAAGGCCTTCGCCCTGAGTCATAAGACTCTCAGAGTCTTTCCCACTCTTCAGTTGTCAAAGTGCTGGTTCCTCCGACGAACCCCGGGCGCTTTTAGGGCGCACGAAGCCTTCCGTCAGGGGAACCCGCGAATTGTACCGGTCCCCAGCCCGCGTTTGCAAGGTCGGCCGCCGAACTCGGCTAGAACGTGCGCCTGCCGGCCATCGCGCGGGCCAGCGTGAGCTCGTCCGCGTATTCGAGGTCGCCACCCACGGGGAGGCCGTGCGCCGGCCGCGTCACCGTGGCGACCAGGGGCTGGAGGGCGCGCTGCAAGTAGACCGCCGTCGCCTCGCCCTCGATGTCGGCGTCGGTGGCGATGATGACCTCCGCCACGCCCTCCTCTCGCACGCGGTCCAGGAGCTGCGGCACGTGGAGCTGGTCAGGCCCAATCCCGTCGATCGGGGAAATCACCCCGTGGAGCACGAAATAGAGGCCATTGAACTCGGCGGTTCGCTCGATCGCCAGCACGTCCAGTGCCGACTCCACGACACACAGCACGGTTGCGTCTCGTCGCGCCGACGAGCACAGCACGCACAAGCTGCCCTCGGCGATGTTGTAACAGCGCTCGCAGTAGCCGATTCGTGCCTTGACATCTTCAATCGCGTGCGCGAGGGAGCTGGCGCGCTGGCTGTCCGATCGCAAGAGATGGAATGCGAGCCTCTGTGCCGTCTTCGGGCCGATGCCCGGCAGTCGCGAAAGCTCCTGGATCAGCCGCTCGAGCGGCTCCGGCAGTTGCGGCACCTGGTGGCTACATCAGGCCGGGCGGAAGGCCAAGCCCGGAGGCGACTGCCTGCATCTTCGATGCGGCGAGCTGCTTGGAGCGATCCATCGCCTCGTTGACGGCAGCCACGACGAGGTCCTGCAGCATCTCGGTGTCGGAGGCGGCATCCGGGTCGATCGTCACCGACACAAGCTTCTGCGTGCCGGTCGCGACCACCTTCACCGCACCCCCTCCCGCGGTCGCTTCGACGGTCTGCGTCTCCAGCTCCTCCTGCACCTTGTTCATCTTGTCCTGCATCTGCTGGACCTGGCGCAGCATCTTGATCGGATCTTTCACTCGGACACCTCCTTCACGCGCGTCACGCGCCCGTCGAACCTGCGAACCACCTCGCGGACGAATGGATCGTCCTCGGGACTGTTCGCTCTCGGAGTGGACTTTGCAGGCTCACTGTCTCGCAGCCGGAAATCGACCTTCACGTCGTCCCCCAACCACGCGCGCACGTGCGGCATGAGCTGCATCGATTGCTCCTGGGCCTTCTTGTGATGGAAGCCGTAGCGGAACCACAGGACCAGCGTCGAGTCCACGATCTCCGGCTGTGCATCGAGATACGCGGCGCGCACCGTGCGGTTCAGCTTTTCGAGGACATCGGACCAGCCTGCAATGCTGCCGGCGGTTTGTGCGGGCGGGGACGCGTCCTCCATGGCTTGCGCAGGCGGCGCCTCCCCATCCCCCGGCTTCGCGTCCCCACCGACGCTGCGCGCCGCCTCCCCACTGGGTGGGGAGATGACCCTTTGATTTACCGCTTGCGGGGAAGTGACCATTTGAGTACTGGTTTGGACGGCAGCGGCCGGCTGTTCGGAGGTACCCAATTCGACCGCGAGGCGAGCCAGGGTCGCTTCGACCAGGAAGCGTGGCTCAGCGTGGCGACGCACCTCGCCGTCGAGGTGCAGAAGCGCGTCCAGCACGGTGGAGAGGCGGCGCGCCGTCGGCTGGTCGCGTTTCGTGAGAGCTGCGACCAGCCGGTCGCGACAACCCTCCATCAGCCCCCGCACAACCTGCCGTAACTCGGCTCCCGCCGCATAAACACGATTCACCTCCGCCAGCGCCTCGGCGGCGCGGCCCGTCAGGACGTCATCCAGCAGCGAGTCCAGCAATCGCGGATCCGCAATGCCGAGCAACGATCGTGCCGACTCCAGGCTTATTGGCAGGGGGGGTGCGTCAAGCGAGCTTTGCTTGCCTGACGCTTCACGGGGGGGAGTCCCCCCCGTTTGACTCATCGCCAGCGGCACCAGCTGGTCCAGCAGGCCGACAGCGTCACGCATCGAACCCTGTGCAGTCCGCGCGATCAGCTGCATCGCATCCGCATCCACCTGCACCTTTTCCAAATTCGCGATATGGGTAAGGCGTGCAACGATCTGCTCTTCGGTGTGACGCCGGAACACGAACTGCTGGCAGCGACCGATGACGGTGAGCGGGATCTTCTGAGCATCGGTTGTGCACAGGATGAACACGACATGCGCCGGCGGTTCCTCGAGCGTCTTCAGCAGAGCGTTGAAGGCCGGCTCGGTGAGCATGTGGGCCTCATCGATGATGTAGACCTTGAACGGCCCGAGGGCCGGGGAGAGGTTCACTTTCTCACGCAGGTCGCGGATCTCGTCAATGCCCCGGTTGGATGCCGCGTCGATCTCGATCAGGTCGAGCGCAGACCCGGCGGTCATCTCGGTGCACGACTGGCACTCGTTGCAAGGTTCCGCTGAATCGCGCGGCCGGCCGGTGCAGTTGAGCGCCTTCGCGAGGAGGCGCGCCGCCGAGGTCTTGCCCGTCCCGCGGCTGCCGCTGAACAAATATGCGTGGGCGACTCGCGCGCTGATGATCGCGCCCTGCAGGGCGCGCGAGGCAGCCTCCTGGCCGACCAGGTCGCCGAAGGTCTGCGAGCGGTACTTCCGGTAGAGGCTCTGATACTCAGGCATACGTTTCTTCCACGCCCCTCACCCCTAACCCTCCCCCCTGAACGGGGCGAGGGCGATCAAGTTCGGACTCTATTTGAATGGCCGCGCACCCCGCTTCGATCGAAGACCCCCAGCTCGCACCGCGGTCCACGGCTCCGGCCCGGATGACTGCGGCACCCTCGAGTTCTCTCCTTACCGCTGCTTCCTTCCGGACCTGACGGGGTTCGGAGACCCGAGCTGCGCAGGTCCCGACCTTCAACGCCGTTCGCCGCGGCCAGGCGTGAGAACCCAGACCTCAGCACGGGAATTCGGTCCGGCTAAGGCGGATTGCCGGTTCAGGGTACCGCCAGCACCCCACTTAGCGCGACCATGGCAATCTTACCCGGGCTCAGGCGATGCGGCCGGCCGCCGCGCGACCCAAGCGAGATGCAAGAACGTGGCGATCGTCGCGATTGGGATCACCACCTCGGCGCCGAGGACCACGTTACCCGCGTCCTGGTCAAAGAAGCGAAACAGGCAGATGCCTCCGACCAGGATGATGATCAGAGACGTCGAGATCTGCCCGCTCACGGTGTGGCGAAGCTCCGGCCGGCGGTGCAGGGAGATGAGCAGCAATCCGCCGGCGGCCGGTAGCAGGTAGCGCGCGATGATCACGAGCGCGAGCCAGAGCGGAAAGGTCCCGCCGAGCGCGAGACCGATCGCGACCGCACCGAGGAGCACGCCGTCGACAACCGGGTCCAGACCCCCGCCGAACGTCGAGGGCCGGTCGAAACGGCGAGCAACAGTGCCATCGACCAGGTCGGTCAAGCCTGCCACCGCCAGCACTACGGCCAGCAGCCCGAGCTTTCCAGGCGCCAGCGAGTAGACAAGCGCCGGCGCGGCCAGGTGCGCTCGCGCCAGCGAGACCTGGTTGGCCTCACCCGGGATGAACGCCTCGGCCGACGCGACAACCACGAACCAGGCCACCAACAACCACGCCGCGGCCGCGGGTTGTGCGAGCCAAACCCAAAGCAAGCCGAGCACGAGATAGATGGCGCCGCCCGTGATCCCGACTCGATTGAGCCGCACGGACCCTAGTGTGGCGTTGGCAACGGGCTCGGCGTTGGCGACGGGCTGGGGGCCGGTGGCTGGTACGGCGCTTGGCCTGGGTGCGGGTTGGCGCCGCAGGGGTAGTTGGGTTCGCCGATGCCTTTGAGGAAGATCTCGTTGACACCGCCGCTGGCGACGTAGCCGCCGTCGTACGTGCAGACCTGGCGCGTGACCACGCCCGGCGGCTGCACCCACATGGCGGGCCACGGGTGGGATGTGTAATAGGTCTCGAGGAACGGCTTCCACACCGAGATGCCCACGTTCTCGCCGAAAAGGACCGAGGTCGGGCACTGCCATCCTGAAGGTGGAAAGTTGGTTGCGAGGTACGCGTAGCCCGAGTTGCACGTAGCCCCCGCGTCGATATGCATGAGCGACGCGGCGACCGCCAGGTTCGGCGTGTAGCCGATGAAGATCGACCCTGTATATGCCTCGGTCGTTCCCGATTTGCCCGCGACCGGCCGCCCGCCGAGATCCCCGAGGTAGAGCTTCACGGGACCGCGCAACAGGTCGGTCATCATGTAGCCCAGTTCGGGGGTGACAACCTGCGCGCGACCGGCGGCGGGATCGAAGGCCTCGAGCACCTTGCCTGTCGCGTCGGTGACCTTCAGCACCGGGTGCGCGCTGATCCCGTAGCCGCCGTTGTCAAACGCTGAGTAGGCCGCCAGGTGCTCCGCCATGGAGATCGGGTCGTGGCCGAGCGTCGTCGCCACACCATCCGGGTTCTCGATCGCCGCTGTGACGCCCAGGTTGTGCATCAAGGTGACAACGCGCGCGCCGCCCTCCTGGCCGTACGTCCACAGGGCGGGCAGGTTGCGCGACTGCGCGAGCGCTGTGCGCAGGGTGATCCACCCTTCGTGCTTGCCGTCCCAGTCGCTGAACGTGGTGCCGCCGATGACTCCGTTCTGGTCGTTCATCAGGGTCGCCGGCGTCACGAGCCCCGCCTGCAGCGCGGCCGCGTACGTGTAGACCTTGAACGATGACCCGACGCCACGCCAACCCAGGGGATTGACTCCGGTCAGGTTGATCTGACCTCGGATGGCTGCGTTGTTATAGTCGGCGCTCCCGACCATGGCGAGGATCTCGCCGTCAGCTGGGTTCATGACCAGCATGGCTCCGGTGTTCACACCTCGCTTGGCATACGTGGCTACGCCCGCCTTCACCGACTTGTCCGCCAGCGCCTGCGTGGCGAGGTCAAGCGTGGTCGTGATGCGCAGGCCCCCCTCGTACAACGCCTGCGCACCGTAACGCTGCGTGATGTACTGCTCGACGTAGTCGACGAAGTGTGCGGTCAGCGGGTTGTGCAGCGCAGGAAGGGCCTTGTGCGCCGCGATCATCTTGGTGACCAGGTCGCCGTTGTAGATCGCGTCCGCCGCGGACCGGCTCAGGTCGCCGACCTGAACCATTCCGTCAAGGACCGTGCGCCACCGCCACTTGGCAGCCGAGAGCTGGTCCGGTGTGCCGAACGGGTCATAGTCGGTCGGCGCCTGAGGCAGGCCTGCGAGAAAGCTCGCCTGCGCCCATGTCAGGTCGCTGGCGTGAACCTGGAAATACGTTTCGGACGCGGCCTCCGCGCCGTATGCGCCGTTGCCGTAGTTGATCGTGTTGAGGTAGAGCTCGAGGATCTGCTGTTTCGAGTACCGGCGCTCCATCTCCTCCGCGAGCAGCAGCTCACGGAACTTGAGGCTGATCGTCCTGCTCTGCGCGTCGAGGGTGTTGAGGACGTCGTTCTTCACCACCTGCTCTGTGATCGTCGAGCCGCCCAGCGTGGCGGAATGGTGGGTGAGGTCGTAGCCGGCGGCGATCAACAGCCGCCGGTAATCAACCCCCGAGTTCGAGTAGAAGGTGCGGTCCTCGGTGGCAATGGTCGCCTGCTGGAGCTTCGTGCTGATCTTGCTCAGCGGGACGACGGTGCGGTTCTGGTGGTATAGCGCCTCGATCAGGTTGCCGTTGCGGTCGAGGATTCGCGTCGTCTGCGTGAGATTGGCCGCCTTGATGGCGTCGATCGAGGGCAGGTCCCCGGCGAAATAGTCGACGATGCCGATCGTCCCCACTGTGCCGATAAGGCCAGTCGTCGAGATGATGATCAGGCTCAACAGCGCAAGCCGCATCAGCCAGTGATGCGAACGGCGCTTATTCGGGCGGCGCGGCCGTGTCCGCGCACGAATGCGGCGATTGCGCGCTGCGGGCGCGCGTTTGCGGGATGCCAAGGTCGGGCGGGGACCTCCAGGACGTTTTCTACGACGCGAGCTGCGACCGTTGGGCTGGAGTCTACCCGGCGATCCACCTCCCCGCTTGCCGGGGAGGTCGCCGGCGAAGCCGGCGGGTGGGGGGGTGCCCTTAGGCTATCTACCTCAGCCCCAGCGCCTCCGCTCCCTGGTTGGCCAGGCCCAGGATCGGGCTCGACAACAAGCCGTAGGCAGCGATCACCACACAAAATGCCACGGCGCCGAATGACGACAGCCGGGTCAAGACAGGAAGCCTCGATGTGCGCCGCGCCTCCTCCAGTGGGCTCTGGATGTACATGACGCGCAGGGTCCCCGCGGTGGCGGCCACGCTCAGCACCGAGCCGAGGATGCCGAGCGCGAGGAGGCCAAAACTGCCGGTCTGGGCCAGGGCGGCACCGACGGCGAACTCGCCGAAGAACCCGGCAAGCGGCGGTGCCCCGGCCAGCGAGAGCATCGCCAGCGCCAGGGCGGCAGCGCGCGCAGGGCGCAGCACGCCCATGCCGGCCAGGGCCGGCTCTCCACCGTCTGCTCGGCCCATCACCGCCGGGCCGCAGGTGGCGGCGACTGCGAATGCCCCGAGCAGAAACAGGGACGCGGCCAGCCCGGCGCGATAGTGGGTGACCAGGCCTGCGGCGACCCACCCGATCTGGCCGGCGGCGAGATAAGCGAGCCGCGCGCGGGGCGACCGCGTCGCGAGCGCTGCCGCCCCGCCGCCGACCATCGCCGCCGCGGCGATCACCTCGAGATATGACGAGTACACCGAGGGGATCGGGCTGAGCGCCGCCACCAGCTTGATCGCTACGGTCGCTGCCGCAGCGGCGACTAGACCTAACACCAGTCCCGCTCCCAGGGGCGAGGCCCCGAGGCTCGCGGGAATCGAGACGAGCTGGAAGGGCGCGAGCGTGGCCCGAACGGCCAGGCCGCTGATCACGAGGAACACGGGGATGGCGAGGGCCAGGGTCGGCGTGCCGCTGAAGAGGACCTCGCGCATGGTCATCAGGTCGGAGGTCCCGACCGACGCATAAAGGAATGCGAGCCCTGTCAGGAGCAGGGCGCTCGCCACCCCGCCCGTAACCAGCAGCCGAAGGGCCAGGTCCGGCCGCCGGAGGGACACCATGACCACGGCGGCCGCCGCTGCGAGCTCGAGCCCTGCCCAGAGCGCGACAAGGTCACCAGCGGACGCCGCGACCATAACGCCGAAAGCCGCGAGCAGAGGCATGGCAAGGCCGATGGATAGCGAGTCCTCGGCCGTCCAGTCCACGACGGCAAACGCCATTGCCACCGCGAGCAGGACGGCCGCCTTGGCGAAGAGGGCGAAGCGATCCTGGACCAGGCCGCCGCCGAAGTAGGTGCCCAGGGTGGCGCCTGCCCACAGCTCGATCGCTAGAGCGAGCAGGGCGACGACGGCAATGGCCCCGGGCAGGTAGCGTCGCGCGGCAGGTCGGATCCAGCCCAGCCGGCCGGCGAGAAGGAGGAAAGCGGCTGCTGCCACAACCAGAGCCTCGGGGACCAGGACGAGGTCCTTCACGGCCCGGTTCCTGCGTAGGGCGAGGCGATGTCACTGATCCCCGCCGCCATCACATTCACCAGGCCCGGGTCGAAAAGGGGCGTGCCTGTTCCGGGCAGCGTCGGGCCGCTCGGGAACACGCCGACCCACAGCAACCCGCCGGCAAGCAGGGCCATGTACCACGTCTCGCCAAGCGACGCATCTGACACGCCGGGCGCGTCAGGATTCGGCGACCCGAACAACACGCGCCGGAAGAGCACGGCCAGCGCAACGGCCGCGACACCCAGTCCAGCCGCGACCGCGAAGGCGCCGATTGGCTGCGTCTTGAACGAGCCAAAAAAGGTCATGAGCTCGGAGGTGAACGTGGCGAGCAGCGGCACGCCGAGCAGCGCCATGCCGGCGATGACCATCAGCCACGTCAGGACTGGCATCCGAGGAGCCAGGCCGCTGAGGACCTGCAGGTTGCGCGACTGGGCGCGCTCCGAAAGCGTCGCGCATACGCCGACAATGAGTGCCGCCGCCAGGCCGCCGGCGAAGAACGACAGCACCGCGCCGGCGATCGCCAGCGGCGAGAGCGCCGCCAGGGCGAAGGCCGTGATGCCACCCGGGATCAGGGCCAGGTACGCGGCAGCATGGCGAAGGTCTGTCGCGCGCATCGCCACGAGTGCCGCATACCCGACGGTAAGCGCGGCAAGCGCCGCCAGCAACGGGGCGAGCAAATGGGCGGCCGCAGGTTCGGCTGCGACGAGCGTGCGTAATAGAAGGTATGCACCGAGCCGGGACGCAGTCCCGGCGACGATCACAGCCACGCCGATCGGCGCCTCCCCGTAGACGTCGCGAGCCCATCCATGAAGCGGAAAAAGGGGAAGGCGGGTCGCGGCCGCGACGATCATGAGAAGCCCCACAGCGAGTTGGACCCGCGGGCTGATTGCGGTCTTCAACAAGACGTCCATGTCGAAGCTCGCACCGCCGGTCGCGGCATAGAGCGCCATGGTCCCGACCAGGAGCGCACCGGTGCCGAGCCCCCAGTAGCCCAACAGCCTCCACGCCGCCGGGTGGCGGCGCGGGCCTCCCCAGCCAAGGACCAGAAGCGCGAGCGGGATGGAGGCCGCGGCCCAGAAGAGCACCAGGACGAACATGTCCCGCGCCACGATGGCGCCGTTGACGCTTGCCTGCGTGAGTAGCAGCAGGCAGAAGTAGGAACGCACGCGCTCGCGGATCCCGAGTGACGCCAGGACCGAGGCAATGCCGATCAGCGCGGAGAGGATGAGCATGACCATCCCGGGCCCATCAACGCCGAGGTGGTAGGTCACGCCGATGGCCTGAAGCCACGGCACCTTCTCCTCGTACTGCATGGTGGGCAGGAATGTCTGGAACTGGTTGTAGGCGATGAAGAGGATGAACAGCAAACCGAAGTTGGTGAAAAACGCGATCTGCTTCATCAACACGTCGTAGCGCCCGCGCGGATTCGGCATGGTGGCGATCGCGATGGCGAGCGCGACTGGGACCCAGATCGTGAGGCTCAGCAACAGCGGCGAGGAGAAGATGCCGGCACCCGGCACCGACACCGGCGTCGGGGTCGGGCTGGCGGCAGCGATCAGCATCCAGATCACCTGAAGACTCCCGGCGACACAAACCCCACGACCAGCGTGAGGATGACCGCGATCACCAGCACGACGGGCACGGCTGGAAGCCGCGCACTGCCGACGATGAGCCGGCCCGAGGTAGCCAGCGCGCTGCCCACAGCACCGTCGCCCACCGGAATCCAGCGCTCCGCTGAACGCACCGCGATCTCGGTAAGCGGCGCGACGATGAAGCGGTCGAAGTTGCGGGAGGCGGCGTAGGTGAGCCTGCTCAGCCATACCCCTGCAATCCCTGACGCTCTGAGCGCACCTTCCCTATCGCGGACAAAGGCGGCGGCGACCACGGCGACGCCGATCAGTGCCACGAAGATCCACACGAGGTACGCGCCGCCGGCGGGCGTCGGATGCGTTTGACCGTCGAGGAAGTCCAGCCACCCGCGAACGAGCGAGGCGACAAGGAGGGCGGCACCGCCGAGGGCAAGCCAATACGGCCAGCCGAGTGAGGCAGAGGGCGCCTCACGAACTCGGTCCGGATCGAACGCGCGACGTTTCTGCAGGGGACCCAGAGCCATGGCGAGGAAGATCCGGACCGCGCCGATTGCCACGAGCAGGACTGCTTCGCCGAGTGCGAGCCCAAGATTGGAGCGCGAGCTGACCGCGAACGCAATCGCCCCCAACGCGCTGAGTGCGATCACGACCGCAGCCACCAGCAGCGCGATCGTGCGACGCAT
>Ga0208848_1000196_pt1 | contig 11890 bp, 12 predicted proteins | sample NGESurshal072012_2_FD_184455 | JGI IMG/M metagenome (GOLD analysis project Ga0208848, IMG submission 184455) | Arctic peat soil microbial communities from Barrow, Alaska - NGEE Surface sample 210-1 shallow-072012 (SPAdes) | ecosystem: Environmental > Terrestrial > Soil > Wetlands > Peat ... | reverse complement strand
GTATAGACCTTCGGGTGACATGTCGCGGAGCTACTTCGGGTGATGTGTCGCACTTCCACTGAATCTATCTCCTCCGGGGCGCCGTGCCGTCGGCATGCAGCTTGCGGACATTCCCCTTGCTGGTCCGAACCACGGTCTTGAGCAGTTCGTTGCCGACCCAGAACTGAAGCAGGCCGTCCGTCACGAGCACATCGCAGGCGCTGCCACCGAAGTGTTTGCCGACGCTGACCTGCTGGTATCCGACGCTCACGAGTCCATTGCTAGCCACCCTTCGGCTGACCCACTGCTCACCGTTGCGCTCGGGCCGCGGAGTCAGACGGTGCTGCGGTTGGTCGTCGCCGGCGCGAAAGCGGCTCTCCGGGGTAGCGTCGGCCAACGATTGGTGCGGACGCTGCGTGTTGTAGTAGTTAACCCATTCATCCAGCGCCTCCTGTGCTGTCTTCAGGTTGCGGAACACCTGCCTGGTGTCGAACTCGACTCGGAGGGTCTTGTGAAAGCGCTCGATCTTCCCGGTGGTGGTCGGGGAGCGCGGCGCCGTGAGCAGGTGATCGACACCGTTCTCACGACAGATGCGGTCGAAGAGCACCTCGACCGGCGGCTGGGCAAAGCGCCCGGTGAAGACCTTTCCGTTGTCAGTCAGGACCTGGGCCGGCACGCCATAGGTCTTCAGAGCTGAACTGAACCCGTCGCAGACCGACTGGGTTCGCTCCCTGGCCATCAGCCGAGCCGACACGCAGTACCTGGAATGGTCGTCAACGCCGGTCAGCGCCTTGGCTGAGGTCCCATCGGCCAGGAGAAAGCCATGCACCGTGTCCAGCTGCCAGAGCTCCATCGGCGCACCTCTCTCCCAGCGTTTCCAGGTTTCCCGGCGCCGCTGTCGACTGACCGGGTCGATGACCGCAGCACGGACCAGGCAGCGGTAGACCGCCGACTCTGAGGGCGCCCGCTCAACCCGCTTGCGAACCTCAAAGGCTATTCGGCGCGCTCCCCAGTAAGAGTGTGAGCGGCGCATCTCGAGCACCATCGCCTCCACTGCCGGTGGCATCTGATGCGGGCTTTGGGCCGGCCGGTGCGACCGATTATTCAAGCCTTCGAGTCCGTCGCCCTCATAGCGCACCAGCCACCGGTGCATCGTTCGCCTAGACACGCCCCAGTCTGTGGCCACCTCGCTCACCGTCCGACCGTCGCCAATTACTGCCAGGACCGCCTTGTACCTCTGCTCAGTCACGCTCATCTCCCTCATGCGCGGGAGCGTGACAAATCAGCCGAAGTAGGTGTGACGCATCAACCGAAGGTGTGTAACCCATCAGCCGAAGGCCTTTTGGGACCTATCAGCCGAACTTGCACAACATATTGGTGCTCGCGCAGGGAATCGAACCCTGAACCTTGGGATTAAGAGTCCCCTGCTCTGCCAGTTGAGCTACGCGAGCGCGCGGTGGTTGGAACCGAGAGTCGATTCTAAGGAACCCAGGCCATTAACAACCGGGGTTCCCCGTGCCGCACTCCCGCCGTACCTTGCTTCACATGCCGGCGCGGGTCCCGCTCGACGTCGACCTCGAGGATAGGCTGCTCTACGGCCTCACTCCCGCGCGGTTGGCCTACGCGGTAATCGCGCTGCTTGCCGGATTCGCACTCTGGTCCGCGTCATGGGGGCCCATCGCGCTGCGTTCCGTGGCTGCCGCGTTGGTCATCGGGATCGGCGCCGTCGTGTCCTGGGGACGGTGGCGGGGCACGCCGGCTGACATCTGGGTGGTCGACCTAGCGCTGTTCGTCGCGAGGACCCATCGCGTGACCTGGACCACGCGGTGGCTGCGAGTCAAACCCTCGAGTGAACCGCCGTCAGTGCGTCCGGCGGAGGCGGTCACCGCACTGGCGTGATCTCGGAAGTCAACCTCGGATTTGTGCGAGTCGTCTCTCGGGCCCCGGCGCCGTTATGGAAGGGAGGGCCGGGCACTGCCGTGATCAAAACCGGATCGCTCGGTTTTGCCGGCGCGGCGGAGGGCGACCGCTCGCGTTGGATCAACTCTTTCCGCCGCCTACTCGACGGCCTTGACGGTCCACTTCAAGTTCTGACCGAAGTCATTCCAGGTGCCGGACACGCCGATCCAGACCACACGTCGCCTGTTGACTTCGATGACATGCGCGCTGCGGACATGTCTTTTGTCGATCAGGTCGCTCGGACGCCATCGGCGCATCGATTCGTGACTTCGCTGGTCACTTCCGAAGTTAATGCCCAGCACCTCGAGCCGGCGCTGCGGGAGATTGGCGTGGCTTTCGAAGTGGCGTCTCCCAACGCTGATGTCTACTTCGGCAAGGAGTTGGCCAATCGCTACCTGCACTCAGGCGGGCACAGCCGCACCTGGTTTGTCCATCGCTTGCCCGGCACGGAGCTCGAGGCGGGTTGGCTGTTCCGCCTTTTGCCCCCGGGCCTGAAGCTGCGGCTCGCATGGCACGTGACCCCGCTGCCGGTGGCCTGGATCGTCGACTACCTGCAGCGCCAGCTGATCAACATGCGTGCCACTCGACTCCTCGAGCATGACGCGGGGTCGGCGGATCCACTTCTGGCCGGCGCCCTGCCGAACACCGAAGATCTCCAGCGCCGGCTGGCCTCGAGCCAGGACAAGGCGTTCCACGTCGCGGTCTACGTGACACTCACGTCCCCGGGCCTCGACGAGCTCGAGGCGGGCGCGGTCAGGGTCGAGTCCGCGGCCCGGGCCGTTCTCTGCGAGCTCCAGCCCTGCACCTTGCGCATGTTCGACGGCTACCTCGCGACGCAGCCGTTGGGCGTCGAGCGCCTTGGGCGCAAGCGCGTCCTCGACACGAGCGCGCTGGTCACCTTCTTTCCCTGGCTCGAGTCGGACCTTCAACAGCCCGACGGGCTGGTCATCGGGCGGAACGTCGCGACCGGAGCGCCCGTGCTCGTCGACCCCTTCGACCAGCGGCGCTACTCAAACGCGAACATCGGCGTGTTCGGACATTCCGGGGCGGGCAAAACGTATTTGCTTTCATCGCTCGCGATGGGCGCGCTTGGCAGAGGGGTCCAGGTGTACGTCATAGATCCCGAGCATGAGTACGGCAGGCTCGCCAGGGAGCTCGGGGGTGTCGACGTGGAGCTGGCCCTTGGTTCAGGACATGCGCTCAACGTGCTCGATCTCCGACCGTCGGATAGCCGCGATGAAGTCTGGCTGGGGCCAGCCGCAGCCGACGCCGTCGACCTGTGCGCGACCATCTGCGGCGGGCTTGACGAGTCGGAGCGAGCATTGCTCGAAGGCGCGGTGCGGGCGGCCTACGGCGAGCTCGATCAACCAGTCTTGCGCGACGTCGCCGATCATCTTTCCAAGGGCTCGCGCATCGCTACCATCCTGCAGCGTTGGGTTCACGGGAGCCTCGGCCAGATGTTCAGCTCGCCGACCAACGTCGACCTGGAAGCGCCGATCGTGACCTTCGGAATGCGCGAGCTCCGCGAGGAGATGGTGGCCCCAGTGCATTTCCTGCTTGCGGAGGCGCTGTGGACGCGCATCAAGCGCAAGGACCATCGGCGGATGCTCGTCATCGACGAGCTGGGCCTTCTCTTCGAAGATCAGACGATACGTCGCTTTGTGGTCAGCCTCGCCCGAAGAATCCGCAAGTACGACGGTTCATTGGTCTTCGCCACCCAGAATCCAGGCGACCTCCTGAGCTCAGAACAAGGAACGGTGGTCGCCACCAACCCAGCAGTGGTCTTCTTCGGCGCGCAGCGTCCCGGCGAGGCAGCCAAGCTGCAGGAGACATTTCACCTGAGCGCACGCCAGCGGACGTTTCTCGAAACCGCCCACCGTGGCGATTTCCTGCTCGCTGCAGGAGCCGAACGACTGGCCGTTCAGGTGCAGGCGCCGCCGTGGCAGGAAGAGACGATGCGCCGTGGGCGCACAGAGGCTCGACCGCGACCCTGAACGCGTAGGCTTAATTGCGAGCGTGCAGCGAGTTCTCCATTACCACTTACACAGGCTTCCCGAGGAGTGCCTCGAGCGCGTCCACGACCAGTTCGAGGCACTCGCCATCGCACGCACGTGGCGTTGCAATCCACCCTGGATCGCCAGCTCGAACTCGCGCGGCCTTTTCGAGATGGAGTACTACCGACACCTTCGAAACGACGAGGCTGATGTCAGCGCTTCGGGCTTCGTGAAGATGGCAGCTGATGAGACCGACGCTCTGATCATCGCGATCTTTATGAGGGACCTCAGCGCGGAATACGCCATCAAGACGTCGATGAGAGACGAGGATCACCCGCTCGCCAAGCTCCGGCGGCTGGAGTTTCAGTCAGGCCGTTTGCCGACGGGGCAAGCGCTCGAGGACGTGCTTGCCAAACGACCGGTGATCAAGAAGGTCGAGGGTGAGCGAATCCTCTTCTATCCACCGACATTTCGACTTCACTCGCAGGGCCCGCCCAGCCCCGAATGGGCCTACGCGCTCTGCGGCATCCGCGCCTATGCCCCGACGTTGCTCGAGGCAGAGCAGGAGGCGCTCAAGATTCTTAGGGGCTTCGGGCACCTTGGTTCCTGAGGGCGCGGTGGCCGGCGCGACCTCGATCGAGTCGGCTGACGGGACAAGACTCGCCTACCGAGCCTGGCCACAGCCTGGCGCGGCCATCACCTTTGCCGTGGTGCACGGTCTCGGCGACCATGCTGGCCGTTACCAGCGGTTCGCCGAGGGGATGTCGAAGTACGGCATGGGCACCTATGCAGTGGACCTGCGAGGTCATGGCAAAAGTGCGGGTCAGCGGGGTCACGTCGATTCTTGGTCACAGTGGACCGACGATGTGTCGGCGTTTGTCAGGCACGTTGAGGGGATTGCCGGCACAGAGGTTGTGCCGCTGGGACATTCATACGGCGGTGCAGCCCTGCTGAGCACGGTCCTCGCGGGCAAGCTGTCGCGCAGCAGGCGCTTTGTTGTCTCGAGCCCTGCCCTAAAGCTCAAGTTGAAGGTGCCTGCATGGAAGCTCAAGCTGGGCCCGGTCACGTCGAAGATCGTGCCCCGGTTGGCCATGGGCAACGAGGTCGATCCCGCGACCATTTCAAGGATCCCGGAGGTGGTAGAGGCGTACCGGAACGATCCGCTGGTGCACAACAGGATCTCGAGCCGTATGTGGACCGAGTGGCTAGAGGCAGCACAAGAGATCCTCGGGAGAGCGGGTCAGATCAAGGTCCCATTCCTGATCCTCGCTGGCACGGCCGACCCCCTAATCGACCCGGCCGGCAGCCGCCAGCTGCATGAGCAAGCGCCTTCGATGAGCACGCTCAATCTGCTCGACGGCCGATTCCATGAGCCGTTCAACGACCGAGACAGCGAAGAGGTCTTCCGGCTGATCGCCGATTGGCTGACCAGCTCGTGATCATCGCCGCTGGACTTCTTGCCGCGAGGCTCAACCTCGACCCGGGGTCCTGGGTCTCCTGGATCATCGTCGGCCTCATCGCGGGGGCCATCGCCTCCCGAGTGGTGGCGGGCCGCGGGTTCGGATGCATTGCCGACATCGTCGTCGGCGTGGCGGGCGCGATCATCGGCGGATATCTGATCGGGGCTCTTTTCAACGCGGGCGGGACGGTCGGTTTCTGGGGAAGCATCATCGTGGCGTTCATCGGCGCCGCGGTGCTCTTGTCAGTCTTGAAGCTTCTCTCGGGCGGCCGCCTCTGATCCGGCCGGATCCCCAGCCCGAGCTCTAACCGGCTGCGGCTCGGACCTCGTCTCGGGCGGATTCCTCTCGCTGGGCAGTGGGCTTTCTCTTGATCAGGAGCGTGGTCAGCGCTGTAAAGCCCAGGAAGGCGATAGGCACGACCAGGGTCGATTTCATGGCGTCGATGAAGGCGCTGACGAAAACATCGTGAGCAAGCGTGCTGATCTGCTGCGCCACCGCGGGTGGCAGCCCCGGAGGCAGCTTGGCGCCGTTTTGCCCGGTGCCGATCTCAAAGCCGTTGGTGGCGACCGAGCTGAACGCGGCGACAAACTGAGCTCTGAAAGCCGCAGGGAGTGAGGCCGCGTGGCTGACCGCCTGGTCGTGCAGGTTCGTTGCCAGATGGTTCTGCAAGATGGCGCCGACCACCGCGCTCCCAATCGCCGCGCCCAGCTGGCGCGTGGTGTTCAGCACGCCGGAGGCCGCCCCGGCCACGCGCGGCGAGATGTTGCGCATGGCGACAGTCGTCATCGGGGCGAACGTCATTCCCATCCCGGCGCCGGCGATGATCGCAGGAGGAAGGAACGTAACCCAGGTTGAGTTGGGCCCGGCGACGAACGCCAAGGAACCAACACCGATGGTGAACAGCGAGATGCCCGCCGTCAGAATGAACTTGCCTCCGACCCGGTCGGCGAAACGACCCGCGAAGGGAGCGGTGACCATCGAGGTCAACGACATCGGGGCCAGGGTCAGGCCGGCCGCCAAGGCCGAGAATCCACGCACGGACTGCAGGTAGATCGTGAACGGCAAGAAGAGGCTGAGCATGCCGAAGCTGATGGCTGCGGCGATCCAGTTCGCAACCGCGAAGTTCCGTTCCTCAAAAAGCGAAAGTGGAACCAGCGGCTCGGCCTGGAACCTCTCCCAGACGATGAAGACTACGACCAAGATCACGCCGGCGCCAATGACCTCCGGAATCGTGAACCCGTATGAGGCGATTTCGCCCCAGTTGTACCGCTCGCCTTCGATGAGGCCGAACACGATGCCGAACAAACCCGCCGTCGAAAGGATGACGCCGACCACGTCCCAGCCATGGTGGCGGCCCGGCCGCAGGTCGGGAATGATGGCGAAGGTCGCAAACAGGGCGGCGATGCCGATGGGAACGTTGATGAAGAAGATCCATCGCCAGCTGATGTAGGTGATGATGGCTCCGCCGATCGTGGGTCCCGCCACCGTCGCGAGGCCAGCGACCGCGCCCCAGATCCCGAAGGCCGCACCGCGCCGCTCAGGCGGAAATAGAGACGTGATGATCGCAAGCGTCTGAGGCGTCAGCAGCGCCCCGCCGACGCCCTGGAGGATGCGAGCTGCGATGAGCTCGCCGGCGTTTTGAGAGAGACCGCACAGCGCTGACGCGACCGTGAAGATGAAGAGTCCGATCGCGAAGAGTGTGCGTTGGCCGAAGAGGTCGCCCAGCCTGCCTGCGGTGATCAAGAGCACCGCATAAACGAGGATGTAGGCATTCAGCACCCACAGGATCTGGTCGAGCGTGGTGTTGAGCCCGGTGCTCATGGCCGGGATCGCCACGTTTACGATCGTGGTATCCAGCAGGATCATGAAAAACCCAGTGGTCAATACCAGGAGCACCAGCCAAGGGTTAGTTCGTGCTTTTGCCATGCCTTCTCCTCAACTCGTCATGGCCGGATTCGATTCCAACCGTCCACGAAACCTCGCCTAAGAGGGAGAGTCTTCGGGTCCGCCGCCCAACGGCCTTTCGTACCAGGCGACATCCCAATAGCGCCCGAATTTGCGGCCCTGCTCGGTGTAGTGGGCGACCCGCTTGAAGCCGCACCGTTCATGCAGTGCAACCGAGGCTGGGTTTGGCAACGCGATCCCGGCGTACGCTCGGTGCACGTCCTCGCCCTCGAGAGTCTTGAATAGCTCTTCGTAGAGGCGCGCGCCGGCGCCGCGACCGACCGACCCGGGTGCGAGGTAGATGCTGGTCTCGACGGAGGTTTCGTACGCCGGCTTCGGGCGGAACCGGCTGCTGCACGCGTAACCGATCACGCGTCCGCCGGCGCCCGCGACCAAGAGCCGGCGGCGCCCGGTGGTGTCGTAGTGCGTGAACCACTCTTGGCGCGCGTCCATGTTCATGGGCTCGATGTCGAATGTGTAGTGCGTCTCGGCGACGTACTGGTTGTAGATGTCGTTCACGGCCGCGAGATCGTCGACGGTCGCGGGCCGGACATCAAGTCTCGTATTGACCACAGGGCCAGTCTATTGCGGACTCGCGAATCCCCGTAGGTGTTCAGCCCACAATTGCGCCATGGACCGCATCCTTCTCGAGGGCATGGCCTTTCAGGGACGGCACGGCGTACGCCCCGCCGAGCGCGAGCGGCCACAGGAGTTCAGGGTGGATGTCGAGGTGGACTGCGACCTGAGCGAGCCTGGAAGCACCGACCGCATCGAGGACACGGTCGACTACACACGGGTGCGGGCGATTGCCAAAGAGGTCATTGAGGGCGAATCGCAAAAGCTCCTCGAGACGCTGGCCGCTCGCATCGCCGAACGCGTGCTGCAGCTGCCACGGGTCGGTGGGGTCTCCGTGCGAATCGCCAAACGGCCTGAGAGCATGCAACCGATCGACGCGGCGGCCGTCCGCATTAATAGGACGCGCGCATGACCATCGCGTATTTCGATTGCTTCTCAGGCATCTCCGGCGACATGACGCTCGGCGCGCTCATCGATTCTGGCGCCGACCGAGCCTTGCTCGATGCAGCGGTCGAAGCCCTCGGGCTCCGTGACGAGGTCAAAACCGAGGTCCGTCACGAGACTCGCGGTCACGTCGGTGGCACGCGCGTCATCGTCGAGACGATCGATCGGGTCGAACGAACCGTGGCCGCCATGCGCGCGGTCGTCGAGGAAGCTGATGCGCCTGGCCGCGTGAAAGCACAGGTCCTCGATGCAATCCGCCGCCTTTCGCGTGCCGAATCCCGGTTGCACGGAATGCCCGAGGACCAGCTTCACCTGCACGAGCTCGGGGGCGCCGACACTCTCGTCGACCTGATGGGCGCCTTCTGGCTGCTCCATGGCCTGGATGTCGAGCAGGTCTATGCGTCGGCGCTGCCCGCGCCTCGAGGTCGCACCGAACGCATGCCGCTCCCCGCGCCCGCCAGCGTTCGCGTTCTCGAGGGCACGGGTGCGGTCTTCGAGGCGACCGACGAGAGCCGCGAGCTGGTGACTCCCACCGGCGCGGCCATCCTGGCCGTCGGCGCGAAGTTCGAACGCCCGGCGATGTCTCTGCGCTCAGTCGGATACGGAATCGGCACCAGCGAGTCTCCGGGCAACGCGCTCGCGGTCTGGATCGGCGAGAACATTGAAACCCAGACCGGCGTAACCGTGATTGAGACCAACATCGACGACATGGCGCCAAACCTGATCGCGGCGCTGTGCGAGGACCTCATGGATGCCGGAGCGCTGGATGTCAGCGTGACTCCGGCTTTGATGAAAAAGGGACGAGCCGGGCATCTCATCACGGTCATGTCGGAGCCGGCGCTCGCAGCGCGACTGGCAGACCATCTCCTTCGGCACTCCACCACGTTGGGCGTGCGGGTCACGAGCGCCCAACGGGTGACCGCGCAGCGGAGGATCATCGAGGTCCAGACCCACCTCGGCATTGCCCGGGTTAAGGTCAAGGAGCTCGCGGGCAAGCCGGTGGATGCGGCACCCGAGTACGAGGACTGCCGGCGAATCTCCAGCGAGACCGGTATAGACCTTCGGGAGGTCATGCGCGCGGTCGCCGATGCGGCGCGCAAAGAGCTGGAGCTCAGCTGACGCCGTGCTGGCTTGCTCACGGCACCCGCGACAATTAGGCCGTGACCGCACGCGCTCTAGATGGGAAAGCCGTCGCCAGGCAGATCTACGCCGAGGTTTCTCGCGCGGTCGCCGCGCGGGTGGCGGCCGGCGGTTCACGGCCGAAGCTCGCCACGGTTGTCGTGGGTGGCGATCCGGCCTCCGCGAAATATGTCGAGCTGAAGCAGAGAAACGCGAAGCAAGTTGGCATTGAGTCAGAGGATCACCGCCTGCCGGCACACACGACGACCGAGGAGCTGCTGAATCTCGTCGAACGGTTGTCCGCGGACGAAAGCGTGAGCGCGATCCTTGTCCAGCAGCCAGCGCCTCGGCAGATAGATATGACGCGGGTCATCCTCGCGCTGGATCCCGTCAAGGACGTCGACGGGTTCCATCCAATCAACGCCGGGCTCGTCGCGCTTGCATTGCCTGGAGGCATCGAGCCCTGCACACCGGCCGGCATCATCGAGTTGCTCGAGCGGGCGGGCATCCAGATCGAGGGCGCGAACGCCGTCGTGGTCGGCCGGAGCAACCTCGTCGGCAAACCTACCGCCCTGCTGCTTCTGAGGCGCCATGCCACGGTAACCATCTGCCATAGCCGGACCAGGGACCTGGGGAGCCACACCAGGAACGCTGACATCCTCGTCGCAGCGGCTGGCAAGGCAAACCTGATCAGCAGGGACATGGTCAAACCTGGTGCTGCGGTCGTCGATGTCAGCACCAACTGGTTGGATGGTCGCCAGGTCGGCGACCTGGGCCCTGGCGTCGATGAGGTGGCCGGCTGGCTGACTCCGAACCCTGGCGGCGTGGGACCGATGACGCGCGCCATGCTGATCAAGAACACATACGAGGCCGAGGTGCGCCGCAGGCCCCTTTGACCTACGAGGAGGCGCTCTCGTACATCTCGAGGCATGGCCGCTTCGGCATGAAGCTAGGCACCGAGAGGACGCGGGCGATCCTAGATCGGATGGGCGGTCCGGATCATGGCCTCAGAGGTGCGCTGATCGCCGGGACCAACGGAAAAGGTTCGACGGGGGCCTGCATGGCCGCGATCTTGCAGGCGGCTGGGCACAACGTCGGGTTCATGCCCAAGCCACACCTGATCTCGTACACCGAACGCATCGAGCTCAACGGCCGTCCCGTCACTGAGGCTGAATTCGTCGAGATACTCGAGGCTTTGATGCCGACCTTCGACCGGATCGCTGTAGACATGGGCCAGGCCACGGAGTTCGAAATGTTGACGGCGATGGCGCTCGCTTACCTGGCTCCGCGGATCGACCGGTTGGTTTGTGAAGTCGGGCTCGGGGGCAGGCTCGACGCCACCAACGCGCTTGATCTCGGTGTGGCTGTGATCACCAACGTCGACCTCGACCATCAAAAATACCTTGGCGACACAATCGAGCAGATCGCACGCGAAAAGGCGGCGATCATCAAGCCCGGCAACCATGTCGTCACCGGTTGCGAGGGCTCAGCACTCTCAATCGTCGAGGAACATGCACGCAATGCCGGTTCGCTTGTGTGGCTTCTAGGCCGAGACATTCACGTCGAGTCGAGATCGCGCGGCTGGGATGGCCACGTCCTGGACGTGGCCGGTCCCGGCTTCGAGCACACCGATGTGATGCTGCCGTTGGTCGGCGACTATCAACCGGCCAATGCCGCCCTCGCGGTCGCAGCTGCCCACCTGCTGGACACGGTCACAGACGATGACGTGCGAAGCGGACTGCGTTCGACGCGCTGGCCAGGACGGCTCCAGGTCTTCGCAAACCAGCCGCGGATCATCCTGGATGGCGGCCACAATCCCGCCGCGATGACGAAGGCAGGTGCGACCCTTCGCCGGCTCATCGGAACCGAGCGATTGATTGCGGTCTTTGCCATGCTCAGTGAGCGCGATCCCATCCAGCTGCTCGCAGCCCTTCGGACCTTGAATCCGGACGCCGTGGTCTTCACCGAACCCGGGAGTGCCGGCGGTCATGCCGTCTCAGCCGAAGTCCTCGCCGGCGTTTATGGCCGTCTGGGCCACGCCGTCGTGCCTGCAGCCGCGGCGCTGAAGCGGGCTCAGGAGCTGGCGGGGCCGGACGGGAACGTGCTCGTATGCGGGTCGCTGTACCTGGTGGGGGAGATTCTCGCTCTGAGCGCCTGAGCGCTAATAATGGGCACGCCATGCAACAGGAGACCGACCCCAGGTTTCATCGCGGCTCCGACCGGATTCTTGGTGGAGTCTGCTCAGGGCTGGCCGCAGGCTTTCATGTCGACTCGCTGTGGGTGCGGATCGCCTTCGTGCTGCTCACCTTCGCCCAGGGCATCGGCATCCTTCTCTACGTCATCCTGTGGCTGGTCATGCCTGAGCCCGTCGAGGGCCAAATCACACGCCGGTCGGGCTTTGATTCGGTCACCGCG
>Ga0208848_1000195_pt1 | contig 11928 bp, 10 predicted proteins | sample NGESurshal072012_2_FD_184455 | JGI IMG/M metagenome (GOLD analysis project Ga0208848, IMG submission 184455) | Arctic peat soil microbial communities from Barrow, Alaska - NGEE Surface sample 210-1 shallow-072012 (SPAdes) | ecosystem: Environmental > Terrestrial > Soil > Wetlands > Peat ... | reverse complement strand
CGCTGCGCTATCTCGACCGCCTGCCTGTTGACGTCGTCAAGATCGACCGATCCTTCATCGCCAGCCTGGACAATCCAGACAAACGGGCCACCCTGCTCGCCATCACGCAGCTGCTCGACACAATGAATGTGCGCACCGTGGCTGAGGGGGTCGAGACCATCACCCAGCTCGAGTTCGTCGGGAGCCTCGGCATCCATGCGTGCCAGGGATTCCTGTTCAGCCGTCCCGTGCCCGCCGCCGACGTCATCGATCCCGTGCGCTTGCACTCCGGGGCAACACCGAAACGCCTGCGGCTGCCTGAGCCTGCCGGCGCCCCTGCCCGCGACCGCTAACTCGCGGACCTCTTCCGCCGGCCTGCAGCGCCAGCGTGAGCTCGCCGCGACCCGTTTGTGTCGAGGCCATACGCCCGATGGAGAAGCTCCACCGGGTGCACGGCCGACACGTCAGCTCCATGTGCGATCTGCCAGCGGCATGTCTCGCTGTCGCAGGCGGCGATGTCGGACCCCGTGGCCCTGATGTCGTCGAACAGCCGATTTCCCACCGCCATGGAGATCTCGTACTTCTCTTTCTTGAGCCCGTACGTGCCGGCGATGCCGCAGCAGTCGACCTCGAGCTCGATCGCGTCGAGGTCGGGGACGAGCGCGAGCAGGTCCAGAGCCGGCTTGCCGATGCCGTGGCCGCGCTGCTGGCATGGGGCGTGGTAGGGCACCGTCAGCGGCAGGGACCCGAAGTCGGTGCGCAGCTCCCCCCGCTCGTGGAGGCGGAGCAGGAACTCCATGAGGTCGAACATCGAACCGCTCACTGCCTTGAGGTCCTCGTCTTCCATGCCCAGGATCTCGTGCGCCTCGCGTTTCAACATGAGGCCGCAGCTGGTGGAGTTGGCGACGATCGGCAGGCCCTGGTGCGCGTACGGGGCCAGGTTGGCGACGAGACGGCGGACGTACGACCGCGCTGCTGGGAAGTTGCCGTTGGACTGCAGCGGCAGGCCGCAGCAGTCCTGCCTGGGGATGATCACACGGAAGCCGTTGTGCTCCAGCACGGCGACGACCATCTCGCCGAGGATGGGTTCGTAGAAGTTGGTGCCACAGCCGTGGAAATAGACCACCGCGGGTGCGTCTGCGGCAGCGACGTGTGTCCGCGACCTCTTCTGGAATGTCCGGCCGGCGAAGCGCGGCATCGGCGCATCGCGGTGGATGCCAAGGACGCTCTGCACCACGGTGCGTACGGCGCGGTTGTGCAACGCCCAGTTGGCGAGAGGCGCCACCGGGTTGCCCAATCTCCCGAGCACGCTGGGGCGCGCGATCAGTTGATTGCGCAACGGGATGCCGCGCTCCTCCCAGAGCTTCGCCCGGGCGCGCGAATTGATCTCGGCGATCTTGACGTCCTGGGGACAGACCGTCGTGCAGATCCCGCACCCCGAGCAGTAGTCGATAGAGGAGTCGGGTGAGACGCCGACGCCGCGGTACCGCTCCGCCTGCGGGCCCGCGTACTTGGGGCCGGGGAAAAGGGGGGTCACCTGCGACACCGGGCAGAACGACTCGCAGATCGTGCACTTGACGCAGTGGTCGAGAGAGGCGCGGATCAGGTCACTCATCCGATCGACCCGCTCACGCCCAGGGCGCTCGGCGCCAGGATCGCGTCGGCCGCGGCGTAGCCTGTCGCCACGCTGATCCCGGTGCCGGACTTCTCCTTCCAGGGCACGGCGCCGGCGAGAATCGCGCCGGCGGCGTGGAGGTTCCGGTACACGGGGCCTCCGTCCCTGCCGGTCGGGCGGAGGAGGTCGTCGACGGCAACGCCGGCGCGGGACAGTGGCTGGGCGTCGAAGTAGCCAGCCACGAAGCGAGTCGCGCCCTCGTCGGGAACCCCGGCCACGCGCAGGCCGAAGACCGTCTCCCGAGCGGCGCCGCGCGAGTCGAGTGTCAGGCCCCCGCTGGCGAAACCTCCCGACGCGAGGACGACGGAGTGGGTGCGGTATGACATCGTGGTCGCCGCACTGGCAACCTGGACAGACTCGATCTGACCGTCATGAGCCTGGGCGCCGACGACCGCGGCGTTGATCACCAGGCGCGCTCCCGCCCTGCGAAGGGCTGCGGTCAGAGTGTCGTAGAGGCGCATCCCGGGGATCGATGGGGGCAGGGTCGGGACTTCGAAGACGCGTCGCTCGAGCCTGTTCTCGAGGTCGGCCAACGTCTCGTCCGCGCGGCGCAGGCCCAGGACCGGGGGGAGGCCGACCCGCTCCTCGGCCTCGACCCTGCCCTGCAGCGCCCGGACCAGCCAGTCGGTGAGCTCCCCGCTGTCGAATCGCCGGGCGAGGAGGCGGCCGGACAGGTCGCCGCGGCGTTCCGCGGGCGGCTCCAGCTCGAGCGCGCGTGCCGTGACGGGCGCGGGGAGCCGGGCGTGGGCGAGGTTGTCGGCGAGCAGCGAGGGGTGGAAGTCCTTGAATCCGCGCAGGCCGACGAACAGGAAGCGGCCCCCATCGCGAAGGTCGCCGCCAAGCATCGTCCGCGGCGCCAGTGCCGACGGCCGGGCGACACCGATCGCGGTCGGGAACAGCCGGTTGTGGTCGAGGCCACCGGCGTACCCGAGTCTCTCCAAACGCCGGCAGAACCACTCCAGCGACGCGCCGAGCTGTTCTCGAGAGACCCGCCCGTAGGGGTGACCGGGAACGTCGGACAGCAGCGTGGTGAGGGCGCTGGCCGGGCTGTCGACGCGCTCCTCGCCCAGGTAGCCGAGCACGTCGACCGTCGCCGGGGCGAGGTGGGTGGCGCCCACGCCCCTGGCGACGATGACGACCTTCTGCCCCTGCTCGGTGAGGCGCAGAGCGGTCGTCAGGCCGGCGAGGCCGGCACCGACGACGAGCGTGTCGTAGATCATGCCGGCAGGTGCTCCACGTCGAGGATGCCCTGGAAGATCCAGTCGTCGAAGCGCGCCTGGCGGAGCTGGTCGCCGTGCAGGATCGGATGCAAGCCCTTCCACCGCTCCTCGAGGAAGGACACCAGTGCCCTGTTCGCCTCGGTGTGGTCGACGCGGTCGCCATGGTGCAGGATGCCGGTCGCGCGGTAGATGCAGAAGCCGCCTTGGCAGGGCCCCATGGCCAGGCGGAGGAGGCGGCGGATGTCGTCCAGGCTGGTGGTCGCGCGCCGCTTGATCGTCTGCTCCAGGCGGCTGCGCGTGATCAGCTCGCACTCGCAGATGATCTCCTCGGACTGTGGCACCGGCTCGCGCGCGGCGAGTCTGGAGTCGAGGCCGTAGAGCGTGTGACTCTCCGATCCGGGCAGCGGCGCCTCGGCCGTCGTGCAGCGCCGTTCGACGCCCAGCTGCTGACAGACCGCGTCGACGGCCACCTCGGCCATGAGGCGGAAGGTGGTCGTCTTGCCGCCGGTGATGGTCACGAAGCCGGCCACACCCTCGCGGGCCAGGTGGTCGAGCAGGGCGTGCGAACGGGTCACATCGCGCGTTTCGGCCACGTCGTGCGTCTCCTCGAACAGCGGTCGCACACCCGCCCAGGCGTGCAGCGCGCGCGCCTCGCGAAAACCGGGGACGAGCTTCTCGCCCTCGTCGAGGAGCAGGTCGACAGCATCCTGCCTGATCGCGGTGTCGTCGGGATCGGGGACAAAGACGTCAGTGGTGCCGATCACGCACGCGGTGCGGAGGGGCAGCAGGATGTCGCCGTCGGCCGGGAACTTGAGGCGGTTGACGGCGCTGTTCACGATGCGGTGATTCATGGCGATCATCACGCCCATGCCCGCACGCACGTTGACGACGCAGCCGGCGAGCGTGGCGATCTGGCCGGCCCAGGCGCCGGCGGCGTTGACCACGACCTTGCTATGGATCCGAAACTCCTCACCGCTGTGCTCGTCACGGACCAGCGCCCCCACCACACGCTGGTCGACCACCTCGAGGTCGAGAACACGGTGGTAGGGGAGGATGCGGGCGCCGTGCTGCTCAGCGGAGCGCGCGCAGCCCCAGACCAGCTTCCAGGGATCCAGCGCGGCATCAGGCACCGCGAAGGCGCGCCGGATCTCCGGGTTGAGTCGCGGCTCGCGCCGGAGCGCCTCGGCAACCGGTATCTCCTCGGCGGGCACGCCGGTGGCCTCGCAGCCCTTGACGAACAGGTCCCCGTAGTCGGGGTCGTCCCACGGGGTGGCCACGAACAGGCCGCCCGTGTCCTCGACACAGTCGGCGGCAACCCGGCGAAGAATGCGGTTCTCCGCGATGCACTCGACGGCCGCTGACGGATCCTTGACAGCGTAACGGCCTCCTGAATGCAGGAGGCCGTGAAAGCGCCCCGTGGTGCCGTCGACGAGGTCGCGGCGCTCCACGAGGATGGTGCTGAATCCGCGCAGGGCGGCGTCGCGCACCACACCGGCGCCGGTCGAGCCGCCGCCGATCACGAGGACGTCTGCCTCGAGCGAACTCACCGACGCCTCCTCTCCATGCCGCCTCGACGCGACGATGCCGGCGCAGCCCGTCGCGCGCGCTTGGTCAACCTGGTCGTCCTCGCCCGCTAGGCCCCGTGGTGCCGGTCTTCCTCTTGGCCCTCGGCGAAGTCCTCTCTCTCTTCGGCGCGCTCCGGATGATGCACGGTCTCCTCCTGCCCGGTGCCAAAGCTGCCTTCGTGCGTATGCTTTTGCTCCTCCTGGCCTTCGGCGAAGTCCTCTCTCTCTTCGACGCGCTCTGGATGATGCACGGTCTCCTCCTGCCCGGTGGCGAAGGTTCCCTCGTGGGTGTGCTCGTCCTCGTGCTCCGGGGCGCCGGGGTCCGGGGTGTCGTCCTCGTTGCCCGCCATCATGGCCCTCCTTTCATAGGGGTAGCTGTCCGGTCCCGCTCAGCGTAGCTGTCCGGTCCGCGATTCGGTTCGGGTGTCGGCTCCTTGGGAAACCCGGTCGGCGCCGCACCGTGCGCCGCCGCCGGGTTCCCTTCCGGAGAGAAAGCTGGATCTACAACACCCGTGTCAGGTCTGCGTCACTCCACCCAGTCGAAGGTGCGGGTGACCGCCTTCTTCCAGAGTGCGTACTCGCGGGCGACGTCGCCCTTGTCCATGCTCGGGCTCCACTCCTTGTCCTTGCCCCAGTTCTTGCGCAGGTCCTCGACCTCCGCCCAGAAGCCGACGGCCAGGCCGGCTGCGTAGGCGGCGCCGAGCGATGTCGTCTCAGCAACGGTCGGTCGCACCACGGGCACGCCGAGAACGTCCGACTGGAACTGCATCAGGGTCTCGTTGTAGACCATGCCGCCGTCCACCTTGAGCGAGGTCAGCGCGACCCCGGAGTCGGCGTTCATGGCGTCGACGATCTCACGCGTCTGCCACGCCGTCGCCTCGAGCGACGCCCGTGCGATGTGACCCTTGTTGACGTAGCGCGTCAGGCCGGCGATGACGCCGCGGGCGTTCGCCTGCCAGTAGGGGGCATAGAGGCCCGAGAAAGCCGGCACGAAGTAGGCGCCGCCGTTGTCTTCGACGGTCTTGGCGAGCACCTCAACGTCCGCCGACGTCTGGATGATCCCGAGGTTGTCACGCAACCACTGGACGAGCGCGCCGGTGATGGCGATCGACCCCTCGAGGCAGTAGACGGCATCGGCGCTGCCCATCTTGTAGGCCATCGTGGTGAGCAGCCCGTTCTTGGACTGAACGGGCGTGGTACCGGTGTTGAGCAGCAGGAAGTTCCCGGTGCCGTACGTGTTCTTCGCCTCGCCGACCGCGAAGCAGGTCTGGCCGAAGAGGGCCGCCTGCTGGTCGCCGAGGTCTCCAGCGATCGGGACGCCGGCTAGGACGCCCTTGGCCTCGCCGTAGTTCTCGCTCGAGGCGCGGATGGTGGGGAGCATCGCCCGCGGAACGCCCATGATCCCGAGGATCTCATCGTCCCAGTCGAGCGTTTCCAGGTTCATCAGCATCGTGCGGCTGGCGTTGGTCACGTCAGTGACATGGACGCCGCCGTCTGTGCCGCCGGTGAGGTTCCAGATCACCCAGGCGTCGATGTTCCCGAAGAGGAGATCGCCGTTCTCGGCCTTGGTCCTGGCCCCGTCAACGTTGTCGAGGATCCACTTCACCTTGGGTCCCGAGAAGTATGTCGCGAGCGGGAGACCGACCTTGGCCCGGAAGCGGTCCTGGCCGCCGTCTGCCGACAGCTGCTCGACGATCTTGTCGGTTCGCGTGTCCTGCCAGACGATCGCGTTGTAGACGGGCTTGCCCGTGCTCTTGTCCCAGACCAGGGTGGTCTCGCGCTGGTTGGTGATCCCCACTGCGGCGAGGTCACCGATGTCGATCTTGCCGAGGACGGCCTTCACGACCTCCTGGGTGCGCTGCCAGATCTCCATGGGGTCGTGCTCGACCCATCCCGGCTTGGGGAAGATCTGCTCATGTTCCTTCTGCTCGACGGCGACGACCTTGCCGCTGTGGTCGAAGACCATGAAGCGGGTGCTGGTCGTGCCCTGGTCGATTGCCGCTGCGTATTTCGCCATACCTAATTCCTCTCGAGCATGTGCCGCTGACCTATTGGCGCCGGTCCTCCGACTGTGTCTAGAGCCACGAGTGCGCGGCGGCCGCGCCGAGAATTCCACCGATGATCGGGCCCACGACGGGAACCCATGCGTAGCCCCAGTCCGAGGTCCCCTTGCCCGGGATGGGCAGGATGGCGTGGATGATGCGCGGACCAAGGTCACGGGCCGGGTTGATCGCGTAACCGGTCGGACCACCCAGGGAGAGGCCGATCGCGAAGACCAGGAGACCGATGAGCAACGGAGCCAGGCCACCGGTCAGCTTGTTGCCTGCTGCGGTGATCGCGACAACGCCGAACACCAGAACGAAGGTGCCGATGATCTCGCTCACGAGGTTCAGGCCGTAGTTGCGGATGGCCGGACCGGTGGAGAAGACGGCGAGCTTCAGGCCGGGATCCTCGGTCTCCCTGAAGTGATGGCTGTAGTGCGCGTACACCAGAGCTGCACCGATGAACGCCCCCACGAACTCACCTCCGAGGTACTGGGGGACATCTGACCACTGCGTGGAGCCGATGACCGCAAGGCCGAGTGTCACTGCCGGGTTGAGGTGCGCGCCATCGAAGCGGCCCACCGCGTAGACCGCCATCGCTACGGCCATGCCCCATCCGAACACGATGACGATCCAGCCGCTGTTCTCCGCCTTCGACTTGCCGAGCAGGACGGCTGCAACGACCCCGTCTCCCAGGAGGATCAGCAGGGCTGTCCCGATGATCTCCGAGACAAAGATTTTCGTGACCATAGCCACCTCCAGTCGCGATCCTGTACCCGGGTAGGGCGGTGGGACACTACCCTCGGTCGTGGGGCATTGTCAATCGCCTCATGGCATGGCCCTACTTGCGCCGCACCGGGCCACTCACACGCTAGGCTTCCGCGGTGCCCAAGCCCATCCAATCGATCGAACGAGCCTCGGCGATCCTTCGACTGCTGTCAGGGCGCACGCGCCGGCTGGGCCTCGTGGAACTGGCCGGGGAACTGGGTCTGCCCAAGGGAACGGTGTACGGGATCCTGCGCACCCTGCTCTCGGTCGGCTTCGTCGAACAGGACCCGGAGTCGGGCAAATACAGGATGGGCGCCGCCCTCCTTCACCTCGGCAGCAGCTACCTCGACGGCAATGAACTGCGCACCCGAGCGCTCAACTGGTCGGACTGGCTGGCGGCGCGGAGCAACGAGAGCGTTCGTTTGGGCACCATGCACGACGGGCACGTGCTGGTCGTTCACCACGTCTTCCGGCCCGACGACAGCCCCCAGGCACTCGAGGTCGGAGCCCTACTGCCGGCGCATGCCACCGCAATGGGCAAGGGGTTGCTGGCTCATCACCCCTACCTGGCGGCCGAGCTGACCAAGAAGGAGCTGGCCCGCTTCACCCCGGCCACGATCACCGATCCGCAGCGACTGCTGGCGGAACTCGAGCAGGTGAGGGCGGACGGGTGGGCGTCAGAGATGGAGGAGTTGATCCAGGGCGAGGCCTCCTGCGCTGCCCCGGTTCACGATCGGATGGGCGTCGCCGTCGGTGCCATCGCCATCTCCGGTCCGATCGAGCGCCTCTGTGAGGGATCGCAGATACGCAGCGACCTCGTCTCCTATGTCCGCGAGGGTGCGCGCACCATCTCGCGCGACCTTGGGGCAGTCCCGTGGTAGCGGGCCGATGCCCCATCGACTGTCACGCAAAATACCCCCACGCCGTTATCACCATGATTAAGGGCAATGGCAAATGCTGTGGGGCATTGCCCTTGTCCGTGCGGAGGACACCTGGGCGCAGTGGTTGAGAGAGGAGCCGGGATGCCGTGAGCGAGAAGTACATCGCCGCCGTCGACCAGGGGACCGCGTCCTCACGTTGCCTTGTGTTCGACCACCAGGGCCGGATCGTGTCTGTGAGCCAGATGGAGCACGAGCAGATCTTCCCGCGTCCGGGTTGGGTCGAGCACGACCCGCGCGAGATCCTGCGCAACGTGGTCGAGGTGGTGCGCCGGGCCCTCGACACCGGTGGCTTCGGCGTGAGCGACCTGGTCGGCCTCGGCATCGCCAACCAGCGCGAGACGACGGTGGTCTGGGACCGTGTCAGCGGTGAGCCGGTGCACAACGCCATCGTCTGGCAGGACACCCGCACCGACAGCATTGTGCGCAAGCTTGGCGAGGAACACGGGCAGGACCGCTTCCGCGACCGCTGCGGATTGCCGTTGGCGACCTACTTCTCGGGACCGAAGGTGAGCTGGCTGCTCGACAGCGCTCCCGGGCTGCGCGAGCGCGCCGAAGGCGGTGACCTGCTCTTCGGGACAATGGACAGCTGGCTCGTCTGGAACCTCACGGGACGTCACGTGACCGACGTGACCAATGCCAGTCGCACCATGCTCATGAACCTCGAGACGCTCGACTGGGACGACACCCTGCTCGATGCGATCGGCGTCCCCCGCGCCATGCTCCCCGCCATCCAACCTTCGTCGAAGGTCTACGGTGAGGCGGGAGACTCACTCGGTGGCGTCCCCATCGCCGCCGCTCTCGGCGACCAGCAGGCGGCTCTCTTCGGGCAGACGTGCTTCTCCGTCGGCGAGGCCAAATGCACGTACGGGACTGGGAGTTTCCTCCTGCTGAACACCGGCGACCGACCGGTTCGATCAGCACACGGGCTGCTCACCACCGTTGGATCGAAGATCGGTGACGAGCCGGCCACGTACGCGCTCGAGGGCTCGATCGCCGTGACCGGGGCGCTCGTGCAGTGGTTCCGCGACAAGGTGGGCCTGATCGGCAGCGCCCCTGAGGTGGAGACGCTGGCACGCACCGTTGAAGACAACGGTGGCATTTACTTCGTACCCGCGTTCTCCGGTCTCTTTGCGCCGCACTGGCGGGGCGACGCCCGCGGTGTCATCGCCGGTCTCACCGGCTACGCCACCAAGGGTCACCTCGCCCGCGCCGTGCTCGAGGCGACCGCCTGGCAGACCCGCGAGGTCGTCGATGCCATGAACGCCGACTCGGGCATCGACCTGACCACACTCAAAGCCGATGGTGGCATGACTGCCAACAACCTCTTGATGCAGTTCCTCGCCGACGTCCTCGGTGTGCCCGTGGTGCGGCCGATCGTCGCCGAGACGGTGTCGCTCGGCGCCGCCTACGCCGCCGGGCTCGCGGTCGGCTTCTGGCCTGACGTGGAGAGCCTCCGCGCCCACTGGCACAAGGCCGGCGAGTGGCTTCCGCAGATGGACTCCACAGCGCGCGACAAGGGCTATCGCAAATGGAAGAAGGCGGTGCAACGAACGCTCGACTGGGTGGACGACGACGACTGAGCCGGCCATCCGGCTGGCGCGAACGAGCGGCGCTAGATGATGAAGTGGCGGTATCGCCAGAGGTAGTCGAGCCCGCTCAGGACAGTGGCGATGACCGCGATCCAGGTGAACGCCACCGCAGGCGCCGTGAGGATGCCGAACGGCTGGGCCAGGATGATCAGCACGATCATGATGTTCTGGGTGAGCATCTTCGACTTGCCCCACGGCGTTGAGCTCACCACCACACCCTGCGCCGCCGCGACGGAGCGGATCCCCGTGATGAGGAACTCGCGCGCGGCGATGACCACCACGACCCACGACGGCAGCAGCGACTGGCCGGCGAGGATCACCAGCACGGTGATCACGAGCAGCTTGTCCGCCAGGGGATCGAGGAACTTCCCGAGCTCCGACACCAGGTTGCGGCTGCGCGCGATGCGCCCATCGAGGGTGTCGGTGGCTGCGGCGGTGGCGTAGGCCACAGCGCTGTACTGGTAGTGGTCGGCGAAGTCCAGGGCCAGCATCGCCGCGATCACGGGGACGAGGAGGATGCGGAAGATGGTCAGCTGGTTGGGGAGCGTGAGGTGGCGTCTCACGTCCAGCCGCGCGTGTCGGTCAGGGCTGGGCTCGCACGTCCTCCATCCTCATCAGACGGCAACTCCGCACTCAAAGCCCGGCAAGGATACCGACCGGCAGGTGACCCGGGAAGCAGCGGTCTAGAATCGCCGGGTGAGCCTCCTGACAACGGCGCTGGTGGGGCTTTCTGGATACGTCCTCGGCAGCCTCGCTTGGGGGTACTGGCTGGCGAGAATCGTCACGGGCACCGACATCCGCCGGGTGGGCAGCGCCAACACCGGTGCCGCCAACGTCTGGCGGGTCGCCGGCTTCAAGACCGCGGTCGCCGTGGCGCTGCTCGACATCGGCAAGGGTTCCCTGGCGGCCGCGGTCGGGCTCGTGGTGGGCGGCGGCACGGGTGCGGTGGTGGCCGGCATCGGGGCGCTCATCGGCCACTGGCGACCGCTGTTCCTGCGGTTCCGGCGCGGCGGCAAGATCGTGGCCACCACCGTCGGGGTGGCCCTGGTGATGGCCCCACTGGCATCGCTGGCGGTGGCAGTCCTCTGGTGGCTGGTGCTCCTGTCCACGCGCTACACGTCGGTCGCCTCGATGACGGGGGCCGTGGCCCTACCGCCGCTGGTCTACGTGTTCGGAGGCTCGTGGGCCGAGGTGCTCTTCACCGGCGGCGCGGCGGTGGCCATTCTCGCACTCCACCAGGCCAACATTCGGCGGCTCATGCACGGGACCGAGAACCGGTTCACGATCCGCCGTCCCGGGCCCCCGCGCCGAGCACCCACGCCGGCGCGTGACAGCGGCCGGCCCTGACGAGCCGGGCCGGGCTACCCGGCCGGCGGCGCTAGCTCCGGGTCCTCGGCGGGGTCGCCGGTGAAGCCGGGCAGCGCACGGGTCAGGAGACCCTGCTCGATGTACCAGGCGATGGTGCGCCGCATGGTGGTCTCGAGCGGGGCGTAGACGAGCCCGAGGCCTCGCGCGGCCCCGCTTCCGTCGTAGGTGTGACCCTCGATGAGCGTTCGCACCATCTCGCGACAGAAGGACGATCGCCGCCGGCGGGCGCGGGCGACGACCTCAACCCCGGCTGCTGCCGCGAACGCCACCCCCGGCGGCAGGAAGCGCGGAGCGTCCTCGATCCCGGTGAGGCGGCCGAGCAGTTGCAGGCCGGCACGCAAGGTCGTCGAGGCGCCGCAGAGCAGGTAGCGCTCGCCCGGGACACCTCTCTCCGCGGCGAGGATGTGGCCACGGGTGCAGTCGGCGATGTCAATGACGTTCAGGGGGCCGTCCACCGCCACGCGCAGCGTGCCGTTCAGGTACCCGATGAGGAGCCGGGCCGTGCCACTGGTGCGCCCCGGGCCCTGGACCGACGCCGGGTTGACGCAGACGACGGCGAGACCGGTCTGGTCGGCCACCTCGAGGACGGCGCGCTCGGCCTCGGTTTTGGACTGTGCATACCTGGAGAGGAAACGCGGTTCGACGCCGGGGCGTCCGGTGGCCGCCCGCTGCACGTCGATGGTTGCGGCCGACGACGTGTAGACGAGCCGTCCCACGCCGGCGGCGGCTGCGGCCAGGGCGATGGCCCGAGACCCGGCGACGTTGACCTCGAAGAGGGGCC
>Ga0208848_1000194_pt1 | contig 11960 bp, 14 predicted proteins | sample NGESurshal072012_2_FD_184455 | JGI IMG/M metagenome (GOLD analysis project Ga0208848, IMG submission 184455) | Arctic peat soil microbial communities from Barrow, Alaska - NGEE Surface sample 210-1 shallow-072012 (SPAdes) | ecosystem: Environmental > Terrestrial > Soil > Wetlands > Peat ... | reverse complement strand
AAGTTCCCCGGAATTGGGCCAACCTATGTGATTCGGTCACCGACAATTTCCGCGTCATCAATCCAAAGGATTTTCGGGTTGTGACGTGAACGGGGTATATCGATAATCGCGCAGAGTTTCTTCCTGACGTCCGATTTCGTTTTTTTGCAGTTTTCGAGCGCCTTTTGTTGGGCCTCCCCCGCCGTCGGGTAATTGTAGCCGGTGCCATAGGCAAAGCCGACCTTTACCACGTCGCTCGGGAGCGCTATCGCGAGCGCGCCATCGGCGGCGCTCGGCTGCGTCCACAAGACGGCGCATCCGAAGAGCAACGCGAGACCTGGTAAAAGACGTGACATGAGCCCCCTCCTGGCAATCTGCGACGAAAAAAACGCTTGGCGCCAGGGTAAGGCTAACCCGGAATGCGGCCCGGCCCAAGCGGCAGAAACGTGCGTCCGCTTGCCGTTTGGCCGCGGGCTCTTGCGCTACATTGCCGTGCTGGTGATCGGCTCTGACGACAGCTGCTGCTGCCGGGCACGGCGTTCCCGGCGTGCGGGGTGCAGGAGGATGCCGACACTGCTGCTAGCAAAAGCGCCGCACCGGTGAACGAGACACGCAACACACACACATCGTCCGGCCCGGGACTTCATGCGTGAATGAATTTCAGTAGGCAACAGGTAAGTGGCGGCAGGATCGCCCGATCAGCCAAATAGCTCCGGCAAGCAGCAAAGGAACGATCGGGATAATCGGTTCGCCTCGGCTGGCGTCATAGAAGTAGCCTACTATGACCAGCAGCGCGATGAGGCCGGCGAGAATTGTAGCCATCCGATAAAGAAGCTCTCCCCAGCGCGCTGCCATTTCATCCTCGCCTTTGGCGGTTGATTGCTAATGACTACGCCGGAACAGGGCCTAAGGTTCCGGCAGTCATGGTCATTTTAGCTGCGTGTATATGGAACCCCCTGCGCAGGCTCGAGAATGCAAATGTGTTGCATCACTCGCCTGACCAACGCGTCTTCAAAGAAGGTTGCGAACCGTGCTCACGCCGTCGCGCTACACGTATTCAAACTGACCCACCGCCGTCCTTGACAAGGACTTAAATCCTGTGTTTATATTCCTACATCCTCGCTCGTGAGGGACGCTTCATGAGGCGTCATTGAGCGGAGTGAGGAGCGGTGCCCGCGGGCGGGGGATGAACGCAACCCCCCAAGCTCCCGGGCGGCGCCGGGGCTCCGCCCGGGGACACTAGGATCCCCTGCCAGGAGCTGGCTGACGGCGGGCCGCCAGGCTTGCCCGAGGCTCTGCGACAAGGCCGCCTAAAAGGGGCCAGCGTCGAAAGAGTCGGAGGCAGGGCGAAACGGAACGTCAGAAAGCGCGGCCCGGCGCCGTATGGACGTCGCGATGGAGCGCCGAACGGCGCGCACCTTCAGCCAGAGGGTGCCCGCGCCGCAAGGCGTGGATTGAATAGGATGCGCCGCTCGGCGCTCCGTCCCCTCGCATTTTGCGAGGGTGAAAAGAAATGCCCGGCGAAAGCCGGGAGAAATACGGCGCACCCGGCGCCGCAAAGAATACGGGCGATGACGCTTGCGTGGACGCCCCTCCCTTGCCCCTGCCCCTCCGCCATCGCATGATCCGCTCGGAGCCGCCTTTCAAACCAACCCCAAAACAAACACCCGAGGGAGATGAACCCACATGAAACTCGTCCGCTATGGCGCGCCCGGCCGCGAGAAGCCCGGCATCATCGACGCCGACGGAAAAATCAGAGACCTGTCGCGCATCGTGCCGGATATCGACGGCGCCATGCTGGCCGCCGGCGGCCTCGCCAAGATCAGGAAGGCCAATCTCAAGCGGCTCAAGACCGTCGCCGGCAAGCCGCGGCTCGGCCCCTGCGTCGGCCATGTGCGCAATTACATCGCCATCGGGCTCAATTATTCCGATCACGCCGCCGAGGGCGGTAACCCGATTCCGAAGGAGCCGGTGGTGTTCAACAAGGCGCCGAGCTGCATCTGTGGGCCGAACGACAACACCATGATCCCGAAAGACTCCAGCAAGCTCGATTACGAGTGCGAACTCGTCATCGTGATCGGCAAGCGCGCGCGTTATCTCGCGAAAGACAAGGCGATGGACGTCGTCGCCGGCTATTGCCTGGGCAATGACGTGTCGGAGCGCGCGTTCCAGCTGGAGCATGGGCAAACATTCGCCAAGGGCAAGGGCGCCGAGACCTTCGGCCCGCTCGGGCCCTGGTTCGTCACCAAGGACGAAATCAAGGACCCGCAGAACCTCGCCATATGGTCGAACGTCAACGGCGAGAAGCGCCAGAATGGCAACACCCGCAACATGATCTTCGACTGCCAGCATATCGTTTGGTATTGCTCGCAATTCTTCGTGCTCGAGCCGGGCGACGTGATCGCCAGCGGCACGCCCGCGGGCGTCGGCATCGGCCGCAAGGTGGAGCCGAAATATTTGCGGGCCGGCGACGTGGTCGAACTCGGCGTCGACGGGCTGGGCACCCAGACGCAGAAGATCGTGCCGTTCAAGGCGTGAGGCTTGCCTCGCCGCGCACTTGAACTTGGTCAAGCTCGCGGCTCTCGCGGCGAGAACATGCTGCATGGAAAAATGATACGAGGAATCGGACCCGATGTCTGATCGCAAGCCTTTGGCGGCCGTTCCGCGGGGTATCATCCATGTTCCGGTCACACCCTTCACGCCGGACAATAAAGTCGATCTCGACACGTTCAGTCGTGTTGTTGAATTCCTGCTTCGTCACAATGCGTCGTCGCTCTGTATCAATCTGCACCTCGCAGAATCTCTCAATTTGACAATCGACGAGCGCAAGCGCCTGGCCAAAACCGCGGTTGAGGTTGTCGCCGGCAGAGTGCCGGTCATTGTCCATGTCAGCATGCCGGGAACCGACCAAGCCGTGGACCTTGCGCGCCATGCAGAAGAAGCCGGTGCCGACTGTGTGATTGCCATTGCGCCCTACTATTGGAAGCCGTCGCAGGAAGCTCTTTACGCGCATTTTTCCGCCATCATGTCGGCGACCGGCCTGCCCTTCATCGCCTATAGCTCGCCCACCATCATGGATGGCGTCGGCATCGCACCGTCGACGCTGGTCAAATTGATCGAGCGTTTTCCAAAATTTATCGGGCTCAAAGAGGCCAGTCACAATTGGGAAAAATATCTTGAACTCGGACGCGCCGCCAAAACGGTTCGTCCGGATTTCGGTCTGTTCGTTGGCACTGAATGGATGATTCCATGCCTCACGCTTGGCGGAACCGCCTGCATGTCAGTCTTTGGCGGCATCGCTCCCCGCTTTGTAAAAGCCCTCTACGATGCGACGACGAGCGGCCGCCTGAACGACGCGCTTGAACTGCAATATAAGTTTTCCGAGCTCTATCAGATCGCCAAGGTCGAGTATCCCGCGCCGACCAAGGCCATGTGGGACATCATGGGGCGGCCGGTGGGTTCACCCAGGCTGCCCAACCGCCCGCTGTCGGCGGACGGAAAAAAAGCGATCAGGTCGGCGCTCGAAAAGCTCGGACTCTTCGACACCGAACCGCATGGATGGTAGAAAACATCGGACAAGAAATTTGCACTATTTGGAAAATAGGGAGACGACATTGAAAAAAATACTACCCGCACTCGTAGCCGCGGTCGGCCTGTTGGCCCTCACGGCGGTATCATCGGTCGCCCAAGAATGGCCGCAGCGCGGAACGATAAGGATGATCGTTCCATACCCGGCCGGCGGCGGCACCGACGTGGTCGCCCGCATCGTCGCGAAGTTTCTAGCGGAGCGTTTGCAGCAGACCATTATCGTCGAGAACCGCGGCGGCGCGAACGGTCAGGTCGGGCTTCAGGCGTTGAAGCAATCGCCTCCCGACGGCTACACGATGGCGATGACGTCCGACAGCCCGATGACGGTCAATCCATGGGTCTACAAGAGCATCCCCTATGACCCGATGAAGGATTTCATCCACGTGACATCGGTCATCCGGCTGCCGTCGTTATTGGCTGTGCATCCCTCCCTTCCCGTGCACAATGTTGCCGAGCTGATCGCGCTCGCGAAGTCGAAGCCCGGCAGCCTCAGTTACGCCTCGGCCGGCGTCGGCAATTTCAGCCATCTCGAGGCGGAACTGTTCTCGCAGGCGGCGGGCGTGACGATGGTGCACGTGCCTTACAAGGGCACCGGGCCTTCGGCCATGGGGATGATCGGCGGCGAAGTACAGCTTGGATTTAACAATGTCTCGACCTTGTGGCCGTATGTCAAAGCGGGAAAGTTGGTTGCGCTTGCAGTCATGGAACCGAAGCGAATGCCGGAGCTGCCCGATGTGCCGGCGATTGCCGAGACCATACCCGGTTTCGATATGGCGCCGTGGGTCGGCATCATCCTCCCCGCCGGAGTTCCCAAACCGATCGTGGACCACCTGACCAAGGAAATACTCGCGGTGATGAGCGACCCCGCGGCTATTAAGTTGTTCACCGATCAGCAACTGGTCGTGATGACGCTGCCCGGAGAGCAGTTTACCGCTCTGATCAAAAAGGATTCTGATAAGTGGGAAAAGGTGGTGAAGACCGCAGGGATCAAGATGGAGTGAACAACGATTTTGATCGCCGCGCGAAGAACTAAAGAGCAATAAAAAAGCCCCGGGGTTTTGCCCGGGGCTTGTTCGTTAGCGAAATCGCTGCCGACTTAGGCGGCCGCGCGGCTGACCACGCTCTTGGCCAGGTCGCGGAACTCGGCGTGGCTCAACATCTTCTTGCCCTTCAGCGAGTGCGCCTTGACCGCCGCCGTGATCTTGAGCGCGTCCTCCTCGGACACCTGCATGCCAATATGCTGTAGCCACATATTGACCGAATCGATGCCGCTGCCCTTGCCCATCACCACTTCCGCCGGCGGTTGGCCGACCGCGCCCCAGCGGATCGGGAACAACTCGGTGGCGTTCTTCTCGCCGCAGTTCTTGAACCACGACGCGATGATGCCGGACTCGATCTGATAGAGGCCCGAGCCGACGATGGCCTTGTTGGTCGGCACCGCGACCCCGGTCAGGCGCTGCACCAGGTTGGCGAGCGGGGTGAGCTTGGTGGTGTCGAGGCCGACGTCGACGCCGTACATGGTCTTGAGCGCCATCACGACCTCTTCCATCGGCGTGTTGCCGCTTCTCTCGCCGATGCCGAGTACGGTGGTGTGCATGACCTCGACGCCGAGCGACAGCGCCATGATGGTGTTGGCCACCCCCATGCCGAAGTCCTGATGGAAGTGCGCTTCCAGGCGCTTCTTGATGCGTTTCTGCACCTCAGTGACGAAGTACTTCATGGCGTGCGGCGACAGCACTCCGAAGGTGTCGACCAGCGCGAGCGCGTCCATGTGACCTTCTTTGCCGACGCGCTCGATCAGATCGAGCGCCCATTTCAGCTCGGCGCGCGAGAAGTCGATCGGGAAGAACACCACCTCGAGCCCGTTGTCGTGCGCGAATTTGGTGGCCTCGATCGAGGTCTCGATCGCCTTTTCCAGCGGCCAGCGATAGGCCAGCTCGAGCATGTGCTTGCTGGACGGGATTTCCATCACCACGCCCTTGACGCCGGTATCGACCGCGCGCTTGACGTCCTCTTTCATGCAGCGCGCGAACGAGAAGATCTGCGGCCCGAGATTGCGCTTGACGATTTCCTTGATGGCGTCGTTGTCGGACGGCGAGACGATCGGCATGCCAGCTTCGATGCGGTGCACGCCGGCTTCCGCCAGCCCCTCGGCGATGCGGATTTTCTCGTCCTTGCTCAGGATGACGCCGGTCTGCTGTTCGCCGTCGCGCAGCGTGACGTCGTGGATCTTGATGTTCTTGGCGAACTTGAAGTCCTTGGTGACTTCAGGCGCGTAGTTCCATTCGCTGACGAACCAGTCGTTGGTTTTCCAAGGTGTGGGGTTTGCCATCCGTTACTCCTCTCGCAGTGCCGTGGTGGGGTGAATTCAGGGCGTTTTTCCAGGCCGGCCAAGCCGGGCGATTAGGCTGAGAAGACCGTATTCGCCGCCGGCAACATTGATATTTCGCAAGTCCGGGCCGAAATTCCTTATATGCCAGCCCCTTTATAAGGGGTACCGGCGGTTCAGACTACCGGGTTAGTGAGCTCGCCGATGCCCGAAATCGAGATGCGAACCACATCCCCGGGCTGCAGATAGCGCGGCGGATTAAAGCCGATGCCGACCCCGGCCGGCGTGCCGGTGGCCAAGAGGTCACCTGGCTCGAGCGGCACGTAGGCCGTGACCGTTTCGATGAAGCTGGGCACGTCGAAAATCATGTCCTTGAGCTTGGCGGACTGCCGGCGCTCGTCGTTGACGTAAGTGGCGAGCTCCTGTTCGCCCGGCACGCCGAATTCGTCGCGCGTCACCAGATAAGGCCCGACCGGGCAGAAGCCGTCCAGGCTCTTGCCGAGAAACCATTGCTTGTGGCGCTGCTGCACGGCGCGCGCGGTGAGGTCGTTGACGATGGTGTAGCCGAACACATAATCGAGCGCGTCTTCGCGTTTGACGTTCTTGGCATGGCGGCCGATCACGACGCCGAACTCGCCTTCGTAGTCGACCGTATGGGTCGGGTCCAAGGACGCCACGATCTTCTGCCCTGGATCGGCGAGCGATGAGGGGGACTTGGTGAAGATAACCGGATCGGCCGGCACCTCCTGCTTGTCGCCGGATTGATCGACGCCGCTCTGCGCGAATTCGCGGGCATGGTCGTGATAATTCTTGCCGACGCAGATCACGTTCTTGGTGAGCGGGCCGACCGGGGCGGCGAGTTTGGCGCGTGCGAGCGCGATCGGCTCGCCATAGTCCGGCGGCGTGCCCGCACCAATCAGCTTGATGACATGGCGCAGGTCGCGCAGCGAGCTGCCGCCGACCGAAAACGGGCGAAAGCTGTCGCCCTCGACGGCGCCGAAAACCTTGCCCTGCGGGCTGTGCACGGCTGCGATACGCATGATCTTGCAATGACCTTTCCGTATGGGCGGATGACGTTCCGCTTGGCGGACAAGCCGCTAGCAAAGACCGCGGTGGGGTTCAAGACGTACCGCTTCCGTCATTCCGGGACGTCCGCCGAAGCGCAGCGTCGGCGGGCGAACCCAGAATCGATAACCCCAGCGCTGCGGATTATGGATTCCGGGTCCGACGCTTCGCGCCGGACCCGGAATGACGATTGATGCTCTCGCAAAACCAACAGGCCCCTATTCCTTTTTCAAGCTCTTGATCGTCGGCACGCCGTTCACGTTTTCGGTCGTGATCGACACTTGGTCACCCGGCCTGATGGCGTTGAATATCAGGCCATCCTGAACCTTGAACTGTGTCGGCGCCATTGTGGCGCCCGCGCCCGTCGTGCCGCTGATCTGGATGGAGATTTTGCCTGTGGCTTCGTCGACGCTCGCAACTTTGCCTCTTATCGTTTCCTGCGCATAAGAGAGGCCCGAAGCGCCGATGACGAGCGCCGCGGCTAAAATAATGCCGGCGTATTTCATGGGAGGTCTCCTTCACTGGTTATCGGAGACAACCCGCCATCAGCCTAATATGTTCCACGGGCCGCCCAGTCATTCCGGGGCGCGGATGTTAGTCCGCGACCTTTATCTCTACAGACCGATTTATCGTTGATTTCGCTTCGCCGATGGGCGCACGGGGCGCCGGAACAACATACGGAACTGCGTTTTGGGCGTGAACGTCAAATCAAGTGCGCGGTGACGGTTACAGGCCAGAATTGCCAGCCCTTTGAAATTGTCCAGGCGCTCGCACAAGTAATCCAGTGCACTGTTGGCATAACGGTCGTGGCTGTCCTTGACCTCCGAGCGCTTGCCGAAAAGCGCATCCGCCTCGTCAAACAACAAGACCGCATTGGAAGCTTCCGCCGCATCGAATAACCGGCGCATATTTTTCTCGGTTTCGCCGATGTACTTGCTGACCACCCCGCTCAGGTCGATTTGATACAAGGGCACTTCCAATTGGCGTGCCAAGAACTCCGCGGCCAAGGTCTTGCCGGTACCGCTGGGGCCGCTGAAAAGGACCCGCGTGCTCAAGAATTTTTTTGCCTTCTTCGCGAGATTGATCAGTCCGTGTTCTTGGCGTTTGGGCAGCGATATGACACGTGTTTGTTTGGGGGTAATGCGTCGTGCGAACGCTTGAAACGGGAGACGCCCCGCCCCCCGTCGGGTCTTTCTTGGTTGCCGAGGAGCCATCCGCCTACGCCCCCCGCGCCCTCAGCACCGCCTCGATCGAGATGCGCGACCACGGCGCGCTGCGGGTGCGGAACGCCGCGTAGGAGGCGGACACCCGGCCGGAGATTTCGCTGCGCGCGGCGATGTCGCCGACCACGTCACCCGCCTGCTGGCGCGCCGCGGCGACCAGATCGTCGGGGAACGCGGCAAGCTTCACGCCGGGCTCCTGGGTGAGCGAGACCAGAGCCTGCGCGTTGAGCCGCTCCATCTCGGCCAGCGCGAAATTCGCCTCCGCCGCGCAGGCATGCGCGACAATGGCCTGCATTTCGGCGGAGAGCGCGTCCCAGACTTTGAGAGCGACGATGCATTCGCCGGTGCCGTTCGGCTTGTTGAAGCCGGGATAGTAGTAGTACGGCGCCACGCGATAGAGCCCGAGCGCGATGTCGGTGCCCGGCCCGACGAATTCCGCGCCGTCGATGACGCCCGATTGCAATGAAGTGAGGATTTCCGCCGGCGGCGTGGTCTGCGGCGTGGCCCCGAGCCGGCGATAGACTTCGCCGCCTAAGCCCAGCGAGCGCAGCTTCAAGCCGCGCAGATCGGCGAGGCTCTTGAGTTCGCGGCGGAACCAGCCGCCCATGCAGACGCCGGTGTTGCCGGCCATGAACGGCTTGACGCCGAACGGCGCGTAGAGTTCGTCCCACAGCGCCTGGCCGCCGCCGGCCTCGATCCAGGCCACGTGCTCGGAAGGCGTTAGGCCGAACGGCACGGTGGTGAAGAAGGCCGCCGCCGGCATCTTGCCCTGCCAGTAGAACGAAGCGGTGTGGCCGATATCGGCGACGCCGTTGCCGACCGCGCCCAGCACCTCGAAGGCCGGCACCACTTCGCCCGCCGCATAGACGGCGATGTCGATCCGTCCGCCCGAAAGCGTGCGGATGCGCTCGGCGATGCGCTCAGCCGATAGGCCCGGCCCGGGCAGCCGCTTCGGCCAGGACGTCACCATGCGCCATTTCACGGTCTGCGCGCGGGCGATCGCCGGCGCGGCAAGCATGCCGGCGGCGGCGCCCGCGCCCAGGGTGAAGTTGCGTCGCGTGGTCATGTCGGTCTCCATTGCGCGTGAAAATGATGCAGCGGCCCGTGCCCGTGGCCGATATTCAGCTTGTCCGCGCCGGCGATGGCGGCGGTGACGTAAGCCTTGGCGTCTTGCGTCGCGGCGATGAGGTCGAGGCCCTTGGCGAGGCCGGCGGCGATGGCCGAGGACAGCGTGCAGCCGGTGCCGTGGGTATTCTTGGTGGCGATGCGTTTGGCCGACAGCCGAACCACCTCGCCCTGCCCGATCAGCAGATCGACGCTTTCATCGCCTTGACCGTGACCACCCTTGATCAGCACGTTGCGCGCGCCAAGTGACAAAATTTCGCGCGCCTGCACTTCCATTTCCTTTTCGTTGCGCGCCAGCGACGCGTCGGTCAGCGCGGCGGCCTCCAGCAGATTGGGCGTCACCACCAGCGCGCGCGGGATCAGCAGCCGGCGCAAGCTCTCGATCGCCTCGTGCGCCAGCAAAGAGTCGCCGGAGCTGGCGACCATCACCGGGTCGAGCACGATGTTTTTCGCGTGGTGACGCGCAAGGCCTTCCGCCACCGCCTCGGTCGTCGCCGACCGGAACAGCATGCCGATCTTTACCGCGTCAATTGTGAGATCGGAGAACACCGCGTCGACCTGGGCGGCGATGAAGCCGGCCGGCACGTCATAGATCGCAACCACCCCTTGCGTGTTCTGCGCGGTCAGCGCGGTGATGACGGACGCACTATAGACACCGAACGCGGCGAAGGTCTTCAAGTCCGCCTGGATGCCGGCGCCACCGCTCGAATCCGAGCCTGCGATGGTGACGGCAATCGCGGTCATGACCGCCCTCGCCGCTCGAGCGCGCCGTCCACCACCGCGCGCAGATCTTGCACGGCTCGCGCCGGGTCGCCCGCCAGCGAAAGCGCAGAAATGACCGCCACGCCGTCGGCGCCGGCCGCGATCACCTCGGCGGCGTTGCCCGCATTGATGCCGGAGATGGCGCAGATCGGAAATTGGGCTTTGCGCGCGTGCACCGCCTGTACGATGGCGCGCAAACCGAAAATTCCAATCGGCGTCGACGTATTGTCCTTGGAGGTGGTGGCGTAGACACCGCCGATCGCCACGTAATCGAGAAGTTCGAGCGGGGCGGCTTGCGCCTGCTGCACCGTGCTCAGGCTCAGCCCGATGATGGCGGTGCGCCCGAGCAGCAGCCGCGCATCGGCGGGTGCCATGTCGTCCTGGCCGATATGCACGCCGTCGGCTTCGGCGGCGAGCGCAACATCGACGCGGTCGTTGATCAGCAGCGGCAAGCCGGCCGGCTCCAGCACGCCGCGCAGCGCGCGTGCTTCTTCCACCATGGCGCGGGTGGAGCCGTGCTTGTCGCGCAACTGCACCAGCGTGGCGCTGCCGGCGATCAGGCCGGCGAGATCGGCGAGCCGGCGTCCGCCGGCGACGGCGGGATCGACAAGCGCGTAGAGGCGAAGATCGATGTCCATCAATTCACCTTTGCACGTGCCATGAGGATCGGCCCATCGAGATTATAGAGCGCGTCGATAATCGCGACCGCGAAGCTGCCGGGCCCATTCGCCTTGGCGGCCGCCAATTCGCCGGCGACGCCGATCATCGTCAGCGCGGCCGCGGTGGCGCGCCAGGCGTCCTGTTCGACGGCAAGACAGGCCGCAACCAGCGCCGAGGCGGCGCAGCCCATGGCGGTGACCTTGGCCATCAGCGCATGGCCGTTGGCGATTGCCGCGAGGCGCTCGCCGTCGCTGACCAGATCGGTCGCGCCCGACAGGCCGATCACGGTTTTCTTGTCGCGCGCGTAGGCCGCTAGCGTTTCGCGCGTCGGCTCGCCCCCCGACAAAGCGAAAAATTCGGCAGCGTTGAGCCGCACCGCTTTCGGTGCGCTCGCGATCAGCGCGCGGGCTAGAGCCGCACGCGGAGTGCTGCGGTCGATGAACACCGGATCGAGCACCCAAGGCACGTTTCCCCGCGTCGCAGCTTCCACCGCCATCACGGTGGCCTCACGGCGCTCGCGATCCAAGGTGCCGAGATTGACCAAAAGCGCGTTCGCGCCGGTAACGAACGGACCAATCTCCTCGGCCGACAGCGTCATCGAGGGCACGGCGCCTGCCGCCAGCAGCGCATTGGCGGTGAAATTCTGCGCCACCGCGTTGGTGATGCAGTGGACGCGCGGCGAGCGCGCGCGCAAGCGATCGAGCATCGCGGCCGCGATTTGCGGCACGTCGTCGTGCGATAGTGCGCCGGGACTGTGCATCTCATCTCCCTCCGCCGGCATGACCCGGATCAGGTTCGTTGGGTTGGCCTTGGACAAGCCTCTCAGTCCGGCAACCGCCGGACACCCCACGAGATTGCTGGTAAATAACTAGTCCGCGCGGCCGGGTAAGGCAAGCCTGTAAGAACCGAGCGCCTTGCAAGTGAGCTTTGTTTTTGCTGCATTGCTGGCCAGCGCATGATCCCGAAAAGTGGGGACCGGTTTTCGGATAAGATCATGCGCAAGCAAAAAGGCCGCGAGATGACCCCCTTCTTCGTCCAGATCAAATGCGAACTCGGCAAATCCTATCAGGTGGCCAATGAGCTGGCCGAAGCCGAGATCGCCTCCGAAATCTACTCGACCGCCGGCGACTACGACTTGCTGGTGAAATTCTACGTCGATGCCGGCACCGATATCGGGCATTTCGTCAACGAGAAGGTGCAGTGCATGGCCGGCATCAAGGACACCCACA
>Ga0208848_1000193_pt1 | contig 11965 bp, 14 predicted proteins | sample NGESurshal072012_2_FD_184455 | JGI IMG/M metagenome (GOLD analysis project Ga0208848, IMG submission 184455) | Arctic peat soil microbial communities from Barrow, Alaska - NGEE Surface sample 210-1 shallow-072012 (SPAdes) | ecosystem: Environmental > Terrestrial > Soil > Wetlands > Peat ... | reverse complement strand
CCGCGCTCGAGTTCTCGCAGACCTAGTTTTTCGGACACACCCGCAAGCGCCATGTTGAGCGGAACACCGTCCGGATCCGCCACGCGCCTGAGCTCCAGCATTTGTTGAGCGATGCTCGCCCGCCCGCTCTTGACGGCGGTATCCAATAGGATTTGTTCGAAGAGATCTCGTTGCGCGTGACTGCCGCCGGCCCGCGCCATGCGCGGCACGCTCGACACCAAATGGCGCCAGGCCGTGACGTAATCGCCGCGAGCGTAGGCGTATAGTCCCTCGCAGCCCGGCAGCGCGATCTCCTGCCAAACCTCGCGCGTGAACGCGGGCGCGGAATCGGCGTGCCGCCGCACCGAATCCAACAGCGTGTCCGCTTCGGGACGCCGTGCGCGCGCCAAACCATAGAGGTATTGGAGCGTCAGAAACGGCAGCACCGTATCGTGCGCGCGTGCAGCGAGATGGCGGCTGAGATCCTGCCAGCGCGGCCCGACGTCGGCACCCGCGATTTCGAGCCTTGCGAGCAGCGACACTGCGCCGATCTGATCCTGCGAATAATCCTTGGCGATACCCCAGCAATGACTGTCATAAAGTTCCAGAACTTTTTGAACGCGTCCCTGGCTCAGATAGAACAGCGCCAGATGCCACCAAATGTGCGTGATCATGAACGAGTTCAGGTCCGTCCAAGTATCCGCCGCCTGTTCGAGGAAGCGGGCTCCCTCATCGATCTGGCCGCGCGTCAAGAGCACATGCGCCAGTGCATGCTGTGCCCACGGCTCCTTGCGCCGCATCTCGAGCGCAGTCCGCGCCTCAGCTTCCGCTTCGTTCAACAGGTGGCATTGTTCGTAGGCAAATGCCGTCATGCCATGCATGTAGGCGATATCCGCGTTCGCCGACGCGACCTTCATTGCCACACGCAACATTTCCGGCGGGTTGCCGCGATTGAATTCGAAGTACTGGTGCGTTTTGACGATGACGAGATCGCGCGGAAATTCATCCGATATCTGGTCGCAGAGCCGCAGGGTCAGCGCAGGATCGTCATCGACCCACGCCCGCAGCACCATCGTGTTGAGTTGCTCACGTCGCGTGGCACGCGGCGCCGCGCGCTCCGCCGCGGCGAGATATTTTGCGGCGCGCCGCGCGCCCGCCGGTGCTTCGAGCAACATCCATAGCAGCCCCGAATACACATTGGCCATGCACGACTCCGGCTCTGCATCCGCGGCGGCGAGAATGCGGTCCGCGCGGGTTTCGTACGCCAAGTAGCCTTCGATGAAATCATCGATGGCGCGCAATGTGGAGTCGTGTAGCGCGCCGACCGGATTGCTCAAATAGTCCCGCTGCATGAATCGATGATATCCCTAGAACAGGTAACGCTTGTAGAAATTACAGGGCGCGGTCGCTTCGTATCTTTTCCCAGACCCTAGCGCGTAGACTTAACGCCCTGCGGAACGAGGAGTTATCCGTGTTGCGTTATCTCATGTTCGTCGTGTGCGCACTATTGCAGACTGCCGCCACGACGCCGGCGGCCGATACTTCTCCGCTTCCCGCGCCGGTGTATACGGTGTCCAGAACCTTCCCCTTGGCCGGCAACGGCGGATGGGATTACCTGGCGCTGGAGGCTAGCGGCGCACGGCTGTTCGTCAGCCGCGGCGATCACGTCGACGTCGTCGAAACTGTCAGCGGCAAACTCGCCGGAACCATTCCCAACACCGCGGGCATTCACGGAATCGCGTTCGCGCCGGCGCTTAAGCGCGGCTTCACCAGTAACGGCCGCAGCGACACCGTTTCAGTATTTGAACTCGATACATTGCGGATGATTCAAGAAGTGCCGGTCTCCGGCAAGAAGCCGGATGCCATCCTGTACGAGCCGCGCCACAACTTAATCATTACCGCCAACGGCGAATCGTCGAATCTCTCGGTACTCGATGCGGAAACCCTGCAGGTCGTGGCTACCATCCAGCTTCCCGGTCCCCCGGAATTCATGGCGACGGACGCCGCGGGCATGGTGTACGTGAATATCGAAACGAAGTCCGGCAAGCTCGTCGCCGTCGACGCGAAGTCGCTGACCGTGAAAGCGACTTGGCCTCTGCCGGAATGCACGAGTCCCACGGGCCTCGCGCTCGACGTGATGCATCACCGTTTGTTCTCGGTCTGCGAGAACCAAGTCATGGCGGTGACGGATTCCTTGTCGGGCAAGCAAGTTGCCCGAGTCGTGATCGGCAAAGGACCGGACGCCGCGGCGTACGACGCCGATCTGGGTCTGGTGTTCAGCTCGAACGGTCTGGACGGCACATTGACGGTGATCCACCAAGAGACGCCGGATGACTATAAGGTGCTTGCGACCGTGACGACTCAGGTGAGCGCACGCACCATGGTGCTCGATCCCGCCACCCACAGGATTTTCATCGCGGCCGCAAAATTGGGAGCCACGCCGCCGGCGACCGAGGAGCAGCCGCATCCGCGTCCCGGCATCATCCCCGATAGCGTTTCGATCTTGGTTGCTCAACCGAAATAAACCGGCGCAGCGTCGAGCGAAGTCATGGAAGTGGTGTGTGGACATTGTGACTCGGTGGTTCGCGTGGCCGTAGACCGATTGCAGGATGCGCCTCGCTGTCCGAAGTGCCGCTTCCCTCTGTTCGAAGGAAAACCGATCGCGCTGACCGAGGCCAATTTCGACCGGCATTTGACACGAAACGATCAGCCCGTCGTCGTCGACTTCTGGGCGCCTTGGTGCGGTCCCTGCATCGCCATGGCGCCTTTTTTCGAGGCGGCGGCGCGCCAATTCGAGCGCAAATTGCGGTTCGCAAAATTGAACACGCAGGATGAACCCGCGCCGGCGGCGCGTTTCGGCATCCGCGGCATTCCGACGCTGATCGTTTTCCGTGCCGGCAGGGAAATCGCCCGTCAGTCGGGAGCGATGGATGCGTCTGCCTTGACTCGCTGGTTGAGCCCCGTCATCTCAGCCGCATGAGCCGCCTTGCGGAATACCAGTACGAAGCGATCGGTCTTGCCGAGCGCGGGGCCCTTGTAGCTTATCTGATCGCGCGCGTCCTCCGACCTTCTCAACAGGTCGCTTTTGGCCACGACCTTGAAGCCATGCGATTCGAAATCCTTGATCGCGTAGCCTTCGTCGACGCGATGCAACGGAGATGCGGCGGCATTGCCGCTTCCCGCCTTTGCCGAGTGGTCCACCAACAGCAGGACTCCGCGCGGTTTTAGCGCGCGCGCCAGCTGATCGAGCACGCCGCTGGTATCGATCTTCGGCCAGACGCCCTCCGAATCGACCCAATACAGATCGTGATACACCTTTACCAATAAAATCGCGTCGAAACCGGCCGGCGCAAGATTCATCCGGTCAAGATCGAGTGTTTTATGCTCGACGTTCGCCAGGCGATCCGACGCCAAGCGTGCTTGCAGAGGGCCGTCGCTCCAATGATCGAAAGCAGCATTGTTGATCATGAAGACCCTGCCTTTCGGACCCACTAAGTAACTTGCAAGCTCGCTGTAGTAGCCGTCGCCCGCGAGCACATCCGCAACCCGCATGCCCGGCTTGATGCCTGCGAGACGCAGCAGCTCGGCGGGGTGGTCCAATGCGTCGCGTTTCACATCCGCGGCGCTGCGTCCCGGGTTCGCGACGGCCGCGTCGTATGCGTCCGCGTTTGCGTGGACTGCCGCGAACAGGCACGCGGCAAAAACGAACAGACTGCGAGTCATCGTCGATCCCCCTCGAGCCGCCTTTCGGGCCTTGGCCAGCCCCAATTCTAACCGTCAGCCCTGATCAGCAGCAATGCGATCAAGGTAACAAGGCCGGCGGCCGACAGATAATACCCCACGTAGGCAGCGCCGTAGTGCGAGGCCAGAAAGGTCGCAATCGAGGGTGCCAGAGAGGCGCCCAAAATACCGGCAAGATTGAAGGAAAGCGATGTGCCGGTGTAGCGCACCGCCGTGGGGAACATCTTTGCGAGTGCGCTCCCCAGCGGACCATACGTGAGCCCGGTCAAGGAAAAACCCAGCGCCAAAAAAACGAAGACGCTCCACTCGCTATGGGCGGAGAACAGCGGCCGGAAAACGAACCCGAAAGCGATGATCAAGACCGTCGCGATCATCAGCATCGCACGCTCACTGATGCGATCGGCGATGATCGCGGAGAGCGGGATTGTCAGGCCGAAAAACAGCACTCCTGCCATTTGGAGAATCAAAAACTGTTGGCGGCCGAATCCGAGCGAGCCGGTCGCCCAACCCAAAGCGAACACCGTCATCAGATAAAAGACCACGAATGTCGTAGTTGCACCCAGGGTCCCCAATATGAGCCGGCGGGAGTACTTCGCGAACACAACCGCGAAGGGCACCCGCACTCGTTCGCCTTGTGCGACGCTGCGCTGAAATGCGGGGGTCTCGACGAGTTGCAGGCGGACATACAACCCCACCAACACCAACACGGCGCTGGCCAAAAACGGCACGCGCCAACCCCAGCTGAACAACTGCGTCTCATTCAGGTGATTGCTCATCAGCAGGAACACACCGGTGGAACACAAAAATCCGAGCGGTGCGCCGAGTTGCGGGAAGCATCCGTACCATGCTTGTTTGCCGGGAGGCGCGTTTTCCGTGGCCAGCAGCACGGCGCCGCCCCACTCACCGCCCAGACCCACACCCTGGCCTATTCTGCAAAGCGCCAGTAAACCCGCCGCCCACACGCCGATCGATGCGTACGTCGGCAACAACCCGATACACACGGTCGAGACGCCCATGGTCAGCAATGCGGTGACCAGGGTTGCCTTTCGTCCGATGCGATCGCCGAAATGGCCGAACAACGCCGATCCAATGGGACGCGCGAAGAAGGCCAGTGCGAAGGTGGCCAACGACTGCAGCATCGCCGTGCCCGGATCGCCTTTGGGAAAGAACAGCTTGGGAAACACCAGCACCGCGGCCGTGGCGTAAATATAGAAGTCGAAAAACTCGATGGTCGTGCCGATGAGACTCGCAAAAAGGATGCGGCGCGTTTGTGGCGCGTCGGGCCGAGGTATCGAGTCGAGCAATCCGAAGAACTCCAGCGAACCGGTGAGCTCCCGATAGTAACAGCGCGCGGGCCGCGCGTCAGTGGCGGGAACCTCGCGAGCCGTGCGGAATCGAAGGGGTCGGCCGCGACTCGGGTGCCGGCCGATACGACCGCGACTGATGTTGGCCGCGCGGATCGCCGCCGCGGCGATCGCCCCCGCGTCCGGGTCCTACACGGTAGCCGTAACCCCAGCCACCATAGTCATAGCCCCACGGTTCGTAGTAGCCGGCGTCGTAGCCGTAGCCGACGGTTCCGCCGACGCCCACGCCCGTCACCGCGCAGCCATTCAGTACCGTCAGCGCAAGTGCCCCGAGTCCGGGCGCCAACCAACCAATGCGCAGGACTTTCATTTCGGTTCCACCTTGCTGTCGCTGTCGGTCCATTCCATCAACCCGAACGGCGCTCCCGCCGGATCGGCGACCACCGCAACCTCGCCGCCGTGACGATCGACGTGGGGCTCGACCAGCACGCGCCCACCCGACGATACGACCTTGGCCACCGCGTCGATAGTGTTGTCGACTCTGATGAAGTTGAGCCAATGCGCATGTCGGCGCGCAGTACCGGCGGGAAAGGTATTCACGCTGGCACGAGCGAAATCGTCGCTCGACAGAATCACATGCACGAAACCGTCGTCGCTCGCCAGGTCGAACACATCGTACGAAAACACTTGTTGATAGAAGGCGGCCTCGGCCCCGGGGTCCCGGGACAACAATGAACTCCAGATCCACTCCCCCGGGGCCGCGAGGAAATCCGGTGCATCGCCGCTGCTCGACGCGAGCACCGCAAACACCGCACCCTCCGGATCGGTGAATACGGCCTGTCGCCCCCGAGACGGGTAGGTCTTGGAATCCGACACCACTTTTGCGCCGTGAGCCAACGCCGCGCGCTTCGCGCCATCGACATCGCGAACCGCAATAAAGGTCAGCCATGCGGACTGACGATGTTCGCCGGCCGGAATCGACTTTTCGTACAGACCCCCGACCGGACGGCCATCTGCCATTGCCACCGCATAGTCGGAATTGCCCGTATGAATGCTTTGAAAAGTCCAGCCAAACAGTCCGCCGTAGAAACGCTCGGCGGCAGCGAGATCGGGCGTCACCAAGTCGGCCCAAACCACTTTGCCCACGTGACGTTCGGCGCTTGCGGGGGAGTTGAGCGCCGGTAATTCGAATGAGGCCGCGCTCGAGGCCGCTATGCACACGGCCGACAGCAGCATCGTAGTCATCCCAATCCGCAACCTGTATCTCAGCCGACAAATGCTGCTGCTCATTTAGCTTCCTGGTGAGTGCGCGCGCCGTGCGACGAGCAATAGTGCGCGAATCCATTGTAAACCTCTGTACGTCCGCGCTCAGATCCGCCGTCAGAAGGCGCCTACTCCCGAGCGCTCCTGCGAGCTCGCTCCGCTTGCTGTCGCGTATACTGATAATTCCAACGTGAAGGATGCGGATGCACATCAAGTCCGGCGATTATCGGGTGCGGGAAGGAGATAAGGTCGACCTCAAGAAATGGCCGACGATCGTGGCCCCTGTGTACAAGTCGAATGAGCAATATCAAGACCTGTTGAGCAAGCATGTGAAGGGCTTAAGCGCGCAACAGGAGTTGCTCTATGCTTCGAACCGCTACGCCGTCTTGCTGATTTTTCAGGCCATGGATGCAGCAGGGAAAGACGGTGCGATCGCGCATGTCATGTCAGGTGTCAACCCGCAGGGCTGCCAGGTAGTCAGCTTCAAGCATCCCAGCGCCACCGAACTGCAACACGACTTTCTTTGGCGCACCACGCGCGACCTGCCCGAGCGCGGCCGGATCGGAATTTTCAACCGCTCATATTACGAGGAAGTGTTGATTGCCAGGGTACATCCGCAGATCCTGCGCGGCGAAGGCCTGCCGGACAAGCTCCTGGATGAGAAGACCATCTGGCATGAGCGGTATCGTTCCATCCTGGATTTGGAAAGGCACGTGGTCCGCAACGGCACGCGGATCATAAAGTTCTTCCTGCACCTGTCGAAGGAAGAGCAACGCAAGCGGTTCATCGAGCGCATCGATCGGCCGGAGAAGAACTGGAAATTCAGCCTCGCGGACATCGAGGAGCGCAAATTCTGGAAGGACTATATGCAGGCCTACGAGAAAGCAATAAGCGCGACCAGCACGAAGCACGCCCCTTGGTACGTGGTTCCGGCCGACGACAAGCGCAGCACCCACCTCATCGTGTCCCGCATCGTGCTCGACACCATGGAGGCGCTCGAATTGAGCTACCCCAAATCGAGCGCCGCCCGCCGTCGCGAATTGCGGACACTGCGCAGAAAGTTGGCGAAATGAGCTGCAGGTATCGCTGTCTTAAGCGCGCTACCGTACAGATCGTCCGGGCGTTTCAGCGCACATTAGAACTCCCGCAACGCTAAGGAAGTGCATATGAAAACCGATGGACGGATTGTAGAGGATGCCGCTGAAGACCTTGAGGCACAGCCGCTGCCGGAGGCTGCGCAAATGGCCCGTTCGGCGCGAAACATCGCGCAATGGCGGACCTATCTTCCGACAGATTGTGTCGCCGCGATGGTCCGACAGGGCTGGGACCGCAGCGTTTTCTAGGGCGGTCCCTGGACTAGTGCAGCAGCTCTGAGTAGGATTTTTGATCGGCCGCGTAGCACCCACACGCTTCCGCCTCGAGCCCCCGCCGGTTCAACACGACGAGTTCCCCGCGACAGTATTCGATGAGTCCGGCGCGCTGCAAGGCGCCCGCGGCCGCGGTGATTCCGACTCGCCGTACGCCGAGCATGTACGCGAGGAACTCGTGGGTCACATGGAAGCGATTCGCGTGGGCCCGGTCATGGGTCATCAGCAACCAACGCGCCAAACGCGGGCCTATGAGATGAAAGCGCAGGCACGCGGCCGAGACGGCGAACTGCGACAAGAGCACGTAGAGATAGCGGTCCATACAGTGCCGCAGCGCGGAGCTCCGCGCCAGTTCGCGCCGAAATGGCAATGACGCGACGGACCACGCCTTTCCGGCCCCTTGGACTACGACGTGCAGCGGCGTGGTCATGACCCCTAGGACCACTTGAGCGCCGACCATTCCTTCGCGGCCGACCATTCCGACTTCGAGCGCCGGCTTACCGTCGATGGCGGTGACCAGCGAGATCGTGGAGTCGATCGGGAAGTAGACGCGGCGTGTGCGCTCGCCGGTCTCGTACAACACTTCGGACAACGCCAAATCGATCGGCTCGCAGATGGCCAGCAAATGCCGGCGATCGTCGCGCGGCAGCAGCTCGATCAAATGGTTTTCTCCGGCCGTCATGCAGTTTCTCCGCGATTGACGCCTGTTCGGTCGTATAGGCTCGATGCGCTTGTTTCACGGAGCTTGCACTAGGCCGGCGATCGCGACCGTCTGGCAGCGCACATTGCACGCGAAGATGGCGAGCCTCCTAGCTCGCCTGCTTCAAGGGCAATAACCGCTGATATTCTTTGTGCACCACCGCGTAGCATTCGCACGTGCGTTTCTCGATGGCGGGCCTGTCGAGCACGGTGATGCGGCCGCGCGCATAGCGGATCAATCCGTCCTGCTGCAGCTTGAGAGCCGCCTCGGTAACCCCTTCGCGGCGCACGCCGAGCATGTTGGCAATCAGTTCCTGGGTCATCACCAACTCGTTGTCCTGCAGACGATCCAGGCTCAGCAGCAGCCAGCGACACAGTTGCTGGTCGAGCGAGTGATGGCGATTGCACACGGCGGTTTGCGCCATCTGCGTGATCAGTGCTTGCGTATACCGCAGCAGCAGATGCAGCACCGGCCCCGCTCGATTGAATTCGTCCTTGACGATTTGCGCTTTCAGCCGAACTCCCTTCCCGGCGCTTTGCACTACGGCGCGGCTCGGCGTCGATTCGCCGCCCATGAAAAGCGATATACCGATGATGCCCTCGTTGCCCACCACGGCGATTTCCGCCGAAGCGCCATTTTCCATGACATAGAGCAGCGAAACGATGGCCGTGGTCGGAAAATAGACGTGGCTCAACGTGGCGCCCGATTCGTACAGCACGAGCCCCAGGGGCAAATCGACCGGCTCGAGCTGCGGCAGCCATCGCTGCCATTCCATGTCGGGAAGCGCGGCAAGGAGCAGGTTTGTTCGAGGGCCACTAGAGATCGGGATCACGGAAATTCACTCCGGTTTGGCGATTATGCCTCCGCATACCACAGGATACGCTCACAACTCGGTATTGTATGTTCGCGACCGCACATATAGAAGGCCCGCGCTGGATCGGGCGCCGCGACGGTTGCGGCATCGCACCACTCGCTTACGGCTTGCGGGCGCCGACCACGATCAAAGCCACTCCGACCGCGAGTGCGGCGCCGCCCGCCCACGGCGGGATCGCCTGTTCCTGGGAGACTTTTGCTTCAACGTCCCCGATCTTGAACACACTTTTCTCGCTCGAATAGGACGGCGCCTTGATGAGAACGAAAAGGCCCCCGGCAATCAGAATAGCGCCCAGAATCTGCAGACTTCGCATGTCATCCCTCTTCAGGTAGCCTAAGTTGGATTGCAATTGTAGTCGCGCATTGCCGGGGCCGCATCAATCCAGCGCCGGTGGGCCGGTTACGGTGGTAAATGTTGCCGTGACCGCGAGGATCACACCGCCCAACAATAATTCGAACCGGATGGTGTCGCGCAATCCCCGTACGGCTCGGCGGTCGCCGGCCAACAAGCGCGGCGTCAACCGCAATTTATTGAATGCCGCCAGGCACAAAATGCAGGCAACCAGCGCCAATTTGCAAATCACCCAACGGCCGTACGTGCTGGCCCAAATTGCGGTGGAGTCGCCGAGCAGCATCCACAACAGCGTCGCTCCGGCAACGATCAACGCACCCACCACGAATACCGCTGCGGCGCCAAAGCGTGCCGCTGTAGCGGCAATGCGAGGCAGATCGCCGTCGCGCGCGACCAAGCTTAAGGGCGTCAATGCACCCAGCCAGAAGGCGACTCCCACCAGATGAAGACTCAGCAGCAGCATCGGCAGCACATCCGGATTGAGCGAACGCGCATGCCCTGTCCAGGCAAACGATGTCGCGGCCGCCGCTGCGCCCAAGCATGCCAACCACGAAGTGCGTTCCGACCACACGGCGAGCGCCGCCAGCAGGAGCCCGAGCGCGCGGATCGCGTTCGCGCGGCCTGCGCCGGCTTGCCAGACCATGCCTACCAGGGATCCATCCAACATTCCGGCTGCGCCGCCGCTCATCGAGGCTGCAGATGCCAGGATCTGTGCGGCGCCGCCGAACACGGACAGCGCAGCCAAGCAGAGCACGAGGTGCCGAATTCGCAAAGCAGCCATGCTTGCAATGAGCGCACCGCAAACTTTTAGGAAAAAAACCGCGCCGGCAGCGCCGAGGGTGGCTGCATAGGTGATCGTTTTGGCGGCAATCACCGCAACATCCCAAAGCCCTACGGACATGAGCGACGGCTCAGCGAAACGTTGCCGCCGGGCCCGCGGGTACCGCCGTTGAACCCACGATCACGAAGGAGAACGTCCCCTTCGTGACATGACCGTCGTCGGGCGACAAGGCGCTCCATTGCACTTGGTATTTCCCGGGCGTCAGCGCCGGCAACGAGACGCTGACCTGCGGCGAGGTGGGCAGACTTCGATCGAGTGTCACAGGAATGCTCTTGCCGCCGGCTGTCAGGGTCAGGACCGCGAGCCGGACATTCTCGTTGAAGCTCAGCGTCAACGATTTCGGCGCGGCCTGAAGTTGCGCATCGGCTGGCGGCAGGGTGCTCAGCAACTTGGCATGCCCGAACGCTGGACCGGCCAGGACCACTGCCGCAACGGTAACGGCCATTAGCAAACTTTTAAGTACCCTCGACGCTCCGCTAAGTACCATCAACGCGCCTCCATTGCCGACGTTACCGGAAATTCCAAGCGTAACCTACACCTGCAGGGTTCGCGTGTATTATTCCGTGCGCGGTGGTATGTTTTGGCTCGAAATGAGGCTCCGTCGAACTGTCCGCGCCGCATTCTTGTGGCTGCTCGAGCGCCTGGATCGTCCCCCTCGCTTCGTTCCCGCCTGACGCTGCGCAGCGGCGCCGCCGCGCCGGTTCGGCCCGCTTGGCCGCGAGCACCGTCTATCTAAAGCGTCCTCGGAGAACCCTCCTGAACGATAGAAATTGGCATCTCAAGCGTGCGCTTGGCGCACTTGCCCTCATCGCGGTCTTTGATGCCGCGAGTGGCGACCCGATGGATCACATGATGATGGGCGCACTGGGATCGTATCCCGTGACGCGTGAGGCATCAGGCACCTCCTGGCAACCCGACAGCTCCATGCATAGCGGCGCGCACCTCATCGAGGGAGACTGGATGCTCATGGGACATGCGCTGCTCAATGGCGTCTATGATTGGCAGCAGGGGCCGCGCGGCGATACCGATACCTTTGTATCCGGCATGGCTATGGGGATGGTCAATCGGCATTTCGAGAGCGGTGATACCCTGCAATTTCGTGCGATGATGAGCCCAGAGCCCTTGATGGGTAAATCAGGCTACCCCTTGCTGCTCGCGACCGGCGAGAACTTCCCCGATGCGCTGTCGGGTGGCGCGTTCCTGGCGCACCTCGGCGCACCGCTCGTACTCGCCGACACGTATGCCGTGCCGACGAACACGACGAGCTACTTGCAATCGGTGCGCGGAAGCGTCACAGGTGCTGACCTCTTCGGCGGTTCCGAGGTGTTGAGCGCTGGCGTGCAGACTGCGGTCGGCGCAGCAATCAGCTGAGCCCTGACGTGGAGCTGCGGGCGGCCTAGAAGGGCACAAGGACGGCGAGTAGCTCGGTGCCGGTTTCGCGACCAGACAGCGTGCGCACGAACTCGATCGGCTTTTCGTGAGCCCTCGTGTGCGCCACGAGTTTGAGAACGGCGAGGAGTTCTAGGCTCGCGCGGGCGAGGCAAT
>Ga0208848_1000189_pt1 | contig 12152 bp, 12 predicted proteins | sample NGESurshal072012_2_FD_184455 | JGI IMG/M metagenome (GOLD analysis project Ga0208848, IMG submission 184455) | Arctic peat soil microbial communities from Barrow, Alaska - NGEE Surface sample 210-1 shallow-072012 (SPAdes) | ecosystem: Environmental > Terrestrial > Soil > Wetlands > Peat ... | reverse complement strand
CCTCACGCAGGCAGGCTCATGAGGTGCGCTCGCCAGGTGCGACGGGGGCCTAACGCACCGCGGCTGTTCGCCCGATGACCGCCTCCTCCACCCGATGGCCGAGCGTGCTGTCCACCTTGCGCCAGTAATCGAAGACCCGGCTGAGGACAGGCTCCTCGACGCCCTGCTTGACGTGCCCGGCTATGTTCGAGACCAGCCGGTCGCGGGCGGCATCGTCGAGCACCTCCCGAACCATCGTCCCGGCCTGGCCGAAGTCGTCGTCCTCACGGTGCAGCGCTTGGGCGGCGCGCACGATGTCACCGCTGACCTCCCACGCTGGATCCTGCCCGAAGAGCTTGGGCGCAGCCGCCGGTCCTCCGAAGGAGTTCGGCGCGTAGACGGGATCGCTTGAGTTGCGGTAGCTCATGGCGCCGTCCTTGTTGTAGGAGTTGACCTTGGCGTGCTTCGGATAGTTGACCGGCAGCTGCTGTGCGTTGCTGCCCACCCGGTGCATGTGCGTGTCGTGGTAGCTGAAAAGCCGGCCGAGGAGCATGCGGTCCGGCGACGGCCCGATGCCCGGGATGAAGTTGCTCGGCTCGAACGTAGCCTGCTCGATCTCGGCGAAGTAGTTCTCCGGGTTGCGGTCGAGCACGTAACGGCCGACCTTGATGAGGGGATAGTCGCCATGCGGCCAGACCTTGGTCACGTCAAAAGAGTTGAACCGGTAGTTCGCGGCGTCTTCGAACGGCATGATCTGCACGTTGAGGGTCCACGTCGGGAAATCGCCGCCCTTGATCGATGCCCAGAGGTCGTGGATGTGAGCGTCGGGATTCTCGCCCGCGGTCGCCGCCCCCTCGCTCTGCGTCAGGAACTCAACGCCCTGGTCAGTCTTGAAGTGGTACTTCACCCAGAACTTCTTGCCGCCGGCATTGATCCACATATAGGTATGTGAGGAGTACCCGTTCATGTGCCGCCAGCTCCGCGGGATTCCACGGTCACCCATGAGGATGGTCACCTGATGCGCCGACTCGGGCGACAGCGTCCAGAAGTCCCACTGCATGTTGTTGTCGCGCAGATGGTTATCGGCGCGGCGCTTTTGCGAGTGGATGAAGTCGGAGAACTTCGAAGGGTCGCGGATGAAGAAGACGGGAGTGTTGTTGCCGACCATGTCGTAGTTGCCGTGCTCGGTATAGAACTTGAGCGCAAAGCCGCGCGGGTCACGCGCGGTGTCGGGAGAGCCCAGCTCGCCGGCGACCGTCGAGAAGCGCGCAACCGACTCGGTCCTCTTGCCCTTCTGGAAAAGGACAGCCTTGGTGAACTGCGAAACGTCTTCGGTGGCCTCGAAAAAGCCATGGGCGCCGCCGCCCTTGGCGTGCACGACGCGCTCAGGCACGCGCTCCCGGTTGAACGCCTGCATCTTCTGGATGACGTAGGCGTCCTGGAGCAGGATCGGCCCGGCCGGCCCGACGGTGAGCGAGTACTCGTCACTGGTGGCCGGCTGGCCAGAGTCGAAAGTCGTGTGGGGCCGCTTGTTGTCCGTCATGGGTTTCTCCTCTAGTTGTCGGGGTGGCGATCGGCGGGATTCATTGAGGCTTGCCGATCCCCCAATTTCATCTTAGGAGGCTCGAGCCCCGCTAGCCCTGAGCCGGCCTCTGGCGAGCGGCTGTAAGCACTGCCCGGATATTCACGACAAACGGTCCGGCGCGAGTGACCCGCGCACGCGCGCTGCCGTCCACGCTCAACTGTCGCTCGCCATCGAGGGCGATGATGCCTTCCCCGACATCAAGGGTGACCTCTTCGCCGAGAGCAAGTGGCCTCCAGCCTGCGATTGGAACCTCAACTACGAGACCTGGAGCCAGGACCGTCCTGACGCACCGCCCCAAACCCAACTCCACGTAAAGCCCCAGCGGATCGTCGTCGGTCACCGGGCGGAGCTGGCCGCCGATCGAAGAGAGCCCTACCGCCCAGGGTTCTGCCCGCGCCATCACGATGGCCGTGACCCTGCCGGGCTCCCAGACCGCGCCGGATCCTGCAAAGCGGTCTCGGCACACCGCCGCATCGACCAGCGCAAAGTCCTCGCCGTCGGCGGTGACGACTTCGACACGCTTGGTCTGGCGGCAGACCGCTGCGCCATCGACAGCGCCGGTGGCGAGGAGCCCTGCGGCCAGGCCGGCGATCGTGCCATCGATCATGGTCGGGAAGACGTTGTTGGTGCCCGTTGAGATCGGCACCAACGGCGCCTTGCCGCAGCCTTTCGCCACCGCTCGGTTGGTGCCGTCCCCACCGAGCGTGATGATGGCGGCCACCCCTGCTTCATCCAGGAGGCGGCCGGCCAGCGTCGAATCCTCAGCTGTCCCCACCGGGCGCATGGGCAGCGGCTCAGACCTGAGCGAGACCTCCGCGCTGCTGACCGCAGCCTGAGCGATGCCAGCGATATCCGGTAAGTAGAAGACGGTTTCGGCGCCACTGGCCGCCAGTCCATTGAGGACGCGGCGCAGTATCGCCACCTTTTCCTGGATGGTAACTGCGGAGGCGTGTCCGACCAGCCGGCGGATGTCAGTGCCCGCGATGGGGTTGGCGATCAGACCCACTGCCCTCATTGCCCGAGCCATTCGGCCATTGCGAAGATCATGGGCCGGACCGGATCAGCCCGCGACGGTGTCCAGGAAACGGCCTGGCGCGACAACCTCCGGCACGGGGACTTGGTCGAGTATCGCGGCCGCCAGCTGCTCCCCCGTCCAGCCGGCGAGGAGAATCCCGTTGCGATGGTGGCCGACCGCCATCCAGAGGGAGTCCACCTGAGGAACCGGGCCAATCGCGGGGATTCGGTCAGGTAGGCTCGGACGAAGGCCGGCCCAAGCTTCGGCGAATCTCGCCTCTCTTAAGGCCGGCACGACGCCGAACGCAAAATCGAGCAGTGTTGCGATCGACCCCGCGCCAACTGCGAGGTCATGACGATCGGGCATCTGCGTAGCGCCGACCAATACGCTGCCGTCAGCCTTCGGCGTCAGGTATCCGCCTGGCGCGAAGATGATCGGTCCCGCCAGACGCGCAGCCGGCACGAGTCTGACCAGCTCTCCCTTGATCGAAGTCAGCGGCAGATCCACCCCGGCGAGCCGCAACAGCGCAGCGTCGCTGCCGCTTGCCACCAGCACCGCATCGGCCATAAGCCGCTCGCCCGCGATCTGCACCCCGACTGCACGCCGGTCCTGAATCAAGATGGCGGTGGCCGGTGTGCCTTCGCGCACGTGGGCGCCCGCCGCAGAGGCCGCCCGGCTCAACGCCAGGCTGTAGCGTCGCGCGTCGACCTGCACCTCACCCGGGTAGAGCAACGCCCCTGCGAAGCCCGGACCGAGATGAGGGGCAAGCCGCGCCAGTGCGGTCGCGTCCAGGAATTCAATGCGCGGGTCGGACTGGCGCTGCCAGGCGAGCCGCGCCCGCAGGTCGCGCTCCTGCTCAGGCCGCGAGGCGAGCATGAGGACCCCACTGCGCACGAGGTCGACTCGCATCTGCGCGAGCTCCTCGACCGACTCGAGCCAGAGCTCGAAACCACGCAGAGCCGCCAGACACAAGTCCACGAAGTCGCCGGGCGTGTCACTCTCGGAGAGCGGCGCCAGCATGCCGGCCGCCGCCCCGGACGCACCCGACCCCACGGCACCGCGCTCCACCAGGATCACTTCGGCGCCGCGCCGCGCCAGGGCGAAGGCCGCCGAGCAGCCAATCACGCCACCACCGACCACGACCACACGCACCGGCTAGGGCTCGGCGGTGGAGCCAAGCAGGAGTGCCGGCTCTTCGAGCAGGCGAACGACCTCGGTCAAGAAGTCGGCCGCGGGCGCGCCGTCAACGACGCGGTGGTCGAAGGTCAGGCTCAGGACCATGAGCAGGCGCGGGACGATCGCACCATCGACCACGGCTGGCTTCCAGCGCGCCCGGCCCATACCGAGGATGGCGGTCTGGGGAGGGTTCAGCAGCGGAGTGAAGGCGTCGATCCGGTAGGCGCCGAGGTTGGTCACGCTGAGCGCGCCGCCTTCAACTTCGGCAGGCGCGAGGCCTCCTGCCCGCGCCCTGTCGGCCAGCTCGGCAATTTCGCGCCCCAAGGCGGCGAGGTCTTTGCGGTCTGCGTCCCTGACGACCGGAGCGATCAGCCCTTCCGGCAGCGCGACCGCGACGCCGATGTCGTTCCGGTCGGAGTAGGCCAGCCCAGCCTCCGTCCATCGAGCGCCCACTGCAGGATGGTTGTGAAGGGCAAGCGCGAGCCCACGGACCACCGCCTCCAGGTATGAGGCCCGGCGCTGCGAACCCTTGTTCAAGCGTTCCAGTTCGGAGGCCAGCGCCGTCACGTCTGCCTCCGCCGTGAGAGTTAGCTGGGCGGTTGAGCCCAGCCATGCTGAAAGGCGCTCGGCGATCGCGCGGCGCATCGGCGTGAGCGGCTCGATCCGATGTAGGCCCGCCCCGACGGCACCCGTTTCACCGCTCGCCGGCCGGGCAGCGGCACCCTTGACGTCAGCCTCCACGATGCGGCCGCCTGGTCCTGACCCGGTCACGCTTTTCAGGTCGACACCAAGCTCGCGCGCCAGCCGACGGGCCGATGGGGAGGCTGGTGCCGGCTCCAAACCTGCGCGCTCCCTCTCCTCGATCACCGGTGCTGCGGCCGGCATTGTTTCGCCGGGGCCCGCCGACTCCTCGCCTTCCACGATCACGGCGATCGGAGCACCCTGCCTGGCCACACCGCCAGGTGCGACCAGCAACTGCGCCACCCGACCGCTGAACGGGGAGTGCAGCTCGCTGCTCACCTTCTGGACCTGAAGCTCGGCCAGGAGGTCCCCTTCGTTGATGGAGGCGCCAGGCTCGATGAACCAGGCGACCACAACCCCCTCTTCGGCCTCCTCAGCCAGGCGGGGCATCAGGACCTCGCGACGCACAGTGCCTCTAGCACGGGTTCATTAGAAGGGGGACAAGGGACAAGTCCCTCGTCCCCCACCTCTCGACTCCTCTTACTTCTTGGCGACGAGCGCCCGAGCCGCCGCTGCGATCTTGACTCGATTGGGCAGTACAAACTCCTCCAGCGGCCGGCTGTAGGGGATCGGCACATCCGGCAGCGCGAGCCGCGCAGGCGGGGCGTCGAGATAATCGAAGGCTCCCTCGACCACGCTGGTGATCACCTCTCCCGACATCCCGAAGCTGCGATAGTCCTCGTCCACGACCAACAGGCGGCGCGTCTTGCGCACCGACTCGAGGATCGCCTCGCGGTCAAGCGGGATCACCGATCTCAGGTCCAGCACCTCAGCCTCGATGCCATCTTTGGCCAGGTCGTCGGCGGCGTCGAGCGCGCGGTGGACCATGAGAGAAACAGTGACGATGGTGAGGTCGCGGCCTGGTCGCTTCACGTCCGCCTTTCCGATCGGCACCGTATAGGGCTCCTCGGGGACGTCCCCGGTGGCGCGAGGGTTGGGCGTCATCCAGCCGAGCCCCATCACTCCCTTGTGAAACATGTAGAGGACGGGGTTGTCGTCGCGGATGGCGGAGATCATCAGACCTTTGGCGTCATATGGCGTCGAAGGGACCACGATCTTCAACCCCGGCAGGTGGGCGAACATCCCATACAGCGTCTGCGAATGCTGGGCGCCGTCGCTGTAGCCGCCGCCGATGGCGGTCGTGATCACAACGGGCACCTTGAAGTTGCCCCCGGACTCGTAGTGGATCTTGGCCATGTGGTTATAGATCTGGTCCATGCAGACGCCGAAGAAGTCGACAAACATCAGCTCTACGATCGGCCTCATGCCCGAGAGCGCAGCCCCGGTGGCGGCGCCGATAAAGCCTGTCTCCGAGATCGGGGTGTCCATGATGCGCTCGGGGCCGAACTTCGCCAGCAGGCCCTCGGTGGCGCCGAAGATGCCTCCGTAGACGCCGACGTCCTCGCCCATCACGAAGACCGTCTTGTCTCTGTCCATCTCCTGGGCGATGCCTTCGGAGATGGCCTTGGAAGTTGTCAGCAACCGCTTTTTGGTTTCTACTGCCATGGCTCGTATCTCCTAAGCGAAGACGTGGAGGAGCGCCGCGTCGGGCTCCGGGTATGGGCTCTGGCGGGCGAACTCTACCGCCGCGTCGACCTCGGCCCGGGCGTCCTTCCAGACCTTCTCGGCCGACTCGGTGGTCAGCGCTCCAGCCTTGATCAACTGCTGCTCGTAATGTTTGAGCGCATCCCGCCGCTGCAACGTCTCCATCTCGTCTTTCGTCCGGTAAAGCTGTGGATCGCCTTCGAAGTGCCCCAGCAAGCGATCGGTCTTGACCTCGATCAGAGTCGGACCCTTTCCGGCCCGAGCCCGAGCGACCGCCTCGCCGGCAGCCTCATAGATGGCGGTCGGGTCGTTGTCCGGGATGAGCACGCCTGGGATCCCATACGCGGCCGCGCGATCACTGTTGTTGGCGATCGCTGTCGCTGTGGCCTTGGCCACGCTGATGGCCCAGGTGTTGTCCTCACAGACGAAGACCACGCCCAGATGCCAAAGCGCGGCGAGGTTCAGCGATTCGTGGAAGGCACCCTGGTTGGCGGCGCCTTCCCCGAAGAAGGACACCGCGATATCGTCGCGCCCCAGCTTCTTGAAGGCGAGAGCGTGACCGACCGCCGTTGGAATTCCTTCACCGATGATCCCGCTGCACCCGAAGTGCGTGACCGGGTCGAACAGGTGCATATGGCCACCCTTGCCATGCCCGAGGCCTGTGTCCTTACCAAAGATCTCGGCGGCAAGCTTTTTCATGTCCATGCCGTGAGCGAGCGCGACATGGTGCGGACGATGGGTCGCGGTCACCGCGTCGCTCGGGCGTAGGTGAATGCAGACGCCCGCCGCGACCGGCTCCTGCCCCGCCGCCAGGTGCATCTCACCGGGCACGGGACCGGCTGCGATGTCAAAGGCCGGGGTCTTGCCCTCCATGTAGATCTTCTGGATCGTCTCCTCGAAGATGCGGATCCGCACCATCTGGTGGTGCATCTCGAGCTGTTCTTTCTTACTTACCATGCTTCGTCCTCCCAACTGGCCTCGACGGGGGCCCCCATTCATAGAAGAAGATCGTAGTAGCCATCCAGGTCGATTGGCGCCTGCATCGGTCCCACTCCGGCAAACGGCAATGCAGCAGCAATCCGAGCCATGCAGCCCAGACAGATCGAGGTTAGCTTGGCTCAAATCCTGCACTAGGGCCGTTAGTCCCGACTAAGTTGGGACCTGGAGCTGGGTCGCGTGGCCTGGACTACGCCACGGCCGGGTCGACGACTGGCCCTTTCAGAGCCATTTCAGCGCCGAGGCCTGGCCGGACTACATGAACTACTGGACGGCTCTTGGACCAAGGCAGAGGCCACGGGCACGCGTACGATTCAAGCATCCCGTAGGACGCATGCAGAGGGGGCGTTAGATGGCAAACGAAGTCTCATGGTTGCTCGAGGTTGCCGTCAAGCCGGGTGCGTTGGACGGCTTCAAAGTGCTGATGAAAGAAATGGTCGAGTCCACGTTGGATGAATCAGGGGCGTTGAGTTACGAGTGGTTCATCACCGACGACGGCAAGGCGGTGCACGTCTACGAGCGCTACTCGGATTCCCCGGCCACCTTGATCCACCTGGGCCATTTCGGCGAGAAATTCGCTGCACGGTTTCTCGGTGCGGTAGACCCGACGAGGCTCACTGTATTCGGAAGTCCAAACGATGCGGTTAAGTCCGGGCTGGCCGCATTCAACCCTAAGTATCTAGCCCCGTTCGGAGGCTTTGCCCGCTAGCGCCCTGAGTTGACCGGCGCCAAATCACCTCGCTCGGAGGGTTGCCCAAAGCGCGCTTCCGGTGCGCAGCAAACCGGGCGAGGTGGCGCAGCCTGTTAGATCGCGAGCCCTCGACGGCGCTCAGCGGGTCAGCTTGATTGGCTGCCGGTCGCCCCCATCGCGGCCTCCCTCGCGGTGCCCGTTGCCCCGAGCAGGACCTTCACTCCCATCCGCTCCAGCATGTGGACCATGGGCGGACCCATGTGGTTCGCCACCACCGCCTCGACGTGATGTTCTTTGAGGAATCGAGCCACCCGGGCGTGATGTGAGCCCTCGGTTCCCGAATCGTGGAGCGCGTTCCACCCGACTTCGTACTCTTGCCAGGCCCCGATCCCGTCGCCCGTTACCTGCGTGATTGCCACCCGATCGGCGCGACCCCAGCGGGGGTCGATCAGGCCCTCCGTTGTGACGGGAACGCAGACCACCATTTCGAATCACCTCGCTTGTTACTTTGGCCTCGCCCAGGTCGCCAGGCCAAATCTTAGTCGACGACTCCTTCGGCGAAGAGGAGCCGCCCCTCGGGCGCTACGCCTTGTCGATGCTGACCATCCAATTGAGGCCGAATTTGTCCGTGAGCCAGCCCACATCGGCGCGGGCGCGGCCCTGAAAGTTGATGTAAGGGCTCAAATATTGCCGGCTCATCTCGATCTCCTTGTCACACCGGTCGAGCCTCTTTCCGATCAGGCTCGCTGGACTGCGGCGCTGATCGCGTTGGCGGTGGCGGCCGGATCGTCGACTCCAATGATCAGCTTGGCGTAATGCTCGTCACGCAATCGGATCGCGATTGCCTTGTCAGGGTCGTGGACGTCCCAGAACGCCCACTCGCCATGGTGGATAAAGCGCCCTGCGGTGATGACGCCAGGCAGGTTGGTGCCGCCGGCACGCAAGCCGTGCCAAATCTGATGCGCCTCGGGTGCGGAAGCGTCGACGGCGGCGATGTGTTCAAGGGGCACTTCGAGTTGACTCTCGAGGGCGAAGAAACGATCTGCGCCACGAATGTGAACGATGACGCTGCTGGGTGTGATCTCGATCTCCGCCATCGGCGTCAGCCTACCCGATCAGCGAGCACCTCTTCTGCAGCAGCTCGCCCCGACCATGCAGACCCACTGGTCAACCCAACACAGAGCCGAGACGAAAGCAAGAGTGCCTGCGAAGGTTGAGGTGCTGCCGGCAGGCGACCTGCCGGCAGCAATCGTTTCAGAGTCCGTCGTGGATGAGACGCCCGAGTGTCTTGTACTTGTCAGGCTGGCTGCTCTTGAGGTAGAACGCAAGCCCGATCCCGGCGGCGAAGATGACGAGGTCGATAGGCCCGAGCCAGCGCGCGAAGCCCAGGCCGCCGCCGATGAAGTCGACGTTCTGGAAGAGCAGGAACAGCACCACCGCCTGTCCGGCAAAGGAGATGATGGGTGCCAGCACTGTGCTCCACCAGTGGACTTCGCTGCCGTGGTGCTGCCAGAAGTAACGGAGGATCGCGACCGAGACCAGTGCCTGCACAGCAAGGATCACGATCACTCCCATGATCGCCATCAAGCCGTATAGGTCAAGGTAGGCCTGCTGGAACGGGTTGTCGCGGCCAGCGAAGATCGCAAAGGCGATCACGATCAGGCCGGCAATCACCGACTGCGTGATGGACGCGATGTGAGGGCTCTTGTAGTGGGGATGAGTCGTACCCAGCGCGGCTGGGAGCACCTTTTCACGACCCAGTGAGTAGAAGTAGCGCGCGGCCGTGTTGTGGAATGCCATGCCGCAGGCAAACGACCCGGTGATGATCAGGATGCTCAGAGCCTGGTCGACTCCGAGGCCGATGTACTGCTGCGCCGGGCCGATGTAGTAGTTATACGAGGCGGTTTGAGCTTGCGTAATTGCGGCCCCCAGGTTGGAGTAGCCGGCAAACGGCGCCCAGCTGGTGAGGATGTAGAAGATCCCCAGCCCCACGACCGAGATGTACATCGCCATAGGGACGATGCGCTTCGGGTCCTTGGATTCCTCGCCGTAGTTGGGCGCCATCTCAAAGCCGACCCATGACCAGAAGGCGAAGAACAGCCCGATGGCTGGAATGCCCGCGAGAAGGCTTCCATTGGCGCCGAAGCCCTGGAACGCCTTGACCGGGTTGATGGCGTCGAGCGTCATAGCCGTTGAGGTTGTAGCGCCCCGGGCGAACATGAACACGTCAAAGATCAGCAGGAAGACGACCTCGCCGATCAGGAATACGCCGAGGAGCCGCGCTGTGATCCGGATGTCGAAGTAGGTGATTAGCGAGATCGCGACGACCATGAACAGCGCGAGCCACGGCCACTGGATCTGGCCGAGCCAACCCGCGCCGGTGGCATTTCCGATCTGGCTCAGCTTGAGCTGGAGAAAGTACGCGAAACCGCCGGCCAGCGATGCCTCGAAGACCGAGTAGGCCACCACGGCGGCGAATCCGGTTCCGAGGCCCAGCTCACGGCCGAGGCCGTGGCTGATATACGAGTAGAAGCCCCCCGCGGTCGTCACCTTGCGCGCCATCGCGACGTATCCGACCGAGAAGATGACCAGGATGATCGTGGCGAAAAGAAACGCGGCCGGTGTTCCGAGCCCGTTGCCGAAGCCCACGGCGAGCGGCGTGTTGAACAGCATCGCCGAGATCGGCGCCGAGCCGGTCACCGTGAGGAAGAGCACACCGGGCAGGCCTACGGCATGCTTGCGAAGAGTCGACACGTCCTGCCGCTTTGAGACGTCGAAGATGTCCGCCTCCGCCTGCGCGAGCGGCTCGACGGCTACGTCCGTTTGATCAGCCATGTTGTATCCCCTCCCTGTCTTTTCGAATGCCGGCTGCCATCAATAGATCTCCAGGTATTCCTGGACCTCCCAGTCCGTCACGTGGTCCGCGAATCGCTGCAGCTCGTACCGGCGCATGACGGTGTACGCCTTGACGAACTCCTCCCCGAGCAGCTCCGTGATGCGGTCGTCCGCCTCAAGCAGCGAGAGCGACTCTTCAAGCGTGGTCGGCAGCTTCTGTTTTGACTCGTCATCCTCGGCCGGCGGGTGCGCCGGCGGCTCCAACTCGAGCTTGTCGACGATCCCGAGCAATCCGCTCGCGAGAAGAGCTGCTCCGGCGAGGTACGGGTTCGAAAGCCCCGATGGCGCTCGGTTCTCGATGTGGCGGCTCTCCGCCGTGCCGCCCTTGACCCGAACGAAGGCGGAGCGATCCTCGGGACCCCACGAAACATTGGTGGGGCTGAACGTGTGGCGGCGGCGGCGCTTCAGACAGTTCAGCGTTGGAGCCAACAGTGCGTAGGTGGAAGCAGCGTGGCGCAGCTGCCCGGCGATGAACTGGCGCCCGGCTTTCGACAACCCCGCCTCCGCACCGTCATCGGACATTACGTTCTTGCCCCCCTCCAGGCGCACCAGGCTCATGTGGATATGCGACCCACAGCCTGCGGAGTCGGCGAACGGCTTGGACATAAAGGACGCGAGGAGCCCTTCGTGCCGGGCGATCTCCTTGACTCCGTTCTTGAAGCTGAAGGCGAGGTCTGGTCCGGCCATGCCGCGGCCCGGCGCGTAGTTGATCTCCCACTGGGAGCCCGCGTACTCGCAGTTGGCGGTGATGATGTCGATGCCGAAATCGCGCATCTGGTCGACGATCCGCTGGATCGCCGGCACCCATGTGTTCCGAACCGAGTTGAAAATGTGGTAACCGCCGAAAAGCCGCTGGTGAGTCTCAGGATCGAGAAGGTAGAACTCGCACTCCATTCCCATCACCGGCTCGTAGCCGAGCTCGTGGCAGCGGTCGAGCACGCGGCGGAAAACGTGACGCGGCGAAGCCGCCAGCGGCCGGCCGTCCTCCCAGGATGCGTCGCAGATAAACCTCGCGGTGGCATCTGCCCAGGGCACGACCGCGGCGGTAGAAGGGTCGGGCCGCAGCAGCTGGTCGGCATACGCGACCTCTTCGTTGTAGAGCGTGCCGGGAACAACGTCGGAGCGTGAGTCCAGCACAGCGGCTCCGCCGTACATGTTGAGGCCGTTCTTCGCGTAGCCGGCGGCGTGGTCGATCGGGACGATCTTGGAGCGGCTGGTGCCGTGCATGTCAGGCAGCTCGAACCGGACGTTGCGGATGCCGCGCTCCCTCCATTCGGCAAGCACCCTCTCGACGGAAATTGATTTGCCCTCGGCAATCGCCATTACATCAACTCCTGGTTCCGTTGTTCCAGGGCCGTGTGTCGAGGCCGAGTTCGGCCGCCAGCGCCTCTGCTGCTTCGGCCCGCGCATCGGGCACCACGGCCAGAACGCCACCTTCGCGCCCGTCGCCGCGCAGCAGAGCTGCAGCCACGACCCTCGGTGGTTGGAAATGCCGGCCGCCCCATCCCAGCGACGGATACGAGTCGTGC
>Ga0208848_1000188_pt1 | contig 12168 bp, 9 predicted proteins | sample NGESurshal072012_2_FD_184455 | JGI IMG/M metagenome (GOLD analysis project Ga0208848, IMG submission 184455) | Arctic peat soil microbial communities from Barrow, Alaska - NGEE Surface sample 210-1 shallow-072012 (SPAdes) | ecosystem: Environmental > Terrestrial > Soil > Wetlands > Peat ... | reverse complement strand
CCCGCCGCGAGCGCACGCGCCGCCGCAGTGATCAGTGAGTCCATCGGAATCCCGTCACACTTGTAACTCCCATCCTTCGATGTCCGGCGCTTAGGGTATCCCATGACGAACGACCATCAGGTCGTCTCGAGAAACGATACGAAGTACGGCGCCGGCTCCGGTGAGCGGCTATGCGTCGGTGAGCGGGACTCGCTCGTCGAACAGGCTCAGGAGGCGCGCTTGAGCGCTTAGGGCCTCGGCGCCTTCGGCACGCGAGTAATGGCCTTCGCTATCCATTACCCAAGCTTGCGTGTCGTCTTCCAGATACAGCTTCAAATCCTCGGCGACCCGCGATTGCAGGTCGGGCTCCTCCACCGGGAACGCAACCTCGATGCGGCGGAATAGATTCCTATCCATCCAATCCGCGCTGCCGCAGTAGATCTCGCGCGCTCCGGCGTTCTCGAAATAATAGACGCGGGAATGTTCGAGGAAGCGGCCGACGATGGAGCGCACCTTGATGCGTTCGGACACGCCCGGCACGCCGGGCCGCAAACAGCACAATCCGCGCACGATGAGGTCGATGTCCACGCCGGCGCGCGAAGCCCGGTACAGCGCTTGGATTATGGTCGGCTCGGTGAGGGCGTTGAGTTTCGCGATGATGCGGGCGGGTTTGCGGGCTCGGGCATGGGCGCATTCCCGCTCGATCTTGGCCAACAACGCTTGATGCAGGCTGAACGGCGCATGCAGCAGCTTGCGCAAGCGCGGGACGCGCGTCAGTCCCGTCAACTGCAGAAATATCTCGTGGATGTCCTCGCCGACCGATTCATCGGCTGTCAGCAGGCCGTAGTCCGTGTAGAGCCGCGCGGTCTTGGGATGATAGTTGCCGGTGCCCATGTGGCAGTAGCGCCGCAGGCCCTTTTCTTCGCGCCTCACCACCATCACGAGCTTGGCGTGCGTCTTGAAGCCGAACACGCCGTACATGACGTGGGCGCCGGCTTCCTGCAGCCTGGTCGCGAGTTCGATGTTCGCTTCTTCGTCGAAACGCGCCCGCAACTCGATGATGACGGTCACGTCTTTGCCCGCCTGCGCGGCCTCGGCGAGCGCGCCGACGATCGCGGAATCGCTGCCGGCGCGATACAGAGTCTGCTTGATGGCGAGCACCTGCGGGTCGCTGGCCGCCTGCTTGATGAAATCCGTGACGGGGCCGAACCCCTGAAACGGGTGGTGCAGGAGCACGTCGCCGGCGCGCAGCGTGGTGAAGATATCGGTGCCCATGCGCAGGCGCTCGGGAATGCTCGGCGCGAACGGCGCGTACTTGAGTTCGGTACGGTCCACCAAATCGTACACCGCCATCAGCCGGTTGAGGTTCACCTGTCCCGAAACCTTGTACAGATCGTCGCCGGTGAGTCCGAATTGCCCGAGGAGGTAGCTGAGAATTTCGTCCGGACAATCGTGGGCGGTTTCCAACCGGACGGCGTCGCCGAAGCGCCTCGACGCGAGCTCGCCTTCGACCGCGCGCAGCAGATCGTCGACTTCTTCCTGCTCGACGAATAAGTCGCTGTTGCGCGTGACTCGAAATTGGTAGCAGCCGCGCATATGCATGCCCGCGAACAGCTTGGAGACGAACGCCTCGACGATGGTGCCCAAGAACACGAAGTTGCGGCTGCCGAGTTCATCCGGCAACTTGATCAGGCGCGGCAAGGAACGCGGGGCTTGCACAACCGCGAGACCGCTGTTGCGGCCGAAGCCGTCCTCGCCCTCGACCACTACGGCGAAATTCAAGCTCTTGTTGAGTATTTTTGGGAACGGCCGCGCCGGGTCCAGAGCCAGCGGGCTGAGCACGGGCTCGACCTCGCGGCTGAAATAGTCGGCAAGCCACGCGGCCTGGGCCTCGGTCCACATTTCGGGCGACACGAACACCACCCCGTTTAGGCTAAGTTCCGGCATGAGCACATCGTTCAGCAGCTGATACTGCTCGTCGACCAGGCGCACGGCACGGGTGCGAATCGCCTTCAGTTGTTCGGGAACCGGCAATCCGTCCGGTCCGCCTTGTACCGCGCCGGCCTCCAACAGCTCCTTGAGACTGGCGACGCGGATCTCGAAGAACTCGTCGAGGTTCGCGCATGAGATGCACAGGAACTTCACCCTTTCGAGCAGCGGAATGCGGCCGTCCTTGGCCTGCTCCAGGACGCGCTGGTTGAACTCCAGAAACGAGAGCTCGCGATTGATATAGAGCTGCGGCGTTTGGAGGTCGGTGTCATTCATTGCTGCGAAGTCTGGCGGTCTGGTGACGGGGTGTGAGCTTATGGCTGGCGGGCTAAGCGTAACGATACACGCCGCCGAGGATTCGGGCGCCCGCGGCGCCGGTCACGCTGCCCGCGCTCGAGCTCAACCCTTCGAGAGTGCGCCGAGCAAACCAGGCGAAGGCAACCGCCTCGATATAATCCGGATCCAGCCCGAGCGCCGCGGTGGTGGCGACGCGATTCGGCGTCATCAATTGCGCGATGGCTCCGAGCAGTCCGGCGTTGTGCGCACCGCCGCCGCACACGTATAGCGAGGCGCCGGGGGCGTGCCGGCGGACCGCCGCCGCGACCGTGAGCGCCGTAAATTGCTGCAAAGTCGCCTGAACATCCTGCGGCCGCCGGGAAACAGCACCCAGCTTGTTTTTGAGCCAGGCCATGTTGAACAGCTCGCGGCCGGTGCTCTTCGGCGGGGCAAAGCTGAGATAGGGCTCATCCAGGAGCTGTTGCAGCAGGGTGTCGTCGCAGCGACCGGTGCTGGCCCAGGCGCCGTCGGCGTCGAAATCCTTGCCCTGATGCAGCGATATCCAGGCATCGAGCAAGCGGTTGGCAGGTCCGGTATCGAAGCCCGCGACCACCGTGCCGCGCCGCAAGATGGTGATATTCGCGATACCGCCCAGATTGGCGATGACGCGATCCTCAGCGTCGCTGCGAAATACCTGGTCGTGGAACACCGGCAAAAGCGGCGCGCCTTGTCCGCCGGCGGCCAGGTCGCGGCGACGGAAATCGGCCACCACCGTGATGCCCGTCATTTCGGTCAGGGTGTTGGGATCGCCGATCTGCCATGTGAAGGGCGTCGGCAAATCCGGGCGATGGCGCAGGGTTTGTCCGTGGCTGCCGATCGCGGTCACGCGCTTAGGCCCGACGCCTGCATCGCGCAGCAGCGCGAGCGCGGCCTCCGCAAAACCCCTGGCCAATTCCACATCGAGTTCGCCGAGTTCGTCGAGCGCAACGCTGTCGGGGGAGTCGAGAACGTGCGCGATCCGGCGCTTGAGCTTGGGGTGAAAAGCCGTTGCGCTGACGGCAATGATCCGCAACGGCGACACGTCGAAATCGACGAGGGCGGCATCGATGGCGTCCATGCTGGTTCCGGACATTAGGCCGAGATAGAAACCCATTTGCAGCGTGAGGCGCCTCTTGAGGCGTCAGTTGATCGAGATCCGCGATCGATCGTCGACGAAGCCGGCAGTCGAATCGTTGAGGACGGACGACACGCTGAACGCACTGACGGGCGTTTCGGCGGCCAGCGGCCCGGCGGCGCCGGGAGCGCTCTGCACCGGCAGCCACTGCGCGAGCAGCGGCGCGGTGACAAGACGGAATTTCTCGAGCATCTGCGCGCGGAGCGGTTCGGCGCCCGGCAAGTGCACGGTCTGCGGATTCTTGTGCTCGCCGTTCACGAGGTACTCGTAATGCAGGTGCGGGCCCGTTGCCAGTCCGGTCATCCCCACGTAGCCGATGATCTCCCCCTGCTGGACATGTGTGCCGACGCGAATGTTCTTGGCAAAGCGCGACATATGACCATACAGGGTCGACACGCTGCTGCTGTGGGCAAGCACCAGCGCATTGCCATAGCCGCCGCGCCGTCCCGCGAAGCTGACTCGGGCGTCGCCGGCGGCGTGCACAGGCGTGCCGGTCGGCGCCGCATAGTCGGTTCCCATGTGTCCGCGAATGAGATTCAAGATGGGGTGCTTGCGATGCGGGTTGAACACCGAGCTCACGCGGGTGAACTCGACGGGCGCCCGCAGAAGCGCTTTGCGCATCGGAAGGCCGTCCGGAGTGTAGTAGCCGGCGCTGCCGGTATCCGCAACGAAGCGCACTGCCCGATACACCTTGCCGTTATTGACGAACTCGGCCGCCAGCACCTCGCCATCGCGCAGGTATTTTCCATCCTGATAGATTTGTTGATAGACGGCCGTGAAGCGATCGCCCTCGCGAATGTCGAGCACGAAGTCGATATCCCAGGCAAACACATCGGCGAGTTTCAGCGCCACGCTGTCCGACACGTCGGCGGCTTCGGCCGCCTGAAACAGCGACGAATCAATGGTGGCGGTGGCGGTGCGGATCCGCGTCTCGATCGGGTTATCGATCATCTTCGCCGCGAATCCCTCGTCCGCGCGAACGACTTTGAGGGTTTGAGTTTCGCTCACCTTGCGCGTGAGCTCCGTGATCCCTCCGCCGGTATGCGTGAGCTTGATCGCGTCACCCGGTTTGAGTAAATCCAGACTCTGGCGGATGCCCGGTAATTGGCGAATTGCCGCGAGATCGGCCTTGTCGAGCGCCATTCGGCGAAAAATGGCGTCCAGCGTGTCGTTACGGGCGACAATGACTTCGATGGTCGATGCGAGACTGGCTTGTCGTGCAATGAGGGGTGCCTTCAGCGGTACGGCAGCGCTAGGTACGGGCGACAGCGAGGTCGCCGAGCGCGGGACGGTCGCGGCTCGGTCAGGCGTCGCGGAGGTGTCGCGGGCAGAGTGCCAAAGAATGAGAGCCCCGCAGGCAGCCGCGGCGTAGGGCGCCAGCCGAATCATCAGCCCCTTGAATCGCCGGGATAATTGGGAGGTTCCGAGGTTGTTGCGGTGCACCAGAGGTTTACCAGGCGCTTCGTAGCAAAGCGGCTGCCTAGGCTAGCCGCGGGCCCTGGTCCGGTCAATCGAGTGCGCCACACATTGCGCACCCATACAATCCTCCGCAATGCGCCACCCAGCACCTATGTCCCCGCAGCCCGCTTCCGATCGCGCGTTCCTAGGCACTGCTTTGCATGCGCCGTTGCAAGGAGAGATGGAAATTCTGCGCGGCGCGCTCATCATCGTCGGCGCGGATGGCGCAATCAAGACGATTCATGCGCAGAACTCACCGGGCGGAATGTCGGCCGCGGCGCGCCACACGGCGGCCGGCACCTTGGTGACTCTGAGGGAAGGCCAATACTTGCTGCCGGGCCTGATCGATCTGCACGTGCACGCGCCGCAGTGGCCGCAGCTGGGCAAGGCGCTGGATCAGCCGCTCGAGTTGTGGCTGCGGACATTTACATTTCCGCTCGAGGCGCGCTACGCCGACTTGAACTTTGCGGCAACGGTGTACGAATCGCTGGTCGACGGCTTGCTCGCCAACGGCACGACGACGGCACTGTATTACGCCACCATCCATCTGCCCGCGACCCAGAAGCTGGCTGACATCTGTCTAAGAAAGTCGCAGCGGGCGCTGATCGGCAGGGTGGCGATGGACGACCCGGCCCAGTGCCCTGCCTATTATAGAGATGCCTCGGCCGGCGGCGCCGAGGCGGACACGCGAGAGTTCATCGCCTATGTTCAATCCATGCCGGGCAACGCGGATGCGTTGGTGAGGCCGGTGATCACACCGCGGTTCATTCCGTCGTGCTCGGATGAGTTGCTGCGCAGGTTGGGGGCGCTTGCGCGCGAGACAGGCTGCCATGTTCAGACGCATTGCTCGGAAAGCGACTGGGAGCACGGCTATGTGCTGGATCGCTGCGGGGTCACCGATACCGCGGCGCTCGAAAATTTCGGGCTGCTGTCGCGGCGTACCATTCTGGCGCACTGCAACTTCATCGACGATGCGGATATCGCCCGGATACTCAAAGCGGGTGCGGGCATCGCGCATTGTCCGCTGTCGAACGTCTATTTCTCCGATGCGGTCTTTCCCTTGCGCCGCATGCTTCAGCGGGGCGTCCATGTGGGTTTGGGTACGGATATCGCGGGTGGTGCGAGTCCGTCCATCCTAGAGAACGCGCGGCAGGCTGTGATCGCCTCGCGTACGCTCGAATCGGGTGTAGACCCGGCGCAGAGCCGGGATCAGCGGCGGCGCGAGTCCTCGCGCATCGACGCGCTCACCGCATTCTGGCTGGCCACCGCGGGAGGCGGAGTCGCACTTGATCTTCCGATCGGGGTATTCCGAGAAGGCTATCAGTTCGATGCGATCGTGGTTGATGCCGGCTCGGCAAACAGCAATCTGCATCTCGACCCGGCCGACGCGCCGGAAGAGGTTCTACAAAAGATCATCTACAGCGCGGGTCGAGCCAATATCCGCGACGTGTGGGTGGCGGGCCGGTTGGTGCACACGCTGGCATCGCCGCCATCAGGCTGACAGGATGCGAACGACGATAGCAACACGCTCACGCCGCAGGGTGGGCGGTGGCGTACTCGGCGACGGCCGCCATCCAGCGGCGCTTCTCGTCCGGCGCAAGAAACGAGGCCTCGAAGGAATTGCATGCGAGCAATGCCAGGTCGGCATACGACAAGCCGAGCCCCCGCTGGATCGCCAAGTAATTCTCCAGCACGTACCCGCCAAAATAGGCCGGGTCGTCCGAGTTCACGGTGACGCACACACCGCGGTCGAGCAGTCGCTTGAGGTTGTGGGCCTCGATTGTTGCGAAGACGTTCAGTCTGACGTTCGACAGCGGGCAAACCGTCAGCGGCATGCGTTCACGCACCAGACGCTGCACCAGTTCCGGGTCCTCTTCGCAGCGCACGCCGTGATCGATGCGCTGCACCCGCAGTATGTCCAACGCCTCGTAAATATAGGCAGGCGGTCCTTCCTCGCCGGCGTGTGCCACCGTGAGCAGCCCTTCGCGCCGCGCCCGATCGAACACCGCGGCAAATTTCGACGGCGGGTGGCCGGCCTCCGACGAATCGAGCCCCACCGCGGCGATGAACTCCTTGTAGGGTAGGGCAAACTCCAATGTGCGCATCGCGTCGGCGGCGCTCAAATGCCGTAAAAAGCACAAAATCAGACGCGACGTGAGGCCGAATTCGCGTTCTGCCTCCTTAAGGGCTCCGCGAAGCCCCAAGAGCACGGCAGACAGGTCTACGCCTCGCGCGGTGTGGGTCTGCGGATCGAAAAAAATCTCGACGTGCACTACGCCTTGATTCTGGGCCTTGCGCAGGTAGGCTTGAGTCAAGGCGTGAAAGTCATCCTGATCGCGCAGAACGTCGGCGCCGGCATAGTAGACATCGAGGAAGGACTGCAGATTCGGGAATTGGTACGCACGGCGCAGGTCGTCGACCGTTGCGTGCGGCAGCACAATCCCATGTTTCCGCGCCAGCCGGAACGCCAGTTCGGGCTCCAACGTCCCTTCGATGTGAACGTGCAGTTCCGCTTTGGGCAGTCCTCTGACAAACTCTTCGACGGGGAGAAATTGATCGCTCACGACCATCCCGGGAAATTCCGATTGACGTGCTGGTTACTGTATACGAGTTCCATAGGCGATGCGTTCGACGCCTGCGCCGCGCGGCTACCGCCATGCCGAGAAATCGCATACACTCGATGGAAATCAAAATCCGCGGCAGGTTGTTGGTGCGAAATCAGGGGCGACTGGCCGCCCTGCATTTAGGATACAGGTATGGGCCAGTTGACGACTCACGTGCTCGATACCACCGCCGGATTGCCGGCAGCCGGCGTGCGGATCGAGGTTCACGAGTTGACGCCGCAGGCGCCCAAGCTCCTTACCTCCGTAATCACCGGCAACGATGGGCGATGCCCCGCGCCGCTCATCGCCGGCGATGCATTTCATGCCGGGCGCTATGCGCTGACCTTCTATGTGGCGGAATATTTTCGCAAGAGGGGCATGAGTCTGCCGGATCCTGCGTTCATCGAGGACGCCGTGATTCGGATTGGTATCGCCCATCCGGATCAGCACTACCATGTGCCGCTGTTGGTCTCGCCGTGGAGTTACTCGGTATATCGAGGAGGGTAGTCGCGCATGCCGGAGGAGAACCTCAAGAGCGCATCTAGTGCGGTTCGCTTCGTCCTCGACGGGCAACTCGTGACCGCCTCCAATCTGCCGCCGACCATGACGGTGCTCGAGTATCTGCGCGACGTCGCACATCGCACGGGCACCAAGGAAGGGTGCGCGGAAGGCGATTGCGGTGCGTGCACCGTTGCGCTCGGCAGGCTAGCCCCGGACGGCAGCCATGTAAGCTATAGAGCGGTCAATTCCTGCATCCGATTCCTGCCCACGATCGATGGGCACGAACTGGTCACCGTGGAGAGTCTGCAGGGCGAGGACGGCAGCTTGCATCCGGTCCAGCAAGCGATGGTGGATCATCATGCATCGCAGTGCGGCTTTTGCACGCCGGGCTTCGTGATGTCGTTGTTCGCATTGTATTTGCAAACCGCGGCTCCGTCGCGCGAACAAGTCCTGGAAACGTTGTCCGGCAATCTATGCCGCTGCACCGGCTACCGCCCCATCATTGAAGCGGGCTGCCGCATGGGGAGCTATGCGGTGCCGGCGCATTGGAGCCGGGACGCGGCGAACTCTCCCGTCCGCCGAGAGGCGCTGCGAGCGATACGGCGCGACCATGCGCTCGTGCTGGAGGACTTTTATGCACCGCGCACCATCGGTGAACTTGCCGCGGCGCTGCAGAGCGAACCCGACGCGCTGGTTCTCGCCGGCGGTACGGATATTGGTCTCTGGGTTACGAAGCAGCTGCGGGATCTGCCGCCAATCGTTTACGTTGGCGAGGTCGCGGAGCTCCAGTACGTGGGAAGCGATGCGGCCGGTCTCGTGATTGGCGCCGCCGTATCGCTGACTGACGCCTGGGGTGCAATCGTTGGCGCGTTTCCGCAATTGGCAGAATTGGCGCAGCGTTTTGGCTCACCGCCGGTGCGCAACTCCGGCACCCTGTGCGGCAATCTCGCCAACGGTTCGCCGATCGGAGATTCCATGCCGGTATTGATTGCTCTCGACGCCGAACTTGAGTTGCGCCGCGGCGCGCGCACGCGCCGGGTGCCGCTCGAACGCTTCTACCTCGGATATCAGCGCAACGCGCTCGAATCCGGCGAATTCGTTGTGTCGGCGCGCGTGCCTCACCCGAGCCCCGGTCAATGGCTGGCAAGCTATAAGGTGTCGAAGCGTTTCGATCAGGATATCTCCGCGGTTTGCGCCGCGTTTGCGGTGCAGGCGGAGGGTGGACGCGTCCGCGCCGCGCGCATCGCGTACGGCGGCATGGCCGCCATACCGACCCGTGCGCGAGCAGCCGAGAGCGCCTTGATCGGTGCGGGCTGGACCCACGACGGTATTGAAACTGCAGCGGTTGCGCTCGCCGCTGATTTCCAGCCACTGACCGACCTGCGCGCGAGCAGCGCGTACCGCTTGCAATGCGCGGGCAATTTATTGCGCCGGTTCTATTTCGAACACGGCGGCGCGAGTGGGCCGCTGCGAACCACCGACCTCGCTCGAGCGACGGCCTAGGGCGATGGCTAGCGCGCGCAATGCACAGCGTCACGACAGCGCACACCTGCATGTCAGCGGCCGAGCGCTGTATGCCGATGACATCCCGCTGCCGGCGAACGCGCTGCATGCTGCCTTCGGCCTCAGCAGCATCGCTCACGGCCGCATCCGCGAAATGGACCTCTCGCCGCTGCAACGGATGCCGGGCGTGGCGGCCGTCGCTGCGGCCGGCGATGTCCCCGGCGACAACAACTACAGCACGCATCACGATGATCCGATATTCGCGCAAGGCGTGGTGCAATACGCCGGCCAGCCCCTGTTCGCGGTAGCGGCGAATTCCTATGCAGCGGCGCGTAAAGCGGCAAGGGGCGGCCGAATCGAGTACGAGCCGCTGCCGGCGATTCTAGACATTCGAGCGGCGCTCGCGGCGCATAGCTATGTGCTGCCATCCGTGCATCTAGTGCGTGGCCGTCCGCATGAAATGCTGTCGCAGGCCGCACATCGGCTGCGCGGTTCGCTGTGCATCGGTGGCCAAGATCATTTTTATCTCGAAGGCCAGATTGCCATCGCCGTACCGCAGGAAGACGGCACCCTCCTGGTGCACAGCTCGACGCAGCACCCGACGGAAGTTCAGCAGATCGTGGCGCGCGCCTTAGGCAAGCGATCGAACGATGTGACCGTGCAATGCCGGCGCATGGGGGGAGGTTTCGGTGGCAAGGAAACCCAGCCCGCCTTGATCGCCGCGGCAGCTGCGGTGCTCGGGCTTAACACGGGGCGGCCGGTCAAACTGCGTGTCGACCGCGACGCCGATATGCTCATGACCGGCAAACGGCACGACTTTGTTGCCGATTACGAAGTCGGGTTCGCCGCCGATGGCCGCATATCGGCGCTTACCATCATGTTGGCCTCGCGCTGCGGCTATTCGACCGATCTATCGGGGCCCGTCAACGATCGGGCGTTGATGCATATCGACAACGCCTATTATCTGGAGCACGTGGAGGTCGTCTCGCATCGCTGCAAGACCCACACGGTCTCCAATACGGCCTTTCGCGGTTTCGGCGGCCCGCAAGGAATGATGGTGATCGAGCAGATTCTCGATGAGATCGCGAGGACGTTGCGTCTGGATCCGCTCGATGTCCGTGGTGCGAATTTTTACGGCGTCGATGGCCGCAACGTGACGCATTACGGGCAAATCGTCGAAGACAATGTCATCCACAAGATCGTGGCTGAGCTGGCAGTCAGCAGTTGCTACCGCGAGCGGCGTTCAGCGCTGGCGGCGTGGAATGCCGAGAATTCAGTCATCAAACGCGGTCTGGCGCTCACGCCGGTCAAGTTCGGCATTTCTTTCACCGCGACGATGTTCAACCAGGCCGGCGCGCTGCTGCACATTTACAGCGACGGCACCGTGTTGCTCAATCATGGCGGCACCGAGATGGGACAGGGATTGCTTACCAAGGTGGCGCAGGTGGTCGCGGCCGAGTTGGGTGTGCCGTTGTCGGCGATTCGTGTCTCGGCGACCGATACCTCCAAGGTGCCCAACACGTCGGCGAGCGCGGCGTCGGCCAGCACGGATTTGAACGGCAAGGCGGCGCAGGTTGCGGCACAGAGCATTCGGCAACGCCTGGTTCGATATGCCTGCGAAGCCTACGATGTGGAGGCGCACGAGGTGTGTTTTCGCGACGGACTGGTCGCCATAGCTACGCGCGAGATCACTTTCGCCGAACTCGTGGCGCGCGCCTATCAGGCTCGGGTCGGCCTATCCGCGACGGGTTTCTACAAGACGCCGAAGATCGAATGGAACAAGGAAACAATGCGTGGACGGCCGTTCTTTTATTTCGCGTACGGTGCGGCGGTCAGCGAAGTTGCGATCGACACGTTAACGGGCGAGACGCAGCTGTTGCGCGTCGATATCCTGCACGACGTGGGTGCCTCGCTCAATACCGCGATTGATCTTGGGCAAATCGAGGGCGGATTTCTGCAAGGCGTCGGCTGGCTTACTTCGGAGGAACTGTGCTGGAACGCACGGGGCGAGTTGCAGACGCATGCGCCGTCGACGTACAAGATCCCCACGGCACGCGACTGGCCAGAGCAGGCCACCGTGCGGTTGCTCGAAGGGGAGCCGAATCGGCAAGATACGATTTATCGTTCCAAAGCGGTGGGCGAGCCGCCATTGATGTTGGCCCTGTCGGTATTTCATGCGATCCGTGACGCCATCGCGAGCTTGGGTCCCGAGGGCACGCTGCCGAATTTGGCCGCTCCCGCAACACCCGAATCGGTTTTGCGCGCGATGGGCCGGCTTAGCCCCACGGCGCCTTCATGAGTGTGCCGCCCGCCCCGTGGGTGTCAGGGCCGCCGCACACTCCGAGGGCGCCGGGCGTTGGTGCGCAGTGGCTGGAGCCGCTGAGGTGTTGGGTGCAGGCATTGATGCGAGCCCTGCAACACGACCCCGCCGTGGTGCGCATCGTGCTGGCTACGGTGCGCGGTTCGGCGCCGCGTGAACCCGGCGTCGGCATGCTGGTGGCCGCGAGCGGCATCCAAGGCACCATCGGCGGTGGCCAACTCGAGTGGGAGGCGCTGGCTGCGGCGCGCGCTTTGCTCGAGGAGCGGGAGGTGCCGGCCCTGATGCAGCGCATCGTGCTCGGCGCCGACCGCGGACAATGTTGCGGGGGCGTCGTCGAAGTGTGGCTGGAACGCTATACACGTGCG
>Ga0208848_1000187_pt1 | contig 12209 bp, 12 predicted proteins | sample NGESurshal072012_2_FD_184455 | JGI IMG/M metagenome (GOLD analysis project Ga0208848, IMG submission 184455) | Arctic peat soil microbial communities from Barrow, Alaska - NGEE Surface sample 210-1 shallow-072012 (SPAdes) | ecosystem: Environmental > Terrestrial > Soil > Wetlands > Peat ... | reverse complement strand
ACGAGCGCCGAAAGAGTCGCGCGCTCGCCGGGGCCGGTGATCTTGAGCGAAAGCACCGGCTCGTTCGGCTCGATCGCGGTGAGAACCACGCGGCGGCCGCCATGCAAGACGTCGCTGATCTTGGTGAAGGCGCCGGCCGGCATCGAGGCCGCCGGCCACGGCACTTCCTGCAGCATCGACTCATTGAGTTCGGTGCCGAAGCGCAGCGGCTGCTTGGCAACGACGACGGTTTGCATCGCCACCGGCTTCTTGTTCGCCTCGAAATTCGCCGCCTGCATGTTGGCCTGGTTGTTGAGCCATGCCTGGGCGATGAATACGGCGAGCAGGCCGAACACGACGGCGAACCCGATCATGACGATGGTGCTGGCACGCAAAGTTTTGGTCCCGTTTGACGCGATCTGAAACTTAGCCGTTCTGCTCGCGACGAGACTAAAAGAGACAAGGTATTCAATTGCTAATTTCGTCAGCCCATCTAGGGCTATGCTGAAGAGCGGCTGAATTACTATTGTTTACGATCGGTGTGCGATGCCGATAACTTTAGAGTAACCTTTCGCGACATTAACAATACTGCATGGTAACCCTGCGCAACCTGTAACGATTGATTGAGCCTAACGATCGGTTGCGCGGCACAAAAACCCAGTAAATACGGGCATGCGCCCACCCAGCGCCGCTGCCCGCCGACGCGGCGGGACATTGTCGAGCCAAATATAGGGTTAAGTGATCGCTCACCGGCGTTGCCCGTTCGGCTCGGTTGCGGCAACATGCGAGCGAGGCCACAACAATCGTCGCGTCCGCAACAGACGCGCATAACAATCCTTCCTGGGAGAACTCGTCGATGTCTAAACCGCGCATTAGCTACATCAATCCGGCAACGGTCAAAGACCCTGCCATGATCGCCGAGTTCGAGCGTTGCGCGCGGGAGGGAACGCCGCGGCCGGAAAGCCAGGCGATTCGTGCCCACGTGCCGGCGGCATTCTGGTCGTTCGCCAATACCTGGCGCGACGTGTTCAAGAACGGCGTGGCCGATCACAACATCAAGGAGCTCTGCCGCATCTATGTCTCACGCTCTGTGCTGTGCGAGTTCTGCGGCAACCAGCGCTCGATCAAGGCGGCCAAGTCCGGTCTCATGGAAGACGACTACGCCGACCTGATCAATTTCGAGAGTTCGACGCGCTACGACGAGCGGCAAAAAGCCGCGCTTGCCTATGCCGAGGCGATCACCTGGGATTTGCCGACCGACGATGCGTTCTGGGTCCGCCTGCACAAGCATTACAGCGAGCCGGAGTTGGTCGAGATCGGCTATTTTGTCGCCATCACCATGGGACAGCAGCGCTGGTTGCGCACATTGAACATCGAACACCACCAAATTCTCGCCGGCACCGACGGCTCGATGGCGCCCGGTTTCGAGACCGCGGAAGCACTCGAACGCTCCAAGCAGGCCGCCGACTACTGGGCTAAGATCAACGCCAAACCCTCGACACAGGCCGCCGAGTGACAAATCAACAAACGGCGGCATCCGCCATTCGCTCGTCCACTTCGCAAGGTGCCGCCGGCGAACCGCGTATCCGCGTCAAGGGACTGGCCAAGCGTTACGGTACGCTCGAAGTATTCCGCAATATCGATTTCGACGTGGCCGAACGCGAGATCGTCGCTGTGGTCGGGCCGTCCGGCTGCGGCAAGACCACGCTGCTGCGCTGCATCGACGGCCTGCTGCCGCACGATGCCGGCGAAATCTGGGTCGGCAACCAGCGCGTCGAAGAGCCGATCGCCGGCGTCGCCATGGTGTTCCAGCATTTCGGCCTGTTCCCGTGGAAGACGGTGTTCGACAACGTCGCCTACGGCTTGCGCATGGCCGGCGCGCCGAAGGCGGAGGTCGAGCGTAAGGTACCCGGGTTCATCAAGCTGGTCGGCCTCACCGGCTTCGAGACCGCGTTCCCCTATCAGATGTCCGGCGGCATGCAGCAACGTTGCGGGTTGGCGCGCGCGCTCGCCGTCGAACCGAACGTGCTGCTGATGGACGAGCCGTTCGCGGCAGTCGACGCGCAGACCCGCGAAATCCTGCAATTCGAGCTGTTGCGCATCTGGGACGAGCGGCCGACCGCCATGATCTTCGTCACCCATTCGATCGAGGAGGCGGTGCTGCTCGGCCACCGGGTGATCGTGCTCAAGGGCCGGCCCTCGAGCATCCACGAGACCATCACCATCGATCTGCCGCAGCCGCGCACGCGCGAGACGCTGCGCGAGCCGCGCTTCGCCGAACTGCGCGAGCAGGTGTGGGGCACGCTGATGCGGGAAGCCCGTGAAGCCGAATTCGTTTTCGAACGTTAGCGCATGATTCCGAAAAGTGGAAACCGGTTTTCGGATAAGATCATGCGCAAATAGTAGACATAAGAAAACGCAAGCAATAACGGAGGATTCCATGATCCGCAGAAGCTTCAACCTGATGGCCGGCGGTGCTGTGCTGGCCGCACTCCTGATCGGCGCCGGCCCGGCGTCGGCGCAAGACAAGAAAGTCGTCGTCGCCACTCCGGGCATTCCGCCGATCTTTTCCGTGATGATCGCCTTGGTCGCGGAGAAGCAGGGCTTCTTCAAGAAACACGGCGCCAATGTCGAAATCCGCCCGTTCGACAACGGCACCGCCGCGGCGCGCGCGGTGGTCGCAGGCGACGTCGATCTCGCCTGGTCGCCGACGCCGCCGGTGATCAACCAAATCTCCAATGCCGACGTTCCGCTGGTCGCGGTCTACGGCATGCCCAACCCGGATTGGGTGATCGGCACCACCGACGCCGGCAAGACTTGCAAGGACATGGTCGGTCAGGATGTCGCGGTCGATTCGATCAACGGCGCGCGCTCGGTGGCCTTGCGCTCCATGCTCACCGCCGGCTGCCCGGGCGTGAAGATCGAGGACGTCAAGCAAGTGGCGCTCGGCTCCAGCCCGGGTCCAGCGCTGCTGGCCGGCCGGCTGCACTTTGCCGTACTGCATCTCGATGACCTCGCCGAGATCGAGCATCAGGGCAAGAAGCTGAACATCCTGCTGGCGATGAAGAATACCAATCCGACCAGCCATTACCTGATCTTGGTGGTGCGCAAGGACAATCTGGATAAGAACCGCGACGCCATCGTGCGCACGGTCGCCGGTATGGTCGAGGCCGCCCGCTTCATGCAGGACCCGAAGAACGCCGACACGGTCGCCGAGGTGGCCGCCGTCACCGGGCACAACAAGGACGTCAACAAGGCGGCGCTCAAGGCTTACCTCGACACCGACTTCTGGGCGGCAAAGGACGACGGCATGCCGCGCAACAAGATCGAGGCTGTCGCCGCTCTCATGAAGAAGATCGGCTCGATCAAGCCCGACAAGGAAGCGGTGAGCTACGACAAATTTGTCGATGCCAGCGTGTGGAAAGACGCCAACGCGATGGTGAAGTGAGCCGCGTTGCCGTTCGCGCTGCGCCGCAATAACAACGAATAGTCGTCCCCCGCGAAGGCGGGGGACCCAGTATTCTTGGTGTTTGTGGTAGAATCGCAATCGCAGGGATTACTGGATCGTCCGCTTTCGCGGACGATGACAGCAGAGCGGGTGAATGTCAGTGCTTAGCAATTCGATCCGCCGCCACGCGCCGCTCTGGATCAGCATTCTCGCCGGCATCGCGCTGTGGGAGATCGCCGGGCGCAGCACCAGCGCGGCCTTCATGGTGCCGTTGTCGGAAACCCTGGTGCGGCTTTGGCAACTTATTTCGCGCGGCGAATTCATCAGCCAACTGCTCGACTCGAGCGAGCTGTTCCTCACCGGCTTCGTGCTGGCGCTGGCGGTCGGCGCGCCGCTCGGCATGCTGCTGGCGCGCGTGCGCGTGCTGCGCATCGGCATCGAGCCCTACATCATGATTCTCTACGCCACGCCGATGGTGGCGTTGATCCCGTTCATCCTGTCGATAATGGGCTTCGGCTTCGCACCCAAGGTGCTGGTGGTGTTTTTGTTCACCGTGTTTCCGGTGCTCTACAACACGGTGGAAGGCGCCCGCAGCATGAGACCCGAGCTGATCGAAGTGGCGAAATCGTTCCGCTCGAGCGAATGGGCGCTGTGGCGCGAGGTGATGCTGCCCTACACGCTGCCCTACACCATGACCGGCGTGCGCCAGGCGATCGGCCGCGCCTTGGTCGGCATGATCGCGGCCGAGTTCTTCCTGTCGTCGACCGGGCTCGGCCAGCTAATCATGGGCGCGTCGCAGGATTTCGATACCGCCGGCGTATTCGCCTCGATCCTGGTGATCGGGGTGATCGGCGTCGGTTTGACGCGGCTCGGCTTGAAGATCGAACAGCATTTTGCGCGCTGGAGGCAGTAGCGCATGATCCCGAAAAGTGGACACGGGTTTTCGGACAAGATCATACGCCGGGAAAAACACCGATGACTGAATCCATCATCGGCGCATCACCCGCCGCGGTCGCCAAGGCGCCGGCAACATCGCGTCTGACCACGCGGACCGGCAGTTTTATGCCGCGGCTGATGACCGGGCTCGCGATCGTGCTGGTGTGGGAGATCGTGGTTCGCGCCTTCGCTCCCGCTTACGTGGCAAAGCCAAGCACAGTGGTGCTGGCAATTCCGCGCGTGATCGTCGACCCGACGTTCCTACAGGCGCTCGGCGCCACCCTCACCGCGGTGGCCGAAGGACTGGCGATCACCATCGTCGTCGGTACCGCTATCGGGCTGCTGATGGGGCGCAGCAACACCATCGATCGGATGATCCGCGTCTACATCAATGGCTTCAACGCCTTGCCGATGATCATCGTGTTGCCGCTGTTTTCGTTGTGGTTTGGTTATTCGAGCGCGGCTCGCATCGCCACCATCATCTTCGCCGCGATCTTCGCCATCACCATGAACGTCGCCGACGGCGCCCGCTCAGTACCGCGCGAATACCTGGAGGTCTCGCGCTCGTTCCGCTCCGGCCGCCTTCGCATGTTGATCGATATCGTCTTGCCCGCTTCGATGCCCTATTTGCTGGCCGGCTTCCGGCTCGCCGCCGGGCGCGCGCTGATCGGCGCGGTGGTGGCGGAGTTCTTCCTCTCGGTCGGTGGGCTCGGCTACTACATCCTCTATAATTCGCGCTCGTATCACCACGACGAAGCCTTCGTCGGTGTGCTGCTGCTGGCCGCCTTCGGTGTCGGCTTCGAACTGTTGGTGAGCTGGGTCACGCAGCGCTTCATGCCCTGGTATCGGCGCGACGAAAAAAGCGCATGATCCCGAAAAGTAGGTACCGGTTTTCGGACAAGATCATGCGCCAAGCAAAAAGCTAACCTTCCCGCCACAAGGATCTAATTCATGTCATCCGACCCCTTGCTCAAGGCCGCGATTTCGCATTGGGGCCCGCGTTTCGTCGCCAACGGCGTCGTGCTCACCGATTTCGAGGAAGTCACTGGCTCGCTCACCTCCTATAGCGACTGGTGCCGCGCCTGGTCGGCGCGCGCTGCACATCATGAGCAGCTCGGCCGCGATGCGCTGGCGAAAAAACATCTGCTCACCGCCGGCGAATGTCTGTCGCGCGCCGGCGTCTACTATCATTTCGCGGCGTTCCTATTCGTTAACGACGTGCCACAGATGAAAGTCTCGCACATGAAAGCGGTCGAGTGCCGGCAAGCGGCGCTGCCGTATTTGCGCCCGCCGGGCGAACGGGTCGAGATTCCCTATCAGGGCAAGACGCTCGCCGGCATCCTGCGCAAGCCGGCCGGCATCGAAAAGCCGCCGGTGGTGGCGATGTCGGTCGGTCTCGACTCCACCAAGGAAGAGGGCGAGGCCTATGAAGCGCCGTTCCTGGCGCGCGGAATGGCCACGCTGATTTTCGACGGGCCCGGCCAGGGCGAGGCGCAATATGATTTCGCCATCCGCGGCGACTACGAAGTGCCGGTCAAGGCCGTGCTCGATTACGTGGCGACGCGCCGCGATCTCGACGCCGCGCGCGTCGGCATGTGGGGCGTCAGCCTCGGCGGCTACTACGCGCCGCGGGCCGCCGCGTTCGACAAGCGCATCAAGGCCTGCATCGCGCTCGGCGGCCCGTTCAACTGGGGCGCGGCCTGGGACGGCTTGCCGGAACTGACGCGCGAAGCGTTCCGCGTGCGCAGCCATTGCAAGACGCAAGAGGAAGCGCGCAAGAACGCCGCCACGCTGTCGCTCGAAGGCGTGGCGGACAAAATCACCTGTCCCATTTTCATCGTGAACGGGCGGCTCGACCGCATCGTTCCCGCGAAAGACGCCGAGCGCCTGGCGCGCGAGGTGAAGGGGCCGGTCGAACTGATGATGATCGAGGACGGCAACCACATCGCCACCAACCGCGCCTACCGCTGGCGCTCGCAGAGCGCGGATTGGATGAAGGAGCAGTTGGGGTAGCATCCCCACCCGCTCATTCCCGCGCAAGCGGGAATCCAGCAACGATCGCTCAGCCTGGACCCCCGCTTTCGCGGGGGTGATCGGAGAATAGTAGGTGAACGCTCAGAGCTGCAGAAATCCCCTCGGCATCGTGTGCATCCGCTCGATGCCGCTGTCGGTGATCACCACCATCTCCCCCGTCTGCACGCCGGCCTTGCCGTCACGCGTCACTACGTTCGGCTGAATCACCACCGTCTGCCCGGCGCGGAACGGCTCTTGCGGCACCGGCCCGGCCGGACGGCTCTTGCTACCCAGGATCGGCGGCAAATAGCCGCCCCCATAGCCGTGCAAGAGATCGTCGATAATGGTGAAGCCGGCATCCTCGATCACGCCGGAAGCTTCGATCACCAGCGCCGGCGTTGCGCCGGCTTTGAGCACGGCGGCAATCGCATCGAAGGCGGCATCGGCCGCCGTGTGCAGCTCGCGATAAAGCTGGCTCGGCTCGCCGAGCGCAAAGCTGCGCAGCACCTGCCCCGGATGCTCCCAGAACGCCGCGCTGATCTCGGCCACCGCCGCATCGCCGGCCTGCACCCGCCGCGTGGACGCAAACTGCCGCGGCACCGCCAGGTCGGGCGCGCTCATCGAGGTGGTGCCGATGTAGTGAATGACGTTGGTGGCGCCCTGCGCAACATAAGCGCGCTCGACCACATCGCCGAGCTCGCGTTCGCTCATTCCTACTTTCAAGCCGTCGCGCAGCGCCGCCATGCCGAGATCGCTGAAATGCGCGCCGATGCGTAGCCAGTCGATTTCCTCCGCCGATTTGACCTGCCGCAGTTTGGTGTAGGGGCGCGTGAGATTGGCGATTTTCGGAAAGCGCGCGGATAGATGCGAATGTTGGTCCGCGGTCAGCGGCCCGATGAATGCGATCCGGCCTGTGCGCGAGCCGCGCTGCTCCAGCACCTTGATCGCGGCACCGATCGACGACTCGCCGCCCCACGCTACATCGGCCTTGTCGGCAATGACCCGCGCCTGCGGCGCGTGATTGACGTATTGCACAAACAGCGCGTCGCGCTCACCCGGTGTGTGCACGCCGACCGCCTCGGCGGTCACCGGCCATTGCGTCAGCCATTGCACCGCCGAGCCGAAACGGTTGAGCCCGCAGAACACGAGATGATCGCATTCGGCTTCCGCCAGCAACACCTCGACGCCTGCGCGCCGGCGCGACATCTCGGCGTCGGAAAAGCGCGGAACCTCCGCTGCGACGATGCGGGCGAGATGGGGAGAAAGCGTCACGAGGCCTGCTTCGGCAGCGCCACGATCATGTCGAGCTCGATGCGCGCGCCCGGCGACGACAGCGAATTGATGCACACCGTAGTGCTGGCCGGCCGCCAGTCGCCGAAATATTTCGCCATGGTTGCGTGCATAGCGTCGGCCTCGCGGAAGTCGGTGAGATATTTCGTTACCTTCACCACGTCGCGCCAGCTGGCGCCGACATGGTCGAGGATCGACTTGATCGCCTCCATCGCCCGCGCCGTCTGTTCTTCGATACTGTGCGGATGCACGTGCTCAGCGTCGACATGCGGATGCTTATGGTAGAGCGGCGACGGCGTCGCCCCCGACAGGAACATCAGATCGCAGGCCCCGACGATATGCACCGCCGGGGCGTATGGCATGGTGTGCGCCTGCTCCGGCTTCGGGTGCACCGGCTCGAGCTTGAAGCTGCGCTGTGGCTTGGGGCTGACGTTCATGCGGGCCTCCCTGGCGAACGGCCAATTTGGGACGGAAAAGAGCCCTAGCGCAACGGGGCCTTTCGATGCGCCCATGAGTTGATCGGCTTGCGGGAAACGCTAACGTGCGCCGCAAGGCGCCTACAGGAGACTTTAATGCCCTCGACGATCCTCGATTCCGCGGTGTTCCGCGACATTTTCACCACGCCAGCGATGCGCAACGTGTTCTCCGACGAGAACCGCGTGCAGAAATATCTCGATTTCGAGGCGGCGCTGGCGCGCGCGCAAGGCAAGCTCGGCATCATCCCGAAAAACGCCGCCGCCGAAATCGTGCGCCACTGCGACGCCAAGAACATCGACATGGCCAAGCTCAAGGAGGCGACCGAGCGCATCGGCTACCCGGTGCTGCCCGTGGTCCAGCAGCTCGTCAAGCTGTGCAAGGGCGGGCTCGGCGAATGGTCGCATTGGGGCGCCACCACCCAGGATATCACCGACAGCGCCACCATCATGCAGATCCGCGAGGCGCTCGACATCGTCGAGAAAGAGATCGACGCCATCGCCGATGCGCTGGCCGCCCTCGCCAAGAAATACCGCGACACCCCGATGGCCGGGCGCAGCAACCTGCAGCAGGCGGTGCCGATCACCTTCGGCTACAAGATGGCGACCCTACTCGGCGCTTTCGAGCGCCACAAACAGCGACTGAAGGAGCTCAAACCGCGCGTGCTGGTGGGCGAATTCGGCGGCGCCGCCGGCACGCTGTCCGCGCTCGGCAAGGACGGGCTGAAGGTGCAAGCCGAATTGATGAAGGAGCTCAAGCTCGGCCAGCCCGATATTTCCTGGCACACCGTGCGCGACCGCATCGCCGAGGTCGGCTGTTTCCTCGGCCTGGTCACCGGCACCTGCGGCAAGATCGCGTTCGACGTGAAGCTGCTGATGCAGACCGAGGTGGAAGAAGTGTACGAGCCGTTCCATGAAGGCCGCGGCTCGTCCTCGACCATGCCGCAGAAGCGCAACCCGATTTCCTCGGTCTATATCACCGCGCAGACCGCCATGGTGCGCCAACTGGTGGCAGCACTGCTGGAAGCGCAGATCGAGGATCACGAACGCTCAACCGGCCCGTGGGAGATCGAATGGATCGCGCTGCCGGAAATCTTCATGCTGTCGGCCGGTGCGCTGGCGCAAACGCGCTTCCTGGTGAGCGGCCTGCAGGTGAACGAAAAGAAGATGCGCGAGAACCTCGACATCACCAAGGGGCTAATCATGTCGGAAGCCGTGATGATGGGGCTGGGCGCCGCGATGGGGCGCAACCGCGCGCACGATGTGGTCTACGACATCTGCCGCGAGGTGGTGAAGACCGGACGCCCGCTCGTCGATTTGCTGGCCGAGAACAAGGAAATCAGCAAGCACGCCAGCCGCAAGCAATTGCAGAAGCTGGTGGACCCGGCGAATTATCTCGGCGTCGCCGGCGAGATGGTCGACCGCGTGTTGAAGATGCGAAAGAAGCGCTAGTCCGCCTTCGGCATCGTCCACCAGATTGCGGCGGCGACAAAAAGCGTCGTGACTCCGATCATCGTAAACAGCGCGGGCACGGTGACGCCGTATTTCTGCATGATCGCGACGACGACGGTCGCGCCGGTCATGAATGCCGCGTTGAGCACGTTGACCGCCGCCACGGTGCGCGCGCGATAATCGGCGCCGGCCCAGGCCTGCACCGCGGCGAAGACCGGCACGATGAACAATCCGCCGGCGATCGCAAGGCCCACAAGGTCCATCGCGACCCGAATCCCCAGCGCGGATGAAAACACCACGCCCGGCGCTTGCGGCGACAGCGCGGCCCCTGCGCCATAGGTCGCAATGCCGAGATCGAGCGCGAATACGCCGAGCAGCGCGGCGCCGGCTAGCGTGGTGTTGAGCACGATGCGCCCGCGCGCGATCGCCGCCGCTAGGCCTGAGCCGGCGCCAACCGCAATCGAAAACAGCGCGAGATAGGCGGTGACCGTGTCTTCGTTGCCGCCGATCAACGTTTTGATCAATGGCGGCAACAGCGACAGCACCACGATGCCGACCAGCCAGAACCAGCTCGTCACCATGGCGCCCCACCACAGCCGCGCGTCCGCGCGCAGATGGCGGATCATCGCCGCGGTCGAGGCGGCGATATTGACGGAAACCTTGAGCTGCGGCGCGCCTTCCCCGGTCGGCGGGATCAGCAGGCTCGCCAGCCAACAGGCAATCGCGAAACCCAGCACCAGTGCCGCGAAACCCGCCACGTCGCCGCCGCCGCGCGCGGCCAAGCCGCCGACGATGGTGCCGGTAAGGATGGCGATGAAGGTCGCAGCCTCCACCAGCGCATTGCCGGCGGGCAATTCCGCGCGCCGCAAATGATCGGGCAGGATGCCGTATTTGATCGGCCCAAACAGCGCGGCGATCACGCCGAAGCCAGCGAGCGCGCCGAACAAAATCGGCACCGACTGGCGCGCGAAACCCAATACCGCCAGGGCAGCGACAAAAATCTCAAAGAATTTCAGCCATTGCGCCACCCGCGCCTTGTCGTGGCGGTCGGCCAATTCGCCGCCGAGCGCGGACAGAAAAAAATAGGGCGCGATGAAAATGGCGCTCGCCAGCGTGATCAAGGCCTCCGCATCGGCAGCGCCGGAACGGAACAGGATCAGGAATACCAGCGCGGTTTTGAGAAAATTATCGTTGAATGCCGCGAAGAACTGGCACCAGAACAGCGGCGCAAAGCGCCTCGACAACATCAGGGGCGGCGGCATTGCCGCTATTATTGCAAAGTTCCCACGCGGCGTAGCGCCCCGCGGCAATAAAAATAGGCGGCCCAGGGGCCGCCCACGTCTTTGCTCAAACAAAACGCAACGACAACGCAACTACAGGCGGAACTTTCCTCCAATGGTGGAATCCACGACGATCGCCGCCATGCTCAAGGCAATGGCGATCGCGATGGTGATGGCAAATAGTGCGATCCACATGGCGTAGCCTCCTCTTTGGCGCAAATGCGCGCGGGAAGTCTGGCCGGGAAACGCGCGGGGCCGGTTTTGGTTCCTGGGTTCCCTGTAGCGGATGCGGATTTGTGGTGATTAATCGGCGTGCTGCAACGTTAAGATTATGCGCGATAATGACTAAAGCTGGATCGCGCCTGCGTCAGGTTCCAAGGTGGGTTCCATGGCCACAATTTTCAACGAAAGCGAGATCGCCGCCGAACCGGCGGAACGCGGGGCTGCCCGCCAGCACCTGCTTACCGATGCGCGGGTGCCGGGAACTCGCATTCTGCTCGACCGCCTGACGCTGGCGCCCGGCGGCGAGGCCCGCCTGGCGGTGCCGGCGCAAGGCCTGGCCTGGTTCCAGATGCTGCAAGGCGAGGTCGTGCTGGCGCATGACAGAGAACGTCAGGCGCTGACCGACGCCCACGTCGTTTTCCTGCCACCGAGGTATGCCGCCGCCGTTTCATCCAACCGCGGCGCCGTTTTGCTCTATGGCGAAATTCCCAACGCCGCCAGCCTCGATTCCGGCCTTGCAAAAAATCCGCCGGGCTTCCGCGCGGTGGACTGGACGCGCGAACCGGTGCTCGATTCCGAGCATGACGCGCGCAAGCGCATCTATCTGGTGACGCCGAAGTTGTTCGGCACCAAAGCGGTAAAGGGCGAGATGATCATCTATCCGTCCGGTACCGCGGCGGCCAACCATCATCACGAGGGCGCCGAGCATTTCATGGTTGTGCTGCGCGGGCGCGGCACCGTCTATGCCAACGAGAAGCCATTCACCGTGCGCAAGGGCGACGTGATCTACTATCCCGACCTCGAGCGGCACTATCTTGAGGCCGCGCCCGACGAGGAACTGGTGTTCGCGGAATTCTTCGCGCCCGGCGAATTCAAGACCATCTGGGTGGACGAGAGCCAGATCTGCACCTGGCGCCCGACCGGCCGCGATATCCGCGGCCAGCCGCCGGCGCGCGAGATCAAGGCGCACTCATCGGCCGAGGTTCTCAGCCCGCAGGATGTCTAAGTAAAAAATGGTGCCGGCGGAGGGATTTGAACCCCCGACCACCCGCTTACGAAGCGGATGCTCGAGGGTTTCACGGCGTTTCTTTTCAGATCAAAAAATCTAGTGTGGAT
>Ga0208848_1000186_pt1 | contig 12219 bp, 12 predicted proteins | sample NGESurshal072012_2_FD_184455 | JGI IMG/M metagenome (GOLD analysis project Ga0208848, IMG submission 184455) | Arctic peat soil microbial communities from Barrow, Alaska - NGEE Surface sample 210-1 shallow-072012 (SPAdes) | ecosystem: Environmental > Terrestrial > Soil > Wetlands > Peat ... | reverse complement strand
GGCGTGTGCTGCAGAATGCACGCGCCGTCAACATGCCGAAAGACAAGACGGATGCGGCGATCCGCCGCGCCTCGGGGAAGGAGGCGGCCAACTACCAGGAAATCATCTACGAGGGTTACGCGCCGCATGGGGTTGCCTTGCTGGTCGAAACAGCAACCGACAACCCCACGCGCACCGTGGCGAGCGTGCGCAACATCTTCGCCAAAGGCGGAGGAAATCTCGGCGCCACCGGCAGTGTCAGCTTCTTGTTCAAGAAAATGGGTGTGTTTCGCTTGGACCCGGGCGGCGTCAATGATCAGGACGAGCTGGAACTGGATTTGATCGACTACGGTCTCGAGGAGATGGGCGACAGCACCGGCGACAAGGGCGAGCCGCAACTGGTGATTCGCGGCGCGTTCAACGATTTCGGCAAACTGCAGGAGGCTCTCGAGAAACGCGGCATCACGCCGCTGTCCGCCGAGCACGAGTACATCTGCGCGGTGCCGGTCGAGTTGCCTGAAGATCAAGCGGCCGAGGTCTTGGGCTTGATCGACAAACTCGAGCAAGACGATGATGTGCAAAAGGTCTTCCATTCCCTGGCATGAGTCGGGCAGGCGCTCGCAGTCTTAAGCATTGTTCATCCTGTCATCCTTGGGCGGCCCTCCGGCGTTGTTCTCCCTGCGGCGTAAATCTTAAGGAGACAGGTCATGATTCGGCAAATTAAGCTATTGATTCCATTATGTTTAATGGCGGTTGCCATGACGGGTTGCGTGGTCGCTCCTGTGGGTTGGCACCGTGGCTATTACGGGCCGCGCGTGGCGGTAGTCGCGCCGGCACCGGTAGTCGTGGTGCGGCCGTAATTGCAACTATCGTAGGGTCGTGCGAAATTCAAGTTCGGCATGGCTCACCCGTTTCGCATCGTCAACGTCTTCACCCAGAATCGGGGGGCGTTGACCGGCAATCCACTCTGCGTGTTCGAAGACGGCGCTGGTTTCAACACGGATGTCATGCAGGCGCTGGCCCGGCAATTCAATTTGTCCGAGACCACGTTCATTCTGCCCTCCTCGCGTGCCGACGCGCGAGTGAGGATTTTCACCCCGGCCTACGAGATGCCTTTCGCGGGACACCCGACGCTGGGGACGGCACATGTTTGCCGTGCGCTTGGTTTGGGCGCAGAGGCGCTGCGCCTGGAAATGGCGGCCGGCCTGATCAGCGTGCGCGCAGAGGGCGACCGCTGGACATTGACCGCCCCAGCGCCGAGTTGGCGCGAGGTCGGCGAGTCTCGTAGCATTCTGGCCCAAGCGCTGGGAGTCGATGAGCGCGATATCGGCGAACGGCCCCTGTGGATGAAGTCCGGGAAAGAACAGCTGGTCGTGCCGCTCACGTCCGTCGAGGCCGTACGCCGCGTATCGCCTCGGCCGCAGGCGATGCAGAAGCTGCGTAGCGAGGACGGCCACAGCATGGCCTATGTGTTCGCAATGAACGGCTCCGGCGCGGCCCTGGCGCGTTTCTTCTTCCCGCAGGGCTCCGCCATTCTCGAGGACCCCGCAACCGGATCGGCGACCGCCAACTTTGGCGGATGGTGTTTGGCCATGCAGCGGACGCTGCCGGTGGAATTGCAGATTTCGCAGGGCGAGTTCGTGGGCCGCCCGTCGTCCTTGTACTTGCGGGTGACCGCGGAGCGGGACATTTTTGTCGGCGGCGACGTGATCGAACTCGGCAGAGGCACCGTCGATATCGACTAGGAGCCACGTGGAATGCTCAGACAGGCTCCTAGGGTTTGTCGAGTGGCTCGCGATTGATGATGGCATGGGCCCAGCGAACTACCGGCTGCAGGCGCGGCGATACCATGCAAAGCGCCTTGTCGAAATCGACCCAACAGGCTTCATGGTGCTCGGGCACGCCGAGGTCGGGATTGACGGGCAGCCGCACCTGCGTTTCCTTGCTGCGTGCGATGTAATACCGCGAGATTTTGCCCTTGTTGTAGGGGCCGGTGTCCATGAACGCCAAACCCCAGTCGAAAGACAGGTCGTCGAGTGTCGTCTCTTCCCGAACTTCGCGAAGCGCGGCTTCGATCGGCTCCTCCCCAGTCTCGACCAGGCCTTTTGGAAAATCCCAATTGCGGTAGGCGCGTAGCAGCAGAAATTTAAGCTTGCGCTGCGCCAAGCTCACCACGACGACGCCTGAAGACAGTCGGTGGGGTGGCGCAGCTGAAGACATTCTCTTTCCCCCAAGGGCAGTCGCCTGCCGCGATCCCGGCGTCCCGCCTGTCTGTCCTGGCACTACGCACCTGGCACTACGCGGCGGCGGACAGCGGCGAGCGGATGAGGTAGTCGAAAGCGCTCAGTGAAGCCTTCGCCCCCTCGCCCACCGCAATCACGATCTGCTTATAGGGTACTACGGTGCAATCTCCGGCGGCGAAAACTCCGGGCACCGAGGTCTGGCCGCGCGCATCAACCTCGACCTCGCCGCGGGGCGAGAGCTTGACCGTGCCCTTCAGCCAGTCGGTGTTCGGCACGAGTCCGATCTGTACGAACACGCCGGCGAGCTCCAGGGTGTGCAACGCGCCGCGCTGCCTGTCCCTGTAGACGAGGCCGTTGACGCGGTCGCCATCGCCGGTCACTTCCGTGGTTTGCGCGCCGGTGACGATGGTCACATTGGGCAGGCTTCGCAGCTTCGTGGTGAGAACCGCGTCGGCGCGCAGTTGCGCGTCGAACTCGATCAGCCACACATGGCTCACGAGCCCGGCGAGATCGATCGCCGCTTCGACGCCCGAGTTGCCCCCGCCGATCACGGCGACTCGCTTGCCCTTGAACAGAGGACCGTCGCAATGCGGACAGTATGCGACGCCGCGGTTGCGGTATTCGCGCTCGCCCGGCACGTTGATTTCGCGCCAGCGTGCGCCGGTCGCAATGATCACCGATCTCGCCTTCAAGGCTCCTCCGCCGGCCAGTTTCACTTCGACCAGATCGCCCGGAATCAGCGCCTCCGCGCGCTGCAGACTCATGACATCGACCTCATAGGTACCGACGTGCTGCTCGAGGCCGGCCGCCAATTTGTGACCCTCAGTCTCCTGCACTGAAACAAAATTTTCGATGCCGACGGTGTCCAGCAGCTGGCCGCCCAGGCGCTCCGCGGCGATGCCGGTGCGAATGCCCTTGCGCGCCGCATAGATCGCCGCCGCCGCGCCGGCCGGACCGCCGCCGATCACCAATACATCGAAAGGCGCCTTGGCAAACAGGCCGGCGCTCACCGGAGCAGCGGACCCCGCATCCAGCTTGGCGAGAATTTCCTTAAGCTCCATGCGCCCTTGTCCGAAAGGCTGACCGTTCAGAAACACGGCCGGCACCGCCATCATGTTCAACGCCTGCACCACGTCGGGACAGCTTTGGCAGGTAAGCGACACGAACGTTTCGAAGCGGTAGTCGCCATCCAGATTGCGAATCCTTTCGACCACGGCGGGATCAACCTTCGGCGGATAGCCGCCGGTCTGCAACAGTGCCAGCACGAGAGAGGTGAATTCATGGCCCATCGGCAATCCGGCGAAACGCACCTGAGATTCGGTCCCGGGCCGACGCAGGGCGAACGAGGGTTTCATCTCTGCCTCATTGCGCCGAACATCGATCGTGATCAGTCCGGACACTGACTCGATGTCTGTCAACAGCTCGAGCATTTCGCGCGACTTATCGCTGTCGTCGACGGATGCGACAATTTCCACCGCCTGCGAGATCCGCTCCAGGTAGCCCTTTAGCTGCGCCTTTAAGTTCCTGTCGAGCATTGTCATCAGATCTTGCCGACCAAATCCAGGGACGGCGCCAGCGTAGCCGCGCCCGGAGTCCACTTCGCGGGACACACTTCACCCGGGTGCGAAGCAACATACTGAGCGGCCTCTACTTTGCGCAGCAGTTCTTTCGCATCGCGGCCGATCCCATTGTCGTGGACTTCCATGATCTTGATCAGGCCCTTGGGGTCGATGACGAAGGTACCGCGCAGCGCGAGGCCTTCTTCCTCGATCAGCACCTCAAAATTGCGCGCGAGCACGGCGGTCGGATCGCCGATGAGCGGATACTGCACCTTGCTGATGGTGTCGGAAGTGTCGTGCCAGGCCTTGTGCGCGAAGTGCGTGTCGGTGGATACGCCGTAGACTTCGACACCCAGCTTCTTGAATTCTGCATAGTTGTCGGCGAGGTCGCCGAGCTCGGTCGGGCAGACAAACGTGAAGTCCGCGGGGTAGAACACCACCACGGACCACTTGCCCTTCAGGGTTTCGTTGGTCACGGGCACGAACTTGCCGTTGTGGTAGGCGGTGGCCTTGAAGGGCTTTATTTCGGTATTGATCAGAGACATTGCATTGATCCTCGGAGAAAGTTTTGAAGCACGGGGCCATACTAGCGACCGTGCGGTCATTTGAGAATTGGATAATAACGATGATCTTGATAGAGTGCGTCTATTGCTATTTAGCTATATCGGGACACCTGGAATGAATCTCAAGGACCTCAAGTATCTGGTGGCGCTGGCCGACACGGGCCATTTCGGCAAGGCGGCCGAGCGTACCTTCGTGAGCCAACCCACTCTGTCGGCCCAGCTCAAGAAGCTCGAGGAGTACCTCGGAGTCAAACTGGTCGAGCGCCAACCGAAGAATGTGCAGCTCACCGAGGTCGGCAAAGAAGTGGTGGTGCGTGCTCGCCGCATGCTGAATGAGGGCGACGAAATCGTCGCTCTCGCCCGCAACAACACCGATCCTTTCGCGGGCAAGCTCAAGATGGCCTTGATCCCCACCATCGGGCCCTATTTGTTGCCGCGGGTGATGCCGAAACTTCGCAAGGCGCTGCCCAACTTAAGGCTCATGCTGTACGAATACCAAACCGAATCATTGCTGAAGCGGTTGCGCGACGGCGAAATCGATCTTGGCATCATGGCGCTGCCGGCCGCGCAGGACGGCATCGAGTCGCGCGAGCTCTATGAGGAGGATTTCACGGTTGCCCTGCCGATCGATCATCCGCTCGGCGCTAAATCGACCATCAAGGTGCAGGATCTGAAAGGGCACACATTGCTGTTGCTGGAGGATGGGCATTGCCTGCGCGATCAAGCCTTGGAAGTCTGCAGTCGAGTCGACGTTCGTGAGGCCGAGGATTTTCGCGCGACCAGTCTCGAAACTCTGCGTCAAATGGTGATCGCCGGTCTCGGCATCACCTTGCTGCCCGAACTCGCCGTGGAATCGCCGTTCGGCTCGCAGCGCGGCCTCGCCATTCGGCGCTTCACCAAGCCCGCGCCATCCCGCACCGTCGGCGCGGTGTGGCGCAAGTCCAGCACCCGCGTCTCGGTGATTGCCGCGGCATGCGACGTCGTGGATCGCGTCGTGGCGAGCAATGGCTAAACGCAGGTCGGCGGCACGCGTTGCATCAAGGCCGCTCTCGGCCAAGGGCGCCGATTGGGCGTTTCACGCGGACGACGATGAAGTGCTCGATGCTCTGGCCAACGGGCGCCAAATTGAGAGCCTGCGCGAATACTTCGGCGCACCGGCGTATGCGGAACTGTCGGCGCTCGCGGCGGCTGCGAGAGCAGCCAAGAAATCTGCGGCTCCCCGGGTGTTGATTCTGCCCGGAATCATGGGTTCGAAACTCGGGCACCCGATGCAGCACGCGGGGGCCAAACCTCGCAGCCCTGCAGCCGATGTCCTGTGGATCGATCCGCTGCAGATTGCCGCGGGCCATTTGACCGCTCTCGCGCTGCCATCCGGTCGATCGCTCAAAGCCGTGGGAGTGTTGCTGTTCTCGTACGCAAGGTTGCGGCTGCAGCTGCAAATCGCCGGCTGCAACGCGAGTTTCTATTCCTACGATTGGCGCTTAGGGTTGGACGAGCTCGGCGCGAATCTTGCGGCACGACTTGCACGGAACGGACGGCCGGTCATCCTGGTTGCGCACAGCATGGGCGCCTTGGTCGCGCGCACGGCGGCGCGCATCTTGCCCAAGCGATTGGTGCGCAAGCTGATCATGCTCGGTGCCCCCAATTCGGGTTCGTTCGCCCCCGTGCAGGCGTTGCGCGGAACCTATCCTTTTGTGCGCAAGGTGGCGGCTCTGGATCGCAAACATTCGGCGGAATATCTTGCTCAAAGCGTTTTCTGCACGTTCCCGGGGCTCTATCACATGCTGCCGCCGTCGCAGTTCATTAAGGATATGGATTTGTTCGATGTTCGCTGTTGGCCGGGTGACGTCCCCGCACCAAGTGCCGAGCTCCTCGGTCAAGTCGCGGCGGCGCGGGCCGGATTTGCGCCGGTGGATTCGCGGATGGTGCATATCATCGGGGTGAACCAGGAAACCGTGGTCGGGCTGCGCCGCACCGCCGCCGGGTTTGAATACGCGATGAACAGAAACGGCGACGGCACGGTACCGCTCTCGATGGCGAGACTTCCCAAGCTCAAGTGTTATTTCGTGGATGAATCGCACGCCGATCTCGCGAACAACCCGCGAGTGATTCAGGCAATCATCGATCTCGTGCGGCGCGGGCGCACCGGCAGCCTGCCGCAACGCTGGCGCGCCAAAACCGGAGTGGTGCGCCGCATAGACGATGCCCAGCTGCGCCAGGAGCGCGCCGAAAAGATCGACTGGCGGCGCCTCACGCCCGCCCAACGCGAGGCGGTTTTTGCTCAATTGGACAGCGGCCGCCTCCTGCCCGCCGCACGGCACCCGGTCGCTTAGGAGCCTGCGCAAAAGGTCCATAAATCGTGACGGCCGTCTCGGCCTCGGTTGGACGGGCCGCTAGGGCGGGTCCAGATGCCGATCATTTCACATATTCCGCGTGCGCGACGCGTCATGATCAGCCTCCGGAGGAATGCCTGAGTATGAACGCTCGAACTATTTCACAAGTAGATCCGCAGACAGCGGCTCCGCGCTTCGATCGCAAATTCATCGAAGATCACAATCTTGTCGGGCGCTATCTGGAGGGTAAGCTGCCGTTCAAAGGTGCACGCGATCTCGAGCAGTGGTGCCGCGCGCATCCCGAGTACTTGAATGAACTCAAATTGTCCGAGCATACCCAAGCGTGCCTAAAACTGCTCGAAGCCAGCGGCCGCCCGGAGGACCTACGGGAACCAAAGCCGCCCTGGTGGAAAACCATCTATGTGCTGTTCGGCTTGGGCGCGCTCGCAGCCTTATGCCTCATTGCGTTTTGGGTCCTGCTCGGGAAGTACGTGCTGTTGCGCGGCGAACTCGACGACACCCGCACCGCGATGAGCCGCGGTTCGCTGGTACAGCCGGCGATCAAGAGCGACGTGCGCATCACTCCGGACCGCGCTCCGGGCATCGACAGGGCAAAGATCGTCGTGAGCCGCAGCGCGCCGCAACTCATGGATCTGCACATCGATCTCACCTATACGAACGAGCTGCAATTCCGGATGTTCATCGACAAGGAAGATCAGGGACGCGCCCTGGTATTGAATAATCTGCTCAAGGATTCGAACGGCGAATTGCGAATGACGCTCAACTCCACGGGACTCGCCGCCGGTATCTACAAGGCACGCTTCGAGGCGCTGCCGTTTCGCGGCAGTCCTATTCCTTCGGGCTGGTTGATCCTCGAAGTGCGGTGACGTTCATTCGTCACGCAGGGTGTTGATGGGCGGAGTGTTGACCACGCGACGCGTCGCCAGCGTGCCGCTTAGGCCCACGAGAATGGTGCCGCACACGAGACCGACCACCCACACCTTTGGATCGAGGGTGTACTGCAACGAAAATAGTCGTCGCGCCAAGACCCAGCCGACTCCGGTCGCGCCGAATGCCGCCAAGGTGCCCGAGAGAAACCCCAGCGCGGAAAATTCGGCGGCGACGCCCTGCAATACCGTGCCTCGGCTCGCGCCCAGCGTACGCAGCATGGCGCTTTCATAGCGGCGCTCGTCCCGCGTCGACTGCACCGCCGCCAGCAGCACGACGATTCCCGCCACCAGCGTGAACAGAAAGACGTACTGCACGGCCAGAGACGCACGATCCATGATGTCGCGGATTTGCTTGAGAATGGCATCGACGTCCAAGACCGAGATCGTCGGAAACTTGGCTACGAGGTCGGCCAGCGCCGGCCGCTGCACCGGGGTCAGGTACACGCTGGTCATGTAAGTGCCGGCGGCTCCGTCCAGGAGTCCGGGCGGGAACACCAGAAAGAAATTTGGCCGGAAGCTGTCCCAGCGGATTTTGCGGATGCTGGCTACGCGCACGCTCAGTTTCTCTCCGGCAACATCGAAGCTGATCTCATCTCCCAGCTTCAACTGCAAGGCTTCTTGATATTCCGTCGAAATGGAAACCAGGTGCTTACCGGTGTCCGCGGCCGTCCACCAGGAGCCGGCAATCACTTGATTGTCCTCCATCAGAGCGGCGGACCAAGTCAGGTTTTGTTCCCGCTCCAGGAACCCGTGACCGGACTCGCCGTGCAATTTGATCGACTCGCTGGGCCGCGAATTGATCGCGGTGATGCGCGCCCGCACCATGAGAAACATCGGCGGCTGACCCATTCCGTGCGATCCCAAGAATTCCTCCAGGGATTGGCGCTCCTCCGGGCGGATATTGATCAGAAAATTATTGGGCACATCGGCGGGCAGGCTGCGCCGCCAATCCTTGAGCAGGTCACCGCGCACCACCGCCAGCAGCAGCAGCACCATCAACCCCAAGCCAAAGGCGACGATTTGCACTACGCTGTCGCCGCCGCGCCGTGAGACATTGGCGAGTCCGTAGCGCCATGCGATGCCCACGCCGCCGCGCAGCCGGCCCGTGAGCCGGACCAAACCGTATCCCGCGAGCGTCAGCACCAATCCGACGCCGAGCACGCCGGCGAGAACGGAGAGCACCAACTCGGTGTCGCGCACTAGACTCCACAAAATAGCGAACAGCGCCGCCAGCGCCAGCACATAGCTCAAGCCATAACGCAGCGGCGGCGCGCTCACGCTCTTGCGCAGCACCCGGGCCGGCGGCGTGCTTTTCAGTTGCAGCAGCGGCGGCAGAGCGAAGCCGATGAGCATGGCCAGCACGGTGACGAGCGCGATGGGCAGTGGCGCCAGTGATGCCGCAGGCAGTTCCGTGCGGATGAGGTCGCGCAAAACCCAGGCAAGCCCTGCTTGCGCGAGATACCCCAGCAGCGCCCCGATGGCCACCGCAACGACCGCCAACAACGTCAACTCAATGATCGAGATTGCCAACACGAAGCCCTGCGAGGCGCCCATGCACTTCATCAATGCCACGGCATCGATGTGGCGGGTCGCATAGCGTCTGGCGCCCATCGCCACCGCCACCGCCGCGAGCAGCACGGACGCGAGACTGGCTAGATTGAGAAATCGGCTGGCGCGATCGATGGCGGAATTCAGCTGACGGCTCGATTCATCAACCTCGCGTAGACGCTCGCCCGGCGCCTTGGTCGACACCAGGTATTCGCGAAAATCCGCTATTGCCGCCGCCGGACCCGCGAACAGGGCAGCGTAGGTCACACGGCTGCCGGGTTGAATCAGCTCGGTCGATGCCAGGTCGTCGAAGTTCAGCAGCGCGGCAGGGGCGAGATTCACGAAACCCGTGCCCTGATCGGGGCGGTAATCGAGCACCTGAGTCACTCGAAACGAGGCCGCGCCGATCCTCAAAGGCGTTTCCAGTGCTATCTTCAATTGGGCGATGATACGCGCGTCGACCCAAACTTCGCCGCGGCCGGGTACGCGATCGGTCGCACGCGCGACACCGAAGGGAGCGTCCGCGATGCGTACGTGGCCGCGTAACGGATAGCTGGCCGTCACCGCGTTGAGCGCCGTCAGCTGACTCACATCGCCGCTGAATATTGCGGTCGGAAAAGACATGATTCGCGCGCTCTTCAATCCCCTGGCGCGCGCTTCGGCAAAGTAACGCGGCGCGATGGGATTGGGAGACTCCAGGCGCAGATCGGCCGCCAGCACTTCGGCCGCCTGCGCGCGCACTCCCTGCGAAATGCGGCTGGTGAAGAAACCGACGGCCGTCAAGGAGAGAACGGCCACCGACAGAGCAAGCAACAACACCGAGAGCTCGCCGGATTTGAGGTCGCGCCACAGGTTGCGCAGGGCGAAGCGCAGGATTTGCATCAGTTCACCGTGTGGCCGGCGTCGAGTTCGAGGACACGGTTACAGCGCCCCGCTAGCGCCCGATCATGCGTGACCAGGACCAAGGTGCTGCCCGCGCTGCGATTGAGATCAAATAAAAGGTCGGTGACGCGTTGCCCGGTTGCCGTATCCAAATTGCCCGTCGGCTCATCCGCGAACAGCACGGCCGGATGCGTCACGAAGGCGCGCGCGATGGCCACGCGCTGCTGCTCGCCGCCCGACAATTGCTTCGGATAATGGGCGAGGCGCGGTGTCAAACCGACCTGGGCGAGAGCGGTGACCGCCGCAGCCCGAGCGTCGCGGCTCTGCCGAAGTTCCAGCGGCAACATGACATTTTCCACGGCGGTGAGCGACGGAATCAAATGAAACGACTGAAACACGAAACCCACGTGCTGGCCGCGAATGGCGGCCCGGCCGTCCTCGTCGAGCAGGGTTATATCGGTGCCGGCAATCAGCACACGGCCCGTGCTCGGAGAATCGAGTCCCGCGAGCAGGGCCAACAAAGTGGACTTGCCCGCGCCGGAGGCCCCGACGATCGCCAGGGTCTCGCCGGTTCGCACACTGAGGCTCACATCGGCGAGAATGGTGAGCTGACCCTCCGGGCTCGCGACGGTCTTGGATACATTCTTCGCTTCGAGAACGATTTGATCTTGCATTGAGGAGCGCCTGTGAAGCGGCTATTGATCCTGTTGGTGTTGTTTGCTGCATCCGTCCCGGCCAAAGCCGAAACACCGGTGATTCTCGTGTTCGGCGATAGCATCAGTGCCGGCTACGGCCTCGCGCGCGTAGAACAGGGCTGGGTGACGTTGCTGCGGACGAGGCTCAAGGATGAAGATTACGGTTACCAGGTCGTCAATGCCAGCGTCAGCGGCGAGACCACCGCGGGCGGGCTCGCACGCCTGCCGCGGGCGCTCGACCTGCATCAACCCAAAATCGTCATTCTGGAATTGGGTGGCAATGACGGCTTGCGCGCTCTGCCCATCGCGCAGATGCGCGCCAATTTGGTGCGCATGGTCGACCTCGCGTCGGCGGCCGGCGCCAAGGTATTGCTGCTGGGGATACGGATGCCGCCCAACTATGGCCCTGAATACACGGAACAATTTCGCTTGTGTTACAGCGATCTGGCGCGCGACAAAAAACTGCCCCTGGTGCCCTTCCTGCTGAACGACGTCGCGCAATCCCCTGATCTCATGCAAGCGGATGGAATACATCCCAACGAACTCGGACAGCCTAAGCTACTGGCCAATGTCTGGCCCGCGTTGAAACCGCTGTTGCACCATTAGGAGCGCTACCGCGCCTCCTGGTTCACTTCTTTGCATCAAGCCATTCGGCGACGCCGCCATGCTTCGAACAAGTCCCAGAATGGTGCTGCGACTTCGAATAAGTGCCATCCTTGCACTTGGCAGTCGCTCCGGCCGGATCGGTATTGCCGGCCGTTGCCGTAGGCGCCGATATCGGAGCCGTCGACGACTTGGGCTGGACAGGTGCTGAGGGTGCGGTCGCCGCAGCAGCAGCGGGCGCCGGTGCGGCCGCAGGGGCCGCTGCCGCGTCTGTCGCGGGTTTGCTCTTGGGTGCTTTCTGCACGCCGCCGTGACCGCTGCACGCACCGCGACCGGTGGCCGTGGATGTCGTACCGTCCTTGCAGGTTGTGGTAGCGGCTGAGTCCGCCGCGCGTGCCGGCAACACCAACGCGAACACCATCAAGGACAGCGCCAGAAGACCGACGCGATTCATCTGCTTCATGACAGTTCACTCCCAGGCTGATTCGAGCTTACCGGTGAATTGTAAACGGATTCGCGTCAAATCCCATCTCGCTTTGACGGCCCGCCTCAAGGGGGCGCGGCGATCGGAAGTATGGTGTTCACCTTCATCACGAACGGGGTGTGCTGGTGGCCCGACCCCGCTTGAAACAGAACCCCGTCGACGCTGACATGCGAATTCTCGATGACGTTCTGCGGGAATTCCGAGACACCGATCAGCTGCACGTCGTTCGCCGGCAGGCAATGATGGCTTTGCGCCGGGGCGTAGACATAGGCAGTCCGATCGAGCGCCAACACCGGGACATTGTCCATACCGTCGGCGCTCGGGTAGTCGCGAAAGTGAACGCGCCCCGTCAGGGAATTTTTTACAGGCTGCTGGAACAG
>Ga0208848_1000183_pt1 | contig 12341 bp, 9 predicted proteins | sample NGESurshal072012_2_FD_184455 | JGI IMG/M metagenome (GOLD analysis project Ga0208848, IMG submission 184455) | Arctic peat soil microbial communities from Barrow, Alaska - NGEE Surface sample 210-1 shallow-072012 (SPAdes) | ecosystem: Environmental > Terrestrial > Soil > Wetlands > Peat ... | reverse complement strand
CAACGGCCACGCGCCCAACACGATGTCGCCCGGCTAAGACCGCAACTCCAGGAGAGGGCCGCCCCGTCGGCCCTTTCCTGGGTCCAACCGGCTCAGCCGCCGATAAGAGCCTGAGCGCCGGTCACGCACGCGGGATGCACCGTTGGCCCCGGCCCGTGGGTCATGCAGCCGTTCGTCACGGGCACCGACGGCGGGAGCGCGAGAACTGGACGAGGTTGCTGGATGACCGCTGCCGGCTTAGGAGCCGGGGCGGCTGATTTCGACGCATCAACGGTCCCCTGCGAGGCTTGACCCAACCCCGCGTTTGAGTTCACCGGCCGACTGGAGGCGGGCCCTGGTGCGGTCGATGTCCCCGGGCTCAGAATCGGAGCTGGGGCGAGAACCGGACGCGCCTGGCTCATCAGGGCGACCAAAAGGACGGCCACGACGATGAAGACCCAAAGAGGCACCGCAAGCGTGTTCCTTGTTCTGACCATAGACTCCAATCTAGCGCGCTTCGGCGGCGGTTGCATGCCTCCGGGAGGCTTCGCCGGCGACCTCCCCGGCAAGCGGCGAGGTGACTGTTCAGAATTGGGATGTGCAAGAAAGAAGCGAGGAGCAAGTCATCAGCCGCCTCTTCCAGCTCGAGAACGATGGCCAGGCCGAGCGGCGAGCCGAGTTGAGCGGCGAGCAATTCCTTTCCCTGATCCACGATCCCGACAGCGGGCGCGGCTACGTCCTAAAACACGGCATCGACGAGACGGAAGGCGCGGAAGTGCCGCCGGGAACCGAGTTCTGGGAATATCCCACCCTGGACGAGGCCGCGCGAGCTTACGAGCAGCTGCTGGCGGAGTCGGGGCGGGCGGGTGAGGTGGTCGAAGAAGATTCCGATGAAGCCATCGGCGACTCTGAGAGCGCCGGTGCGGAAGTTCGCGACAGGTATTCGGCGAGCGACGAGGACCTGCTCATCGACGTCGAGGAGGTTGAGGACTCAGGCGCGGCCTCCTGACTCGGTGTTACTCGAAACGCAGGCACCGGTGAAGAGGCTTTTGTGACGCGTCTCTCACGGGGCGGACGCCAGCCGCGTGTTGTGCCGAAACTATGTCGTGTCGCGCAGGTCCGGCCGGAAACGGTACCCGACGCCCCAGACGGTTTCGATGCAGGCGCCTAGGCCGCCCAGCTTTCGGCGAAGCCGGACCATCTGGGTGTCGACCGCGCGATCGAGGCCATCGAAATCCGCGCCCCACAGGCGCTCGAGGAGAAAGTCGCGCGAGAACGTGCGGCCGGGGTGCTGAAGCAGCAGCTCGAGCAGGTCCATCTCGCGACGGCTCAGGTCAAGCGATGAGCCTGCAAGCGTGGCGCGATGGCCGGCACGGTCGAGGACCAGAGCGTCGAAGGTGATCGGCTTGGAGGCGTCCGTGGTCGCGGCTGCGCTGTCGAGAGCCACCCGCCTCAGCAGGGAGGCCACTCGAGCGGCGAGCTCGACGATCGAGAAGGGCTTGCCGAGATAGTCATCGGCTCCGACCTGGAGACCGGTGACACGATCGGCAACGTCGCCGCGTGCCGTGAGCATGAGGATCGGCATCAGATGTGTGCGCCGAAGCTCGCGGCACACCGTCATGCCGTCCTGCCCGGGCAGCATCCAGTCGAGGATGACCAGATCGGGCCGCGTAAGGTCGGCTGATACGAGCGCCTGGTTGCCGTCGAAGGCCTGGTCGACCGCGTGCCCCGCTTGCTCCAGGTGCGACCGGACCAGGTCGGAGAGGGCCACCTCGTCTTCCACCATGAGGATCCTGGCCATCAGGGTTCGGCGCGCCGGAGGCTGATCCAGAACGTGCTGCCGAGCCCGGGCTGCGATGTGGCGGACAGGCTGCCGCCCATAGCTTCGAGCAGCTCCCGGGCAATCGACAGGCCGAGACCGAACCCACCGGTATTGCGGGTGCGGGAGTCGTCGGCGCGATAGAACCGCTCGAAGATGTGCTCGAGGTCTTCGGCTGAGATCCCATGTCCGGTGTCCGAGACCGCGATCTGGACTCGATCAGCGCCGCCCCCGCTCAGCCGGACCGACACCACTCCACCTTCAGGTGTGTAGTTGATCGCGTTGCGCACCAGGTTCGTCAGCACCTGCGCCAGGCGGTCGGCATCGCCAGCCGCCCAGAGGTCGGTGGGCATGTCTTCGTAACTCACGGTGACCTGTCGTTCGACGCGGGCAAGCGGCGCCAGCGCCATTACAACCTGCTCAACGATCGGCGCGAGCCGGATCGCACGATTGCTGACCTTCAACTCCTGCGAGTCGGCGCGCGCGAGCATCAGGAGATCTTCGATGAGGTCGGCCAGCCGGCGCGTCTCCGCTGCGGTCACCTTGAGCCGGCGCTCCGATTCCTGTGCATCCGGCCGGTCCGCCTCGGGCAAGAGAAGGGAATCGATGTGGGCCTGGATGCTGGCGATCGGAGTCCGCAGTTCGTGCGACACGTTCATGATCAGCTCACGCCGGCTGCGGTCCGCCACCTCAGCCTTGCCGCGCGCCTCCCACACCTGGCGCTGTTCCTCGCCAACACCGAGCATGTCCGTGGCAAATCGCCCCCACGCGCGACCCACGGCGTTCAAGACGTGCAACGAGAGCGCGAGCCCGGCGAAAGCGAACAGCCCGGGGAAGATCAGATTTCCGATTGCCTGCGAGCTTGGGCCGTCGATGTTGATGCGGGCGATCGGAAAGATGATGCCGATGAGTGACAGCCCAAGCAGCACCCCCGACAGCAGTGAGGCGAAGATGCCGAACGGAAGCTTGAGGAGCACGTAGGCGAAAGATCTCCATGTCGCGGGCTGACGCAGGTGCCGGACGAGCATCCGCCACGGCGAGACCAGGTCGGGATCAGGAAGCGAGAGCGGAGGAACGTTGACTCCCAGCAGCCCGATCGCGAGCTCGCGCTCGAAAAGGGCGAATCCCCATGCCGCGACCAGGGTCGCAAGAAGGATCAGGAGACCGACGACCACGATCGAGAGGAAAGCGCCCGAGATCATTCCCGCCATCAGGACAAGGAAGTAGGTCAGGCCGAGCGGAAATGCGGTCAGCAGGTAGAGAGCGTTCAGATAGGAGCGCGGCTCGACCAGGACGTGCAGGAATCGTCCGATCCGGTCCGAGAGGACCGTCGTTGGAACCGGGGTGTCGTGGGCGGTGGTCTCCATGGGATCTGGCTCGTGACGGTAGACCAGAGCTGTGCCAAAAGGATGACAGTGCGCGCTCGACACCTTTGTCAGTCGCATAACGACCTCTTAAGCGCGCGCGAGGCGTCCCATAACGATGCGGGCCTACGTTGCCACGTATCGCCAGCGGCATCTACCTCTCCGGGAGCGCGGCGGCTACCCCCCGCCGCGCAACCCCGGGGATCAGGCCGGCGGGATGAGCTCTTTGCCGACCATGGTGATGTAGTCGAAGTTCGGCACCACGACGCCGAGCGCCTCGAGCTGCATTGCCAGTTGTGAGCGGTGTTGGGCCGAGTGCGTCAACACCTGAAGGAGTGCCTGCCGAGTATTCGGGCGGAAGGGGAACCAAGGGATAGCCACAGGCTCCTCCATGTTCACTTTGGTCAGCAGCCTTTGGTACTCGACGGCCAGCCGGGCTGCCTCGCGAACGAAGTCGACATTGGGCCGGGCCATGTAGGCGACGCGATCGGAGCCTTCCCCAGGCGCCTCTCCGCGGATCATCAACGTATAGATGGCCTCGACCCCAACAAGGTGGGAGAGTGTTTCATGTACCGCGCGGTCAGCCGATGGCTCTGCAGTTTCAAGGACAATCGCATTGGCCCAAGCGTTGTATCGAAACAGTTCGGCGAGCTCGCTCACGGCCGGATCCGGACCGCACTGCTCTGAGGCTCTCGTCGTGAGCGCGTGTCCTCAACTGCAATTGCTCGAATCCCTTGCCGGAAAGCAACCCCTGGGGGAGGCCAATACTCAATGTTGGCCAATCCTCGATGGTCCGCCCAGCTGCCTGTGTTCAAGCAGTCAAACCTATCCTGTTGCGCCAACGGCGTGCCAGTGTACCGTTCGCCGTATGCCGCGCCGCAAGCGAAAGGCAATCGAACCTCGACCGACGGCGAAGCCACAGACCAGCGACCAGGCGCCCGGCGAGGAGGTCGTCCAGGTGAACGACCGGTACTCGGGCGGCGGGCCCGCGCCCGAGTCGGAACCCTCAGAGCACGCCCAGCACCAGACCGGCGGATAACTAACCCCGGCCGGTGATGAGCGACCTGGTCGGCCCCAAGGGCTGACATCGAAACCGGACGCCGGCGCGTCAGCCGGCGCCGTCGCCCGGAGTCAAGAGATACTGAGTCCCCGTTGGCCGACATAACGCCGAGCCCGGACCAGCAACCGGCCACGAATATTCCCAACCGTGTCCTATGGGGGTTGCTGGCGCTTGGCCTGCTGGTGCTCTTCTTCATTCTGCCGCACGGCATCGAAGGCGACGGCCGACTGCGGTTTGACGCGCTCCAGGGGTGGCTGGCAGGCCACGGGATGCCGGACACCAAGTTTCCCCTTGTCGGATCAGTTCCCTCGATTCCGCTGATGCTCCTGGGCCACCTCGGCGCCTCACCCGAATGGTGGATGTCTCGCTACAACGTCATCGTCTACGCTGCCGGCCTCGGTCTCCTGTACGTGCTGCTGCGCGGACGCTTGCCCCACGACGTGCTCGGTGCCTTCTTGTTGTTGCTGGGAACGACTGCCATGCTTCCGAACTCCCTCACTGGGTTCGGTGCTGAGACCTTCAGTGCGATGGCAGTCGGTACAGGTTTGGCGGCCTGGTCGGCGGGCCGCTGGAAGACGGCGGTGGCGCTGCTTGGCGTTGGGGTCGCCAACCTGCCTGCGAGCTTTGTGGGCCTTGCTCTGGCCATGGGTTGGTGGGCGTGGCGCGTGAAGCGAATAAGGGCGTTGGCGCCGCTTGTTACGAGCGCGGGTCTTTGGATGCTGGAGAACACGGTGCGCCGCAAGGCAGCTCTCTCGAGCGGTTACGGGAACGATCACGGCTTTCAGACACTTCTCCCATATTCGGGGCTGCCTGGCTTCAGCTATCCAACGTTCTATGGCGTGTTGTCGCTCCTTCTTTCTTTCGGCAAAGGGCTGCTCTTCTTCGCACCCGGACTGGTCCTGGCCTTCGGGCGCGGCCTCGAGGCTCTGCGATCTGTTACGCAAGTCCTGGTCCTGTGGATGCTGTATCTGGCCGGCATGGTGCTGGTTTACGGCACCTGGTGGGCATGGTACGGCGGCTTCACGTGGGGACCACGATTTCTCATCTTCGCCTCGTTGCCAGCTTCACTTCTGCTGGCTGCTCAGGTCCGTCGCCCACCTCGCGCGCTTCCCGCTGTCACCGTCGTGCTTGCAGCTCTTGTGCTCTCAGTCTGGGTCGGAATCGATGGTCAGACTTTTGGCCGCTTCGCGCAGACCGTGTGCACGGCCAACGACTACTACCTGGAGTCGTTCTGCTGGTACGTACCGGAGTTCAGCGTGCTGTGGACGCCATTCGTATTTCATGCACATCTTTCGTGGGGGAATTCGATACTCATCGCTTACGCGGCGGGCGTGACTAGTTACGTTGCCCATCCAGTGCTCCGGCAGTGGACGGTTACCGCCTACCGTGACCTGGGACTGACATGGGCCGCTTACGGCCGTCGAACGCCCTGGAGGTTTTGATTCGGAGAACTGTCTGTCGCTCGAGACGAGGCTGCCGTTGGTGACGTTGCTTCTAAGCCACCTCGGGAGCCAGATATCGCGTGACAACGGTTTTCGAAAAACCCAACGGTTTCTGCGGTTTGGTCAGCCTCTGTTCCACCTCTTTGTAGCCTCCTTGGAGCTCGGCATCGCGGGCACTGAAAACACGAAAACCCGGTCCCAGGGACCAGGTTTCGTATACAGACTACCCTTCGGAGGCCTCTCGAAAAAGAGGTCTTGGGTGGTGGGTCGGGGCAGATTTGAACTGCCTCAGCTTGCGCGGCGGTTTTACAGACCGTTAGGCTCGCCAATGCCCAGCCGACCCATGCAAGTCCATGCAGGACGCGTGACCGAAATGGTAGCCGTTTCGAGGTCGGCGTCCGGGCCATAGAATGCCTCCGTGGCGCGCGGCTATGCCCGATACGTCCTCGCGGTCATGGTCGGCATCAACTTCCTCAATTACATGGACCGGTACGTCGGCGCGGCCGCCTCACCGCTGATTCAGAAGGAGTTCCACCTCAGCGACACCCTAGTCGGGCTGCTCGGCTCGGCGTTCCTCATCGTCTACGCCGTCGCCGCCCTTCCCTTCGGCTACTGGGCGGATCGTGGTGTCCGGAGGACTGTCGTCGCAGCCGGCGTCGCCATCTGGAGCGTGGCGACTCTGTTCACGGGATTCGCGCACAACTTCGTCCAGCTGTTCCTCAGCCGCGCCGTCCTGGGGATCGGCGAGGCCAGCTACTACCCGGCCGGCACTTCGCTCCTCTCGGACTACTTTCCGAAGGAACAGCGCGGCCGCACAATGTCGATCTGGGGCGCTGGCAGCGCATTCGGCATCGCGGTCGGCTTTGCGGGCGGCGGCTACATCGCCGAGAAGTTCGGTTGGCGCAGTGCATTCTTTTTCGCCGCCGTTCCCGGAATCATTTTCGCGTTGCTTGCGTTCGGCCTTCGCGAACCGCTACGCGGGAATGCTGAGAGCCGCGGCCAGGCCGTCGAGAAGACCCAAGATGCCGGCCCGCGCAACTTCATCCAGCTGTTGCGGATTCCCACCCTCCGCGCGACGATCTTCTCCCAGACACTCCTTTACTTCGTGCTTGCGTCCAATGCTTTCTGGCTGCCGCTGGTCCTGACGCGGCGGTTCAACCTCTCGGTCAGCAAGGCGGGACTGCTGGCGGGGGTTGTCCTGGTTGCAGGCGGCCTGATCGGGACGCTGGCAGGCGGGTGGATCGCGGACCGGCGCGCCTTGAAAAATCCCGCCGCGCATCTCGAGGTCGGCATTGCGGGGTTCTTGCTCGGCGCCGTATTCATCTCGATCGCCCTCGTCGCGCCGATGAATATTGGCCCGATACCCGTCTTTGCTCCGGCGTTTCTTCTGGCGGTCGTCTGCCTTTACCTGTATTCGGGTCCTTTCACGGCGGTATCCCAGAACGTCGTGTCGCCAGCTCTACGTGCGAGCGCCGTAACGATGCTGCTCTTCGTCTCGCACATCCTGGGAGACTCGCATGCGCCGTTTGACGTCGGCTGGATCTCAGACCGCGTCGGCAGCCTTCAGAACGCGCTGCTGCTCACCTCTCCGACGCTTCTCGTCCTCGCGGCGATCGTCGCGGCCACGGGCCTGCGTACGGTGCGTCGTGACGTCCAGACGATGGAGGACGAGTGGGCTGAACGATCGCAGGCGGCTGTTAGTAAATGAACCCCACGAGCCGTCCGCCGAGCTGACCCGGCTTGATGGTCCGCTCGTTGATCACGTCGAACGCGATCCAGTTCATCTCCGAAACCACCCATGAGCCGTCCGGGTTGACCGCTTCGACGTAGGCGACGTGGCCGGCCCAGCTCTCCCAGGTCACCATGATCGCGCCCACCTTCGGCGTCGGTCCGACCGGGTAACCCTGGGCTGAGGCGTTCGCGTACCAGTAGCCGGCATCGCCTCGCCACGTCACGTTGCGCTTGGTCGCGACGTACCAGGTGCACCATCCGGCCGGGAATCCGGTGGCCGGGTAAGGACCGAGGCAGCATCCGATGACGTGAGAGTTGAACGCCTGGCCGCTCCCGGAACGCGCGAGCAGCTGGTACAGGGCCGGTGGCGGCGGGAACGCGCCGCCGACGCCACCTGGGATCACGAGCACGATCCCGGCTGTCAGCTGCGTGCTGCGCAGCCGGTTGAAGTCGATGATGGTCTGGGGGTCGACCTGGTACTTGGTGCCCAGGCTCTCGAACGTATCGCTCGCCTTCGTGGTGACGACGATGCCGGCAACCGGCGGGATGATCAGTTGGTCACCCGTGGCGACCGAGTCGGTCGAGGTCAGGTTCGTGTTCGACCATCGAATCTGGCTTACGGTCACGTTGTACCTGGCGGCGATCGTGGCCAGGCTTTCGCCCGGTGCGACGCCATAGGTGAGGGGCTGATGGTTGATGGGCGCCGAGGTTGGTATCGAGACCGGTTTGATGATCGTGCTGTAGCGGCCAAGCGAGACGTCGCCGACCGTGCCGCCCTCGCTCACGACAGTCGCCTCAGCGTTCACGGCGCCCAGCCGGGCGGTCAAAGAGGTGGGGAATTGGCGGTCCAACGTGGCATAGCTCGAGATCGCGACCGCCACTGCTAACACGATGGCATGCGTCAGATATCGATGAACTCGCAATTCCTACCCCTAAAGAGTGCTAACTCGCCCCGCGGTGGGCGGCTCCCCTGAGACGGCCGTCACCGTACCAGAGGTCCGGCGAGGGCGTCAACCCTGTTAGGCATGGTACCGGACTCCACGACAGGGAAGGCGGGCTTACCTGGCCGAATTCGATTCGAATACGCGCTTGGGGCCTGAAGAGGCCCCGTCGGCGAACAGTAGTTCGGTCGCCCAAGCGCTGCCTCACGCGGCCGAGAATCCGGTTCACAAGCCTGTCCAACGCTCAAGGGGCGCGGTACTTGCCGTTCAGGGCTCGGCCGTCTGCCCACAGCGCGCATGGAGGAGCAGACGTTGGATATAGAGTGACGCGCGCGCAATGACCCGACTTCACACGCCCCTGTGCGAGCTTTTCGAGATCGACGTCCCGATCCTGCAGGCCGGGATGTCGAAGTACACCACCCCGGAACTCGTCGCGGCAGTGAGCAACGCCGGCGGCCTCGGCATCATCGGCGGCATGGGCCGCACGCCGGATGAGTTGCGAAGCGAGATCCGGCAGGTGCGTGAGCTGACCTCGCGCCCATTCGGGGTGAACCATGTCGTCTGCCAGATCGACCCGGCCGCCGTCCAGATGACGCTCGCGCAGCGCGTCCCGGTTCTGTCACTGGCCTGGGGGCGATCGGCAGAGCTCACGTACCAGGCTCACGAGGCCGGCATCAAAGTGGTCCACATGGTCGGCAGCCCGGAGGAAGCCGGCCAGGTCGCCAGCGATGGAGCGGACGCTATCGTCGCCCAGGGGACCGAAGGCGGAGGGCACGTCGGGATGATGTCGACCCTGTCGCTGGTTCCCCAGGTGTTCGACGTCGTGGGCGGGGTGCCGGTCCTGGCGGCTGGCGGAATCGCAGACGGGCGAGGCCTGGCGGCCGTGATCATGCTCGGCGCGCAAGGCGCCCTCATCGGCACCCGGTTCCTCGCCACGCCCGAGGCGCGCGGGAAAGGCCACTCCAAGGACGTGATCCTCAACGCGCTCGGCAGCCAGACAATGGCGAGCAGGTTCTACGACGATGTGATGGAACAGGTCTGGCCGGGCGCCATGGTCCGGACGATCAAGCACCCTCTGCTCGAAGAGTGGGCAGAGCGCCCGGAAGAGTGGGCGCTTGCCGCCGACGAGCTACGGCCGTCGCTCGAAGCCGCCCTCGCCGCCGGAGACCTCGTGCTCGCAGGCGAATCCGCCGGCCTCGTCCACGACATCGTGCCTGCCGGCGAGCTGGTCAAACGGATCGCACAGCAGGCCGAGGATCTGCTCGCGGCCGGCTAAGGACCGCCCCGCACGTAGATCGTCTGGCCCGATACAAAGCTCGATTCGTCGCTGCAATTTATGAGAAGGAACCGGATGGTTCCTTCTCATCGCCCGGTCGGCTTCGCCGACGGGAACCCGGCCCTGAGCCACCTCAGGTAACAGAGAAGCCACCGATAGGGCCGGCGCTCATCCTCCCGGGATTGGATTTCCGAAATACCTACTCCTGGCGACGCTGGGAGTCCCTTGTGCACGATAGGGACGGCCGGAGTGAATCCGGCCTATTCGCCACGCCGGCCGGCTACGGCCCGCCGCGCACGTAGATCGTCTGGCCCGACACAAAGCTCGATTCGTCGCTGCACAAAAAGGCGATGACCGAAGCGATGTCCTCGGGCTGACCGACGCGCCGGAGCGAGATCTGGGAAGCGGCCCCGATCTTGAATGCCTCGTAGTCGACGCCCAGGCGATCGGCGGTCGCCCGCGTCATACGGGTCTCGACGAACCCTGGCGCCACCGCGTTGACGTTCACGTTGAACGGCCCCAGCTCGATGGCGAGCGTCCGGGCCATCCCCTGCAGGCCGGCCTTCGCCGCCGAGTAGTTGGCCTGCCCGCGATTGCCCAGCGCCGAGGTCGATGAGAGAAACACCATCTTTCCGTACTTCTGCTCGACCATGTGCTTCTGCGCCGCCCTGGCGCAAAGAAAGGTGCCCTTCAGGTGGGTGTCGATGACGGCGTCCCAATCCTCGTCAGTCAGCTTGAACAGCAGGTTGTCGCGCGTGATGCCGGCACAGGCGACCAGGATGTCGAGCCTGCCAAGCTCCTTCACCGTACGCTCGACCATCGCGTCCACCTGGACGCGATCGGTGACGTCGCATGCGATGGCGACACCTTGAATCGGGCCGGCCACGAGAGCGGCCGGCGCGACGTCCAGGTCTGAGACGGCGACCTTCGCGCCCTCGTGCGCAAGCAATTGGGCCGTCGCCGCGCCGATCCCCCTTCCGCCGCCGGTGACTAGGGCGACCTTGCCCTGGAACCTCATACCGTCTCCGTGTCGAAAGGGGTGCCGCCATCCTTGCGCGGGTCGGAGGCGCCGTGAAGGAAGCCGTCCGACTCGGCGACGATCAGCTGCGGCCTGGCGAAGTACGAGTCGTAGTTCAACGTGCGCCGGTTGACCTGGTAGCCGAGCTTTTCCAGACCCTGGCAGACGACGAGCGGGATCCGGGCCTCGGCCTGGACCACGTCGCCCTGGAAGTCGATCCTCGGGGCGCTTACAGCTTCGACCGGCGACATCTGGTGGTCGATCACGTTGACCAGGACCTGCAGGATCGCGGTCACGATCTTGGTGCCTCCAGGCGCACCGATGGACGCCCGCAGCCGGCCTCGGTCGAACACGAAGGTCGGCGTCATCATGGTCACACGCGTCTTGCCCGGGCGGACCGAGTTGGGACGGCCGGGACGCGGGTCGAAACAGTTCATGTAGTCGTTGTAGCCAAAGCCCAGGCCCGGGGTCACGACTCCGCTCGCCGACCCAAGCGTGTGCGTCAGCGACACCGCGTTGCCGGCGTCGTCGACAGCGCACACCTGCGTGGTGTCGGCCCGGTCGTGCGCTCGGGCGCCGGCCGCCACCACCTCGCGTGCCTTGGCCGCGTACTGCTTGTCGGCAAGGGCGCCGGTGGGAATCTCGATGAACCGCGGATCGGCGATGTGCAGCTCGCGGTCGGCCATCGCCCATGCCATGGCCTCCACGAGAACTCGCGCCGCTTCGCTGCTCGGCCATCCGTGGGCGCGGAGGTCGTAGCCTTCGAGGAAGTTCAGCATCTGGAGCAGGGTCAGGCCGCCGGCCGGCGGGCCTGCTGCTGCGACCTGGAGCCCGCGGTACGTGCCCCTCAGGGGCTCGGTCACGTTGACGGTGTAGCCGGCGAGGTCCGCTTTGGTGACGAAGCCGCCGTTGGCTTCGAAGTCGGCTGCGATCTCATCCGCGGTTGGGCGCGTGCCGTCGCGGAACACGGGCTCCCGCTGCCAGTTGGCGGCGATCTGGCACAGGCCGTCCGGCGTCAAGAGAATGGCAGCGCAATGCCAGCCCCCGCGCACGGCGTGAACTCCTGTCGCCCGCGCCGCGCGCGCGGCGAGCACCAGCGGAATGATCTCCCGTTCTTCGGCGAGGGGTGTCTTTGGACCTTTCGGCGCATCGATCTCGCGGCGCTCGCCGGCGACGCGGATGTCGAGGCTCACCCGGTCCCACGGCTGTTTTCCCCATGGAATGTAGGCATCAAGAATTCCCGCGATCGAGCGCAGCTGCGTTTCGCTCCATTCCTCGAAAAATCGCCTGAACGGCTCGTGCGGAGGCTGCGGACCAATGATGGCCTGCGGATCAAGCCCAAGGCGCCGGCGCAGGAAGTCCAGGAAATCCGCACGTCCATCGGGTGCGCCGCGGCGGTCGGCCCCGTAAAGCTCAACGGGCAATGACACACGCTGGCCATTGGCAACCAGATTGCCGGTGTTGTCGAATCCGGCGAGCGCCCACACCGCCAGGAATTCCTCGAGGCTCGACGTCACCATCCGCTCTTCGCCTTCACTGTCGCTGTAGACGATCGGGACGTCGTCGGGGGAAGGCCCCCTCGCGGAACCATTGCGCGACGCGCGACCCGTCGGGCAGGCGCATGAAGATTCCAAAGTGCGGCCAGCAGTCGGCCTCGTTCTCGAGCCAATAATCATCCATGCGACCACCTCGCAGAATGAAGTCACCGAGC
>Ga0208848_1000181_pt1 | contig 12370 bp, 9 predicted proteins | sample NGESurshal072012_2_FD_184455 | JGI IMG/M metagenome (GOLD analysis project Ga0208848, IMG submission 184455) | Arctic peat soil microbial communities from Barrow, Alaska - NGEE Surface sample 210-1 shallow-072012 (SPAdes) | ecosystem: Environmental > Terrestrial > Soil > Wetlands > Peat ... | reverse complement strand
ATTATTCCGCGCGGCCGGTGATATTTGAAGCTTCGGCCGACGAGGCGCTTTCCGCTTGCGAGCAATGCCGAAGCTAAAGTGTCTCCGGCAAAGCCCGAAAACTTCTCGCGATCAAAACTGAACGCCAAGGGAACACGCCGATCGATCAGGCCACCTTTTGACAAGCGAAACGGCTGTGGCACAGAAACGGCGGGGTTAATACCGTCATCGACACTCGGCAAAGTCGGCTCGCTCATGAGGCTTGCCCTTTCGAAGGATGCATTACCTCGAGCACCTCATGCGTACGAGTATCGCGCGTTACGACGAGCCACGATTGACATCCAGACCCGTGGTACCAGAACTCTCTATGCGGCCCCGCCGGATTGGTTCTGAAGTAAACATAGTCAACGAACTGCCGCATCGAGTCGGGGGCACCCGGATCAGGACGCGCAGCGTTCGCATCGCCGAGATAGTTGAACTCGCGAACATCCCGGTCGCCACAATATGGGCAGCAAATTCGCATTGCAGTCCTTAGTGCAGGTTGGGTTGTGCGCCGGCGCCACGCTCATCGATGAGATGACCCGTCGCGAAACGATCAAGGCGATACGCGGTGGCCACCGGATGCGACTCATCACGCGCGACAAGATGTGCCAGACACCAGCCGGCAGCTGGCGTCGCCTTGAACCCGCCATAGCACCAGCCAGCGTTTAGATAGAGCCCAGGATGCGGCGTGCGATCGATGATCGGAGACCCGTCCATCGACATATCAACCAGCCCTCCCCAGGACCGCAATATGCGAACCCGGCTGATAACCGGCATGAGAGCGATTCCGCCTTCGCAGACATCTTCAATGGTTGGAAGATTGCCGCGCTGCGCATAAGAATTGTAGCCATCTATATCGCCGCCAAATACAAGGCCGCCCTTGTCGGATTGACTAATGTAAAAGTGACCGGCACCAAAGGTGATGACGTTGTTGACCAGCGGCTTAATGCTCTCGGAAACAAAAGCTTGCATCACATGGCTTTCGATGGGGAGCCGCAATCCCGCCATCGCGGCAACCTGAGAGCTACTACCCGCTACGGACACAGCGATTTTGCCGGCGCGGATGGCGCCGCGCGTTGTCTCCACGCCGACGACGGCTCTATCCGACATTATGAAACCCGTCACTTCGCAATTCTGGATAATGTCGACTCCAAGCTGGTCGGCCGCTCGTGCGTAACCCCACACCACGGCATCGTGGCGGGCAGTACCGCCGCGAGGCTGCAACAAACCGCCCTGAATTGGAAAACGGGCATCCTCAAATTCGAGATAGGGAACCAGCGCGCGCACCTGCTGCCGATCGAGCAATTGCGCGTCAACGCCATGAAGCCGCATCGAGTTACCGCGCCTTGCGTAGACGTCTCTTTGAACATCGGAATGGAAGATATTCAGAATACCCCGCTGGCTGACCATGACGTTATAGTTCAGCTCCTTTTCCAAACCTTCCCAGAGCTTCATCGACCACTCGTAGAATGGGACGTTGCCCGGCAGCAGATAATTTGAACGAATAATTGTCGTATTACGGCCAGCATTGCCGGAACCGATCCAGCTCTTTTCCAAAACGGCGACGTTCCTGATGCCGTGAACCTTTGCCAGATAGTAGGCTGCTGCAAGGCCGTGACCGCCTCCCCCCACCACAACCACGTCATATCGGGGCCGCGGCGAGGCATCGCGCCACGCACGTTTCCAATTCTTGTGGCCCGTCAGAGCATTCCAGGCGAGGCTCAAGACCGAATAATGCATCGTATTTAGCAGTCCAGGGTCGTCTGCCGTTCCCAATCGGTGAGATGGCGGCAATAATCGTTCCATTCTGAGTTTTTCAGCTTCACATAGGACGCAACGACTGCCTCACCGAACGCTTCCTTGACGACGTTGGACTGTTCGAGATTGCGCAACGCATCCATGAGATTCAAGGGAAGCTTTTTGACGTCGTTGACGGTGTGGCCGTCGGTATACATGTTGATGTCCAGCCGCTTGCCGGGATCGCGCGTATTCTTAATGCCATCCAATCCGCTGGCGAGGATCGCGGCCTGCAACAGATATGGATTGGCCGCGCCGTCAGCCAGGCGAAATTCGAAACGGCCGGAATCGGGAATTCGGATCATGTGCGTGCGGTTGTTGCCACCATAGGTGATCGTGTTAGGCGACCACGTCGCCCCTGACAAAGTTCTCGGTGCGTTGATACGCTTGTAAGAGTTCACAACCGGATTTGTCAGGGCACAGATTGCCTGCGCGGAATGAATAATGCCACCGATGAAGTGGTAAGCCGTTTGTGAAAGTCCAAGTTCACCCTTTGGGTCTGCAAATACGTTTTTCCCGCCCTTCGACCACAGCGATGCGTGGACGTGACAACCGCTGCCCGTGAGGTTTGTAAACGGCTTTGGCATAAAGGTCGCGCGCATGCCGTGCTTTTCCGCGATAGATTTCGTCATAAACTTGAAGAAGGCATGACGATCGGCCGTTACAAGAACCGTATCGTATTCCCAGTTCATCTCGAACTGTCCGTTCGCGTCCTCATGATCATTTTGATAGGGCTTCCATCCCAGGCTAATCATTGCGTCGCAAATCTCGGCCACGACATCGTAACGCCGCATCAGCGCCTGCTGATCGTAACACGGCTTTGCTTGCTGATCCGCGGCATCGGAAACTGTGGTCCCATCCGGGGTAATCAGGAAATATTCACATTCGACGCCGGTCTTAAGATCTAACCCATCCTTGGCGGCAGCGGCGACGAGACGCTTGAGAATTTGTCGGGGATTTTGTTCGACTGGCTTTCCGCCCATGAACAAATCGCCAGTTACCCAAGCTACTTCCGGCTTCCATGGAAGCTGGACCAGACTGTCCTTGTCCGGCATGGCTACCACGTCAGGGTCCGCCGGCGTCAAATCGAACCAGGCTGCGAAGCCGGCAAAACCGGCTCCTGACTTGGCGACATCTTCCATGGCCGTCGCTGGGACAATCTTGGCGCGAAGCGTACCAAACAAATCCACAAAGGCGATCAGAAAATATCGAATGCCTTTTTTCTTCGCAATTTCCGTCCACGAACCCATCGCATAGTCCCCCATCGGCGTATCATTCAGTCGCGAGGTGTTCCCCAGCTTGAATGATTGCCCGGCTCAAATTTTTCCCTGTCCGGGAATCCAGTTAGTGCCGGCAAGCGGCACACGCGCCATCGCGGCCGCTTCCACGGTCAGCGCTACCAAATCTTCAGGCTCGAGGTTGTGAACGTGGGACTTTCCGCAGGCCCGCGCGATCGTCTGCGCCTCGAGGGTGAGAACAGAGAGGTAATTGGCTAGCTTCCGGCCAGCGGTTATTGGATCGAGGCGAGAGTAAAGCTCCGGGTCCTGCGTGGTAATGCCTGCCGGATCGCGCCCCTCATGCCAGTCATCGTAAGCGCCAGCCGTTGTTCCGAGCGCCTGATATTCTTTTTCCAGGCGAGGATCATTATCGCCAAGCGCGACCAATGCCGCCGTTCCAATCGAAACCGCGTCCGCGCCAAGCGCCAGACACTTTGCGACATCCGCGCCGTTGCGAATTCCACCCGATACGATGAGTTGGACCTTCCGGTGCAACCCTAGGTCCTGCAGCGCCTGCACGGCCGGTTGAATGGATGCAAGAATGGGTAGCCCGACGTTCTCGATAAAAACTTCTTGCGTCGCGGCGGTACCGCCCTGCATGCCGTCAAGAACGACCGCGTCGGCACCAGCTTTCACCGCCAGTGCTATATCGTAATACGGACGAGACGCGCCAACCTTGACGTAGATTGGTTTTTCCCAATCTGTGATTTCTCGCAGCTCCTGGATCTTGATTTCAAGATCGTCAGGGCCGGTCCAGTCCGGATGGCGGCAAGCCGATCGCTGATCAATCCCTTCAGGCAGATGCCGCATATCGGCGACGCGCTTGGTGATTTTCTGCCCGAGCAGCATTCCGCCGCCGCCGGGCTTTGCGCCCTGCCCAATAACCACCTCAATGGCATCGGCCTTGCGCAGATCATCAGGATTCATGCCGTAGCGTGAAGGCAATACTTGATAGACAAGCGTTTGCGAGTGTTCACGCTCTTCCTGCGTCATGCCGCCGTCGCCGGTCGTCGTCGACGTACCCACGGCGCTCGCACCACGTCCCAGTGATTCTTTCGCTGGCCCCGACAATGAGCCGAAGCTCATTCCTGCGATCGTGACAGGAATTTTTAACGTGATCGGCTTGCGCGCAAAGCGCGCCCCGATTGTGACATCCGTCGAGCATTTTTCGCGGTAACCCTCGAGCGGATACCGGCTGATCGACGCGCCAAGAAATAGCAGATCGTCAAAGTGTGGTAGTTTGCGTTTTGTGCCCGCCCCACGGATGTCATAGATACCGGTTGCCGCCGCGCGACGGATTTCGGCTATGGAGTAATCATCGAACGTCGCCGACTTGCGGGGCGGGGTGTGGATCCAGCGATCCTGCGTCGTCATCAGTAGGATCCAATATTGTCGATATGGAAGTGATAGAGGCGGCGGGCGGACCCATATCGACGAAACTCGCCGATATCAGCACTGCCGTTCACTCCGGCGGAATCGAGCAGGCGCTTTAGTTCGGCCTTATGCTGGTCCATCATCGGCTTTTCCACGCAATCGGCACCGAGACTTTTTACTTTGCCTCGTACATAGAGGCGCGCTTCATAAATAGAATCTCCTAGCGTGTCTCCGGCATCCCCTAGCACCACCAAGTTTCCGGTTTGCGCCATAAAGGCTGAGAGATGGCCGACCGACCCTTTGACGACGATATTGATTCCCTTCATCGATATGCCGCAACGCGCCGACGCGTTGCCGTCGATGACAAGTAAGCCGCCGCAGCCGCTCGCCCCCGCTGCCTGCGAGGCATCGCCAGTCACATGGACAATACCAGACATCATGTTTTCAGCAACGCCCTGCCCGGCATTGCCCTGGATCATCACCCGCGCTTGCTTGTTCATACCGGCGCAGTAGTATCCGACATGCCCGGCAACTTCGACCAGGACGGGCGCATCCAGGCCAACGGCAATGGAATGTTGGCCACGCGGGTTGAGCACGCGCCAATGTGTTTCGTTCGTATTAGGCCTCAATTTATGGAGAGCAGCGTTTAACTCACGGATCGGCATATGCGCGAGATCAATTGTTGCCATTAGTGTCGATCCCAGAAATACGCTTTTGCCGGCTCCGGCTCCCAGACCTTGGCGGTTCCAATTCCGGGCAGATCGACGAGCGCGCGGTATTCAGTCCCGAATGCCACCCAACGCTCAGTTTCGGCCATCACCGCAGGTTTGCACGCGATTGGATCGCGTATCACCCCGAAGCCTGTCTCCGTACCGATTACAAAAGTGTAGAAGCCGTCAAGCGCGGACAATGATGCGTCCATTGCTTGCTCCAATGAAGCACCCTTCCGCATCTTCCATGTCATGAAACCCGCGGCGACTTCGGAGTCGTTTTCAGTCTCAAATTTGAGACCATCCCGGATCAATTCACGTCTCACGGCATTATGGTTGGAAAGTGAGCCGTTGTGGACGAGACACTGATCGGGTCCGGTCGTGAATGGGTGAGCGCCATTCGTGGTCACAGCGGATTCGGTAGCCATGCGTGTATGCGCAATCCCGTGCGTTCCAGTCATCGCATCGAGGCCGAACCGCCGGGCCACATGATCTGGACGTCCGACTTCCTTGAAGATCTCCATACGGCGCCCGGACCCTATAATCGACACGGCCGAATCTTTCGCTATTTCCAATCGCGCTGCCGCTTCGAATTCAGCTGGAATCGTCAAAACAGTATGGGTGTCGCGATTTACGAATTCGAGCGACGTGCCGGCCAACGTACTGAGCCGGCGAACAAGGCTTTCCACATCAACGTTTGGCGACACTCGCAATGTGAGTTTGATTTTGCCAGCCGTTTCCGCGCCATAAACGGCAAAACCTGCAGAGTCCGGGCCGCGGTCACACATTGTGACGAGCATGCTGGACATCATGCTTCCCAGTTCTGGTTCCAGCCGGATGTCCTTCAAAAACAGTCCAACGATGCCACACATCAAAACGATCCCCGTTTGCAAAACTTGCTGAAAGCAAAGGTTACGCTGCCATCTCATGGGAGCGTTGTCAATTGTCAGGCATTATTTATTCTTGCCAGGAAACATTAAAAAGCCTAAGAGCCGATCCAAGATGGCCGCGCGCATCATCGACGGCAAGACTATCGCAGCGGACTTGCGCGACAAGATCGCCGATGAAGTCGCGCGCCTGCGCGCGGCGCACGGGCTCGTCCCCGGCATCGCGGTACTGCAGGTCGGCGACAATCCGGCGAGCGATGTCTATGTGCGCACCAAGTCCAAGGCGGTGGCGGAAGCCGGCATGCGCGCGTTCGATCGCAAGCTGCCCGCGAATACCAGCGAAGCCGAGCTGTGCGATCTGGTCGCCAAGCTCAATGCCGACGTGACTGTGAACGGCATCCTGGTGCAATTGCCGCTGCCGCCGCACATCGATTCGCACAAGATCATCGCCGCCATCGATCCGGGCAAGGACGTGGACGGATTTCATCCGCTCAATATCGGGCGGCTCGCCAGCGGACTGCCGGCGCTGGTGCCGTGCACGCCGCTCGGCTGCATGCTGCTGGCCAAGACCGTGCATGCCTCGCTCGCCGGTCTGGAGGCGGTGGTGATCGGCCGCTCCAACATCATCGGCAAGCCAGTGGCGCAATTGCTGCTGGCCGAGAACGCGACGGTGACGATGGCCCATTCCAAGACGCGCGATCTGCCGGCGGTGTGCCGCCGCGCCGACTTGCTGGTCGCGGCGATCGGCAAGCCTGAGCTGGTGCGCGGCGACTGGATCAAGCCGGGCGCGACCGTGATCGACGTCGGCATCAATCGCGTTGCGGGCGAGGGGGCTAAGTCGCGCATCGTCGGCGATGTCGCTTATGCCGAGGCCGCAACGTTCGCCGGCGCGATCACGCCGGTGCCCGGCGGCGTTGGGCCGATGACGATCGCATGTCTGCTGCTCAACACCTTGCGCGCGGCTTGTGCGCAGAAGGGCCTGCCAGCACCGAATCTCTAGGATGTCGTCCCCGCGAAAGCGGCTCCAGCGGCGAGCGGCTCTTGCCGCCGCGTGGCCTCGGGCTGACGTGCCGGTTTCATCATGCAGTTCCGAAAACTATTTGACATCATCGTCGCTTGCACGATCAAAGTCTTATTTCGGCTTAGTCAACCTCCCTTGTGTGTACGAAAAACTTAACCCGAACGTAGTAGTGATAAAGTCCGCCAAGCAGTGCGTGTGATTTATGCTTCCTATCCGTTGACCCGGGCGAGAAGACCGGAGCATTTTTTTCCGACGACCGGTGCGTTCTGATGTCAGTGTGATAGCCAGCATAGGCTTGCAGTATCTGGCGCAAAAGCGCCTCACCCGAGACAACGATATGATACAGACACTCGCGACGGATTCATCCAATCAGCCGTTCAGCAAACCCATTCTGCCAAGGCGGGGCTGGTGCTATAGCGTTGTCCCGGATGCCCATGGCGCGCAATCGGCGTGTGACGACGGCGCCATAGATGCGATCCCGATCAATGGCCCGCCGGCCGTAGAGCCGTGTCCGATCCCGCCCGCGCCGGAGCGCACCGTCGGCCGACCAATTTCATAAAAGGATAATAAATTGACAGACAGGAATTATTGTTCGATCATTCTGCAGTTTAGCAATGACGTCCAAAGCTGGGTGAGGCCAAGGTCTACACTCGTGCTGTGAGGCGAGCTGAAATGCACTCGCGCGACAGTTTCCTTCGATCGCCGGCCACCAACCAGAGCCGCTGTGGCCTAGCTTCAGCCGAATGGCGCGGCACCGCCGTTATCGTGCATAAGAAGCGCAATCCATTTTTGCGCTCCGATCGGTTGTCAAACACTTTCACGCGGCTCAGTTTTTGTAGATTGTTCGGAAGCAGTCCCGGCCTGCCCCGACAAAGTCCGGAAACCAATGTCCCGGAGGGAGAAGACAAATGTCAGAGCATGAGCGAAATTTTGGTGGACACGGATCGGCCCGAAAGTTTGCACTCGCCACAACCTTGCTTTTGTTGTTCGCAGGCACCTCGGCTTTCGCTGCGGATCCCGTGAAGATCGGAAACATTGCGGCTCTGACCGGCGCGTCGGCGCAGTCAGGCGAAGCAATCACGCGCGGGTTGTCCATTGCGATCGATGAGATCAATGCCAAGGGCGGTGTCCTGGGCGGGCGCAAGCTTGAGCTCGTTCAGAGAGACGACGAGTCAAGTCCGCCGAAAGGCTTGATCGCAGCGCGAGAACTCATCTTTAAGGAAAAAGTCGCGACCATTGTCGGAGGCATCGATACGCCCGTCTCTTTTGCAATCATGCCGCTCGCGAATAAGGAAAAAATGCCATTCATGGGCGTCTGGGCGGCGGGTACTGGAATCACGCGCAATGGCGCCAATCCGAATTACGTGTTCCGGGTTTCCGCAGTCGATGATCTCGTCGATGTCAAACTTCTTAATTACGCCAAGGAGAAGTTCGGCGCAAAGAAGGCCGGCCTTATGCTGATCAATAATCCCTGGGGTGAGTCGAACGAGAAGGGTTTGATCGCCGCGGCAAAGAGCGGTGCCGGAGTCGAGATCGCTGGTATTTCGAAGTTCGAGAATAACGACGTCGATATGATTCCCCAGCTGACCCGCCTCAAGGAGGCTGGCGCCGATGCAATCATCCTCGTGGTCAATACGCCTCCTGGCGCCCAGATGATGAAGTCACGCGAGCGCATGGGCTGGAAGGTTCCGGTCATTTCGCACTGGGGAATTTCCGGGGGACGTTTTCCCGAGCTGGCTGGCCCCACGGCGAGCGATGCTCACTTCGTTCAGACTTACAGCTTTTTTGGAAAACAAAGCCCGGTTGTCGAGCGTGTCATCGCTGCGTTGAAAAAGAAGTACCCGCAGATCAAGGGCCCTGAGGACATCTTCGCTCCGGTCGGCACTGCGGATGCGTATGACGCCATGCATCTTCTTGCCATGGCGATCGAGCAGGCCGGGTCGACCGACGGAGACGCCGTTCGCACGGCGCTCGAAAATCTCAAAGAAACGTTCCAGGGGCTGATCAAGACATATACGCGGCCCTTCACGCCCGACAATCATGATGCACTGGATCCAAAGGACTACATCATGGTCCAGTACGACGGCGACAAGATCGTACCTGTTAAGTGACGCTCCCGGGGGGCGGCATCAACCGCCGTCCCCTTTTCTTTCGAACACTATATTTATCGGCAACATGCTCCTGACCTCCGCGTTAATTGCCGGTCTGGGACTTGGCAGCATGTATGGCCTGCTTGCGCTCGGGTTCCACGTCACTCATGCCGTGTCGAACACCGTGAATTTCGCACAGGGCAGCACCATGATGCTGGGTGCGGTTCTCTGTTTCACGTTCTGGGTCACGCTCGGTTGGCCACCCCCAATTGCGGTTTTGTTGGCGCTTGCACTTTGCGCGGTATGGGGCGCGTTCGTGGAGCGTGTCTCCGTTCGTCCGTTCGTCCAGCGCGGCTCAAATTCCTGGCTGATGGCAACCGTCGCGCTCGGCATTGTGCTTGAGAACGTCGTCCTCTTTACCTTTGGCAAGGACCCCCGCGGCATGCCCGCCGGCGTTCTCACAACGACGTCTCTTTCATTTTTCGGGAATCAGGTTCAGCTCCTGCAAGTCCTCGTTCCGGTCATCGGGCTCCTAATCGCCGCGGGGTTACATCTCTATTTCCGGCACTCGCGCCATGGGAAGGCACTCCTGGCGGTCGTACAAAACCCGGATGCGGCACGGCTCATGGGCATCGACGTTGGGCGCGTCATTTCTGTGACGTTCGCTCTGTCCGGCTTTCTCGCAGGCGTCGCCGGAATTCTCGTTGCACCTCTCTTCACGATCTCGTCGACCATGGGGACGCTGTTTGGCATCAAGGCCTTCGCGGTGGCGATCCTTGGTGGGATCGGAAATGCCTGGGGTGTCGTCGTAGCGGGACTCATCTATGGAATTGTGGAAGCGCTCATTAACGCACAGCTCGGATCCGGCTATAGCCAGATTGCGACCTTCGCGCTGGTCATCCTCGCGCTCGCGATCAGACCCGACGGCCTATTCGGACGTTCCGAGGTCAAGAAAGTATGAGTATCTCCCGCGCCATTCTCGCCGCCGCGCTTCTTGCTGGCATTTGCTTTCTGATTCTAAAAGGTGACGGTTATCAGCTTTATATTATCGCGCTTGTCGGTCTGACCGCGATCGTCGGCATCGGGCTCAATGTGCTGCTCGGGATGACGGGGCAGATATCGCTTGGTCATGTCGCGTTTTATGCCATCGGTGCATACTCGGTCGCAATCCTTACGACCAAGCTCGGTTGGACATTCTGGATTGCACTCCCGGCTGCGGGATTAATCGCCGGCGCCGCTGGCGTGCTGCTTGCAATCCCGGCCTTGCGCGTGCGCGGACCTTATCTTGCGATGGTGACGATCGCATTCGGTTTTGTCGTCGAGCAGGGCACTGCCGAATGGAGTAGCCTTACCGGCGGTTGGAATGGTATTTCCGGCATCCCGATGCCGAGCGCATTTGGCGTCGTGTTTTCCGAGCGTGAGATCGCATTTTTCGTTCTCGCCCTGACAGCAATCTCGCTCTGGCTTTTCTCCAGACTGAGCCGCAGTCCATGGGGCAAGGCGATGCGCGCCGTCAGGGACTCCGAGATTGCAAGCCAATCCATCGGACTCAACCTGATATTGATTCGAACGACGGCGTTCGGGATTTCGGCGATTGCAGCAGGACTCGCCGGTGGGGTGTTCGCGGCGATGAGCGACTTCATCAGCCCGGAGTCCTTTCCCTTCTTCCAATCGATCCTGTTTTTGCTCGTGGTCATGGTCGGCGGCACGGACCGGGTGCTTGGACCGCTGATCGGAGCTGTGATCGTTGTTCTGCTGCCGGAGATTTTATCCTCGCTCGCGCAATATCGCCTGCTCTTCGTCGGCGTTCTGTTGTTCGTCGTTCTGCGGCTTGCGCCCGGCGGATTCGTCGGCCTGCTGAGCCGGTTTTTCGAGCGCCCGAAAACAAGAACCGTTGCGGAGCCAAAACGAGATGTGATGGGTTACCTGACCTTGGGGCCGGTCGGACGCACCCTGTCGACCGCTGATCTGTCTATCAGCTTTGGCGGCGTACGCGCGGTGAACGGCCTCAGCTTCGACGCTCGCCCCGGTGAAATCACGAGCCTTATCGGGCCAAATGGAGCCGGGAAAAGCACGGTGCTCAATCTCCTCTGCGGCTTCTATTTGCCCAATAACGGAGCGGTGCGGCTTGGAGACCGAGATATTTCAAGGCTGCCGTCGCATCGGATTGCGCAGGCAGGAATCGCGCGAACCTATCAAACAAGTCAACTTTTCGGGAACATGAGCGTTCTCGACAATATTCTCATCGCACTGCAGTGCGGCCACCTCGGCGCAGACAAGCTTTTTTCGCTCGATGGCGACCCCGATGTTCTTGCAACCGCGGAAAGCCTGCTCGCATTCGTCGGCTATCGCGGCTCGATCGAACAGACTGCAGGCGCATTGGCTCACGTGGACAAGCGGCTTGTGGAAATTGCGCGTGCGCTCGCCATTCGCCCAAGCGTCCTAGCCCTCGATGAGCCGGCAGCAGGCCTCGACTCCCGAGATACCGGGCGCGTCGGCGAATTGCTTCGCAAGGTCGCCGGCGTCGGCATCGCGGTGCTCCTCGTCGAGCACGACATGCAGCTCGTGATGACCGTTTCCAACCGCGTCGTCGTCCTTGACGCGGGTTCGAAGATTGCTGATGGAGCGCCAGCACAGGTCGCGGCCGATCCCGACGTTCTCAAGGCGTATCTCGGCGACGACAAGCCGGCAGATCGTGGTCGCAAGCATGAACGTGTGCCGGGCGCCCCTACCCTGATGGCCACCAAAAATTTGCGGGCTGGCTATGGCCTGGCCTGTGTCCTTCGCGATCTGGAGCTGCGCGTTGACGAAGGCGAATTCGTTGCGGTGCTGGGCGCGAACGGCGCAGGCAAATCAACATTGATGCGGGCGCTGAGCGGACTCAACAGGCCGGTCGATGGCGAAATTCTCTTCTTGGGCGAAAGGGTGGAACGATTCACCGCCAACCGTATCGCAAAGCGTGGCTTGATTCTTGTTCCGGAGGGTCGCCAAGTGTTTCCGGAACTCAGCGTGATGGATAATCTCAAGCTGGGCACGTATGCGCGGACGTATAATGATTCCGCTCGGATGATCGAGCGGCTGCTCGATCGGTTTCCTCATCTGCGGTCCCGGCAGAATCAGCGCGCCGGTTTTCTGTCCGGCGGGGAACAGCAGATGCTTGCGATCGCGCGCGGACTGATGGCGCGGCCGCGTG
>Ga0208848_1000180_pt1 | contig 12479 bp, 9 predicted proteins | sample NGESurshal072012_2_FD_184455 | JGI IMG/M metagenome (GOLD analysis project Ga0208848, IMG submission 184455) | Arctic peat soil microbial communities from Barrow, Alaska - NGEE Surface sample 210-1 shallow-072012 (SPAdes) | ecosystem: Environmental > Terrestrial > Soil > Wetlands > Peat ... | reverse complement strand
TCCGTCGTAATCGCATAGCTTCCAGCTGCTTCCTCCACTGTGGTGTGGTTTGTCGCCACGTGAACGCCCGCGGTACCAAACATTTCAATTCGCATCTCGATGCGATCTGGATCGCCCGCCTGCGCGGTGGTCAGAAAGAGCATCGACAATGCTGCACTCGGTGCGGTGCGGTTAAGGTAATAAGCCAGACGCTGGAAGCGCGCCCGCGCAGACGCGATCTTTTTCTTCCATAAGCCGCCGCCAAACATTGGTGCCGCGCTACGATGCCGGTGTAAAATAGCTAACAAGCTCGCGCAACTTTTGGAAATAAGCGCAACCACGGATTTGATGGCTGCACCGGTTCTGGGCATTCGGCCAGCTCACACACATCGCCTGAGTGTCATTTGCGATGTAAGCAGCCGCCAAGCCAAATCGAGGACCCCGAGCGATAATTCAGATGGACGGAGCGCGCCCACGTGACCGGCCAATAGGCGACTGAAGGTGCCAGGGTGTGCTGCCAGCGCGCGCAACGCGCGTCGCCGCAAGCCATCCCGGCCGTCCATGAGGAGCAATAGACGCGCCATTAGCCGTGGCATTCGTCCAATCTCGCGATGGACAGCGTCATACGTACTAATATCTCCGGTAGCGAGAGCCGCTGCGAGGGCGCTTGCCTGGCGAAACGCCAAGGCGAGCCCTTCCCCCGTAACGGCATCGACTGAACCGGATGCATCTCCCACCAATGCGATGCGGCCCCGGGTCACGGCGGGCAATTTGACGGACATCGAAATTCCGCCGCGCGGTGGACCGATCAGCTCCGCGTTCCCGAGGCGGCTAGCAAGCACTGGAAAGAGGTTTGGCAGATCCGATAAACGCACCCCCTGTGCGCTTCCAAGCATCGCAATGCACACCTCCTCCGCTCCGATAGGCGTCACATATGCCTGGCAATGGTTGTGCCAGTAAACCTCAACAAAATCGGTCCACGGTCGTATGCGAAAATGCTGACGCAATCCGATCCGGTGGGCGCCACTCCAAACCGGCTGCAGCCCAGTCCATTGGCGTACCCGCGAATTAAATCCGTCGGCCCCAATGATCCATCGGCAGCGCACCGTTCGATCGCCGATCTTGACCCCAGAAGGGTCGATACCTTCTACCCGCGATTGCCAACACGTTACGACGCCCGCATCCTCCGCACGCTCCATTAGGATCCGATGGAGCAGGGTTCGGCGAATACCAAGACCAAAATCTGCATTATTTGGAAAGGGTGCTTCAGCTTCAATTTCATTGTCCAAAAACCGTATGCCTCGAAAGGGCGCCCCATGCTCGAGACCCAGCTCCACGCCGATCCGACGCAACGCTGTGACCCCATCGGGCATCAGGCCTTCACCGCAAGCCTTGTCGATGGGCGCTTGAGCCCCATCCGCAACGACAACTTCAAAACCGCTACGGCGAGCAGCAAGCGCGGCAGCGAGTCCGGCTGGTCCGCCACCAATAACAAAGACGTCAGTTTCTGAAGGGACAGTGTGCAAGGTCACCATCGCAGCAAGATCAATTCCGAGCAGAACCCCGGGCCCATTGCCAAGAGCACACCAAATGTCCCGGGTGCAGGTGTATGATTCATCAGAATCTCCTCGAGCACGAGGAGAACTGAGGCGGAGGAAAGATTCCCGAACCGTTTCAGACTATTCCACGACTGCTCCAGATCGCTATCGGGCAGCCCCAAGGTGTCCTGAATAGCATTCAGTACTTTTGGTCCACCCGTGTGTATCACCCAGTTTCCGATGTCGGCACGACGCAGCTTGTACTTGCCCAAGAACGTGTCGACATCTGCGGCCAAATTCTTTTTGATCAGATCCGGCAAGCGAGGCGAAAGCACGACCTTGAAACCGTTTTCGGAGATATCCCAACCCATAATTTCTTCCGTGTCAGGGTAGAACACCGAACCGCAGCCCAGAATCTGCGGTCCCTCCCTGGTCGAGATGTGCGAACCAGTTGAAGGAGGGGTGGCGGTCTTGGAGCCCTTCACGATTACAGCCGCAGCACCATCGCCGAAGAGTCCTGCCGCAATCAGGTTTTTCGTCGACATATCGTCGCGCTGCATCGTCAGAGAGCAAATCTCCACACAAAGAAGCGCTGCGGTATGATCAGGATAGGCCAGCGTATAATCAGCTGCTCTGCTCAAACCAACGGCCCCGCCCGCACATCCAACGCCAAATATGGGTGTACGTTTGATATCCGGTCGCAACTGCATTCGATTGATCAGTCGAGCATCCAATGAGGGGCTTGCGATACCTGTTATCGAAACGACGAACAGCGCATCTAGATTATGCCGAGACAACCCTGCACGTTCGAGGGCTGCATCGATCGCTCGAATTCCCAATTCCTGTGCCACCTCAAACCAAGCGGCGTTTGTCTCGCCCCATGAGGTAAACTGCGCATATCGCTCCAATGGAAAGGCAAAATGGCGATAATCCACTCCGACGCGGGTATGGAGTTGCTCAAGCCGCTCGGGCCTTTCCAGTTGGCCATTCCAATAAATGCTTTTGAGCGCTGCAGTGATAGTGTCCTGAGCATATCGATGCTCGGGCATCGCACTCGCTACGCCGGCTATCCTCACAGGTACTTCCCCACTCCGCCGCGACTTCGTTCGACTTTCATCCACATCTCCCCAATCAAACGATCTATCTTTCTAAACCAGCCACACAGCCTCTCTCATGCGCCGCCTCTCAATGGTTGCTTCGTTTGCCCAAAGATATAAAACGCCGCATGATCGAACGGAGTCATATGGATCCAACAACGCGCTGCGCAATACCGAGCGCTTCGGTCCAAAAGCCACTGGAAGTGTGCATCGCATCCACAACCTGCTCGATAGCAAATACAAACCGATCGAGTTGCTCATCATTGATCATGAGCGGCGGAGAAATCTTCAGCACCATGAATTCGTTGCCGCAGACCTGATTCAATATCCCATGATCTCGAAACATACGCATGACCACAATCTGGCCGAATATTGCTGGATGGATCTTTGCAAATGTTTCGAAAGGAATCCGAAATTTTAGAGAACGCGGTGCCTTGAATTCTATTGCGTTAAGCAATCCAAGACCGCGGATCTCGCTGATCATTTCGTATTTGGCAAGGCGCTCGACGAGCGCGCCACGAAGGTTCTCCCCGGCGATTGTCGCGCGCTGCCCGAGCCGTTCTTCCTCTAGGACATCAAGCGTGGCCAAGCCGGCGCGCATCGCGAGGCTATTTTCACCGAAGGTAGAGGTGTGGATCAGCGCTCGCTTCAGCGAGCTGTAGACCGAATTGCAGATGGCATCGGACATCAGCACGGCACTGCATGGAACAAGTCCGCCGCTGAGTGCTTTGGCCAAAACGACCATGTCGGGCTCGACGGCAAAATGGTGTGCAGCAAGAAATGGACCCGTCCTGTACAGACCGGTTTGGACCTCATCCAGGACGAAAAGCGTGTTGTAACGGCGGCAGAGTACCTGAACGTTGGAAAGGTACTCCCGCGACGGCACGAGAACGCCGCCCTCACCCTGGACCGGCTCTAGCATGAATGCGGCAAAGGCCTTGGTGGCTAGTTTCCGCTCCAGTTCCTTGGTGTCGCCGTACGGAATAAATTCTATGTTGGGCAGCAGCGATCCGAATCCTTCCTTCCAGAAGGCATTCGACATCAAAGAGAGTGCCCCGCATGTGAGGCCGTGAAATCCTCCCGACGCGCACAAAATGCCGGGGCGTCCCGTGTGCGCACGGGCAAATTTGATAGCCGCTTCGACGCCCTCGCTGCCCGAGCTTGCGAAGAAGGCCTTGGTAAGGCGACCACCGGCGAGCCCGCAAAGCCTCTCGGCAAGTTTCCCCGCGAGTTCAGCGACGTGGCTCTGCAGCATTGCGGGTCCGGATTTGTCGAGCTCATCTTTAAGAGCTGCAATGACTCGCGGATGATTGTGCCCCACATTATGAACGCAGTACCCTGAATTAAAATCCAGAATAGCTCTGCCGTCCGACGTATGAAGTTCGGCTCCGCTACAGCGCACATAACTTACGTTCATCTTCAATACGTCGAGCATTCTAACCCACTGTGGGTTGACGTAACGCTCGTAAAGATTCTCGCTATTATCGTCGCTATGCATTGCCTGGAACATGGAACTTTCCTCAACCGCCGCGGCGGGCGAGCTTCGCCGCTGTGAGCAAGGACTTCGATGACCTGCAGCAATTTTGCAGCACGCTGGCGGTAAATGATAATTCGGCCAAGCCAAGGGCAATCACGCAAAGGTCCTGTACGGATGCTTCACTCATGCAGATCACATCACGACGCGCATCTATCGCGCCTGTGGTAATAACCGCGCCTGTGGGAAGTTGCGAAAGCATCAGTCTGATTATACCCGCTCGGGCCCCTGCATGGTTTTCGCAACAGTCGCTGCGTCGTTCAGTTGCCAGTCGTAAGAGTTCGCGTGAATGGTCGCAAAAGGCGCCAGCATTTGCGCCGTGGTTGAATTTGCGTATCGGCGAAGATGGGTAAGAACACCTTGCCAGCTGCCGCCAAAATCCTCCTGGTACCACTTATATATCGATGAGACTGTAAGACCGCTGGCGTCGGCCCGGACCGCGCGGGGGTGATTGACGTAGAGGCGCGCGCAGCGATCGAGCATGGCTTGCAAACTTGTGGCGGTGAAGGGAGTCGGCATCAGCGTGGGGCACCCAATCGAGGCGCAGTTGACCCCATAATGGATACGGTTGTCTTTAAATAGCGGCCGCAGGATGCGATGCTCGATATCATCGAGTGCAACCGCTTCGCCTTCGATCTGGATTAACTTTGTCTGCCACGGTCCCGTCCCGCCAGTGATGAAGTTGGGGAGAAATGAGCCGCCAAGAGAAATCTCGCGAATTGACGTTACAGGATAGTGGTCGAGAACGGCTTTGACCGTCAGCGCATTGTAAAGATTAAGCCAATAGACGAATTGCTCTGCCGGGTTCAACGAGTACACCAAAACGTTAGACATGTTCTCGAGATACCGACCTAATGCCTGTCCATCGATTGCGGACACTTCGCCGTAGCGCAGTCGGTAAATTCCGTCCGGCTCTTCGACGAGGTAGCGGCGCAGGAATATCCCCCACGCTTGATGATCGATGACAACCCGAGAGGCCGGGTCGTTCGCCGCCCACTTCTGCCAAAGCTGCGCGGCTGGAGCCGATATTCCCGATCGCGATGCGATGGTGTTAACGATCAATGCCAGACCACCGCCGAGTACCGAGCGGCGCAAGATGGGAGCCATTGAAAAGCACCTTTCTGCTCGTTGTTGGAATTGAGATAAGGTGTCCTGTCGGTCCGGTCGCAAATGACAAACGCCACTAAATGCTACTTACCTTTATCCACGAGATGGCAAGATCTCGAATCTCCGCTCGATCAAATCCGCATCGTCAAATTGACGTCGCCCGACCAGCGCGGTGGCATGCCGTCCCCATTCCCGCATGGCGCCGGCACTTTCAATGCCCAACGGCCACGTGACCAGCCGCTCACCGCGATCCGTGCCGGGCACGATGCCAGTCGGCCCGAAGACGCTGCGTGTACCGTCGGCGGTCGGAATCGTTCGCAGTTCACTATCATTCGCCATCGCGTAGGTCGCACCACGGCCACCAGCGTCTGGGTGGACATCGGTGAGATAGTGACTCCGAGTTGTCATGCGAACGACAATCCGCTGCGGCGCCTCGATCAAGGGCAGCGTGCGCGGCACGAAAGCCCATTCGACCTTCGGGTCCGGCGGCGGTATGGGTCTGACTAATGGCGTCGGGAAGAACATATGGTAGCAGCCGCAAAGGTGAATGGAATCGTAGACGAGCGGATGCCCCGACTGATTCAAAGTAACTCGAAAGGCGATCCCGTCCAGCTTTCCCGACAGCGGATCTAATGAGCTGCTCTGCGGACGCTCCGGAAACCAGATCATGTAAACCAGCTGCAGGAGCGTACGTCCGCCGTAGCGCGTGAACGCGAGGCGGCGATACACCGTGGGGCGCGAAACGTCTACTTCGGGTGTTTCGCTAGCACCCCATCGCAGCGGCCCGAACCGATCGTACTCACCGGTGGTTTCGATCTCGAATACCGGAGCGAACGTCGCAAACAGGACCTCGGTTTCGCGATTGCCGAATTGGGGGATGCCGAGCGCATCCGTCTTTGCATTTGCAAGAATCGAGGCAATACGCTGGGCCGGCGCGGGGTTGTCTGGCGGCTGATAACGAGTGAGACCATTTTGCTCTATGTTCCCTGCCGCCGTCTGCTGGAATATGTCGGCGGCTTCTTTTTGCCACTTCTTGGAGAATTCGAAGAACGCCAAGCTGAAGACGGGGTATATTCCCACTGTGCGTTTCAAATCGTCATAGTCATCCGGCACGTGCGCGCGCTCCACCAACATGCGCCTCCGCGAAGCGGTAGTTGCATCGACCGTCGTCAGTGAATTGGCACATTGATTGGTACGTGTCGTCGCTTCCGACCGGCTGTTGACTTCAAGCGTTACCAGTAAATCCTGAGGCAAGTTCTTTATTTCGTAACTACGGGCGCGCTCATCGAGAGTTCTCAAGTGTTTCACCCAAGTAGCGAAGGCGTTCGAATCGTTCTGTGCTTGCTGCCGAAACGACGCCAAAAAGCGGTTGGCACGGAGATAGGGAAACCCGGGAACTCGATATGCCTCGGCATCACGGACCCCCGCCCGGTCGATGGTTTCATCCAGTTTCGTAAACCAATCGACACACCCTTTGATCTCCGCCGAACGGAAATTCTGATGAGACTGGGCCGGCTCGTCAGATCGAGATGACGGCTGATCGATTACTGCGCAACCTGCCGCCAACATCATGGCCCCCACCGACAGCAGCAGTTCGAAGCTGCGCCGTTGGTTGCTGGTAAGAAGGGGCAAGTACATTCCAGAGTCCTAGATTGCCGGCTCATTTTTCGCGCGAGTTGCGGCGCCGAACAGCACTCGCAAAATAGCGACCACTGTTGCGACGACAATTGACACGCGTTCGGTTAGCGAGTGCGGCTCGTATGGGTGATCATCCCACCGCCCCTTAAACTTCATACCGTTTTCGCCGGTTCTGCTTAGAGAGGTTACGAGCTTCGAGCTGGGATTTGCGGTAGGTAAGGCCCACGCCCGATCTGGGCGCAGTGTGTGTTCCGGATCATCATGAGTAAATTGTGGCGCTGGCATGCAAGCTCCAGTAAACTCGGAATGAACCTGACAGATACCTGACAGGATTTCGGCCCAGCCTTGCATTCGTGAATGCCGATAACTGTAATTGCATTCACATCGTGCCGTGCGGGCGGAATATACTGAACGGCACACATAAGAGCCCGAGATCAGGCGCAGATCTAGCGGCGATACATATGCGGTCCTGCCGATTCGGTCATTTATCCAGGATTGCACATCCAACCGTCGCGGCAACCTCGCTCTCACGGTCGGTCGACCGACGTCGATCACAATAAATTCAGAATCAGATTTCGGTTGCTTGCGGGTATACCGAATAAGGTGCTCGCTTATATGAATGCTCACGCGAGTACCGAGCGTCGGCAACTCACATCGTCGGCGCGTCTAGGGATTTGGATTTGTATCAATGACCCCCAACTTCTTGCGAAGCTACAAATTCTGGATTGCCGTAGCAGCGGTGGCGATGGTCATTACACTACGCGTTTCGCCGATCGGAGCACTGATTTCGCTTGATACCTTGCGCGTGTATCGCGACGATCTGACGGTGTGGGTTGCGGCCAACACGGTTCTTGCCTCGATCGGATATGTTGCAATTTATATTGCAGCGACTGCATTATCTTTGCCTGGCGCTGCGTTGCTCTCGCTGACTGGCGGCTTTCTGTTCGGATCTGTATTTGGAACAATGCTTATTTCAGTCGGGGCAACGACTGGCGCCACAATTGTATTTTTGTTTGCGCGCACGCTATTCGGCGATCGTGCGTTAGCCAAAGTCAGCGATCAGTATCCGCAACTTCTCGCTGGTATTCGCAGAAATGCTTGGTCTTACCTCCTGGTGATGCGCTTCATCCCCTTGTTTCCGTTTTTCTTCGTGAATCTCGCAGCGGCCGTCGTCGGTGTCAGGCTGCCGACATATCTGCTTACGACATTCTTCGGCATAATGCCTGGGAGCATTGTCTATTCCCTTTCGGGCGCCGGACTTGGAGACGTTCTCGATCGCGGCTCAGAGCTTTCGGTCGGGTCGGTGTTTACGCCGACGATTATTGCCGCACTTGTGGGACTATCCGTCCTATCCCTTCTCGCACTCGTTGTCCGCTCACGCTTTGAAAGAAGAATCGTCGAGGGGTAAGCCAGGCTCCACAAACGAAAATAATGACGGACAGGTTGCCGGAAGCTCCGATATCGCCGGCCAGTTGATCCAAACCAGATGAATAAAAGACGAGCAATGAAAGCTGAAATACCACTTATCCGCTTCGATGCGCCAATCGCGATTTTTGGCGGCTGTTACAGCAATTTCGAAGCGACCTTCGCTCTTGTTCAACTAATGGAGCGACTTGGCATACCTGCAAGTCATCGCATCTGCACAGGTGATATCATTGCATATGGAGCCGATGCTGAAGCTTGTATCGAATTGGTGCGCGATGCCGCCGATCATGTCGTAATGGGAAATTGCGAGGAAAGCCTTGCGGCCGCCAAGGCGGACTGCGGTTGTGGCTTTCCGGAAGGCAGTGCCTGTCAACGTCTTTCCTCTGCTTGGTTTGCGCACGCTGATAGGCAGATTTCCCCTGAATCGCGCAACTGGATGGCCACGCTACCGCGACGTATCGATCTTCAAATCGGCGGAGCACGGCTGGCGGTCGTGCACGGCGGTATGGAGCAGATCAATCAATTCATATTCGCATCGACGAGTGCGAAGGCAAAAGCCTTCCAGTTCGACCACGCCGAGGTCGACGGCGTCATAGGAGGGCACTGTGGCTTGCCGTTCTCCCGATCCGTTGCGGGCCGCCTATGGCACAATTCCGGCGCGGTGGGGATGCCGGCGAATGATGGAACGAAAAGAGTCTGGTTCAGCATCATTACGCCGGTTGACGGAGGTCTCGAAATTCAACATCGCGCGATAAGCTATGACCATGCCGCGGCCGCTACCAAAATGCGGACTGCCGGATTGCCGAACGAATATGCAATCGCGCTTGAGACTGGGCTTTGGCCAAACTGCGATATATTGCCTGCGACCGAGATCAGGGAGCGGGGCGTCCCGTTCGGCGAAGGCTCCGTTTCATGGTCTTATCCGACGGCGTCAAAATCAAGATTACCTGCTGTCGCAGTAGCACTATGGCCGCAGGACGAACGTGATGGTTTGCCACATCTCTCCAAGCAAAAGTTCAAGGATGCCCGAGTAACGGCAGATGGCCAGACGAGAGCGACCGTCGAACTGCAAAAATTGGAAACACTGTGGCTAAACACCGGGACGCTCTGCAATATTGAGTGCAGAAGCTGTTACATTGAATCTGGGCCTAAGAACGATCGTCTTGTTTATCTCAGTCGCAGTGAAGCGCTCAGCTACCTTGAGGAAATTGCGCGGGACGGCCACCCAACCCGAGAGATCGGATTCACCGGCGGCGAGCCGTTCATGAATCCTGAGATAGTTGGAATGATCACGGATTGTCTCGATCGCGGCTTCGAAGTGCTGGTGCTTACCAACGCCATGCTGCCAATGCAGCGCCTCAAGCGGGCGCTCCTGGATCTTAAATCAAGCGGTGGAAGACGTTTGAAGATCCGCGTATCGCTGGATCACTACACGCCAGACCGCCATGAAGACGAACGAGGTCCCGATACCTTCGATAAGACGCTTAGCGGCTTGATTTGGCTTGCCCGAAACGGATTCAATGTGAGCGTCGCCGGCCGCACAATGTGGCGAGAGGACATGGCGGCGGTACGGTCAGGCTATGCCTCGTTGTTCGAGCGGCATTCTATCGCTATCAATGCAAGTGACCCTATGCGGCTTGTCCTTTTTCCGGAAATGGATGCGCGAATTGATATTCCGGAGATTACCAGTCGTTGTTGGGATATCCTCGGAAAATCGCCAGCTGACGTCATGTGTTCGCGTTCGCGAATGATAGTGAAACGGAAGGGGAGCGACCGCCCTTCCGTCGTCGCCTGCACTCTCCTGCCGTATGAAAAGGGCTTCGAACTCGGATCGACGTTGAAGGATGCCAGTAGGCGAGTAGCACTAAATCATCCGCATTGCGCGCGTTTCTGTGTTCTTGGCGGCGCGAGCTGTTCGGTATCAGCACAACCGGCTGGTCGCTCAATAACTTCTGAGGCGGCGGAATAGTTCCTAAACGATGCGTTGCATGGCGCTGTGAGTACCAAGAACTTTGTCCGCGTTGACCGATACGTTTCGTATTTTTGTGTGGCGCTATGAAATTTATCAATCAGATGAGAAATGAATGATTAATCCTGTTCATTCGTCCCCTTCACCACCATGTCCGACATGCGGGAAGCCAATGACGCTTGCCCAAATCGCGCCTAAGGTCGCATCCTTCCCTGAACTCCACACCTTTCGGTGTCATGCCTGCGGTGACGTGCGAACCGTTGAGCAGATAAGAGATAAACTTCGCGGAGCTTAATTCGATCGCCGCTGTCGAAACTTAACACAAAGGACTTTGAGCTCAGATCGAGGTCGCAAGATGCCAGTAGGCGGGCAGCCCTAAATCGTCCACAATGCTCGCGCTTCTATTCTCACTCAGATGATCCATTTCGTCCTCATCGGTCTTACTGCGCTTTCATTTGCGGTGATCCCGATTCACAAAATGCACAGAGGGCTGAGTATTACAGAAGTTACGTCGCGTGGCTTGTAGTCTCCGGAAACGGTACCTGTGTAACGTTCTCTAATCTTCGCGATGATTTAGTTCCTCCGGATTGGGTCGATCATGTCCACCATTGCTGCCAAACCACTTTCTCAATACCCTTGGTTCATCAGACTCTTTTTCTGGAAACAAAAACGGACCTATGGCCGCATCCTTGATCCTGGACTGCTGTGGGGTCGATCGCCATGGGTGTTCGCGGCCGTAGCGCTGCTTTATGGCGCTTTAGACCGCAGGTCCTCACCTATTGAGCCAGCGCTGCGTTCCCTTGTCACCGTACGTGTGTCACAGATCAATCACTGTGCCTTTTGCGTTGACATTAATTCAGCAACGCTGGCCAAGCGTGGCGTTCCGATGGAGAAGGTAGTCGCCATTAGTAACTGGCGCGATAACGCACTTTTCGAAGCTGAGGAATGCTTAGCTCTAGAATTTGCTGAGGCAATGACTATCGACAGTCGCGGAGTAGATGAATACTTGCGCGCTCGGCTCAAGCGGCAGTGGAATGACGAAACGATAGTTGAACTGACGGCGTTGATCGCATTCCAGAATTTATCATCGAAATTTAATGCCGCGCTTGATGTTCCTCCTCAAGGATTCTGTCCCCTGCCAACATAGTCATTTAGGGCGAGTTAATACGATGATCGATCAGCCATTGATTAATTGATCACTGCGGTTTGCTGGCGGATGAACAGATGGCGCGTGCGATGGAGCATCAGGCAGCTCTGCTGCTCGGGCGTCTTGGTCGCGACGAACCGCATGTTGGCCCTGGTGACCGCCTCGCAGATGGCCTCCGGCGTCAGCCGCATCGTTTTTCTGCCGTTTGAGTAGAGTCGAGGAAGGGCGCGGTGGCGCGTTGAAGTAAGCAGCCCAACCGCCCAGAAGGCGGTTGAGTCGTGCTTGCACCTCCGGCCACGCGCTCTTGTTACCCGGTGTCAACAGGTAGCTGACCTTCGTCTTGATCCGCTGTACGCTTTTCTTGGACGGGCCCGCGCCCAGATACCAACGGCCACCGTTGGGAAAGTGGCGTGGTCCTAGCGTATAGCCAAGAAAATCGAAGCTTTCCCGTCGGGCGTCCTTCACCGAGGTTTTCGTCTCGTTGAGTGTTAGCCCAAGTTTCGTCATTACCACCTTCGTCCACGTCAGCGCCTCGTCCGCGTGTCCGCGGCTGAGGATGACAAAGTCGTCGGCGTAGGAGACGACATGTGCGCGAAGCGCTTCGCCACGTCCACTGAGACGCCAATGCTTCAGGAACCGGTTCATGTAAACGACGGAGAGCAACGGGCTGACAACTCCGCCCTGCGGCGTGCCACGCTTGCTGCTCTTGCCACCGCTCACGTGCCGCTTTCCGTCGCCATCCCGCTCTTCGACTGGCGCTTTCAGCCATAGCTTGATCAGCCACAGCACGTGCCGGTCGACGATGCGCCGGGCCACCGATTTGAGGAGGTCCGAGTGCGGGATCGTGTCGAAATATTTCGGCAAATCGGCATCAACAACGTCGGTGTAGCCCCGGCAAATCAGCCGGTGCGTTTCCTTGACCGCATCGACTGCGCTGCGACGGGGTCGATAGCCATAGGCACTATCCTCGAAGTCCGCCTCGAAAATCGGTTCCAGCACAATCTTGGCGGCAGTCTGAACCACCCGATCCCGGATCGTCGGGACG
>Ga0208848_1000179_pt1 | contig 12525 bp, 10 predicted proteins | sample NGESurshal072012_2_FD_184455 | JGI IMG/M metagenome (GOLD analysis project Ga0208848, IMG submission 184455) | Arctic peat soil microbial communities from Barrow, Alaska - NGEE Surface sample 210-1 shallow-072012 (SPAdes) | ecosystem: Environmental > Terrestrial > Soil > Wetlands > Peat ... | reverse complement strand
GCGCCGGCGGCTGAGAGCTTGAGTCAGGCGGAAGGACGTGTGCAGTTGTCCCTGGACAAGGGTCAAGTCTTCGGGCTCAAACCCGGCGCCGGCCGCGTACTGGGGCTTACCAGCGTTGCCGCGTTACGCCGGCGGCTGGCTTTGGATTTCAGCGATCTTACCGACAAGGGCCTGGCGTTCGACACCGTTCGCGGCGACTTCGACCTGCGCGACGGCAGCGCCTACACCGATGACTTATTGGTCAAGGGGCCCGCGGCGGAGATCGGCCTAATTGGGCGGGTCGGCTTGAAAAACAAGGATTACGACCAAATTGCAGTGGTTACGGGCAGCGTCGGTAACTCGCTGCCTTTGGCGGCTCTTGCGGGCGGCCCCGTGGTGGCGGGCGCGGTGCTTCTTTTCACGCAAGTGTTCAAACAACCGCTGAAAGGCCTGGCACGAGGGTATTATCGGATTACCGGCAGTTGGGACAATCCGATCGTCGAACGGATCAAGAGTGCAGACGCGGCCGCAGCATCTGCCGAGGCACCGAAATAGATGGGCATAGTTGCCGCCATACAAATGACCTCGAGTCACGTCGTCGCAGACAATTTGGCTGCGGCCGCCGGCTTGTTGCGTGAAGCCAAGGACTTGGGGTGCGACATCGCCTGCCTGCCGGAGAACTTTTCATTCATCGGTCTGCGCGATGCCGACAAGGTGAAAGTCGCCGAAGCGGACGGCGAGGGCCCCGTGCAGTCATTTTTGAGCGAGACCGCGCGAAACCTCAAAATGTGGATCCTGGGCGGCACCATTGTCATCCGCGGCGACGGCGATATTCGCGTTGCCAATTCGTCGCTGTTGATCGACGCCGCCGGCAAGCGGGTGGCGCGCTACGACAAGATTCACTTGTTCGACGTGACCATTCCCGGCCGCGACGAGCAATATCGCGAATCGACCCACGTCGCCGCGGGGCGCGAGCCGGTCATCGCGGATACTCCCGTCGGGAAGCTCGGGCTTTCGGTTTGCTACGACATGCGGTTTCCCGAACTTTACCGTGAACTCGTGGCGCAGGGCGCCGAGTGGCTGGCGATGCCCGCGGCGTTTACGGTGCCGACCGGGCATGCGCATTGGGAAACGTTGCTGCGGGCGCGGGCGATCGAAAACCTGTGTTACGTAGTGGCGCCGGCGCAGAGCGGCACCCATACCAGCGGCCGCGAAACGTATGGCGATTCCCTCATCGTCGATTTTTGGGGCCAGGTGCTGTCTCGCCTGGCAAAGGGTACCGGAGTGATCACTGCAGATATCGATCTTGCCAAGGAAGCGGAGACGCGTGCGCGTTTTCCGGCACTCGACAACCGGCAACTGGGGCTGCCCAACGTCGCGACGGTGCTCACATGAATGCACGCAGCGCCGACACGAGTGAACCCCTGTTCGAGGTGGCGGAAAAAATGATCCTGGCGCCCTCGAGCCTCGACGAGCAGCAATTGTCGAAGGTGCTGGATGACGTCATGAGCCGCGGCGTGGATTATGCGGATCTGTATTTTCAATTGTCGCGCGAGGAATCCTGGTCGCTCGAGGACGGCATCGTCAAGGAGGGATCGCATAGCATCGAGCAAGGCGTCGGAGTGCGCGCCATCAGCGGTGAGAAGACCGGTTTCGCCTACACCGACGAAGTGCTGCTGCCGGCGCTGCTCGAGGCGTCCTCCGCCGCGCGCGCCATTGCACGCAGCGGCGGGCGAAACGCAGTGAAGGCATGGCAGCGTCCCTTGACTCACCGGCTGTATCTGCCGATCGATCCGCTCGACGCCATACGCGACGAGGACAAGGTGGCGTGGTTGATGCGAATCGATGCCGATACGCGCCGCATTGACTCAAGGGTCAAACAGGTGATGGCGTCGTTGGCGGCGGTGCACGAAGTGATACTGATCGCGACGAGCGACGGCACCTTGACGGCGGACGTGCGGCCCTTGGTGCGGGTCAACGTCTCGGTCATCGTCGAGCAGGACGGACGCCGCGAGCAGGGGTATAGCGGCGGCGGCGGGCGCTTCGGCCTGGACGAATTGCTGCGCGGCGACGAGCCGTTCGCACATGGCCGCGAAGCCGTGCGCCAGGCGCTGGTGAATCTCGACGCGGTGGCCGCGCCGGCCGGGTCCATGACCGTGGTCCTGGGACCGGGCTGGCCGGGAATTCTGTTGCACGAGGCCATCGGTCATGGCCTGGAAGGGGATTTCAATCGCAAGGGCACCTCTGCGTTCTCCAACCGCATCGGCCAAAAGGTGGCTGCAGATGAAATCACCGTGGTTGATGATGGCACTCTCGATCGGCGCCGCGGATCCTTGAACGTTGATGATGAAGGCACGCCTACGCAGTGCACGACCCTGATCGAGAAGGGTGTGCTGCGCGGTTATATCCAGGACAAAATGAATGCGAGATTGATGGGCATGCCGGCGACCGGAAACGGCCGGCGCGAGTCCTTCGCCCATATGACCTTGCCGCGCATGACCAATACCTACATGCGCGCCGGCTCGCGTGCTCCGGAAGAGATCATCGCATCGGTCGAGAAGGGCTTGTATGCCGTCAATTTCGGCGGCGGCCAGGTCGACATCACCTCCGGCAAATTCGTGTTCTCAGCGAGCGAAGCGTACTTGATCGAAAACGGCAAGATCGGCGCACCCGTCAAGGGCGCGACCTTGATCGGCAACGGCCCTGATGTCCTGCAGCGCGTCAGCATGGTCGGCAACGACTTGAAGCTGGACGGCGGGGTCGGGACCTGCGGCAAGGAAGGCCAATCGGTGCCTGTCGGAGTCGGTCAACCCACTCTGCGCATCGATGCGCTTACCGTCGGCGGCACCGGCTGATTCCCGCTGTGCTGGGCCGGCCCTTAGGTCCGGGCCGCGTGCGTAACTGCACGTTCGCGCCGTGATTGGGTGTTTCACGCCGATCGTCTCCCACACAGAATGATCGCGCGGTGCTTTCAAGGAGGAGGCCCCATCGGGGGAATCGCAGGATGCTAGGCCGCGGCGCGGGCGGGACGTTCACGCACGAACGTCTGCCCGCGCCTTCCCCGAACCGCAAGCCCGCGACACTAAAGATTCACAAAACCTCCACGTCCCGGATACCTCTGCATTGTCGAATGGACCTGATTATCTGCAGCGTCCTACTTCAACAATCATTTCAGGAGGTAATAAGAATGTTCGCGCATCGATCTACGTCTCGCGGATGGCGTTCCGTCCAATCCGGTCTGTGCACCTTGGCGTTGCTTCAATTCTCGTTGGCGGGGCCGTTGGCCGCAGTCGCCAACGCGGCTGAATCGTCAAGGGACTCGCGCACACCCATCAAGCACGTCATCGTCATCGTCGGTGAGAATCGCACCTTTGATCATATATTTGCGACCTACAAGCCCAACGGCGCCGAGCACGTCGACAACCTGCTGAGCAAAGGGATCGTCGAGGAGGACGGATCCCCGGGGCGCCACTATTCGCGCGCGTGGCAGTACTCCGCTAACACGAGCGACAGCCCGGTCTTCCAGTTGAGCCCGAAGACAAAGGCCCTCTACGGCGTCCTGCCGGCGCCGCTGAACGGCGGACCGACGGATGTGTGCACCGACAACGGCATCTGCACGCTGGCCGAGGCGCAGGCCTCGGAAAATGGCCTCGCCGCCGATTATTACCAATTCCTGCTCACCGGCGGCTCGGGTCTGAGCGGCAAGGTGCCCGATACCCGAATCGACGGCGTCCATGGCACGGCGCCTTATTCGACGCTACCGCCGGGACCGTTCCAGCTGACGAAGAAGTCGCCCAACGCAAGCTTCACCAACGATTCGTACGCGGCGAGCCCGGTGCATCGTTTCTACCAGATGTGGCAGCAGCTCGACTGCGACGCATCGTATGCTTCCAGGGAGAATCCCAGCGGTTGCCGCGCGGACCTGTTTCCCTGGACGGAAGTCACCGTCGGCGCCGGCGCGAACGGGCTGCCGCAGCCCGCCAACTTCAGCACGGACTATGCGCCGGGCGTGAAGACCACGGGCGAAGGCGCCACTTCGATGGGCTTCTACAACATGCTGCAGGGGGATGCTTCGTACACCAAGTACCTTGCCGATCACTATGCGATGAGCGACAACTATCATCAGCCGGCCAAGGGCGGCACCGGGCTTGACAGCATCATGCTCGAATTTGGCGACGCGATCTGGTTCAGCGACGCGGACGGCAACCCGGCAACACCGCCGCACAAACAGCTGGTGTGGGCGGGCACGAAGGACGCCGGTATCGTCGACGAAATCGAGAATCCGAATCCGGTGCCCGGCACCGACAATTGGTGGATTGAAGACGGCTACGGCGGCGGCGGCTACGGCTCGGCGGTCTATGGCGGCGGCTCGTATACCAACTGCGCGGACTTGTCGCAGCCCGGCGTGGCGCCGATCATCGACTATCTGCAATCGTTACCGCGGCCGATCAAGGCGAACTGCGAGGCGGGTCATTACTATTTGTTGAACAATTACAATCCAGGCTACTTCGGCGACGGCAGCAACGCCTACACGGACACCTACGTGTACAACACGCCGTTCACGATTCCGCCGACGAAGCAGCGCAGCATTGCCGACGTGCTGCTCGACAATCATGTCTCGTGGAAGTCGTACAACGATCAGTGGAACTCGTATCTCGGCGACAAATACCAGCTCAACTACGGCACCGTCGGTACGGCCAGCGATCAGTACTGCAACATCTGCAACGGCTTCCAGTACCAGACCTCGATTATGGCCGACGCCGCCATCAGGACCCTGCACATCAAGGACACCACCGATCTGTATGCCGACATAAAGAACGGAACCCTGTCGGCGGTATCCTTCGTCAAGCCCAGCGGTTGGGTGGATGGCCACCCGGCGTCATCCAAGTGGGATCTCTACGAAGGGTTCGTGAAGAAGATCGTGGACGCGGTGCAGGCCAACCCGGACCTGTGGAAGAGTACGGCGATTTTCGTCACGGCGGACGAAGGTGGCGGCTACTATGATTCCGGATACGTGCAGGCGGTCGACTTCTTCGGCGACGGCACGCGCATCCCGCTGATCGTGGTCTCGCCGTACACCAAGCCCGGCCACATTTCGCATGAGTACACGGACCACGTCTCGATCCTGAAATTCATCGAGCGCAACTGGGACTTGCCGACCATCAGCCGGCGCAGCCGCGACAACCTCGCCAATCCCGTGGCGGATGACGACAATCCGTACGTACCCCGCAATACACCGGCTATCGGGGATTTGTTCGGTTTGTTCGACTTCAACGGCGCCGACCCTCGATAGGATTGGGCTTCTCCGTACCCTACAATCCCGCCGCGCAGCGATGCACGGCGGGTTTTCTCGTTGAACGCGTTGGATTGATCGCTTGACGCACCTGGCCCGGCCGAGCGATATATAAGGCTGATGGGGCCCTTGCTCCAGCACGACATATCAGAAGAGCAGACGTCGCTTGACCGAAGCGCCGGCCGCGCACGTAGGAATCGGCCCTCAACATATTACAAAAAATCCTACGCCACGTCGCATAGTGGCGACGGGTTGCTTCGCTAGCCTAAGGGAAACAACAATAACGTGCACCGGATCCCATCTGCTTTGTGATGGGACTCGGTACCCTGATGTCACGGTATCAACGACGACAACGACGGAGTTTTCAATGGCCGACAATTCAATGACGGGCGCGTTTCAGCTCAATCTGCCCAAAGATCTGCTGTCGGAGGCCAAGCGGGCTCCCAAAGCCAAAACTGAGGAGCTTCGAATTGAGGGTTGGCGCAATTCCTGGCTCTCGCGCATCTCCGAGCTGTTGGTCGGCAAGGACTAAGCCTAAGCCTAAGCCTAAGCTGATAGGCGGCCGGCCGCCAGGCGGGCCAGCCTGGCACTCCCTGGCCGGCGTAGCGCTTATTCGTCGAGTTTTAAGTTAAATTCGGAGTAATATCCGCGGCAGATTCATTAACATAGCGCACGGAGGTCGTTTCCATGCGCCTGGCTCGTCCTGTTTATGAAAGTCTGCCCTACGTCTATATGGCAATCGGCGGATTGGCGATATTTCTGTTCTACCTAGATCCGGCCGGGCCGCGCGCGGTCGCAGCCTTCGTCCTCGGTGTCGTCGTTGAGACGGCGGCGTTGACCGTGCTTCTGCGGCGCCAGGATTATCGCGAATTGAGCCGCGAGTATTCCGGCGAGACCATCGACTTTCCCTCCGCGCTGCAAAGCTAGCCGACTCACGGCTTTTCATTCGTGTCGCTTTCGGGTTCGCCGGCGCCGCGCAGGCGCGGCTGCCGCTCGTCGATGTACATGATTTCATGCTGTCCCACTTTCACCACGTCGCCGTCGTTCAGATTGTGGCGCCGAACGCGTTTGGACTGCACGAAAATGCCGTTGGTGCTGTTGAGATCTTCGATCAGGCAGGAGTCGGCTTGCGTCACGATCTGGCAGTGATGACGGCTGATGAATTTGCTGTCGATCTGAATATCATTATCCGAAGTCCGGCCGATCACTAGGCGGCCCGGCTTGAGCTCGCGCTCCATCACGGTCTTGCCCTCGCTTGCCAGCAGAATCCGCCCGACCGTGGGGGCGGTCTCGGCGTCGGGCATCGTATTTTCCAAATTGAGAGTGCGCATGCGGTTGGTGTGGGAGGCGAATTCGACCCACTGCAGCTCCTCGATCGCGGCGTCGAGATCTTCCGCTGTCACCGTATCCCGGTCGCGGCCGAAGGCGGCTATCAGGCCGGTATCGCACAGGGTATTGATCAGGCGCGGGACGCCGCCGGTGTATTTGTAAATTGTGGCGTAGGTATCGTATGCAAAAATCCGCCTCCCCTGCGAGCCGGCAACCTCGAGACGATGATCGATGTAAGCGGTGGTTTCGGCGCTCGTGAGCGCGGTCAGATGAAAACGCAGACGCACGCGTTGCGTGAGCTGTTCCAACTCAGGAGAATTGAGCTTATCGTTGAGTTCGGGCTGTCCCGCGAGAATGATCCGAAGGGCCTTCTCCTTGGTGGTCTCGATGCCCGACAACATGCGCACTTCCTCGAGGACGCGGTGACTCAAGTTTTGCGCCTCGTCGACGATCAGCAGCACCTTGCGCCCGATGATGTGCTGTTCCACCAAGAATTGATTCAGGGTCGCCAATACTTCCGGCTTTTTCATGTTGAACGGCGAGAAACCGAATTGCACCAGGACGGTTTGCAGAAACGCCGTTGGGCTGAGTTGAGTCTGGTTGATTTGCGCGACGACAGCGTCGGTTTGCATTTCATGCAGGAAAGTTTCGATCAAAGTGGTTTTGCCGGCGCCGATTTCTCCGGTGATCACGACGAAACCGTCGGTGAACCAAATCGTCGATTCCATGTACGCCTTGGCGCGTGCATGCTGTTTGCTCAAGTAGAGGAACTGCGGATCCGGGCTCAGGCGGAACGGCAATTCATGGAGTTTGAAGAGTTCTAAGTACATGAATGGAGGCAGTTTACGGGATTGGACGCCTGTCCTGACGGCTCACATCCATTGAACCAATTTCAAGGCTTCGGCAAGAGCTACATTGCGCTCTGCAGAGCGCTTCTTGAGGATAGTGCAGTGGCCCAATTTGCGTCCCGGTCGCGGCTCCTTTCCATAGTCGTGGAAGGCCAGACCATCGATGGCCAACAGTCGTTCGCGATCCGGCATTTTTCCGAGGAAATTGATCATGGCCGTGTGTCCTAAGGCGCGCGTGCTGCCCAGCGGCAGGCCGCATATTGCGCGCAGGTGGTTTTCGAATTGGCTGGTCACACAGCCTTCTATGGTCCAATGTCCGGAATTATGCACTCGAGGCGCCATTTCATTGGCAACCAATCGTCCCTCGACCACGAAAAACTCGATGGTGAGTACGCCGACGTAGGCGAGTGCGTTCATCACCCGTTTCATGCAGGTTCGCGCAGCCTTCTCGAGCACCCGGTTTGTAAAAGGTGCAATGCCGTAATGCAGGATCCCGCCGCCGTGACTGTTGGCCGAGAGTGGATAGAACGCGATCTTGCCCGCCGCGGAGCGCGCGCCGACGATGGACACTTCGCGCGAGAACTCCTGAAACTTCTCGTAGATCAATCCCGGGCCGCCGATCGCGGCCCAGGCCTCATCGAGATGTGAAGCATTTTGCACAACGAACTGGCCCTTGCCGTCATACCCCATGCGGCGTGTCTTGAGTACGCCGGGAAGCCCTAGTTTGCGAGCCGCGCGGATCAACTGCTCCTTGCTGTCGATCGCGGCATGCGCGGCAACGGGAATTCGCAACTTGGTAAACAGAGCTTTTTCCGATAGGCGATCCTGGGACACTTCGAGAGCCGCTCGAGGCGGGCGGACCTTGGTCAGTTTCTCGAGCGGCGCGAGGGCCTTGCCTGAGATATTTTCCCAGTCAAAAGTGAGGACGTCGCTGCTCGCGGCCAATGCGGCGAGTTGCGCCGCGTCCTCGAGTTCACCGATTAATATGGGTGCCACTTGCGAAGCGGGCGCGGTAGCGCTGCGGTCGAGAAACAGGCAGCGTATTCCCAGCGGGTAGCCGGCCAGCGCCAGCATGCGCCCCAATTGACCCGCACCGACGATGCCGACCCGCGATAGCGTCAAGAGCCGCGGGGATCCGGTTTGGCGAGCACGGCAGCGGTCTGTGCCTGGCGAAAGGCGTCCAAGGCCGTGCGGATGTCGACATTTTCATTGGCCAGAATCGCGGCCGCGAACAGCGCGGCATTCTTTGCGCCGGTGGCGCCGATGGCAAAGGTGGCGACGGGGATGCCGGTCGGCATCTGGGCAATCGACAGCAACGAGTCGATGCCGTTCAAGACTTTGGATTGAACCGGCACGCCCAACACCGGTACCGACGTCTTGGCGGCGGTCATGCCCGGCAAATGTGCGGCGCCCCCCGCGCCGGCGATGATGGCCTTCAGACCGCGTGCGCGTGCGGCTGCAGCGTACTCGAACAGAAGATCGGGTGTGCGGTGGGCCGAAACCACGCGTACTTCGTGGGCGATACCGAGGGAGTCGAGCATGTCGGCGGCGCCCCGCATGGTTTCCCAATCGGAAGACGATCCCATAATGATTCCGACCAGGGCCTTCATTTGCGCCTAGTTTAGCAAAGCCTATCCGAGCAACTCGCGCAGAAACGCGAAAAGCTCCCGTGCGCCGACGGGTGAGCGCTGTTCGAGGCGTTCTTTCTCGGCTTTTTCCAGCAGCCTGACCAGAGTCGTCCGGTCAGCTTGAGGATACTCGCGCAGAAGCTCGTTGAGCCCAGTGTCCGGCTCCGACAGAAGCCGATCGCGCCAGCGCTCGATTTGCTGGAAATGCCGAATCTCCAGATCGTGGCGTTGCTTACGCTCGGCCAGCTTGGCGAGCACCGGCTCCGGATCGATATCGCGCATCAATTTGCCGATATACTGCCGTTGCCGTATCTGCGCTCCGTGCGAGGGCAAACGGCGTAAATCACGCAGTGCAACGAACAGGTTATCCGGCAGGTCCAGCGCTTTGATTTCCTGGTCGGGAAGGGCCGATAATTTCACGCCCAACTCCTGCAAAGAAGCCGCCTCCCGTTTGCGGGCGCTCTTGCTCTGGCGCTGCTCCTCGGATTCGCCGGTATCGGTGGTTTCGTTCTCGCTCGTCATATCGCCCATGCTATCACCCAAGACCGGTAGAATCGCCGCTCGGAATCCTCAAAGAGAGTTTTGGAGATATTGATGGCCGTGTCCAGCAACTCTGTCCGCCTCACCCAAGAAGACCTTGAATCGATCATCGAGCGTGCCCTGGAAGAAGCACGCGTTCGAGGCGCCTCGCAAGCCGAGGCGGCCGTCAGCCAGGATACGGGTCTTTCGGTCGGTGTGCGACTCGGCGAGGTCGAAACCCTGGAACACCAACGCGATCGCAGCATGGGAATTACGGTCTATTTCGGTCAGCGCAAGGGTTCGGCCAGCACCGCGGATTTTTCTCTGGACGCGGTCCGGGCGACGGTGGCCAAGGCCTGCAGCATCGCCCGCTTCACCGCGGAAGATGCCTGTTCGGGGCTTGCGGACGCGGCGCTCATGTCGCGCGCAGCTCAAGACCTGGATCTGGCGTATCCCTGGAATGTCACGGCGGACCGTGCGATCGAGATCGCCAAAACCTGCGAGGCCGCAGCACTCGGATTCGACGCGCGGATCAATAATTCCGAGGGCGCCTCGCTCGGTACCCACCAGGGCCTGCACGTGTACGGCAATACCCATGGCTTCGTGGGCGGCTATCCGACCACGTCGCATACCTTGAGTTGCGTGGTGCTCGCCGGCACCGGCGATGATATGCAGCGCGATTACTGGTACAGCAGTTCGCGCGATTGGCGCGAATTGGAGCAGGCAGAGGCAATAGGCCGGGAGAGTGCGCGCCGCACGATCGCGCGCTTGGGTCCCCGCAAACTGAGCACGCGCCGCGCGCCGGTACTGTTCGTGCCGGAACTTGCGCGCGGCCTGATCGGGCATTTCGTGGCCGCGATTCGTGGCAGCAGCCAGTACCGGCAATCCTCGTTCCTTTTGAATTCGGTGGGTCAGCAAGTGTTTCCCGCCGGATTCTCGATCGCTGAGCGGCCGCACATACGGAAGGCCATGGGCAGCGCGCCGTTCGATGATGAAGGCGTCGAGACCCGCGACCGCGAGTTGGTCGCCGACGGAATACTCACGGGCTACATTCTTTCCAGTTACTCGGCGCGCAAGCTCGGCCTTAAAACCACAGGCAATGCCGGAGGCGCTCACAATCTCGTGGTCGCACCGAACCTTGCCGGCGGGATGGACGCGTCGCTATCACGGATGGGCACGGGGCTATTGGTCACCGAGCTCATGGGACAAGGCGTCAACATGGTGACCGGCGATTACTCGCGCGGCGCTGCCGGCTTCTGGGTCGAAAACGGCAGCGTTCTGTATCCGGTTGCGGAGATCACGATCGCCGGAAGCTTGCGCGAAATGCTCAAAGGCATAACGGCCGTGGGCGATGACGTCGACGTGCGCGGCGGAACGCGTGTCGGGTCGATCTTGCTGCAGGAAATGACCATCGCCGGCGATTGAATACTCAGACAGGCTCCAGGGAGCCTGTCTGAGTATTCCACGTGAGCCGCGTTGGCTCTGCAAGGGAGCGGATGCAAGGCGCGTGGCGCGGGGCGTGGTTGATTCCACGCCCAAGCCGCGCAACGCCGCAGACGCCCCTTGCAGAGCCAACCCGGAGGGACCGGACGGATTTGCCTTCACTCGTCGTTGTCGCCTCCTTATTGGGTCGTACCCAACCGCGTCGGCTCCGCCTCGATTGAAGGCAAATCCATCTCGGTCGCGGCCGCGTGGAATACTCAGACAGGCTCCTTGGTCTCGGCCGCGATCAAATCCTTGAGCGACCGGGCACCCAGCCGCTCTCGCATCGCGGCTTCCACTTCGCCCATCACCCGGGCCCCTGCCGTCACCCGATGGACCTCGATCGTCAGCCGCCCGATTGGCAGGGTGCGCACGGCTTCCAAGATGTCGGCCAGCAGGATGCCCGCGGGATCGCGGCCCGCAACGTATTGTTCCTGTCCGGTCGCCACGATCAAACCGCCGCGCTCCAGGCGCGCGAGCACGGGCCCAAGCGCGATGCCCGGGACGTCGAGTTCGGCCGCGAGCCGGCCGGCGTCCCAATAGCCGTCGCCCGCTCCATAGTCGCGCCCGATCAAATACATGATCGACAGACCCATCTGCTCGCAATCCCTGCCGCAGAGTTCGATGCTCTCCTGGCCATGCCGCAGATACTGTGGAAACTGCACATAGAACGCGAGCTGCGCGCCGATGAGCAATATGAGCCAGCTCAAGTACACCCAGATCAGCGTCGTCAGCACGATGGCGAAACCGGTATAGACCGCCACCAATTGCGAGGAATACACAATGACGGCGGTGAATACCTTGCCGACGAGGGCCCAGATCACGCCCGCCGTCACACCGCCGATGAGCGCAGCGCGAAACTGCACGCGCGCGTTGGGAACGAACGAGTACATGAAGGTGAAGACGACGGTGACGATGGCATAAGGCACGAATTGGCTCAAAACGCCCAAGATTCCCGCGAGCGGCGCCACGGCGTGCAACCACTGCGCGAAGGGGCTGTGCTCGGCCGAACCTAGTAATCCTATCGCGACGGCGAGCAGGATGGGTCCCAGGATCATGACGCTCAAATACTCGGTGAAACGGCGGCCAAGACTTCGCGGGCGCTCCACGCGCCATACGAAATTGAAGCTCGCCTCGACTTTCTGAATCGTGGTGATCACGGTGTACACGAGAAATCCCAGGCCGATCGAGCCGAGCAGTTCGCCCCGCATGTTCACGACGAATTGCATGACGCTTTCGGTCAACTGCGTCGCCGCGCCGCCCATGGGCCGGAAAAATTCGCGGAGAATGACTTTCAGGTCGCCGCGCGCGCCGAGACGTTTGAGTATCGCAAAGCTGAACACCATCAGCGGTACCAGCGACAGCAGCGTGGTGTAGGCCAGGCTCATGGCCCGGACGCCGATCTCGCCGCCCAACCAGTCGCGAATCAGCGCCGCCGGATAGCGAA
>Ga0208848_1000178_pt1 | contig 12535 bp, 11 predicted proteins | sample NGESurshal072012_2_FD_184455 | JGI IMG/M metagenome (GOLD analysis project Ga0208848, IMG submission 184455) | Arctic peat soil microbial communities from Barrow, Alaska - NGEE Surface sample 210-1 shallow-072012 (SPAdes) | ecosystem: Environmental > Terrestrial > Soil > Wetlands > Peat ... | reverse complement strand
GGCTTCGCCGGCGCCCTTGGCGCCGAGTTCGCTGTCGGCGGTGGGCGAGACCACGTGGCCGCATTCGATGTCGGGCATTTCCGCCGCCATCGGCACCAGATAGTCGGCCATGTTGCCGTTGAGCAGCTGCCCGCGCTCGTCATAGAGGCATTGTTCGAACAATGCCGCGCCGATGCCCTGCACCACGCCGCCGCGGATCTGTTCGTCCACCAACTGCGGGTTGATGATGGTGCCGCAGTCCTCGACGCACCAGTGCTTCAGCAGTTTGACGAAGCCAGTGTCGGTATCGACCTCGAGATAGCTCGCCTGGATGCCGTTGGTGAAGGCGAACGGCCAGGCGCGCGGCACGTAATGCCGCGTCGCCATCAGCTCGGCCTGGAAGCCGGGCGGCAGCGTGTCGGGACGGAAATAGGCGACGCGCGCCAGCTCCTCGAGCGGCAGGCGCTCGGTGCCATTCGCCTTGTCGACCACGATACCGTTGCGGATGTCGAGCTCGTCCGGCTTGGCCTGCAGCATCGCCCCCGCCACCGCCAGCACGTTGCCGCGCAGCGCCTTGCCGGCCTGCCAGGCCGCTTCGCCGCCGATGCCGGCCGCGCGCGAGGCCCAGGTGCCGCCGCCATACGGCGTGTTGTCGGTGTCGCCAGTGATGACGCGCACCTTGTCGATGGAGACGCCAAACGAGCTGGCGACGCATTGCGCCAGCACGGCTTCCGCGCCCTGGCCCTGCTCGGTGACGCCGCTGTGCACGATGAGCGCGCCCTGCGCGTCGAGCTTCACAGTGGCGCCGTCCTGCGAGGTGATGCGTGCGCCGCCGACGCCATAGAACGCGGCGGACGGATTGGTCACCTCGATGAAGCTGGCAAAGCCGATGCCGCGATGGATGTCCTGCGCGCGCAGCTTTTTCTGCTCAGCGCGCAGGCCGGCGTAATTCATCATGGCATCGAGATGGGCGAGCGCCTCGTGATGCGAGAGCCTCTCGAATTTCAGGCCCACGGCCGATTGCGTCGGATAGGCGTCGTCAGCGATCAGATTGCGCCGCCTGATCTCCAGCGGGTCCATGCCGATCTTGGCCGCCGCGAGCTCGACCAGTCCTTCGGTCACGGCGACTGCGATCGGATGGCCGACCGCGCGGTACTGGCACATGACATTTTTATTCTGGAACACCACGCGCGCCTGGGCGCGATAGTTCGGGCAGGTGTACGGGCCACCGATCAGGTTGACGATCTGGTTGGCTTCGATGCCGCTGGTGCGCGGATAGACCGAGTAGGGGCCGATGCCGGTCAGGTCGTCGATCTCGAACGCGGTAATGGTGCCATCCTTGTTGACGCCGATCTTGGCCTTGACGCGGTGATCGCGGGCGTGGATGTCGGTGACGAAGCTCTCGATGCGGTCGGCGACGAACTTCACTGGCCGCTTGAGAAATTTCGACAGCGCGACCGTCGCCATCTCGTCGGCGTAGGTGTGCACCTTGATGCCGAACGAGCCGCCGACGTCCTTGGTCAGCACGCGCACCTGGTGCTCGGCGAGGTCGAGATGCTTGGCGAACAGGTTCTGCATCATGTGCGGCGCCTGCGTGCCCTGATACACGGTCATGCGCTGCTCGCCCTCGTTCCAATCGGCGACGACGGCGCGCGGCTCGGTGGTGACGCCGGTGTGGCGGCCGAACATGAAGGTGGTCGCCACCACCGCGTCGGACTCGGCGAAGGCCTTGTCGGGCGTGCCGACTTCGAGCTTGCGCTCGAAGCAGAGATTGTCGCCGAGGTCGGGATGGATCACGGGCGTCTTGCCATCGATCGCGGTTTCCGGATCGGTAACCGCCGGCAGTTCCTGGTAAGTCACTTCGACCAGCTCGCAGGCATCTTCGGCCTCGGCGCGCGTGCGCGCGACCACGGCGCACACGGCTTCGCCCTGCCAGCAGGCGCGCTCGACCGCGATCGGGTATTGCGGCGCGGATTTCAGGCCCTTGAGATGCGTGAGCACGCCGACCCAGGGCGTCATGACTTTGGCTAGTTCGGTGCCGGTGACCACCGCGATCACGCCCGGCGACTTCTTGGCGGCGACGGCGGCGATGCTGACGATGCGTGCATGCGCGTGCGGCGAGCGCACGAAGGCCACATGCGCCATGCGCGGCAGCATGACGTCGCTGACATATTGCCCGCGCCCTTGCGTGAGGCGATTCAGGTTCGGCCGCGGCACCGAACGCCCGATATAGGAATTCGGCCGGTCGAGCGCGCTCATCACGGGCGGGGAGTCGTCGGTGATTTTCATGGTTTGCCTCCCGCGCGCGCTTGCGCCACCGACTCCACCGCATCGACGATGGCGTGGTAGCCGGTGCAGCGGCAGTAGTTGCCCGACAGATGCGAGCGGATTTGGTCGCGGCTCGGCACGCCGCCACGCTCCTTAGCTTGCAAGAGCAGGTCCTGCGCCGCCGCGATCATGCCAGGCGTGCAATAGCCGCATTGCAAGGCGTTGCGCTGCTCGAATGCGGCTTGCAGGTCGGCGACCTCGCCGGAGTCGGACAGCCCCTCGATGGTCTCGACTTTGGCGCCGTCGCATTGCACCGCTAGCATCAGGCAGCCGCGCACGATTTCGCCGTTCACGCGCACGGTGCAGCTGCCGCAGACGCCGTGCTCGCAGCCGACATGGCTGCCGGTGAGGCCTAGGTCCTCGCGCAGGAAATCGACCAGCGTGGTGCGCGGCTCGATGCGCTCCCGCACCTGCTCGCCGTTGACGGTGAGGGAAATGTCGAGCGCAAGATCGCTCATGCCCGTGCCTCCATCAGCTGCTTGGCCACCCGCCGCAGCAGCACACCGGCGAGATGCTTTTTCACCGCAGCCGTCGCCTGCACGTCGTCCTGCGGATCGAGGTCGAGCGCAGCGACGGCGGTATCCACATTGCCCTCCGCCAGCGCGGCTTCGGCTTTCTTCGCCCGCAGCGGCGTTGCGCCGACGCCGAAAAAAGCCAGCCGCACATCGGCCAACCTTGAATTATTGCCCTTACCGTCGGCGCGCGCGCAGGCCGCCAGGCCGACAATCGCGTAGTCGCCGTGCCGGCGCGCCAGCTCCGCGAAGCCGACGCGCGAATCTTTGCTGGCAGCGGGAACGCGGATGGCGGTGAGCACGTCCTGCGGCCCCAGTGCCGTTTCGAACAGGCCTTTGAAGAAATCCGGCGCTTTGACGGTGCGCTTGCCCTTGGGGCCGGTCACGTCCACCTCGCCGTCGAGCGCCATCAGGCAGGCCGGCAATTCGGCGGCCGGATCGGCAAACGCAATGGAGCCGCCCAGCGTGCCGCGGTTGCGGATGGCCGCGTGGCCGATATGCGGCAAGGCGCGCGCGATCAGCGGCGCATGCTTGGCAATGGTTTCGGAACGTTCGGCCTGCGCATGACGCACCAGCGCGCCGATCTCGACCGTGCCGCCCTTGTGCGCGATGCCGTCAAGGCCGCCGATGCCGTTGATGTCGATCAGCAGGCTGGGCGCCGACAGCCGCATATTGAGCGTGGCGATCAGGCTCTGGCCGCCGGCCAGCAGCCGAGCGTCCTTATGCTCAGCCAACAGCGCGACCGCTTCCTCGAGCGTGCGTACCTTTTTGTAGGCGAATGGCGCCGGCTTCACGTTTCCTCCCGACCGTTTTTTCTTATTGTGACCGGGAAACGGGGCAGGTCAATGCGGGGCGCGCCCGACACGCTCGCGGTCTTCACGCTGGCCGCGTATAAAGCCTGCACAAAATCAGGGGAGGCGCCAATGCCGCAGGAATTCGAAGGAAAAGTCGTCGTCGTCAGCGGGGGCAGCCGCGGCATCGGCCGGGCCATCGCGGTGGCGTTTGCGCGCAAGGGCGCGCAGACCGTGCTGGCGGCATCGAGCGCGGCCAATCTCGCCGAAGCGGCGAAAGTGGTCGCCGCCGCGGGCGGCCCCGAGCCGATGACCATCGCCGGCGATCTGCGCCAGCTTTCCGCCTGCGAGCAGGTGTTCACACGCGTCAATGAGCGCTTCAAGCGCTGCGACGTGCTGGTCAACTGTGCTGGCGCCACCAAGGGCGGCAAGTTCTTCGAGCAGCCGGATGATCTGTGGACCGACGGCTTCGCGCTCAAGTTCCACGCCGCGGTGCGGCTGACGCGGCTGTTCTGGCCGCTGCTCAAGCAAGCGCACGGCAGTGTGGTGAATATCGTCGGCGGTGCCGCGCGCACGCCGGGGCCGGAATTCCTGATCGGCGGCGCGGTCAACGCGGCGATGGCGAATTTCGCCAAGGGCCTCACCGCGCTCGGCAACCGCGACGACGTCAATATTAACGTCATTCACCCCGGGCAAACGCAGACCGAGCGCAACGAGCAGCTCGCGCAGCAATTCGCCAAGGCGCAGGGCAAGACAGTTGAGCAGGTGCGCGCCGAGGCGCTGAGCAAGAGCGGCTTGCGCCGTATCGGCCAGCCGCAGGACGTCGCGGAGCTGGCGCTGTTCCTCGCCAGCGCGCGGGCGCGCCACATCCACGGCACCGCGATCGCCATCGATGGCGGCGGCACGCCGGGGTATTACTAGATCATTGTCATTCCGGGACGCCGCGAAGCGGCGGGCCCGGAATCCATACTCCGCAGCGCTGGGGTTATGGATTCCGGGCCCGCGCCTTCGGCGCGTCCCGGAATGACTAGTTAAGTGTTTTCACGATATCGATCGCCCGCCGCAGCAGCGTCATCGAGGCTTCCAGCGTGCGGAAAGCGGCGTGCGAAGTCAGCGTCACGTTGCGCATCTTGGCCAGCGGATGATCGGGCTTCAGCGGCTCGGCGTGGAACACGTCGAGCCCGGCATGGCGGATGTGGCCGCTTTTCAGCGCCGCGATGAGGGCGGCTTCGTCCACCAGCGCGCCGCGCGCGGTGTTGACCAGGATGGCGCCCGGCTTCATGCGCGCGATGCGCGCGGCGAAAAGAAAGCCGCGCGTTTCGTCGTTGAGCGTGAGGTTCATCGACACCACATCGGCGCGCGCCAGCAGCGTGTCGAGATCGGCGAGCGGCACGCCGGCGCGGCGCGTACGATTCCAGCCGATCACCTCCATGCCGATGCCCTTGCCGATGCGTGCGACTTCGCAGCCGATGCCACCGAGCCCGATCACGCCCAGCGTCTTGCCCAGCAACTGCACGCCCTCCTGCGGCGTCCAGGTGCCGGCGCGCACCTCGCGGTCCATGCGCGCGATGTCGCGCGCGGCCGCCAGCATCAGCGCGATGGTGTGCTCGGCCACCGCGGTGTCGCCATAGCCCTTGATGGTGTGCACGCTGACGCCGCGCGCTTTCAGTTCGTCCACATTCATGTAGCTGGCCGTGCCGGTGCCGAGGAACACGATGTGCTTGAGCTGCTTGCAGCGCGCCACCAGTTCGGTCGGCATATAGGAGTGGTCGTCGAGCGCGATGTCGTAGCCGGCGAGCACCAGCGGCAGCTCCTCGCGCGCGAACGGTTCCGTGTTGACGTCTATTTTCGGATCGTCCGGGCGGATCACGCGCGCCCACACCGGCGCCAGCTGGTCGTTGCAGTCGAGAAAGATGGATTTCATGAAATCCCGGCGTTGACGGCCCCGCACGCAGAGCATACATGCAGCGGGCGCCGCTCTTCCCTCAGCATATCGCCGAACCGCAAACGACTCCATGCCGCCCGGGTGCAGGCGCGGCAAGGCCTGGGAATTCGAATGAAACTTGCAAGCTACAAAGTGCGCGGGCGGGACAGCTTCGGCGCGGTTGTGGGCAATGGCACGGACTTGGGCGTGGTCGATCTCAAGACGCGGCTCGCCCCGCAGTTCACCAGCGTGCTCGACCTGTTGCGCGAGGGCGGTCTCGCTATCGCGCGCGAGGTCGTGCGTGGGGTGCGCGCCGATTTCCCATTGCGCGAGGTGGAATTCCTGCCGCCGGTGCCGGCGCCGGAGAAAATCCTCTGCATCGGCATCAACTATGCCAACCGCAACGCCGACTACGGCGATGCCGAGGCGCCGAAATATCCCAGCCTGTTCTACCGCGCGCCCGGCTCGCTGGTCGGGCATCAGCAGCCGATCGTGCGGCCGAAGGAATCCGACGAGCTCGATTACGAAGGCGAGATCGCGCTGGTGATCGGCCGCGCCGGCCGGCGCATCGCGCCCGAGCGCGCGCTCGAGCATGTGGCGGGCACCACGCTGTGCAACGAGGGCACCATCCGCGACTGGACGCGCCACGGCAAATTCAACGTGACGCAGGGCAAGAATTGGGATGCCAGCGGCAGCATCGGGCCCTGGCTGGTGACCGCCGACGAGATCGATCTCGGCAAGCCGCTGCACATCACGGTGAAGGTCAATGGCGAGATCGCCCAGGACGATACCACCGCCAGCATGATCAAGTCGTTTTCCGAGCTGATCGCCTATGTCAGCACCTTCATGACGCTCAAGCCCGGCGATATCATAGTCACCGGCACGCCGGTGAAGCTCGCCCCGCGCAACGAGCAGCCCACGTGGCTCAAGCCGGGCGACGTGGTGGAAATCGAAGTGCCGCAGATCGGCGTATTGCGCAACAGTGTGGTGGCGGAAGCATGAGCGAGGAACGCAAGGCAGTCTGCATCATGGCCTGGCCGGCGGCGCATTCGCGCTCGCCGCTGATCCATAATTATTGGATCAAGCAGCATAATCTTAACGCCGAATACCGGCGCGAGGCGGTGCCGCCGGAAAAATTCGCCGAGTTCGTCACGCATCTGCGCGAGCACGGCTATGTCGGCGGCAATGTCACCGTGCCGCACAAGCAGGCGGTGCTTGCGCTGTCGGAGCCGGACGAGCGCGCGCGCGCGGTCGGCGCCGCCAATACGCTGTGGTACGACGGCGACACGTTGCGCTCGACCAATACCGACGTCGAAGGGTTCCTCGCCAATCTCGACGCCACCACGCCGGGCTGGGACCGCGGTCTGGAAACCGCCGCGGTGCTGGGTGCCGGCGGCGGTGCGCGCGCCGTTATCTTCGCGCTGATCCAGCGCAATGTCGGGCGCATCTATGTCATCAACCGTTCGCTTGAACGCGCGGAGACGTTGAAAAAGAAATTCGGCGCGCGCGTGCGCGTCGCCGGCTGGGACGAAACGACTGGGCTGCTGGGCGGCGCCGGTCTGCTGGTCAACACCACGACGTTGGGCATGGTTGGGCAGCCGCCGCTGGAGATCAATCTGCGCTGTCCGGCTTCGCTGGTGGTGGCGGACCTGGTCTACGCGCCGCTGGTGACCGGGCTATTGGCGATGGCGCGCGAGCGCGGGCTGCGCACCGCCGATGGGCTCGGCATGCTGCTGCACCAGGCGGTACGGGGCTTCGAACGCTGGTTCGGCATACGCCCGGAAGTCACCGCGGAACTGCGCGCGCTGGTAGAAGCCGATCTGGGCGCGACGGCGCCCGCCGCCCCGCAAGAAAAAGTGAAGCCGGTGGCCAAAGGCGCCCGCCGGAATAAGCCGGAATAAGAAGCGCGGCGAGGGGTTCTCCGCTTGAAGGCCGGGCGCAATGACGCCGGCCGCAGCTTGGGAGGATATAATGTCGAACATGAATATGACGCGCCGCGCGCTCGGCGCCGCGGCCATCGCATTGAGCCTGGCGGCCACCGCCGCTTTCGCGCAGCAGCCGGGGCGCATTCGCGGCCAGATCGAAAAGCTCGACGGTGATATGCTCTCGCTCAAGACCCGCGACGGCGCCATGCTGAACGTGAAGCTCGACGAAAAGGCGCGCGTGTCGGCGCTGGTGAAAGCCTCGCTCGCCGACATCAAGACCGACAGCTTCATCGGCATCGCCGGTGTTCCGCAGCCGGACGGCAGCATCCAGGCGTTTTCGATTCATTTGTTTCTGCCGGCGCAGCGCGGCGTGGTGCCCGACCGCCACGGACCCTGGGATGCGCGGCCGAACAGCACCATGACCAACGCCTATGTCGAGAACGTGGTGACGGGCAAGGACGGCGATACGCTGATGGTGAAATACAAAGATGGCGAAAAGAAAATCATCGTCACCAAGGATACCGTGATCGCCGCGGCCGCGCCGGGCAGCAAGGACGAGCTCAAGGCCGGCGCGCAGATCATTATCTTTGGTTGGGACAAGCAATCGGATGGCTCGGTGCTGGCGAAGGTCATGTATGTCGGCCGCAACGTCACGCCGGCGATGTAAGGAAACCGCATGTTCAAATGGATCGTGTTCGCTTCGGCGACTCTCGCGCTCGCCGCCGGCGGTGCATGGGCACAGCAGCCACAGACGGTACGCGTTGCCGGCACGGTCGAGAGCTTCGACGGCCACGTGCTGGCGATCAAGTCGGACAAGCTCGGCGCGGTGAAGGTCAATCTCACCACCGACGCAGCGGTGTTCGGCGTGAGCAAGGCGACGATCGCCGACATCAAGCCCGGCGCCTATATCGGCGTTGGCGCCATGCCGCAGCCGGACGGCAGCCAGCGTGCCATCCAGGTGACGATTTTAGCAGAGTCGCAGCGTGGGCTGAGCGAGGGCCACCGGCCGTGGGATGCGCGGCCGAACAGCACCATGACCAATGGCGCCGTCGATCAGACGGTGGAGAGCGTCGACGGCCAGGTTCTGATGGTCAAATACAAGGGCGGCGAGCAGAAGATCGTGGTGCCGCCCGACGCAGTCATCCGCGCCTATGTGATCGGTGATAAAGCCGAGCTCAAGCCGGGCGCGCATATTGCCATCGTGCGCGCGCTGAAGAAGCCGGACGGCTCGCTGGAGGCCAACCGCGTCAATGTCGGGCGCGGCGAGGTGGTGCCGCAATAGCGCATGATCCCGAAAAGTGGGAACCGGGTTTCGGTCAAGATCATGCGCAAAAAAATGTGAGGGCCGGCTCAGCGCCGATCGAGCAGCGCCCACCCGCCCGCGCGCGGTGAGCACGAGCAGCGACTGCCCCATGCTGCTGCCGTTCTGGAAGCGGACCAGGCCGTCCGAAATCGCGTCCTCCCAAATGGAAAGGTGCGGGCAGCTGCGGCGCCAGGCTCCCGCGTCGGCATAGCTGCACCGCAAGTCGGCTATAGCCGACTTGCGCACTTAAGATGCCGATCTCGGGCAAGCCCGAGATCGGTTGGCCTCCGCCACCCAGACGAGGAACTGCTGCGTCAAGGCGTGCGCGGCGGTTTGCATGGCGAGTCGAATCTTTACGCGCATGACTAGCCTTTCCAGGTCGGCGCGCGCGGATGCACGACGTCCTTGAAGGCGTCGAAGCCTTTCCAGGCCGGCTCCGGGGGCTCGCATTTTGGCTGCGGGGTATAGATCGACGGCCCGGTCATCTGCATGTTCGGGATATAGCGCGGGCAATTGGGGAAAATGGCGCGCGCCGCGACCCGCACGATCAGTTGCGCGCCGACGGTTTCCTTGAGCAGCGGATCGACGTCGCTCACGCGCGCTTGGCCGTTGATGCGCAGACGCTTTGGCTTGTCGTGCAGGGCGATGAACAACAGGCCGATATTCGGGTTCACGATCAGGTTGCCGAGGCTCTTGAACATGCCGTTGCCGTCATAGTCGGGGAACACCAGCTCGGAGGCGCCGGTCACGCGCACGAAACCCGGCATGCCGCCTTTGAACGAGCAGTCCGGCCGGCCTTGCGCGTCGGCGGTGGCGAGAAAGAAATAGGTCGCGCCCTCGATGAAGGCCTTGTCGTCGTCGTTGAACGCCGTGCGGGTCAGCTTTTCTTCCAGCCGGTCGGAGATGCGCCGGCTGTCAAAGCGGTCCTGCAGTTGGCGGTTGCCGTCATGATACATGATGCTCATCGAACCACCTCGTATTGTTGAGGGCCTGATGTCGATCGCGCCTTGTCAGTCGCTCGAAATATTCCTGCGCCGGATGCGCCGCACCACGAACCAGATCGCCAGCACCGCCACCGGCACGAACAGCGCGGTAGCCAGCGAAATATCGACCGGCACGCCTTCGTCGTGCAGGCCTTTCACCAGATAGCCGAACAACCCGACCACGTAATAGCTGATGGCGGCGACCGACAGGCCTTCGACGGTTGCCTGCAGGCGCAGTTGCAGGCGCGTGCGATCGTTCATGGATTTGAGCAGATCGCGGTTCTGCCGCTCCATTTCCACGTCGACGCGCGTGCGCAACAGATTGGCGGCGCGCGCGAGCTTCTCCGACAGATCGGTCTGCCGCGCCTCGGTGGTCACGCAAGTGCGCATCGCCGGCGCCATGCGGCGCGCCAGAAACGACGACCAGGTCGGCAGCGAGCCTGCCTTGCGCTCGCCGATGGTTTGCAGTCGAAGCTGCACAATCTCGTTATAGGCGCGGCTGGCGCCGAAGCGGAACAGGCTGGCGGCCGCGCCCGCTTCCAGTTCGGCGGCGAGCGCGGTCAACTCGTCGAGCAGGCGGCGATTGTCGATCAGCTTATCGGTGCGCCGCATTTCCTCGGTCACTTCGGCGAGCCGCGTCTCGATCCGGTTGATCGAAGGCATCAGCCGCTGCGCCTCGGGCAGGCCGAGTAGCGCCAGCGTGCGATAGGTCTCCAGTTCGACGATGCGCTGGACCAGCGCGCCGGCGCGCTCGGGCCCCAAACCGCGGTCGAGCACCAGGATGCGAACGAAACCGGACGGGTCGGCCTGGAAGTCGGTGGCGAACAGCGCGGCCCCATCGGAATTCTCCGCCACCGCCAGGCTGGCGCGGTCGAACAACCGCTCGACCGCGATTTTTTTCTCGTTGTTGTCGGCCATGAGATGCAGGTCGAGCGCCACCAGCAGCGGGCCCGGCTGCGGCAAGCTTCCCATCGGCGCGGCCAGCGACGCGGCGGTCGGATGAAACGGCGTCTCTCCCTCCGACGGCAGCTCCCAGGTGTAGGTGGTAAATTCGGAGTGCTGCTCCCAGCGCAGGGCGGTGCCGCCGAGCGTGACGCGGTGCTGCTTGGCCGAAGGCTTGAGCGGCTCGAGTTCGCGACTGGTGCAGAAATCGGCGAATGCGGCGCGGTCGGCCTTGGCGGTTTCGGCCGTGTCAAACGCAAAGAGCAGGATGCGGCGCGGCGTCTCGACGGCGGTGAATGGGCGCGCATGCACCTCGCCCAGCACCGCCGCGCGCAAGCGATGCGCGGTGAGCCGCGCGCCGCCGTTGATGGTGACATCTGCCGTCATGCTCACCCGGTCGCACGCGAGAGGAACTTTGGCAAGACGGGCAAAACTGGCGCAAAAATTGCTTTAAATCGGGGGTCGCACCTTGCGCCCGCAACATAAGGAGTTAGCCATGACCCGCGCCGGACTCACCGAGAAGCTGCTCGACCTCAAGCGCGAGAAGGGCTGGACGTGGAAATACGTCTGCGAGCAGATCGGCGGCATGTCGCCGATCATGATCACGGGCGCGATCCTCGGACAGCATAAGCTGACCAAGCCGCAGGCGGCGGCCGTCGCCAAACTGTTCGGCCTGTCGAAAAGCGAACAGGCGATGCTCAACGAGGTGCCGATGCGCGGCACCGGCACGCCGATGCCGCCGACCGATCCGCTGATCTATCGCTTCTATGAATTGATTCTGGTCAACGGTCCGGCCTGGAAGGCGCTGATCGAGGAGGAATTTGGCGACGGCATCATGTCGGCGATCGATTTCGACATGGAGATCACCCGTAAGGCCGACCCGAAGGGCGACCGCGTCAAGATCGGCATGACCGGCAAGTTCCTGCCGTACAAATATTACGGCGCCACCGGCAATGCGCTGGCCTATGGGCTGAAGGAGGAATGAGGTTATTCCACTGTCGTCACGGCCGAGCGCGAAGCGCGAGGGCCGGGACCCATAGCCACCGGACTATCGAAAGTGCACGGCGTATGGGTCCCCGCCGGAGCGTGTCATCGGGCCGCGCTTCGCGCGGACCCGTTGGCGGGGACGACTATTACCGTTTGCGCGCTGGCTTCTTCTTCCCCGCGCCGCCGACCAGCACGTGGCCGCCGATGTCGGCGATGCGGTTGGTGCCGGTCAGCGCCATGGTCACACTGAGTTCTTTCTCGAGGATGTCGATCGCCTTGGCGACGCCGGCTTTGCCGCCGGCGCCCAGTCCATAAATATAGGCGCGGCCGATCAGGCAGGCGCGCGCGCCCAGCGCCAGCGCGCGCATAATGTCGGCGCCGGTGCGGATGCCGCCGTCGAACAACACCTCGGTGTCGGAGCCGACCGCGTCGGCGACCGCCGGCAGCGCCGAGATCGAGGACGGCGCGCCGTCGAGCTGGCGGCCGCCGTGGTTCGACACCACGATGGCGTCGGCGCCGAGCTTGACCGCGGTCTTGGCGTCATCGGCGTCGAGAATGCCTTTCAGGATCAGCTTGCCGGGCCAGATCTTCTTGATCCACTCGACGTCCTTCCAGCTCAGCGCCGGATCGAACTGCTCGCCGACCCACTTGGCGAGCTGGTTGACGTTTTCCATGCCCTGCACGTGGCCGGCGAGATTGCCGAAGGTCTTGCGCTTGCCGTTGAGAATGCTCCACGCCCAAGCCGGCTTGCTCGCCACGTCAATGATATTCTTGAGGCGGATTTCCGGCGGCACGGTCATGCCGTTCTTGATGTCGCGGTGGCGCTGGCCGAGCACCTGCAAGTCCACGGTGAGCACCAGC
>Ga0208848_1000177_pt1 | contig 12645 bp, 11 predicted proteins | sample NGESurshal072012_2_FD_184455 | JGI IMG/M metagenome (GOLD analysis project Ga0208848, IMG submission 184455) | Arctic peat soil microbial communities from Barrow, Alaska - NGEE Surface sample 210-1 shallow-072012 (SPAdes) | ecosystem: Environmental > Terrestrial > Soil > Wetlands > Peat ... | reverse complement strand
GCGACAAATCCAGATCCACATGGACGTCGGTTTCCTTGGTCTTGCGATGCACCTGGGCGCGCCGCGCCTGCTCGAGAATGCGCCGGGAGATGGCAGGCCAGGTTTCTTGCGCGTCGCCGTGCAAGCGAATCCGCAAGCCCTGCACCCCCAGATTCGCCGCGAATTCCATATCCGTGTCGCGATCGCCGATCATGAAGCTGCGTGTCTTGTCGATGGTCCGGGACGCGAGGTATTCCTGCACCATGCCGAGCTTGGGTTTGCGGCACGCACAGTCCTCGCGCTTGAAATGCGGGCAGATGCACACGGCCTCGAACTCGATTCCCTGGGAACCGAACAGTTCCAGGATGAAGCGGTGAGCGTGCTCGAATCTTTCCTGCGGAAAGGCAGCCGTGCCCAGCCCGTCCTGATTCGTGACCATGACGAAGGCGAAACCGGCGGCTTTAAGGTCGAGCAATGCCGGCACGACGCCCGGCATGAGGCGAACCTTCTCCAGGCTGTCTATTTGTTCGTCCGCGGTCTCCTCGTTCAAGGTGCCGTCGCGGTCCAGGAACAGTACTCGCCGGCCGCTCATGCCGCCCCTACACTGCGCAGCAGCGCGTCGTTCTGCTCGCGGGTCCCGACCGAGACGCGCAGCGAGCGGGACAATGCCGGATTCGCGCGCAAGTCGCGGACGATCAGACCGCCGGCCAAGGCGCTGCTCATGAAGCGGTCGGCATCGACGCAATCGAGGAGCAGGAAGTTGGCGTCGCTCGGCCAGACCCGCTCTACCCAAGGTGAAGCGGCGAGACCGGCGGCCAGATATTCGCGCTCCGCCAATAATCCTTCGAGCCGGATTTGCGCGGCTGCAAGCTCGGCGGGCTCTAAGGCGCGCAAGGCCGCCTCCACAGCCGATTGCGCGAGGGAGTAGGGTGGAACGACACGCGTTGCCAATTCGATGAGCGCCGGGTTGGCCAGCAGCGCGCCGATCCTGGCACCGGCCAAGGCGTGCGCCTTGGAGAGGGTGCGCAAAATCGCCAGCGTCGAAAAGCGGTTGAGCCAGCCAGAGTGGCTCAGGGAACGCGACCACTCGATGTAGGCCTCATCGATCACGACGATGGCCTTGCCCTCGAGCGCCGTGCAGATTTGTTCGAGGGCCGTTTCGTCGAGCAGATTCGCCGTCGGATTATTCGGCGAGCACAGATACACGAGCTTGATGGCCGGCTGCCAGGCGGCGAGCAGCCGCTCGGGATCGAGCGCCCAGCCGCGCTCGCGTTCGAGCGCAACCTCGATGACGCCGGCGCCCTGAATCCGCGCGGCAACCTGGTACATGCCGAAGGTCGGAGTGCATTGCAGAATGGCATCGGTGCCGGCGCGCAAATAGATGCGCGACAATACATCGATGGCTTCATCGGCGCCGCGCGTCGCGAGGACGCTCGAGGCAGGGACGGCGTAGAGCCGGCCCAACCGCTCGATCAAAGCCTGCGGCTGCGGTTCGGGATAACGATTGAGACCCGCCGCAGTGGTATCGCCCGCCGGGCGCCAAGGCGCTTCGTTGGCGTGCAGGCGCGTCAGCGACGGCAGCCACGCCGCATGCGCATAGGCTTTGAGCGTGACGATCTCGGGGCGCGCCAGCGACACGACGGCGGTCACTTAGGTCGCCTCGAGCGCGGCGAGTCGAATGGTCACCGCCGCCGCATGGGCGTCCAACCCCTCGAGATTCGCCAGAATCTGTGCCGTCGGCCCCAAGCCTGCAAGGCCGGCGGGTGTCAGCTCCTGCACGGTGATGCGCTTTTGAAAATCCTCCACCGAGAGTCCGCTGTGGACCTTGGCGTAGCCGTAGGTGGGCAGGGTGTGGTTGGGCCCGCTGCAGTAGTCGCCCATGGTTTCGGGCGACCAGGGTCCCAAGAATACGGCACCCGCGGCGCTGACCTGCTTAAGCCAACGGCGCGGGTCGCGTATCTGCAGCAGCAGGTGCTCGGGAGCATAAGTATTGGCTATCGCGAATGCGGTCTCGAGCGTGTCGGCGATCAACGCCCGCATATGCAGGGTGGACTTCGCCAGTATCCCGGCTCGCGATAGGGTCCCCAACTGGCGCTGCACTTGCCGCGCCACGTCCTCCGCTAGCCGGACGCTGGTGGTGACGAGCAGCGACTGCGCGTCGGGACTGTGCTCGGCCTGCGCAAGCAGATCGGCCGCGACGAATTCCGCGCGGGCGGTGTCGTCTGCAATCACCATCACTTCGGTTACCCCGGCCGGAAGGTCTGCCGCCGCACCTGCGGCATCCTGCGCGACCAGCATTTTCGCGGCCGTGACGAATGCATTGCCGGGCCCGAATACCTTGTCGCACTTGGGGATGGTTGCCGTGCCATAAGCCATGGCGGCGATGGCTTGAGCGCCGCCGACTTTGAATATCTCATCGATGCCCGACCTGCGCGCGGCCACCAATACCGCGCAGTTCACCGCGCCGTTGCGCGCCGGCGGCGTGCACATCACGCGCACCGGGCACGCCGCGATGGCGGCGGGAACTCCGAGCATGATGGCGGTGGAAGGCAGCGGCGCCGACCCTGCGGGCACATACAGGCCGACCGCGCGGATCGGCACGCTGAAGCGCTCGCATACCACTCCCGGCGCGGTCTCGACGCGCAGCGGATGGGGGATTTGCGCGGTGTGGAATTGCCGCACGTTCGAAATCGCGCGTTCTATGGCGGCGATTTGCACGGCATTCAAGGCACGCTCGGCCGCCTCGAACTCCTCCGGTGTGACCCGCAGCGAAGCCGGCCGAGCCTGATCGAACTTTTCGGTCAGGGCCAGCAGCGCGGCGTCGCCGTCGCGGCGCACGGCGTCGATGATGCCCTGCGCCGCCGCCGCAACCTGCGCGGCATCGTCTTGGGCCGGCCTCCGCAAGGCGTCGCATCGCTGCGATGCGGTGAGGGAGTTCCAGTCGAGAATACGCATGATTTGGAGTAAACGATTCCGGCTAGGCCAGCATTTTCTCGACCGGAAGCACCAGCACCGAGGTGGCGCCTACGCCCTTCAGTTCCTCGAGCGTTTCCCAGAATACGTTTTCACGGCAGACGGCGTGCACCGCCACCCGATCCCCCCGGCCTTCGAGCGGAATGACCGTCGGTGCCTCACTGCCCGGGAGGAGTTTGGCGATCGCCGGCAATGCGGAGCGCGGCGCATGCAGCATGATGTACTTGCTGCCCTTGACTTGCTCCACGCCGTCGATGCGCATAAGCAGGCGCCGGGTCCACTCTTGCTTTTCCGGAGCGATCGGCACCGGCGTGCGAATCAGCACGGCTTGGCTGTCGAGCACGATCTCGGCCTGGCGCAAGTGATTCGCCGCCAGCGTGGAGCCGGTCGACACCAGGTCGCAGATCAAATCCGCGCGCCCAAGCCGCGGCGCGATTTCCACCGAGCCGGACAGAACCACGACCTCCGCGGCAATGCCGCGGTCCGCAAGGAAGCTTCCCAAGATGTGCGGATACGTCGTCGCGATGCGTTTGCCCTGCAGCGACTGAGCACCGCGATAGTCGAATCCGTCCGGCACCGCAATACACAATTTGCAGCGTCCGAAATCCAAGAGCTGCACCGTTTCGAACAGCGGCGTAACGTTGCGCGCGGCGAATGCCAGGCGTTTTTCCTGGACCACGTTCATCCCGACGAGCCCCAAGTCGCACACGTCCTCTTGCACCAGGTCCGGAATGTCGTCGTCGCGCACGAACAGCACGTCGAGCGGCATGTTCTCGCCATAGCACATCAGCTGGTCCTTGCCCCGGGTGAACTTGAGGCCGCAGCGCGACAGCAGGTCGAGCGAGCTGTCGGTGAGCCGGCCGCTCTTTTGTATCGCTATCTTAAGGCGCACGGGGTCGGGGGAATTCAAGCGTCACCCATTGAGCTTCAGCCGCTCGGTCACGGCCCGGTAGCCGCCGTTTCCGGAAGTCAGGTAGCGCGCGACGCGGCCGATCGTGGTGACGCTGACGCCGGTCTGCCGGTGGATTTCGCGATAGGGCAGGCCGCGCTCCAGCAGCTCGACCACGGCCCAACGGTCCGCCATCGCCTGCAATTCCGCCGGCGTGCACAGATCGCGGAAAAAGCTCCGGCATTCCTCGACGTTGCGCAACGCCAGGATCGCCGTGCACAGCGCGCGCTCGTGCTGCTGCTCCTGGCGCAAGGTGACCGGGCGATTGGTTTTCATGGACGGCTCGATGCTCTCAGTAATCAATGTATTAATGCACTAGTACATTAATGCATTATCGAACGCGGCGCAAGTAACTCTCCGCAAAATGCCTTGACGCAAACTTTGGGAGTGCCTAAAATTCTCGCAGCTTATCTAGACCGGCTGAGGGAAAGGCCCTTAGAAGCCGGGGCAACCACCCAACGACCCTTCAAGGAACCTTGGAACGGTGCCAACTCCTGCGGAGCCGGGCCAACGCTCGAATCCGGTAGATAGGCGGCGATTGCACGGGTTTCAAGTCCGCTGCAATGGCTACGGCGCCGGCGCTACAGGGGTTATGTCAACCTCCATTGAGAGCGAGCGCTACGTGGCCGATAAATCTGCGATTCAAGTCGACCAAACCTTGGGGCTGCCCCAGCCCTTCACCTTGCACTACGGCGATGTACTGCCCGATGCAAAGGTGGCGTTCCGGCTCGTCGGCCCCGACGACGCACCCGTGATCGCCGTCCTCGGCGGCATTTCGGCGCACCGCATCGTCTTGGGTTCGGATGGGTGGTGGCCTGAGCTCGTCGGCCCCGGGCAGGGCGTGGATACCAGGGTCTACCGGATTCTCGGCATCGACTATCTCGGCGGTCACGGCGAGAGTTCCACGCCGCAAAGCGGCGGGAAGTTTCCGCCGTTGAGTTCCTACGACCAAGCCGACGTCTTGTGCGCCGTCGTCCGGCATCTCAAATTGAAGCCGCTGCACGCCATCGTCGGCGCCTCCTACGGAGGGATGGCGGCGCTGTGTTTTGCGGAGCGCTACCCCGAGTTCGTGAAGCATATCCTGATCCTGAGCGCCGCCGACAAGGCCCAGGTGCTTTCGACCGCTTGGCGCAGCGTGCAGCGGCAGATCGTGCGCGAGGCGATCGCGCGGGGCGACGGGCCGGCGGGACTCAAGCTCGCGCGCGCGCTGGCGATGGCTACCTACCGCAGCGCCGTGGAATTTCAACTCCGCTTCGGCGGGGCGCCCACGCGCAACGCGGATCGCTTTCGATTTCCGATCGAAGATTACCTGTTCGCCCGCGGCGACGACTACGTTCAAAAATACCGCGCCGAATCCTTCCTTGTTTTGAGCGAATCGATCGACCTGCACCAGATCGACGCGACGCGGGTGCATACCCCGGCGACCTTGATTGCGGTGCGCGAAGATCAGTTGGTGCCGTTCGCCGACATGCAGGCCCTGTCCGCGCGCCTCAACGGGCCGCGGCAGCTCATCGAAATCAATTCTATTTTCGGGCATGACGCCTTTTTGAAGGAAGGTGCGGCCCTGACACCCATTATCAAACTAGCCCTCGCGGAGCAATGGACATGAGCAGCAAGACCCCCCCCACAAAAAAAGCCATGGCAACGCGATCGGTTCGCGCGGGCCTCGAGTCGGATGCGCAATACGGCTCCGTGGTGCCGCCGATTTATCTGTCGACGAATTTTGCATTCGAGAAGTACGGCAAGCCGCGCAAGTACGACTACACACGCTCCGGCAATCCGACCCGCGATCAATTGTGCAATGCCTTGGCCGATCTGGAGGGCGGCGCCGGCGCCATAGTGACTTGCACCGGGCTTTCGGCCATTACGTTGATTCTGGCGACTTTGCCCCACGGCGCGCGAATCGTTGCACCCTACGATTGCTACGGTGGCACCTATCGATTGCTCGCAGCGCTGCATGCGCAAGGCAAAATCGTTGCCGATTTCGTCGATCAGGCCGATGGCGCCGCATTGCGCGCGGCACTTGAGCCGGGGGCGAGCCTGGTTTGGATCGAGACGCCGAGCAATCCCTTGTTGAGGGTAGTCGATATCCGCGCGGTTGCCGATGCGGCGCACGCGGCCGGTGCGCTGGCGGTGGCCGACAACACCTTTCTCTCGCCGATATGGCAGCAGCCGCTGTCGCTCGGCGCCGACCTGGTCATGCACTCGACCACCAAGTACCTGAATGGACATAGCGACGTGGTCGGCGGCGCCGTCATCGCGGCGACCAGGGAATTAAAGGACAGTCTTGCCTGGTGGGCGAACGCCATCGGCGTCACCGGCGCGCCGTTCGATAGCTTCATGACTCTGCGCGGCGTGCGCACGCTGCATTCGCGCATGCGCGTTCATGCCGAGAACACGGCCGTGGTCGTGGATTACTTGACCAAGCATCCCGGCGTCGGGCGGGTGTACTACCCGGGTCTGCCGGATCATCCGGGCCATGAGATTGCGCAGCGCCAGCAGAGCGGTTTTGGTGCGATGTTGAGTTTCGAGCTGAAGGGGGGCGAGGCGGCGGTCGAAGCCTTCCTGACGGGGCTTGAATGCTTCACTCTCGCCGAGTCCCTCGGCGGCGTGGAGAGTCTGATCTCGCATCCTGCGAGCATGACTCATGCCGGCATGGAAGAATCGGCGCGAGCGCGGGCGGGGATCGGGGCTGGGCTCTTGCGGGTTTCCGTGGGAATCGAAGACCCGGCGGATCTGCTGGCGGATCTGTCTGCCGCGCTCGATCGCGCGGTCAGAGTCCAGCCAGCACCGCATCTCCGGCGGCACGCGTCGTAACGCCCATGCCCGCCGCGGCGAGGTCAGCCGGCAGCGCTCCGGATTCGATGGCTCGCGAGACAGCGGCCTCGATGGCGCGCGCCTCAGGTTCCAATTGCAGCGAATATCGCAGCAACAGCGCCGCGCTCAGAATCGCGGCGTAGGGGTTGGCGAGACCGCGGCCGGCGATATCCGGAGCGGATCCATGGATGGGTTCGAATAGTCCGCCCCGCGCACCGGCGCCGAGCGATGCCGAGGGCAACAACCCGAGGGAACCTGCCAGCATGGAGGCTTCGTCGGTGAGAATATCGCCGAACATGTTTTCGGTGACGATCACATCGAAGTCGCGCGGCCGCTTCAAGAGATGCATGGCGGCCGCGTCGACCAGCATGTGTTCGAAGCTCACGTCGGGAAATTCACCCGGCATGATGCGCTCGACCACCGAACGCCACAGGCGCGAAGTCTCGAGCACATTGGCCTTGTCGATCGAAGTCAAACGACGGCGGCGCCCGCGCGCCAATCCGGCCGCGAGGCGCACGACGCGTTCGATCTCCTCCACCGTGTAGCGGCAGACATCGACTGCCTCGGTCGCGGTGCGGGTCTTTTCGCCGAAATAGATGCCACCCGTCAGCTCGCGCACCACCATGATGTCCACGCCGCTCAGGATTTCGGCTTTGATCGGCGAGGCATGAAGCACCGCCGGGTGCGGGACCACCGGCCGCAGATTGGCGAACAGGCCGAGCGCCTTACGCAGCTGCAGCAGGCCCTGCTCTGGACGAACCAAGGCATCGGCGGCCGACCATTTCGGGCCGCCGACGGCTCCCAGCAAAATCGCATCCGCCCGCTGCGCCAACGCGAGGGTCGCCGGAGGCAAAGCCTCACCCGTCGCGTCGATGGCGGCGCCGCCCAGCAGCGCCGATTGGAATTCAAAAGTATGTCCAAAACGCGCCGCCACCGCGGCGAGCGCGCGCACCGCCTCGGCGGTGACCTCGCCGCCGATGCCGTCGCCGGCAAGAACTGCGATCAGCGCCTTCACAGCCGCGGAATACTCAGACAGGCTCCTGGGAGCCAAACTCCTTGGAACGCGCCGCTTCGTAATGTTCGATGTCGCTCAACCGGCTGCGTAGGTAGCCGAGTTCGTCGATACCGTTCAAGAGACAGTGCCGTGCAAAGGCTTCCAAGGGGAATGGGACCGACACCCCGGTAGGCAGCGTCAACCGGGCAGTTTGGAGATCAATGTCGACTTCGGCACCCGGATGGTCGAGCAGCCATCGCGATGTGGTGTCGTCCACCACGATGGGCAACAGCCCATTCTTCAAGGAGTTGCCGCGAAAGATGTCGGCGATTTCCGTACTGATGACTGCGCGAAATCCGAAGTCGAGCAGCGCCCAGGGCGCATGTTCGCGGGAGGAACCGCAACCGAAATTCCGGCCGGCGACCAGTACCTGCGCGCCGCGCGCTTCCGGCCGGTTCAGCGCGAAATCCGGATTCGGTGAGCCGTCGGCCCGATAGCGCCAGTCGGCAAACAGTTGCTGGCCCAGGCCGTCCTTGGTGGTCGTGGTCAAAAACCGCGCCGGAATGATTTGATCGGTATCAATATTGCTCGACGCGATGACCAGCGTCCTGGACCTGACGCGGTTTAAGGGTTCCAAGACAGCATCTCCCGGGGGTCGGTGATCCTGCCCTTCACGGCACTTGCGGCCGCGGTGAAAGGACTGACCAACAGAGTGCGCGCACCGACGCCTTGGCGGCCCTCGAAGTTGCGATTGCTGGTGCTGATCGAATACTGGGCGGCGGCGACGGTGTCGCCGTTCATCCCCAGGCACATTGAGCAGCCGGACTCGCGCCAATCCGCGCCCGCCGCCTTGAAAATGTCGGCTAAACCCTGCGCTTCGGCTTCGCGCTTGATCTGTTGGGAACCCGGCACGATGAGCAGCCGCACGCCGGGCGCGACCTTGCGGCCCTTGAGGATGCGCGCGGCCGCCTGCAAATCGGCGAGCCGTCCGTTGGTGCAGCTGCCGATGAATACCACGTCGACCGGCTTGCCGAGCATGGCATCGCCGCCGTGAAACCCCATGTAACGCAGGGCCTTGTCGAAAGCCTCGTCGCCCGCCTTGTTGGGGATGGAAGCACCGATCGGGAGCACCATGCCGGGGTTAGTGCCGTAAGTGATCATCGGCTCGAGGGCCGAGGCATCGATGTCCACCGACGCGTCAAAGGCGGCACCGGGATCGGTGACGAAGGTTCGCCATCGGGCTCGCGCCGCGTCCCAAGCAGCACCTTTGGGCGCGCGCGGCTTACCCTCGAGGTAGGCGAAGGTGGTCTCGTCCGGCGCGATCATACCGGCGCGCGCGCCGGCTTCGATGGACATGTTGCACACCGTCATGCGTTCATCCATCGACAGCGCGCGAATGGCTGACCCGCGGTATTCGAACACATGGCCGGTGCCGCCGGAGACGCCGATTCTGCCGATGACGGCGAGGATCAAATCCTTTGCAGTCACGCCGGGACGCAGTTGCCCTTCGACGTTCACCGCGAAGGTTTTGGGCTTGCGCTGCAGCAATGATTGAGTCGCGAACACATGTCCGACTTCCGTGGTGCCGATGCCGAAGGCGAGCGCGCCGAAGGCCCCGTGTGTGCTGGTGTGGCTGTCGCCGCAAACGATGGTCATACCGGGTTGCGTCGCGCCGAGTTCCGGACTGATGACGTGCACGATGCCGCGCCGCGCGTCGCGCATGCCGAACAGCTCGACACCGAACTCGGCGGCGTTCTGCTCGAGTTGACGCACTTGTTTCGCGGCCGCATCGACTTTGATCGGCACGTTGCCGAACACCTGGTCGGTGCTGGTCGGCGTCGAGTGATCCATGGTCGCAAGCGTCCGATCGGGACGGCGCACCGGCAGCCCCAAGCTCCTCAGCAAGCTGAACGCCTGCGGCGAGGTGACCTCGTGAATGAGGTGCAGATCGATGTACAGCACCGCCGGCGTGTCCGGCGTTTCAGCAACGACCTCGTGTGCCGCCCATACCTTGTCGAACAGGGTGCGCGCGGTCACGAATGTCACGCCTTACCCGATTCCAACCAGGGCATGCGGGCGCGCAGTTGCGCGCCGACTTTTTCGATCGAGTGCGTCAGATCCGCCTTCAGGAGCTTGGAGTACTTGCGGCGGCCGCCCTTGTTCTCCGCGATCCATTGGCGCGCAAATTTGCCTTGCTGAATCTCGGTCAGAATCTTGCGCATTTCCTTCTTGGTGGCCTTGTTGACGATGCGCGGACCGCGTGTCAGATCACCGTACTTGGCCGTCTCGCTGATGAAGCGATGCATTTTCGTGATGCCGCCCTCATGCAACAGGTCGACGATCAACTTCAGTTCGTGCAGGCATTCATAGTACGCGACCGCGGGCTGGTAACCCGCTTCGACCAGCGTCTCGTAGCCTTTGACCACGAGTTCGGTCGCGCCGCCGCACAGCACAGCCTGTTCGCCGAAAAGATCCGTCTCCGTCTCCTCGCCGAAGGTGGTTTCAAGGACGCCGCCGCGCGTGCCTCCGATTGCGTCCGCGTAGGCCAGCGCCTTCGCATGGGCGTGCTTGGACGGATTCTGCGCCACCGCGATCAGACACGGCACGCCGCGGCCTTGCTGGTACTGGCGCCGCACCAAGTCTCCCGGACCTTTCGGCGCGATCAGCACCACGTCCAGATCCTTGCGGGGTTTGATTTGCTTGAAGTGAATATTGAAGCCGTGGGCGAACAGCAGCGTGGCGCCTTTTTCAAGGACGTTCTTGAGCTCGGCGTACAAGGATTTTTGGGTGAGGTCCGGCACCAGCATCGCCGCCAACTGCGCGCCTTTGACGGCTGCCGCCGGTTCCATCACCTTCAGGCCGTCCTTCTTGGCCTTGTTCCAGCTGTCGCCCTTGCGAACGCCGACCACCACGTCGTAGCCGCTGTCGTGCAAATTGAGCGCGTGCGCGCGCCCTTGGCTGCCGTAGCCCAAGACGGCGATGCGCGCTCCGCGCAGCGCTTTCTTGTCGACGTCCTTTTGCGAATACAAACGCATTAAATTCTCCTGTGACCTAATATCCATACCTGCAAAATGCAAGACCCCGCCTTCAAGCCTTTTACGCCTAAGCGGGGTCCATTAATATCGCTGTCGCCGTGCTAACTAGCCGCAAATAGCACCACATAATCTCTTATGATGCAAGACCTTCTCCTAAGGCGGTTTGCGCCTCGTAAGGATGAATTTCATGGCCCTCGATAGCAGTGATTCGGTTCCGTTGTGGTTGCTGTATGAGCACGAGATCGACGCATGGCGCGCGACGCAAACCCCCGCGATTGCGCGCTGGCTCGCGCTGCAAAATTTCAAGGGGGAGAAACATCGGGTCGTGCTCTTGCCGAATTCGGCCGGCGGGATCGCCGCTGCGGTGGGCGGCTTGGGCAGGCGCGTGGGCGAATTGTCGCTGTGGCATGCGGCCGGCTTCGTCGAACGGCTGCCGCCGCGCCATTTCCGGCTCGCGCAACCGTTCACGGCTGCGGAGGCCACGCAATTGTGCCTAGGGTTCGCCTATGGGGGCTATCGTTTCGACCGCTATCGCCCGGCAAAGAGCGAAATAGCGAGCATCGAAGCGCCGCCGAATGCCGACGTGCAATTTGTCGCGCTGGCGGCTGAGTCGTTGCGCATGGCGCGCGATTGGATCAATACGCCGGCGCAGGACTTCGGTCCCGCGGCGCTCGCAGCCGCGGCCCAAAGGCTTGCCGAGCGGCATCAAGCCGCCTATCAAGAGTGGGTGGGCGAGGGTTTGCTCGCCGCAAATTTTCCCGCCATTCATGCGGTAGGGCGCGCCAGCAGCGAAGCGCCCCGGCTGGCCGAGCTGCGCTGGACGCCGCACCCGGGGGAAACCTATCCGCGATTGACCTTGGTGGGGAAGGGCGTCTGCTTCGATAGCGGCGGCCTGGATATCAAATCGGGATCCGGCATGGCGCTCATGAAAAAGGACATGGGCGGCGCGGCGGTGGCGCTGGCGCTCGCGCACATGCTCATGAGCGTGAAGATTCGCGCCGAGCTTCGCGTGTTGGTGCCGGCGGTGGAAAACGCCGTCGGCGGTAATGCGTACCGGCCCGGAGACGTGCTGGTCACGCACAAGGGTTTGACGGTCGAAGTCGGCAACACGGACGCGGAAGGCCGCCTGGTGCTTTGCGATGCGTTGGCGCTCGCCGATGCCGAGCTTCCGGATTTGATAATCGACTTCGCGACCCTGACCGGCGCGGCGCGGGTCGCGCTCGGCCCGGAATTGCCGGCGTTGTTCGGCAACGACGAGGGCATCGTGCACGAGCTCGCGGCCGCCGCCGCCGCGGAACACGACCCCTTGTGGCCCATGCCCTTATGGCTAAGCTACGAGGATGAGCTCGCCAGCAAAATTGCGGATTTGAACAATGTTGCCTCGTCGAATCTTGCCGGAGCCATCTTCGGCGCGCTGTTCTTGAAGCGCTTCGTCAGCGAGTCGACGCCGTGGGTGCACATCGACCTCTACGCCTGGAATTCCAAGGATCGCCCCGGCCGCAGCGTCGGCGCCGAGGCGCAAGGCCTGCGCGGCGTCTATCGATATCTGGTGAAGCGCTACGGCACGATCTAGCGTGTAATAGGCGTACCCATGCCACTTTCAAACTTCGCCATGCCAAAAAAATCCGTTTCCGTCGATACCCGTCACTACTCGCGCATCGTGGTCGACGGCGTGAAACAGACGCCCAGTCGAGCGATGTTGCGCGCCGTCGGTTTCGTCGATGCGGATTTCGGCAAGCCGCAGGTGGGGATCGCCTCGACCTGGAGCAACCTGACGCCCTGCAACATGCACATCGACGAGCTGGCCCGGGAGGAAGTTGGTGATGCCCGGGTCCTCGATACGCACCTTGCGCAGCATCTGGCGCACGATGACCTCGATGTGCTTGTCGTTGATGTCG
>Ga0208848_1000176_pt1 | contig 12706 bp, 12 predicted proteins | sample NGESurshal072012_2_FD_184455 | JGI IMG/M metagenome (GOLD analysis project Ga0208848, IMG submission 184455) | Arctic peat soil microbial communities from Barrow, Alaska - NGEE Surface sample 210-1 shallow-072012 (SPAdes) | ecosystem: Environmental > Terrestrial > Soil > Wetlands > Peat ... | reverse complement strand
CTGTGCAACGGCCAATGCTTCGACCCCGCGGCGCCCAATCACTGCGGTGCTTGCGCGACCGCGTGCACGGCCGCGCAGACCTGCCAGGCAGACAAATGCCAAGCTGGCGCGTGCACGGGGACGCTGACATCCTGCAACCGGGCCTGCGTCAACACGATGACTGACTACTACCATTGCGGCGCCTGCGGCCGACGCTGGTCGAAGGCGACGATCTGGAGCCGTACAACCTGGTGGCCGGCACGTGCAACAGGCTCGCCATCGACTCTCGCTTGCGGTTCAAGGTCTTCGACTGGCTGATCCTCGACGAGGCGAACAAGGTGCGCGCCAACGAAGCGCTCGCTCTGATGCCGATCGCCAAGCGCTGGGTCATGATCGGAGACCTCAAACAGCTACCGCCGGTCATGGAGGAGGCCGCCTCGACCTTCAAGATCGAGACCGAGCTCGATGAGCTCGTCCGCGACGACAGCTTCTACGGCTGGATCTGGGACAGGGTCCCCGCCAGCTCCAAGATCATGTTGCCCCGCCAGTACCGGATGCGCGAACCGATCGGTCGCGTCGTCTCGGACCTGTTCTACGAGGGAAAGCTGATCCACGAGTCGCCGAGTCCGCGAATGCCACTGCCGTGGCCGTTCGACCGCGAGCTGGTCTGGGTCGACACGGGCGCGCAGGACGAGTATCGCGACGCGCAGCGATCCGTCGCGAATGAGTTCGAGGTCGCGCTGTGCAAGGACATCACGTCGATCATCCGGCGCCGTGTCCGCAAGGCAAAGCTCGCCGTGATCGCCATGTACGCCTCGCAGGTCAACCGGCTTTCCTCGGCGCTCAAAGGCATCGTGCCCCCTGAGGACATCGAGTCGGTGGACGCCTTCGAAGGCCGCGAGTCGGACGCCGTGATCCTGTCCCTCGTGCGGTCGAACGACCGTGCCATGATCGGCTTCCTCAACGACCCTAACCGGGTCAACGTTGCCATCTCTCGGGCCAAGAAGCTGCTCGTCATCGTCGGGGACTCCAAAACCGTGATCGGTGGCGCACCTGAGCTGTTCGGGCCGCTTTTCGAGCACTGCAAGGACGAGGGCCTCGTGGCAGGCGTCGGGGCGGTCGTCACGGCGTGCCAGCGTGTGGGCATCCGTTCGCAGGTCCAGCGCCTGTCGCGACCCCACCGAGGTGAGCGTCGAACTCGTCGAAGGCGACGAGGCCAGCGTCCCGGCGAGGCGGCCGTCAACGGTGATGCCGCCGCGACGGCCAACGGTTCCGAACCGCTCCCTGAGACCCAGCTGTCAGAATCGCCACAGGCGGCAAACGGCTCGACGATCCCGGCAGCCGCGCCGATTGAGTCCTCTCCCGCTGCGGATTAGCCCTTCCCGGCTTGATCCTCCCCTTTAGGAGGCACGGCCGGAAACCGCCGCACCTCCTTTAAGCTTCGCCGTGGCGAACTTGAGCGATCAATGCATCTTTTGCGAGATCCTGGACGGGAACTCGCCCGCCAGCTTCACGTACGAGGACGACACGGTGGTCGCTTTTATGGACGTGCAGCCCATCACCCACGGCCACATGCTGGTGGTGCCACGCGAGCACGCCGTTCTGATGGCAGAGGTCAACGAAACCGTGGCCATGCGAACCTTTCGCGTCGCGCGCAAGCTGTCGTCGCTCGTTCGTGGCACGCTTGGTGCGACCGGCGTCAACCTGTTTGTAGCCGATGGCGAGACCGCGTTCCAGGACGTCCCTCACTTCCACGTCCACGTCATCCCGCGATATCCGAACGATGGATTCGGATTGACCTTCCCTGAGCGATACGCTCAGCCGCCCAGCCGGGCCGCACTGGAAACCATTGCCGCAGCGGTCCGCGCCGCCGGCTGACCTAGGCCGTGACGGTGACCCTCACCGAGAACACCGTTACGTACATCGGGCAGGCCAGGCCAGGCGAGCACACAGGGCCCGCATACGCTGCGATATCGGCCTGACCGGTCGATTTGGCCTGAAACGCCGCCAAGGTGACGCCGCGCACAGCGGTCGCCGCCGGGTCCACGATCGGCACGAGGATTGACTCGTCACTTGATTTCGGTTGTGCCCAGTTGGTCATCCCAGTGTTGGCGTGGAGGACAACCTCGAGCTTCTGGCCCACGCGCATCGTGGCGGTCCTGTCCTTTTCGCTCACCGTAACGTCGAAATTCAGGTTGGGGCTTGGGTTGGGGCTTGTGCTCGGCGAGGGGCTTGGGCTAGGGCTTGAACCCGTTGCGACGCTGCCGCATCCGGAAATGACCATCGCCGCGCCGATCGCGACCAGCAGGATTCTCATCTCATCTACGTAACGAACCGGCCCCGGCGCGCGTAACGAGTTGAGTTCACCAAGCGCAATCACAGCCTGTGTCGATAACATCGGCAGCTTACGTGCTCAAGCCTGACATTCGGAACCTGATCCTGGGGTTAGTCCTCGCCCTGGCGATCGCATCCTGTGGCGGCGGAACGGTTGCGGTGACATCGCCGTCACCGCTCACCGGAGGCCTGGCTCAAGGATTGATCGCTTACGTGGCAGACCAGGGGGTAGGAGTGCTCGACCCGGCGACTGGTAAAGCGACGATCCTGGCACCGCTTCCCGCGGGTGGGGCCTTCCGAGTCGCCGGCCCCGTTTGGGGACCGGCTCCTGGCGTCGCGTACCCGGTGCTGTACTTCACGATCCACGACGATCGGCCGGCGGAACAACGCACCACGTCAGGCGTCGTCCCATACGACTGGCTGTTTCGCGTCGATCCGTTCACCGGCGCGATCGATCCCATCGCGGCAGCCCAGGATTCGCAGAGCGAGGGTCCCATCGGGCTCGTCGCCAACTCGCACTACCTCGCCCTCACGGTCGGGTGCTGCGCGACCTACGAGGTCGACTCGCTCGACCTGACCAAGCCGCTCGGCGCGCTGAAGGTGCTTTCCAAACCACCCGACCAGGCGGCCTTCTTCACCGAAGGTGCGGCGCCCGGCCAATCCGGTCTGTTCGCGGTACGCGCCTTCGGCACCGGAGCCTGGTACTGGCTCAACGCAGACGCCGGAGTCCTCAACCCATTCCCGCTGGCGCTGGGGCCCGACGACGGGCCGGTCGCCATTTCGGAGGACGGCACGTTGGCCGCCGTTTCGCTCCCCGACCACGGCGCGGTGATCGAGCCCATCAACTCCGCACTTCCGCTGGCGACGCCAAGCGCAAATGCAAGCCCTGCAGCGTCCGCTTCGCCTCCCAGCACACCCGCACCATCGGGTGCGGGGAGCGGCCCCCGGCACATCAACTCGAAGCTGCCCCACGTTGATGGTCTCGCATGGAGCCCCGACGCAAAGACGATCGCGCTCGCGGTAGCCGGCGAGCTCGAGCTGTACGCCGCCTCTGGTTCAGATGGCACAGCACCGACCAAGAAATACTTGACCGGGGGCAACGTCGTCGGCGTGGACTGGTCCGCGCCAATACCGGATAAGGCCGCGGCGATGCTGAAGTCCGGGCCTGGCCCGCAGGCGACGGTCGACGCGCTTCTCGCCGCAACGATGCTGCCCACCGCGGCCGACACTCCTGCTGCGCGCCCACTGACGAAGATCTACCTCTGGCAGTTCGATTCGACGAGGGCGTCACCGATTGAATCGATCATGGACGCGACTCCGGCGGTGCTTTCGCAATATCCGGCGCTGCCCGCCGCTGTCGTCTTTCATCACTGGGCTGCTTCGATCAACTGGCAGCTGCTGGGCGGGTGCTTCCGCTATCGCGTGGTCGTCACCGGCAGCGTGCCGCCGACGGCATCAACTTTCGGTCTCGGGACGAACGCCCTGTGCAGCGCACCCAGCCCGAGTCCGAGTCCCAGTCCGAGTCCGAAGGCGACGTCGTCACCTTAGTCGCCACTCCCTAGGATTGGCTCGTGGCCGATTTCGACTTCCTGGCGAGCCACGCGGAGTCCCTTCCGACCAAGCCCGCCGTGATCCTCGGCGAGAGGGCACTCGACTTCGCAACGCTGAATCGAAGGTCGAATCGAGCCGCCAACCTCTTTGGGAGCCTGGGCTGCGAGGCGGGTGACCGGATCGCGATCATGGGGTTCAACGCGATTGAGGGGTTCGAGATCGGAAACGGACTCCGCCGGGTGGGCATGGTCGTCGTTCCGGTGAACTACCGGCTGCGCGGCCCAGAGATCGCCTACGTCCTCAATGATTCAGGGGCCAAGGTTGTTGCCGCAGGACCTGATCACGTGGACGTGATGAGGTCAGCCCTTCCTGAGGTGAAGAGCGATCCAAGGCTCGTCGCGATCGGCGAGCACGTGCCCGATGGCTGGCTCTCCTACCGAGCATTGATGGATACCGCTGCCGACACGCAGCCTTCTGAAGCGATCGGTGATGGCCTCGCGGCTTCGATGATCTACACCTCCGGCACGACCGGTCACCCCAAGGGGGCGTGGCGTCCAAACGGAGTCAACGCCGCAAACGTGCTGCAAGTGATCGCGATCTTCGAGTTGAGCCAGTCCGACGTGCACCTGCTGTGCGGACCTGGATACCACAGCGGCGTCTCCTTCTTGTCCGCGCTTCACCAGGTTCTGGGTGCGACTGTGGTCGTCCAGCCAAGGTTCGAGGCGGAAGAGGCGCTCGACCTCATCGAACGTCATGGCGTGACGACCACCTTCGTCGCGCCGACGCTTCTCCAGCGTCTCGTCGACGCCCAGCAGCGCAAGCCTCGCAACGTCTCGTCACTGCGGGCGCTGATCCTGGGCGCCGCCCCGTGTCCGTATCCATTGAAGGTTCGCGCCGAGGCGGTCTTCGGGAAGGTGCTCTGGGAGTTCTACGGTGCCACCGAGACGGGCGTCAACACGGTGCTCAGGCCCGAGGATCAGCTGCGCAAGCCAGGGTCCTGTGGCACCGCCATGCCGGGCCAGGAGATCCGCCTGGTGGGCGCCGCCGGCGCAGAGGTACCGGACGGCGAACCTGGCGAGTTCATGGTTCGCAACAGCTGGCTGGCCGACTACTACAACCACCCGGACGCGACCGGCAAGAGCCTTCACGACGGCTTCTTCTCCGTTGGTGACGTCGCCTACAGGGACGCCGAGGGCTATTACTACATCTGCGACCGGCAGATCGACATGATCATCTCGGGCGGCGTCAACATCTATCCCGCCGAGGTCGAGGCGGTGCTCTATGCGCATGCGTCAGTGATCGACGCGGCGGTGATCGGCGTGCCGGATGAGCAGTGGGGCGAATCCGTGAAGGCGGTGGTGCAGCTGCGACCGGGCGCGACTGCCACCCAGGATGAGCTGATCGCGTTCTGCGCCGAGCGCCTCGCGAGCTACAAGAAGCCGCGCACGGTCGAGTTCGTCGAGGAGCTGCCGCGCGACGAAGCGGGCAAGCTGCTCAAGCGACGCATCCGAGAGCGCTACTGGGCCGCAGCAGGGCGCCGAATCTGACTGAATCCGTCTCCTTCGACCGCGCCGCCGATTACTACGACCGCACGCGGGCAATCCCGGACTCGGTCATGGCGCGAATCGTAGAGATGCTGGCGGCCGAGATCCCGCATGAGGGGCGCTGCCTTGAGATCGGGATCGGGACTGGCCGGTTCGCGCTTCCACTCGTCCGCGCAGGCCTGTCGATCGTGGGAGTCGACATCTCGCGCGAGATGCTGCGCCGGCTCGTGATCAACGCGGGCGGGTCTCCGCCGCCGATCGCCGTCGCCGACGCGACCCGGCTGCCTTTTCGCGATCGCACCTTCACCTCGGCCATTGCCGCCCACGTGCTCCACCTGATCCCGAGCTGGACCATCGCGGTGGACGAGCTGCTCAGGGTGCTGCTTCCTGGGGGAGTCCTTGTCGCGTCCCGGGGCGGCAGGCAGACCACAGGCTGGCAACGCATGGTCAATCGCCATTTCTTCGTCGAGGCCGGCGACCCACCGTGGCCGCCGGGTGTCGACCGGATCGAAGAGCTGGACGAGCACATGCAATCCCGCGGCGCTGCAGTGCACGCGCTGCCCGAACTGTCGTCCGAAGGCTCGTCGAGCATCAGCGATCTGGTCGACAATCTCGAGGCCGGCCGCTGGTCGGGTTGCTGGAGCCTGGACGAGCCGGCCCGCAGGCGAGCCGCGGCCTCCACCAGGGAATGGGCGAAAGCAGAGATCGGCGACCTTGACGTGCCGCGCCCGAGCGTGGGGTCGTCGGTCTGGCACGCGTACGTCGTGCCGGGCGGCTAAGCCAGCAAGGGCATCAGGTACTCCAGGGAGCGGCTCACCCGGCCCAGGGGTCGGTCGTCGACGGAGGCGAGCCTGGTCTCCTGCCTGAGCGTGTACCAACCTCGGTACTTCGAGCTTCGCAGTGCTTCGACGACCCGGTCCACGCGCCCGCTGCCCTCCCCGAGAGGCTTGAACAGCCCCAGGCTGATCGCCTCCGCGTAATCCTCACCGTGCTCTCGCACCTGGTCGGCGACACGGGCGTCGATGTCGTTGAGCTGCACGTGTTGGATCCTGCCAGCGGCAAGCTCCAGCACCTCGATCGGATCAGCACCCGCAAGGATCAGATGTCCGAGGTCGAGACAGATCCCCGCCTCGGAGCCGACCAGAAGGCGCTCGATGTCCTCCGGCCCCTGGATGGTGCTCCCAAACCTCGGCTGGACGGCCAGCCGCAGCTTGTGGCGCGCACATACGTGCTGCACGGAGCCGATGGAGTGGAGCAGGTGCGCCCATTCGGCGTTGGACAGTACGATGCCGTGCTCCGCGCCCCCGGCGCGCTGCGGGATCGCGGAGAGGACCAGCGTCTCGGCGCCGAGGGCGGACAGCCACTGCGCGTGGCCGTCGATATGGGCGAGCTCGGAACCACGGATGTCGTGGTGGTGAAGAATGGCGTCGACCTGTCCGGCGATGACGCGCAGGCGATGACGTTTGAGGAGCGGCTTGGCCTGGTCGCTGCGGTCGGGAAGAAAGCCCGGCGGTCCCGCACTGATCGCCCCCTCGCCCACGGCCGCGGCCTCGGATAGCACCCGCTCGGGGTCGAGCTGGTGGCCCCAACCGGAAACGTTGCTGATGCCCCAGCACACGGGCGACAGGGCCAGGCGATGGGTTGGGGGAGCTGACCTCATGCCAGGGAAGGTTCTGACTCGTCGAGCAATCAACGAGCAGAGATTAACCTTCTCCTCAATGCCCACATCCGACAGGCTCGAACTTGATCTGAGGCCTGCGACCCTCGACGACGTGGGGATTGTCGCGGACCTGGAAGCAACTCGGGATCCAGAGGATCCGCGCGACCCCGAGATGCTGCGTTTCTGGTGGACCAGAGGATCGGCGAACGAGGTGTACATGCGGCTTGTTTCGGTCCGCCAAGGCGAAGCAGTCGCCTTCGTAGGCGCGGGGCACGAACGCTGGGAGGACACGCCGAAGCGGTTCGGCTGGATCCGCCCGGTCATCCATCGAGACCTCTGGTCGGACGCCGGCTACTCCGACCTGGTCAGCACAGCAGAAGCCTGGCTGCGCTCTGAAAGCGCGGCCACCGCGGTGGTCCGAGTCCGCGAAGACCGCAAGAACGAGCTCGAGATCCTGGACCGCATCGGCTATCGAGAGGTGCGCCGGCAGAAATGCTCGGAGCTCGACCTCGGCGCAGCGCATGACGGCCTGCTCGCGGGTGCGGAGCGATGCCGCCGCCGAATGCGGGACGAAGGCGTGAGCCTGCTCACGTTGAGCGAGGACACGGATCCCAAGCGCCTCAACAAGCTGTACGAGGTCTGCATCGAGGTGGAGAAGGACATACCGACCACGGTGCCATGGCGGACGATGCCATTCGACGAATGGAAGCCCATGTGGTTCGAGGATCCGGGCATCAGGGAAGATCGATTCTGGATCGCTCGCGAGGGCGACGCCGTCGTCGGCCTTTCGGTGATCGGGTTTCCGCCCACGCGCGGCCTTCCGTGGACCTGGCTCACCGGGACCTCGAGAGCGGTCCGAGGCCGCGGCATCGCACGCGCGTTGAAATACGAGACCATGGCTCAGGCGATCGAGCTCGGCTACCAACGGGTGCGGACCAACAACGACGGTGCCAATGCACCCATCCTCCATATCAACCAGGAGATGGGCTACCGGCTGGTCGCTCCCCTGATCGAGCTCCATCGGGAGCTCGAGTGATGACCGAGGAGCACTACGGCGTCAAGGCGCTCCCAGAGCTGTATAAGAAATGGGCATCCTCGGGAATGGTGGCGAACATCGGGACGCGAATCGTCGAGGTTGCCTACGGAAGGTTGGTTCTGGAGGGAAACATGACCGGCGAGTCCCACGGATTCCCGACGTCTCGGGGCACGATCGTCCACGGCGGAGCGATCGCGACGCTCGCGGACGAGGCGCTCGCCTCGGTCGCCTTCACCGCTGCCGAGGAGGGCGAGACAACGGTGACCGCCGACCTGAAGATCGATTTCTTGAGGCCCGCCAAGCCCGGCCGGCTGGTCGCGCGCGCCACCCTGCGTCACCGTACGCGCCGGCTCGCGTTCTGCGAGGCGACGGTCGAGCAGGACGGTGGCCCGATCGTCGCCGAAGCCCGCGCCGTGATCGCCTACATCAAAGCTTGAACAGACGAGTTTCCGCGGCCTGACCGACTAATTCACGGCAATGCGCGGCAGGATGATCATCTCCCACCGGATCCCGCCGTCCCCCGTCCTCTCGAGGACCGCTTTGGTGCCGGCCATGGCGCCGAACCACGCGTGCTGCGCATCGAGCACCTGGAGCGATCCGGGCAGCGGCTGCAGCACCCCGACGTTTCGGTACGGCGTCCATGTGGTGCCGCCGTCGGAGCTCGTCGACCACGCTCCCGAGCCGATCCACCACCAGTTCTGGGCGTCGGAGTAGCCGATCGCGCCAGGTGCGTTGGGGGGTGCGATGACGCTCCACGTTGACCCGCCGTCGAGCGAGCCGAGCTGAACCTGGTTGGGCGCCAGGACCTGTGACGAAGACCCGTTCTTCGGCTGCAGCTCCGCAGCAGTCAGGTCTGCGGTCGGGATGGCGTCGACCAATGTCGCGTAGATGTAGAACACCGGCACGCCTCCGTCGAATGTGCGCACCGTCAGCGGCGGGTACGAGACGACAGTCCCGCCGATCCCGGACCGGCCTGATGTCAGCGCAAAGTTCGCCACCGAGGCGATCACGCCGAATCCCTGGGTCGCCTGGGCGGCGACGAAGAACTGGCCGCCGGCGGGCCAGCCGCCGCTCGGCGCCGGCAGAGGAACCTGTCGCCAGCTCGCTCCGCCGTCGACTGTCTTGTAGGCGTATGGCCGGGCTGACACGCTGTCCAGCCAACCGACCTGCGGGTCGGTGAACTGGACTCGATAGGCCTCGTCGGCCGCCACGACAGGCGATCCGAGGTTTGTCCACTCGGTGCCGCCGTCAACCGTTCGCAAAAGCTCAGTCATGACGCGGGTGGAAGTGCTCGAGCGGACCAGCAACCAGCCGTGACCGGGGTCGACGAACGACATCGACACCACGTATCCCGCGGCACTCCCGGGGTGCGATGACCAGGTGCGCCCGCCGTCCGTGGTCCGAAGCATCAGCGGTAGAGCGCCGAGGAGCGCGACCACCCCGTGAGCAGAATCGAAAAAGTGCATGTACAAGCCTCGCTGGTTGGTCTCACCGGTGAGCTGTCGCGTCCAGCTCCGACCGGCGTCGCTTGTGTGGAGGATCGCGAAGCGGCCGGAGTCGAAGGTCGCCGCGAACCAACCGGTGGTCGGGCTGACGAAGTCGACAGCCGTCAGCTGGTACGTCGCGGGCACCGGGGTAGCGGTTGGTGCGTGTGGGGCGCCCAACGAAGGGTGAAGGTAGACGAGTCCTGTCACGGCGATCGCGAGCACGGAGATGCCCATTAGGCTGAGCCCTCGCCGGGCGCGCGCGGGCTCAACCGGCGACTCGTACTCAGCTTCGGGTTCCAGCGCTCCCATGGCCTTCAGCGTCAGCTTAAGACGGGATGGGCACGCTGACCGGATTCCAATGCAGTCCGCCGTCGGCTGTTGTGGCCAGGCCGGTTCCGTTAGCTGGGTTCGAGTTCATTTGAGCCCAGGCACGCTGCCCATCCACGGCCTGGGGCACGAAATCCCATTCGTCCAGCTGCTGGGCAACCTGCTTCCACGACTGCCCTGCGTCCGAGGATTTGAACAGCGTCCCGAAGCGCATCGCCCACCAGTTGAAGTTGTCCTGAAATGTGAAATCCGCATAAGTCGTCTCACCCGGCGGGGCGGGAAGACGGCGCCACGCGGTGCCGCCGTCGAACGAGGTCAATGCCACGCTGTTGCCGCTCCCATCCACCGTGACGGCCAGGACACCTGCGCCGGGCAAGAGGTACACGTTCGTATCCGCCAGTGGCGCGTTCCCCCCAACAAATCCGCCTTTACCGGTCGTCACCGGCAGGGGATGGGCTTGCCAAGTGAGGCCTCCATCGATCGTCGAATAGACGGTGGATGACCCTGGCGTCTCCCCGCCCATCCATCCTTCGCTCGGACGGCGAAACGCAAGGTCGGCAAACCCCCCCTTGCCGGCAAAGGACCACATGGGCGGTTGGGGCAGCGCGGCCCAATGGTCGCCGCCGTCTGAGGTGGAGAAGAGGCTGAATGCGATTTGATCAAGGGCTCCGGTCGAGCCGAGGACCCATCCGTGACGGGGGTCGGAGAAGAAGACGGAGGACAACAAGAGCTTGGGCATTGCCACGGCCGTCCAATGACCGCCTCCGTCCGCAGTGCGGTAGACGGCAGCAGCACCGCCCAACGCGGCGAGTCCGTTGTTGCGGTCAAAGAATTGAAGCTTCAGACGACCCGCGCTGGAGATGCTCACCGGGCTTGTGAACTGACGCTCCCAGTGCTTTGCCATATCGGTGGTTCTGAACACCCAGAACTGCGGAGACGAGGATGCCTGGTCCACCACCAATGCCCATCCGAGCGTCGGCGTCAGGAAGTCATATGCAACCTGGTACCTGTCAGAGATCAGCGGAGGGCCCGCCGGCTTCGCGGGCGCCGCCGCTTTCGGGAATGACGGCAACGACGGATGTAGGTAAGCGACGCCGGTCGCGGCGATCACGACCAGCGCCAGCACCATCAACGGCAATGCCCGCCAGGCGCGTCGACTCAGACCTTCGGCCGCGTCGATATTGTCGGAGATAGATAGATTGTGGACGTAGATGATTCGATCGGCGGCCCTTGACGATGCGGCGGCGATCTCGCGCGTCCACGTCGACAGCTGGCGCACGACGTATCGCGGCCTGCTGCCGGATGACTTCCTGGCTGCGCTGAGCGAGGCCCACTACACCGAACGCTGGAGACGTGTCATCGGCGAAGACTCGAGTCGCGTCTACGTGGTCGAGGAGCCGCATGGAATCGTCGGCTTTGCGTCGGGCGGACGCGAGCGGGCTGGAGAGAGCGGCTTTACAGGCGAGCTCTACGCGATCTATGTCCTCGACAGCGCCCAGAGGCGCGGACACGGCCGCGATCTCGTGCGGGCGGTTGCGGGCGCGCTGCAAGCGATGGAGCTGGGGGACATGATCGTCTGGGTCTTGCGCGACAACACAGCCGCGCGCCAGTTCTACGAGCGACTAGGCGGCGCATACGTTCGCTCGCAGCCGATCACGATCGGGACGGCGACGCTCGAAGAGGTGTCGTACGGCTGGCGCCGTTTCGACGAAATCAGCTATTGAGGTGGCGGCAGCGGCTGCTGGGTGAAATCGAAGCAGTCTTCCATGCCGTCCGATGCCGCGGTTCGGGCGTTGAGCGACGGGAGTCCGAAATTTATCTCGCAGAACCGGACAAGGCTGACGTGCGAGTGCTGGGCCTTCGAGAGGTAGCCCTTCCTTGCGTAGGGGCTGAGCACGAGGCATCCCACGCGTCCGCCATAACGGAATTGCGTGCCGTCGGTCCATTTCTCCACCTCGGGCGGGGTCACGTGGTCCCACCAGCCGCCCCAGTCATCCCACGTGACAAAGATGGCCACCTCCGGCCACAGGCCCGCGGCGACGACCGCCTGCACCTGGCTCGCCGTCCAGTCGCTCCCCTTGGTCACGTCGCCTGCGAAGGCGGCACGCTCGGCCGCGGTGTCGGCAGGATGCTCGCTCAGAGTCCCGTCCGCGTAAAGCCATGACACTGAGGGCAGCTTGCCGGCGGACGCATCGGACGCGAACTGCTGCCACGTCTTCTGTTTGCCGGCGGTGTACTTGATGAACTCGAATGCGTATCCGCTGTAGTTGCCCCAGTTGTGTCCCGCCGCATCGAGCTGGGCTGGAAGTGACGGCTGGTCGTAAAGCGGCGGGCCGGGATTCTTCCGGTAGCTGCGCGATGGATTGTCGATGAGCGGAGAGTCCGCCATGATCAGCATCAGGTGGTTGGGGGTCGAGGGTCCCGCCACGTCGGTGTAGTAGTTGTCGCAAAGCGTGAACTGGTTGGCATAGCTCCAGTAGCGTGGGATGTCGTTCTGCTGAAACTGGACGCGCGCCGCGGTCGTGTCACGGGTCAGCCAGGCCGCGTGCCGGTGGTTGGGATCCTTTGGCGGCGGGTTAGGGCTGTTCGGCATGCTGACGCCGGCGCCGCCGGGAAAGGCTCCGAAGTAGTTGTCGTACCCGTGGTTCTCCTTGACGATGATCACGACGTGCTTGATCGGCGTCATCACCGCTAGTGGACTGTAACGGCCAGAGCTGGAGCAGGCCGCAGGCTCGAAGACCGGCGTTCCAGGCGGCCGGTGCCAAGGCGCGGGTGGCGAGAGGAGGAT
>Ga0208848_1000174_pt1 | contig 12762 bp, 14 predicted proteins | sample NGESurshal072012_2_FD_184455 | JGI IMG/M metagenome (GOLD analysis project Ga0208848, IMG submission 184455) | Arctic peat soil microbial communities from Barrow, Alaska - NGEE Surface sample 210-1 shallow-072012 (SPAdes) | ecosystem: Environmental > Terrestrial > Soil > Wetlands > Peat ... | reverse complement strand
TCAACTCCTTGTCGAGACGCTCGCGCATCTGCTCCTCGCTCACTGGGAGGTACAGGGCACCGGGATAGAGCATGGCAATGTCGATCACCGCGATCGCCACCACCTCCGCGCCAAGGGGTACGGCAAGGTCCGCTGCCCAGGCCAGCGCTGCCTCAGCGGTCACCGAGCCGTCGGTGGCGACGAGGATCCGCTTGATGGCCACCTGGCTCCTCCCATTCGTGTCGCCTCAGACGGGGCCAGAATCGCAGCCACCATCACCGCCGCACCAGGGTCATTGTTCTCTTGGAGGTGGGCCGATCGGCACCAACGCGGGGCTAACCGGGCGCGGATCGGCGCGTCGGCGTCTGTCTCCCGCCCTGGTCACGGGATCTCCGTCGCAGCAACAGCTTTCGGATCTCCTCGACCGCGAAGCCCGGGCCGATGAATGCAGCGAGCACAAGCCACCACCGAGGGTCGAGAGCCGCGGTGCCGAACAGCCTCTCAAAGGGCGGGGTGTAGATCAGGGCGGCAGCAAAGAGCAGTTCGAAGAGCACGCCCAACAGCAGGAATCGATTGGACAGCAATCCGCGAGCGAATGCGGAGGTGCGCTCGGTACGACAAGCGAACGCGTTGCCGACCTGGAGGATGACAATTGCCAGAAAGACAACGGTGGTCGCCCCTGCCGAGACCGTCGCGCTGGCGGTGTTGCGCTGCCCCCAAGTGACCTCACCGGCGAGGATGGCGAGGACGCTTCCAGCCCAGAGAAGCAGGGCGAAGAGGTGGACGAACTGGCCGCCGAGCCGCCGCACCAGGCCCGGGCCACGCGTCTCAGCGATCGCGTTGGAACCGAACCGTGCCGCGCGCTCTCGAACCTCGTCCGACGTGAGACCCTCCGGGCGTGAGCCCAGTGCGGCAAAGATGTCCTCTCGGGGTAGCTCGATCAGGCGGGCCAAGCCCTCGGTGTTCATGTGCCTGAGCCTCGCGTTCTAGCCGGCTGGAGCAGCGTGCAGAGGCGAACAGGATCGGCGCTCGGGCAAGGTCCGCAGCAGCAGCGCAAGCGCCGGCTCTGGCCGGAGCTCCGACCGTCGCGAGAACGATCGTCGTGGGCCCAGACGGCATGGATGGCGCCCCCAGTAGCGCGGAGCCCGAAGCCTAACCAACGTTCAGGCAACCTCTACGACTGGTCGGGCACGTCGACGTAGCCCAGGCTGCATCCGTCTGGCGGCAGGCCGCGAACGTGATGGCCCTCTCCCGAGGGCACGAACCAGTACGACCCAGGACCCAGCGTCCTGCCGAACGCCTCGACCTTTCCGGCGAGGACGAAGACGTGGTGGCTCATCGTCGGGTGGCGGTGCTCCGGGAGTCGGCAGCCGGATGCGACGTGCATCACGCCGGCATACGTGCCCCAATGTTCGCGCACAATTGCGTTGACGACGCCCATCATCCGGGGTTCCAGCGGCTCATGAGGGATGCTTTCGATCTCCTCACTTGAGCGCACAACCTCCCTTCCCGTGGAAGCGACCATTTTCGGCCTCCTTTCATCCGGCCCGTGTTCGCGTGTTGATCGAGTGTCCCAGCGTCGTGCCCCCACAGCGCTGCCACCAGAGGCGAAGGGCCACGACACCCATGACGTTCGCCCGAGCCGCCTCGAGGCGGAAGGGTCGCCGGGCCCGCGACATCGGGATCGCTTTTCTCCGTGGCGGAGTGCCGGTCGCCTGGGGCCTTGTGCCCAGCGCTGTCGGGTCCGACGCCTCTACCGCTCGCTCCGCGAGAGGGTGACGATTGGCCATCGACGTCAGAAGTGATCTTGAGGGTGCTCCCATGGCTCAACGACCTTCCACTGCCGAGATCGAAACCCGTCCTGACCTCTGGGGGCCGTTCTCGGTCGCCGGCCGCAACGCGCTCGTCACCGGTGCTGCCAAGGGCATCGGTCGTGGCATCGCCGATCGGCTTGCTGAGGGCGGAGCGAATGTGCTCATTGCCGATATCGACCTTGCCGCGGCGCAGCATGTTGCCGAGCATCTGGCCCAGGACGAAGGACGACCTGTGGCGATGCGCGTCGATGTCAGCAGCGAAGCCGACTGCGAAGCTGCGGTCCAGCGCTGCATTGAGGAGTTCGGTTCCCTTGACCTCCTCGTCAACGATGCCGGAATCTTCCCGAGCAGCCCGGTATTGGAGATGAGTCCGGAGTTCTTCGACCGCGTGCTGGGCATCAACCTGCGTGGGCTCGTGTTCATGTCAAAGGCAGCCGGCCTCCAGATGGTGCGACAGGGTCGTGGCGGCAAGATCGTCAACATCGCCTCCATCGATTCGGTGCACCCATCGTTTCCTGGGTTGGCAGCGTACGACGCCAGTAAGGGCGGGGTCCTCAGCTTCACCAAGAACTTCGCGCTGGAGATGGCGCCACATCACGTCACCGTCAATGCGATCGCACCCGGCGGCATCGCCACGGAGGGAACTTCGCAACCAGTGACTGGCCTGACCAAGGAACAGACTGACGCGATGATGGCAGCGTTCACACAGCGCATTCCAATGAAGCGCATGGGGGTTCCTGATGACATCGCCAAGGTGGCCGTCTTCCTGGCATCGTCTGCCGCCGATTACATGACCGGCGCGCTCATCGTTGTCGACGGCGGCATGCTGCTGTCGTAGGTGAGACGGGCTACGCGCTGTGCAGACTTCAACAGGTGTTCGGCGCCGATCAGCGCCCTCGACCTCGGCCCCGCCGAGGGCCGCAACGCCATATGGCTCGTCGAGCGGGGCTGGTTGACGACGGCAGTGGATTCTCGCCCGTCGCCGTCGAGAAGGCGCGAGCTCTTGCCAGGTCAGGTGCTGCGTGGTCAGGTGGGTCGTCGAGGACATCCTCACGTTCCATGCGGCCGGGGGAGCCTTCGACCTCGTCGCGCTCGCTCCCGGCGGCCGGCTGATCATCGTCGGGCACCACACCGGCCGGGGGCTGTGGGTCACGTCGCCCACATCAAGCTCCGCGCTCGCCTCCCGCAGCGCCTCTGGCGACGCCCAGAAGTGACAGGTGGCCCGCCCAGGTATGGACCTTTGGCCGTGTCCACAACCGCGGGGAAGCGCCAAGGTGGCTGGCAGTGCGATCACCGAACAGGAGAAGGTTGTGAGTGAAGTCCCCGAACATCGCCCGGCGCCCGCGACGCGACTGACGGTCGCGGCCATCAAGGAGACGGCGCCCGGCGAACGTCGCGTGGCCCTGACTCCTGACACCGTCGCCCGACTCCAGCACGCCGGGCTCGATGTCGTGGTCCAAGCGGATGCCGGGATCGCGGCCGGGTTCAGCAATTCCGACTACGTCGGTGCCGGAGCAAGCGTGGTCCCACTCGACGAGGCCATGGCCCGGGCAGACCTGGTCCTCACCGTCGGCACGTTCTCCCCGGAGCGCGCTCGCCGCCTGCGCGCCGGGCAGACGACCATCGGCATGTTCAGGCCGCTCACCGCGCCCGAGCTCGCGCAACAGCTCGCTGACCAGGACGTGACCATGATCAGCCTGGACGGCCTGACGCGCACCATCAGTCGCGCGCAGTCGATGGATGCCCTGTCATCCCAGGCCAATGTGGCGGGATACAAAGCCGCGCTCGTCGCAGCCAATGCGTTCGGGCGGTTCTTCCCGATGCTGATCACCGCCGCCGGCACGTCCAAGCCCGCGGATGTCCTCGTGATCGGCGCGGGCGTCGCGGGGCTGCAGGCGATGGGCACCGCTCATCGGCTGGGCGCCGTGGTGACCGGCTACGACGTGCGGGCCGAGACGCGCGCCGAGATCGAATCGGTCGGCGCCCGCTACCTGGAGCTCGGCGCCGTCGGCGTGGCCTCCGGTCAGGGTGGCTACGCACGTGCCCTCACATCCGAGGAGCAGACGGCTCAGCAGGAGGAGCTGAACGCCCACGTCGCCCACTTCGACGTTGTCATCACGACCGCGCAGGTTCCTGGGCGGCGCCCGCCGCTGCTTGTCACCGCCGCCGCCGTGGCCACGATGCGCGTCGGGTCGGTGCTGGTGGACCTCGGGGCGAGCACGCTCGGCGGCAACGTCGAAGGCTCGGTCCCGGGGGAGACGATCGTCACCGAGAACGGGGTCACCATCATCGGCGCCGGCAACCTGCCGGCCCAGGTGCCCACGGCGGCGTCCGTCGCGTTCTCGCACAACGCCGCCGCCCTGCTGCTGCACATCGTCCATGACGGTGCCCTGCTGATCGACCTCGCCGACGAGATCCAGGCCGGCGTCGTCATCACCCATGAAGGTGAGGTGGTGCATGCTGGCGTGCGCGAGACCGTCACCCCCGCCCAGGTGCTGGTGGGTGCTCGGTGAGCGCGGGATTGCTCAGCGACATCAGCATCTTCGTCCTTGCACTGCTGGTCGGCTTCGAGGTCATCAGCAAGGTACCCTCCACCCTCCACACCCCCCTGATGTCGGCGTCAAACGCGATCCACGGCATCGTGTTCGTCGGCGCCATGGTGACGGCCGCCGAGGCCGCCAACGCGGCGGGCTACGTGCTCGCGTTCCTGGCATCCGCCTTCGCGGCCATGAACGTGGTCGGCGGGTTCATGGTCACGGACCGGATGCTTCAGATGTTCCGCCAGAAGCCGGTGCCGGCAAAGGCTGACGACGCGCGAAAGGCCACCTGAGACCTCATGGACGCGATCACCACGGCGGTAGCCCTTGCGTACCTCGCCGCAGCCGTCGCCTTCGTTGTGGGCCTTCACCGCATGAACTCACCTGCCACCGCTCGCCGTGGAAACCAACTCTCAGCGGCTGGGATGATCCTCGCCGTCGCCGCCACCCTGCTCAAGGTCATCAACGACGGCGCCATCACGGGCACCGGCTGGGCGGTCCTGGGCGCTGGCGCAGTCGTCGGAGCTGGCGCCGGCCTGCTCACGGCGCAGCGGGTGAAGATGACCGCGATACCGCAGTTGGTCTCCCTCTTCAACGCCGTGGGTGGTGGCGCGGCGGCCCTCGTCGCCCTCGCCGGCTTCGTACGACTCAGCGGACTCGAGAACTCCTCGATCCCGACACGCGTCATGGTGGCAACCATCCTCGACGTCATCATCGGTGGCGTCACTTTCTCCGGGTCATTGATCGCCGCGGGCAAGCTGCAGGGATGGATCAGCGGGCAACCCCTCGTCTTTCCCGGCGCGCGGGTCCTCACGGCGGTGCTCGCAGTCGTGGCCGTCGGTGGTAGCGCCTACCTGCTGACAGGGGCCGACAGCATCGCGCTGCTGATCGTTGTCACCGGGGCTGCCCTGGTCTTCGGGGTCACCATGGTCCTGCCCATCGGCGGCGCCGACATGCCGGTCGTGATCTCTCTGCTCAACGCCTTCACCGGCATCGCCGTGGCCATGGCGGGCTTCGTCATCGACAGCTCCGCCCTGATCATCGCGGGCGCGCTGGTCGGAGCCTCCGGCGGCATCCTTACCAAGCTCATGGCCGATGCCATGAATCGCTCGATCCCCAGCATCATCTCTGGTGGTTTCGGAACCGGGGACACGGCCGTTGCTGCCCTGCCGGGAACCGGCGCCGATGTCCGGCGACTCTCGGCGGAGGACGCAGCCATTCAGCTCACCTACGCCAGCCGGGTGATCATTGTCCCCGGCTATGGTCTGGCTGCCGCGCAGGCGCAGTATGAGGTGCGCGAGCTCGCGGCCCTGCTCGAATCCCGCGGCGCCACGGTTTCGTTCGCGATTCACCCGGTCGCCGGGCGGATGCCGGGTCACATGAACGTCCTGCTTGCTGAGGCCAATGTTCCCTACACGCTGCTCAAGGAAATGGACGAGGTCAACCCGGACTTTCCCAACACGGACGTGGCCCTGGTCGTTGGAGCCAACGACGTGACCAATCCCGCCGCGCGGAGGCCCAACACGCCGGTCTCGGGCATGCCCATCCTCGACGTGGACAAGGCCAAGAACATCATCGTGATCAAGCGATCCATGGGTCACGGATACGCCGGCATCGACAACGAGCTCTACACCAACCCGAAGACGGGCATGCTGTTCGCTGACGCCAAGCGTGGCCTCAGCGATATCACCTCGGCGATCAAGGCGCTCGTCGCCGTCTGACGCTGCCGGCTGAAGTGGCGCGTGGGATACCCGACTGTGCACGGGTCCATGGTCCCCTCTTCCAGTGACCTCCGCCCCTGTCACCCTGGCGCCCGCCACCCTACCGTGATCTGAGAGATGCGCCAGGAGCCGAACGGCATCGCCGCCTCCGGCAGCTTGGATTCACCCACGCAGGAGGGATGACCGTGACGCTCACTTTGGAACCGACACCGGTTGAAACCACGCCGGTCAAGGGGCCGACGCCCTACGCAGAGCCGGGGCGACCCGGGAGCCTCGTGTCCCTCAAGCCGCGCTACGACAACTTCATCGGCGGACGCTGGGTGGCGCCCGTGTCCGGGCAGTACATGACCAACGTCAGCCCGGTCACTGGCAAGCCATTCTGCGAGGTCGCCAAGTCGACAGCCGCGGACGTCGAACTGGCACTCGACGCAGCGCACGCCGCCAAGGTTGCCTGGGGAGAGACATCCCTTGCCGACCGTGCCGCGGTGCTCAACCGCATCGCCGACGCACTCGAGGCCAACCTCGAGATGCTCGCGGTGGCGGAGAGCTGGGAGAACGGCAAGCCCGTACGAGAGACGCTGGGAGCCGACCTACCGTTGGCAATCGACCACTTCCGCTACTTCGCTGGTGCCACCCGGTCGCTCGAAGGACGCACCACAGAGATCGACAAGGACACCGTGGCCTACCACTTCCACGAGCCGCTCGGCGTGGTTGGGCAGATCATTCCGTTCAACTTCCCGCTGCTGATGGCTGCGTGGAAGATCGCGCCCGCCCTGGCGGCCGGCAACTGCACGGTTCTGAAGCCGGCGTCGCCGACGCCGTGGTCGATCCTCAAGCTGGCCGAGGTCATCGCCGACATCGTCCCGCCAGGCGTGATCAACATCGTCACGGGACCCGGTGGCGAGATCGGCAAGGCCCTGGCATCCAGTCCGCGGATCGCCAAGATCGGCTTCACGGGCGAGACGACGACCGGGCGACTGATCATGCAGTACGCGGCGCAGAACCTCATTCCCTCCACCGTTGAGCTCGGTGGAAAGTCGCCGAACATCTTCTTCGCTGATGTGATGGCAGCCGACGACGACTTCCTCGACAAGGCGATCGAAGGGCTCGTGCTCTACGCCTTCAACAAGGGTGAGGTCTGCACCTGCCCATCGCGCGCGCTCATCCAGGAATCGATCTACGACGAGTTCATGGCGCGTTGCCTCGAGCGCATCCGTCTGATCAAGCAGGGCAACCCGCTTGACCCGACCACAATGCTCGGCCCACAGGTCTCCGTACAGCAGCTCGAGAAGATCAGCTCGTACGTGGACATCGGCCTCCAGGAGGGCGCCGAGTGCCTGATCGGCGGCAAGCGCACGCCGATCGACGGGGAGTTCGCCGACGGCTACTACTACGAGCCGACGGTTCTCAAGGGCCACAACAAGATGCGCGTCTTCCAGGAGGAGATCTTCGGGCCGGTGCTCGCGGTCACGACCTTCAAGGACGAGGCCGAAGCTGTCGAGATCGCCAATGACAGCCTCTACGGTCTTGGAGCCGGCGTCTGGACTCGGGACGGCAGCCGTGCCTACCGGATGGGTCGTGCCATCAAGGCCGGTCGCGTGTGGACCAACTGCTACCACCTGTACCCCGCAGGTGCAGCGTTCGGCGGGTACAAGATCTCGGGTGTCGGTCGCGAGAATCACCAGATGATGCTCGAGCACTACTCCCAGACCAAGAACCTGCTGGTCAGCTACAGCCCGAAGGCCCTCGGGTTCTTCTAGAAGAGGGAGGCTGCCGACGTGAGCGATCACGCCTCCACGACCGCACCGGTCGCGCGTGTGGTCGCCACGCCGGCGGCGCTGGGCTGCATCGATCGGCTCGTCGCCGAGCGCGGGCCGGTCATGTTCTTCCAGTCGGGAGGCTGCTGCGATGGCAGCCTCCCGATGTGCTTCGACGACGGCGAGCTCGTTGTCAGCGACCAGGACGTCCTGCTTGGCAGGGTCGGCGGCTGTCCCTTCTACATCGATGCCCGCCAGTACGAGGTGTGGCGGCACACACAGCTGATCCTCGACGTCGGAGCGGGAGCGCCCGAGGGCTTCTCCCTGCCTGCGGGCGAGGACGAGCACTTCATCATCCGGTCGCGCTTGCTGAGCGACGCCGTGACCGGATGGACGACGACGCGCGGCCTATAGTCGCCTGACATGCCGGGAGCTCCAGCCGGTGCGACGGCCGTCGCCGTCTCCGCCCTGCGCGTGGTCCGAGGGGGGCGCGAGGTGCTCCACGGACTGAACTTCGCGATTCCCACCGGCACCGTCGCGGGATTCATCGGTCCGAGCGGCTGCGGAAAGTCGACCCTGATGCGCGCCATTGTCGGGGTGCAGGTGGTGAGGGGCGGCACGCTGACCGTGCTCGGGGTCCCAGCCGGCAGCGCGGCGCTGCGTCGCCGCGTCGGTTACTCCACGCAGTTCCCTGCGATCTACCACGACCTCACGGTCACCGAGAACCTGCGCTACTTCGCGGCCGTGCTCGGCGCACCACCGGCGGATGTCGACCGCGTCATCGCGGAGGTCTCGCTCGAGCCCCATTCCGAGGCCCTGGCCTCGCAGCTCTCGGGTGGCCAGTTCACCCGAGCCAGCCTCGCCGTCGCACTGCTGGGCAGACCAGAGCTGCTCGTGCTTGACGAGCCGACGGTCGGCCTCGACCCGGTGACGCGCGAGGAATTGTGGGATCTCTTCCACAGTCTTCGCGTGGATCGGCGGGTGACGCTGTTGATCACCAGCCACGTCATGGACGAGGCCGCTCGCTGCGAGACCCTGCTGCTCATGCGCGACGGTCGTATCCTCACGCGGGGCACGCCCGACGACCTGCGTCAGAACGCGGGCACCACGAACCTCGACGATGCGTTCCTGCGGGTGATTCGGGACGCAGAGCGGAGCAGATCGTGAGCCCGCGGCTGACGCTGGCAACCGCCCGGCGGGTCGCCAACCAGTTGCGCCGCGACCCGCGAACCGTGGCGCTGATGGTCCTGCTGCCGACGATGCTGATCATCCTGTTTCGGTACGTGCTCAATTCCCAGCGAGCATTCGATGCCGTCATCCCGAGCCTGCTGTGCATCTTCCCGTTCAACATCATGTTCGTCGTCACGTCGGTGGCGACGCTCCGTGAGCGCACGACCGGCACGCTGGAGCGGTTGATGACGCTGCCGATCGGGAAGATCGATCTCCTTGCCGGCTACGCCCTGGCGTTTGGGCTCTTCGGCGTCATCGAGGTCGGCGTGGCCACCACCGTCTGCATCACGTGGCTGGGTCTCAGCGTTCAGGGGTCGGCAGCGCTGCTCGTGCTCATCGCCGTGCTCGACGCCCTGCTGGGCATGGCACTCGGCCTCTTCGTCAGCGCCTTCGCTCGCACCGAGTTCCAGGCCGTGCAGTTCATGCCGCTGTTTGCCTTCCCACAGGTGCTGCTCTGCGGTCTGTTCGAGCCGCGCGACCACATGATCGGGGTGCTGTCCGGACTCTCGGACATCATGCCCCTGTCATACGCAGTGGACGCCATCAAAATGGTCACCTCCTCGACGCAGGTGAGCGCGGAGCTGGTCCGTGACATGGGCATCGTCTTCGGCTGCATCCTGATCGCGCTCCTGGCCGGCGCGGCCACACTACCCCGGCGCACCCCGTGACACGTGCCAAAGGGCCCACACAACTTGGTGCCCTTCGCCCATTCCGACACCGGGCGAGGTCCGCGAAGCTGATCCGATGCTCATCCAGGACTTCGTTCAGGTCAAGGCGCCCTACGCGGCTGTGCGCGATCGCCTGCTTGAGCCAGCGTCGGGCTGGCTCACCGACGGCGCCACCGACGCATACGCGGATGGAGAACGCCTGTTTCTCACCGTCACCGCGACGGGTGGCGAGGTGACGGTCGGCAAGCGCGTGCAGGTCGAGCTCGGTGCAGCCTACGCGCGCGGCGAGGGCTCCGTCGTGCGGCTGAACTGGTGGGCGACCGGTGCCCAGCGCCTCTTCCCCACTCTCGACGCCGATCTTGAGCTCATGCCGATGGGCCCTGACCAGGTCATGCTCACGTTGATGGGGCGCTACGAACCGCCCTTGGGCGCGGTGGGACGAGCCGTGGACCGGCTGGTCCTGCACCGGATCGCGGAGGCATGCATTCGTAGCTTCCTGCATCGCACCGCGGCCAACCTCGAACGCGCAACTGCGGCCTGAGCCGACCTGGGAGCAGACTTCCCATTCACATCAAGGAGGCATTTCACATCAAGGAGGCATTCCCGTGAAAAGTGCAGTCGCCGGGCTGACCGCGATCGTGGCCGCGATCATCTTTGTGGTGGTCGGGATCATTGGCTGGAGCGTTGGCCGGGGAGCCGTCGTGGCCTCTGTGGGTGCGGCCGCCGTCCAGGTGCAAACGACCGTCCCCCATATTTTCCTCACTGTGGCCACCCCGGACATGCTCAAGACGGATGTTGGGCCCGCCGTTCTGCCAGCCGCGGTGACGGTTCCAGCCAACAGCGACGTGATTGTCACGATACTGAACTTTGACGACCCGACGCCCTTGACCGGGGCGTACACCAGGTTCGCCACCGCGGCGGGTATCGAAGGCAAGTTCACCGCCGTGATAGTGAACCGCGCCAATCCCAACGGGCCAGCCACGGCGCCGGCACAGACCCTTGCGGCGGTTGATCCAGCAATCGTGTCGCACACCTTCACGATCCCCTCCCTCCACCTCAATGTTCCCCTCTTGGCATCCAGCCGCACCACGTTCACATTCCACACGGGAGCGGCGGGAACGTTCGAATGGCACTGCCAGGATCCCTGCGGTACTGGTCCTGCCGGTTGGAGCGGCGCCATGTCGGTGCAGGGGTACATGGGCGGCGAGCTGACCGTAATATGAATCCAGTCTTTTCACGGGAGCGGCCGGGGAGAGATCCCTCCGGCCGTTTCCTGACCCGACCGGTCCGCGGTCCGCACCAATAACCGCCCAACGAACACGTGCGAATGGGGGTCTGATTGCCCGCCTGATCATGGATCGGTTGCTGCGTTGGACGCTTTTGGCCGGAGTAGCGGTGCTGATCGCTCTGGCGACGGCCATACCCGTTTCCGCGCATGCCTTGCCGGTGGCGTCAGATCCTCTCCCTGGCGCCATCCTGCAGCAGTCCCCGCGCGTCGTCACGATGACCTTCAATGAGGCACCCGAACCAGCCCTCTCGTATATCAACGTGCTCGATACCGCGGGGCGACACCACGAAGTGGGGCACGCGGCTGCGAGCCCCACCGACCCGCGTGTCCTCTCGGTTGGTGTGGCCAAGGTCGGGAAGGGCGTGTACACGGTGTCGTGGCGGACTGTGGCATCGGATGATGGTCACCGGATCACCGGGAGCTTCACCTTCGGCGTCCAGGTGTTGCCGCCATCGCGCTTCTCGACGCAGGAGGCGGCCACATCGGCGGTCACGGCGGTTGGAGTAACGGCGCGCGCCGCGTACTACATTGCCATCATCTTCCTTCTTGGTGGCACCGCTGTTGCACTCTCTGTGGGCCCGCAGTTCTGGGGTCGTCTGCGGTCGATACTGACCGGCGCGTGGGTAGCGGCGATCATTGGTGTGATAGGCATCACTGATTCTCAGCTTCGCTCTGCGGGAGCGGGTTGGGATCAACTCTTCCACACCTCGCTCTTGGGCTCATTCGCCACGCGACTGGTGCCGGCCCTGGTGGGCACCGGCGCCTTGCTGATCACGCCGCGGGTTGCCTCCCGATTGCAGCGATGGACGATGGCCGTCGCCGGACTCGGTGCTGTCCTATCGACGCTCGCCGATGCCGCAGCGAATCACGCGAGCACCGAATCCAATCCCGTGGTGAGCGTCGCGTTGCAATGGGTGCACATTCTTGCGGCGGGGGCTTGGATCGGTGGTCTGACCGCGCTACTTCTGGTCATCTCTGCGGTGCCGGGGCAGCTGCGCTCGCGACTTCTGGAGCGATTCGCGATTGTCGCCGTCGGCTGTCTTCTCGTGGTCGCTGCCACCGGAGTGCTGCGGTCTGTTGCCGCCATTGGATCGTGGCAGAGACTGGTGACCACTCTCTATGGCGCACTTGTCCTTGCCAAGGTGGCGCTGATTCTGATTCTTGCGATCCTCGGTGTCGTCAACCGACTCAACGCCATGCGCGCAACCTCGCCGCCAAACGGGTTCCGACGTGTCGGAAGTATGCAGGTTGTCGTCGGGGTAGTCGCTCTTGTCCTCTCCTCAGCGCTCGTCAACGTCGCTCCCCCCAGCGCCACAGCCATCGCGTTCGCCGGTCCCGCTCCGATAGTTACCACCGGAACTGACGGCAACACCCTCAAGGTTCACCTTGAGGTCTCCCCTGGGAATGTTGGTTTCAACCACTTCACCCTCACCGTGGCCGACTACGTCACCGGAAGCCCGATCAGTGATGCGACCGTCACCCTCGGGTTCCTTTTCAACGGTCGTGAGTCAATTGGCACATCGGCGCTCCCGTTGACGTCGCTCGGGAAGGGCACTTTCTCCGCGGATGGGGCCAATCTCTCGCTCGGCGGCAGCTGGAACATCACGGCACAGGTGGAGACGACGCAGTGGATCTACGACGTCCCACTACACCTCACGACGCGTCAGCCACCAACGACGCCCTGACCCGAGGAGGCACCGGGCAGGCACCTCCTGCGTTCAGGCGGTGATCACGCGGCTATGAGAGCCGAGTCCGAGGCCACGGCGAG